>Ga0163163_10004138_pt1 | contig 12355 bp, 6 predicted proteins | sample S65metaG_FD_119766 | JGI IMG/M metagenome (GOLD analysis project Ga0163163, IMG submission 119766) | Switchgrass rhizosphere microbial communities from Kellogg Biological Station, Michigan, USA - S6-5 metaG | ecosystem: Host-associated > Plants > Roots > Rhizosphere > Soil | place: USA: Michigan... | reverse complement strand
TGAATGAAGTGGAGTCGATGACGAGCGTGTCGCCTTCCCATTTGCCGATACCGTACCCATAGTAGGTTGATATGAGCGCTGTCTGCGCGTTTCGCGCCCGGCCGTCCGTGGGGACGTCCCGGTATTCATTGTTTCCGCCACCGTAATCGGCATTCTCCCGGTAGAAGAAGAGAATGTCCTTATCGCTTTGGATAATCCGGCTGGGCGTGCCGTGCCGTGGGATTCCGATCGGCTGGCAAGTCATAATTGGATCGAATTTGTTCGTCCACTGATCGAGTTCCTGAATCTTGTCCCAAAACTCGGGTTTGTAAATTGGATGCCCCAGGATGCCAAACCGCGAGGGTGAGAGCCACTCATAATCCACCCAGAAGTTGTCCATCGGGATTTTGCAGTGTTCCGGGAGCTGCGTTGGACCGCATCGGCGGCTTCCACCACCCGTGATTGGATTATAGCCTCCACCCCAGACTCCTGACATGTCCGGCTTCCCATCGGCCCGACGGGGCGTTGCGACGGAGGCAGTCTGCGCCGGAGCAGCCTGGGCTGGCAGTGTCCAGTTGGGAGGCTGGTTCGTTGGCTTGATCGCCGCTTTGACGCTTGCCGGAACAGGCACCACGACATACATCTGTGCCGTTTCCGTGAGGGTCGTGCTGATGTCGCGTACAACGGTGCCGTTTTTCTTTTCCGTCATTTTGCCGGGGATCAACGCCTCGGCCGGGTTCAGCGGATTGTTCCAATCTTTGTATCCGCTGTACGCGAACTCGTACGTGTTCGCGCCACTTTTCACGACGATGCTCTCGGCCATGAACTTTGCGTCGAGAGTGGCGGTCGCGGTTGCATTGGGGACTCCCGGAATCGGGAACGTCAAGACCGGCTTGTTCGCTACCCATGCGACGGACGTTTTACCGATCGTCATGACGTCGGCCGCCAGCTGTTGCGGCCTGGGCGTCATTGGAGGTGCCGCCGGGTCCGCAGTCCCGGCAAATGCGGCCTTGAACGCACCCTGCGGGCCTGCCCACAGGCGAATCATCCGCTCTTCTACGGTTGCCGGCATTGGAGTCGCTTTGCCCTTGCCTGCGACGAGTTCGGCACCGGGTATGTCTTCGTTCCAGGCATACCCTCCACTGAGTACTTCGATATTGGAGCAACTTTGCCCATTGGGCCGAGTGCCGGTCATCTGGATCCGCTCACCCGACATCTGGTAAGTGATGCTCATCCGATACTTCGTGAGATTGCAAGGCTGTCCGTCCACTTGCATCGTGCCCTTGCCCTGATATTCCAGCGACATGAGCACATCGTATTCCTGATCGCTCCGCAGCATGCCCGTGTACCAGGCCCAGTTGAACAGGACGGACTTCAGGTCCTTCGCGCCGGCTGCCGGGGTGTACTGCTGCGCACCGCCACGTCCTCCGCGGCCCCCCTGCACTGCTCCCCCTGCTCCAGCGGCTCCGGCTGCTCCGCCGGCTCCCGCACCGCGGCCACCTTGTGCCGGGGCTCCAGCGGGAGCCTGCGCCCCACCACCACGTGCCTGAGCGGTGGCCGTGGAGGCCAAGCTGCAGGTGAGAAGGCCTACCATCGCAAAATTGGTCCAAGTGATTCTCTGTCGAAAGCTCATGACGGTTCCCCTTCTATCTAGTCGTTCGGGCCACCCATGGAGATAACAATGACGCGACCGTCCGGATAAGTGACCGATTTGAGGAATCCGTTCGGGCTGCCATTCGCCGCAGGGAGGATGTGCACCTTAATAGGGTCCCCGAAGCGGAGAGCATTCGGTCCGGTTGACCCGATTCCCTTCTGCGCGAGGGCAGTGGCGGAGCCCATGGTCAGGGCCCAATCGACCGGTGTGCCATCCGGATTCTTGACCGTGATCGTCAGTGTGCCGTGGGGATTTACAAATCTTATAGACTTGAGGGTGCCCGACAATTCCTTATCCGTCTTCATGTCGTACACGCCCGCGAGGGAATGATGCGCCAGCATTGAAATACTGGTCATCAATAACCCGCACAATGCCAAACATCCGAGAGTTCTCTTATTCATGCGTCCGCCTCCGTAAAAAATTGTGACCGGCACCAAATGCCTTCACCTGACCGCAGCTAAACAGGTAGATCTGCGCGGGAGTCTACCACCATCTCTTTTGGACAACAACGATTGGATCTGAACAAAGATTTCGTATAATCCAGCCGACCTCAGGACGATAAAAATGCCGAATCCAAACACCGCCCTCCGGGATGGTCGCGCGGTACCGAACAAGGAGAAAACATGAAGCGAATGGAATGTTTCCTCGCCGCCGCAACGCTTGTCGCGGCCATTGCGAACGCCTCCGCGGAAATTCCGGAACAAGTGAAAATCGATACGGGCCTGCTTGCAGGCACGGTCAGCACAGGTCAGCCAGGCATGCGAGTCTTCAAAGGAATCCCTTTCGCGGCGCCTCCACTCGGCGACAACCGCTGGCGTGCGCCACAACCTGTAGCGAAATGGGATGGCGTGCGCAAGGCGGATGCGTTTGGAGCCCCTTGCATCGCATCTGCGCCCGCTCCTGCGCGAGGCGGCGGAGGACAGGGAAGAGGTGGTGGTGCAGCGCCGGGCGCAGCCCCCGCAACTCAAGCTGCGCCGCCGCGAGAGCCTGCCCGCAGTGAAGACTGCCTCTATGCGAATGTATGGACCAGCGCCAGCAACGCCAATGATCGCCGACCTGTGATGGTGTGGATTTACGGTGGCGGTTTCACCAGCGGCTCCGGCGGCACGGCATGGTATGACGGTGAGAATCTGGCGGCGAAGGGACCCGTGATCGTGACCTTCAACTATCGCCTCGGTACATTCGGCTTTTTCGCACACCCTGAACTCGCGAAAGAGTCCGGCCGCAATGCATCCGGAAATTACGGAATGATGGATGCGATTGCCATGCTGCAGTGGGTGAAGAAGAACATCAGCGCTTTCGGCGGTGATCCGAACAACGTGACCATCGCGGGTGAATCCGCTGGCGCAAACATGATCGGCGCGCTGGTAGGTTCACCTCAGACGAAGGGTTTGTTCCAGCGCGCGATCGCGGAGAGCGGCGGGTGGATGGGCTTGATGATGGCGAAGATGAACCCCTCTGCTCAGGCACAGGAGAACGGCGCCAAAGCGGTGGCCGCTCTCGGTGTGAAGAGTATTGCCGAGCTTCGTGCGAAACCGCTTGCTGAACTCACCGGTCTTACCAGTTCCGGACTCGTGATTGACGGCTACATCATTCCGGAAGATCTTTCGATCACGTTCAAGAACGGCAAGCAGAATGCAGTCGACGTCCTGGTTGGATCCAACAAGGACGAAGCGAATTTCGGAATATGCAATTCGGCCGGGCTTCCAGGAATGGCCGGACGAGGCGGCTCCGGCGCGGTAACGTTCGAAGCATTCAAGACCAACGCACAGCGGCGGTTCGGTGATGCCGCCGGCGAGTTTGTAAAACTGTATGGCGTGACCTCGGACTCGGACACGCAGCCTGCAGCGCACATTGCCTGCGCCGACGAGATTAATTGGAATATGCGGCAGTGGGCGGCCGCACAGGCCAAGGCAGGGAAGAAGGCCTATACCTATTTCTTCACGCGCATTCCGATGCAGAACGGCCAACCGTCGGCACAGGGCGCTACGCACACCTCCGAAATTTCTTATGCGTTCAACAACCCGAAGGGACAGGCGAACCAGACATGGGACGACGTCGACACGAAGCTCGCCGACACCATGTCTTCGTATTGGGTCAACTTCATTACGAAGGGAGATCCGAACGGGTCAGGCCTGCCGAACTGGCCGCAGTATCGCGACATCAACAGCAAGGTGATGGTGCTCGGCAATACCGTCCAAGTTGAGGCTGCGCCGCCGGTGGAGAAGCTGAAGTTTTACGATGCGGCGTATCAGCGGATGATGAGTTCTGGAGGGAAGTAGAGCGATCCGCGACATTGTAGGCGCGGTCTATGACCGCGCACCGTCCTTCAGTCGTGTTTAGTCGCTAATCTAGCGCGTGCGCGGTCATAGACCGCGCCTACAACTCCAGCCGTCCCGTGCTCGCCCCGAACGTGTCAATCTGCGCACCGTAGAGATGAGCAATGGACAGCAGCAGGTTCGCTGTCGGTTCCTTCTTCGCCACGACGTGGCGATCACCCTTCAGCTTGCCATGGGCGCCTCCAATCAGGAGGGCCGGCGGAGTACTCCGGTCGTGGAGATTGCCGTTACTCATTCCGCTTCCAAAATAGATCAGCGAGTGGTCCAGCAGCGTTCCGTCGCCGTCCGGCGTGGCTTTCAGCTTCTCAACAAACTCGGAAAGCTTGGTCATGTGATAGGTCGCGATCTTGGCGTACTTGGTCATCTTCTCTGCATCATTCCCATGATGCGAGACGCTGTGGTGAGTCTCCGGAATTCCAAGGAACGGATAGCTGCGATCGGTCGGTTCATGTCCGAGCATAAATGTGAACACGCGGCTGATGTCGCCCTGCAGCGCCAGGTGCATGAGATTGTAAGTGATCCCAAGATGATCATCGAACGCTTCGGGCAGGCCCACCGGCGCATCGGGAATGCCGGTGATGGTGCCAAGCCGCTTTTCCATTCGATCGAGCTGCTGTTCGACATCACGGATATTGCTCAGGTACTCCTCAAAGATCACGCGATCGGATGCCCCCAGTTTGCCCTGGAGCTTGCGGGTTTCCTCGCCGACGGAGTCCAGCAGACTCTGTCGTTCCTTGAGCCGGGCCCATCGTTCTTCGGAAGCACCGGCCTCGCCGAACATTCGCTCGAACGTGACGCGGGGATTGATGCTCACCGGCAGCGGACTCGTGTCGCTGCGCCACGCGAGAGTGTTGAAGAATGTGCACGGGAATCCGTCGCATGCACCGACGGAGGTTCCCATATCTTCGGTGCCCACTTCGATCGATCGCATCGGAGTGTCATCCGCCACCATGTCGGCGATGTACTGATCCAGCGTTTTCTTCGATTGAATCTTGCCGAACATGTCGCCCGTGCCCTGGCGGTCGGCTGCCGGACCAACGCCGTTCAGGAACGCGGTACTGGCGCCAACGTGGACCGACTCACCCCACGGCGCTGTCATGTTGCTGATCGTGACCAGGTGAGACCGGTGTTTCTCCATCGGCTGCATCACCGGCTTGAACGCGAAGCCGGAACCCGCGGCATCGGGATGCCAGGTGTCCGGATAAATTCCGCAGGGGAGATACACGGTTCCAAACCGGAACGGTTTGGCCGCCGTCTTCGATTGCGCCGTCATCCCGGCAAGGGCCGGCGTCATCGCATCGAGCATCGGCAGCGCCATTGTGGCGCCAAAGGCACCACGCAGGAATGTGCGGCGGTTCAGGTGCTTTTTCATAATGAACATCGTATTTACTCCCCTTTGACCAGTTGAGCTTGTAGAGCCTGTTGAGCTTGTTTCGCCGGTTCCAGCCTTGTCCGCATCTGGAACGGCGCGCTTGCGATAATTTCGTTAACTATAGTACTAAGGCGGTAATTATTCTGCCCCGCCTTTTTGACGATGCGGCGAACGACCGGCATATCGGCCGGCTCGAGGCCTCGGCCCAACGCGTAGACCATCATACGCTCAGTGATCACCGTGGCAAAAGCTTCCGGGCGTGCCGTGATGGCCTGTCGGAGTTCGACAGGTCCGCTGAGTTTGGAGCCGTCAGCAAGAACTCCATTGGCATCGATTTTCGCGCCGTTGTCCATGGCCGTGCGCCACTGTCCAACCGAGTTGAAGTTCTCCAGCGCGAATCCCGGCGGATCGATTACGCGATGACATGAGGCACAGGGCTGGACACTCCGATGCAGTTCGAGTTGATCGCGGACGGACCTCGGCGCCGTTTCCTTCCCTTTGTTGCTTTCTTCGAGTGCCGGCACGTTTGGAGGCGGAGGCGGCGGGGGCGTATCCAGAAACGTCGTCAGCACGTACACGCCGCGAAATACCGGCGACGTGCGTGTGGCCAGCGCCGTAAGCGAAAGTACACTTCCGTGGCCGAGCAGGCCAAAGCGATTCGGATCCGTCAGCTGAACCTTGCGGAAGCGCTCACCGTAGACATCCGGAATCCCGTAGTTTTTCGCCAGGCGCTCATTGAGAAACGTGTAGTCGGCGGACAGCAGTTCCATCGTGCTGCGGTCATTGCGCAGGATGTAGCCAAAGAGCATTTCGGTTTCATGGCGGAAGGCCTTCCGGATGTTATCGTCGAATTCCGGAAACATCAGCAGGTCGGGCGAGACCTTCGATTCGAGATTGCGCAGCTGCAGCCACTGGCCGGTGAAGTTACTGACGAACGCGTCGGATCGTTTATCCGCGAGCATCCTCTTCACCTGCGCGGCAAGCACTCCGGGTTGTCGGAGTTGATTGGAAGCTGCAAGGTCGAGCAGCTTGTCGTCCGGGATGCTGCTCCAGAGGAAGAACGACAGACGCGACGCCAATTCCACGTCGCTCACCGGGTGTGCTGTGCCCGGCTTTGCGTCCGCGGGATCACTTTCCATCCGATAAATAAAAGATGTGCTCGACAGCACTCGGGCCAGGCCCGCGCGGATGCCCGCATCAAATGGTTCACCGCTCTGACGCGCCTGCTTGTAGAAATCCATTGGCGCCTGAACGTCGGTTGCGGTGACGGACCGCCGGTACGCACGGCGAGTCAGGTTTGTGAGGATGCGCGTGGCACACGCTGTTTCTTCCGTAGCGGAGGCTGGCCGGCATACAAAGATGCGATCGCGGCTCGGTGACGCGCTGACGCCGGTGACCTTGTAGGGGCCTTCGATAAGCGCCGTTCGAATTTTCGGTAAACCTCCCACCATGTGAATTTCCTGGCTGTCCCGTAATGACGGCTGCCACACATCCTGCCGTTCGTTCGGACGCTCGCGCCAAGTGAAGCCCACATCGTGCGGGCCGGCAGTCACTTTCACCGTGCCCGTCAGTCGCGCGTCGATGACGGGCTTCATTTCGGTGAGGGACTTGCCCTGGTCCTCATGGTCCTTTGGCCCGCCGATTGTCGCCGAGAACACTTCGTCACCGTCAATCGTGATGACAAAGGTGTGTGGCGTATCGTTGCCTTCAACGCCGACGTAGCCTTCTTCCACGCCGCGGAACAGACGGGCCGCCATTTTGTATTCTCCATCGGCCGGAAAGATGTGCCGAACGACGGTGCCACCGCGCGTGCCAAGCGGCAACCCCTCGATGTAATCGTTCTGGCTGAATTCACGACTGATGGAGTACTCGCTGGTGCCAGGCACCGCCTTCGGGTTGCCCACGGCGAAAGTGCTGATGCGCTGCGCGGCTGTGACATAGCGGTCGAGCAGCATCGGTGACGTTTTCAGCGCAGCCGCGTTATTGTCGAAACCGAAGTCGGCATTGTCGCTCGGAAGCAGCGAGGTGACGTCCACATCGAGCGCAAGCAGGTCGCGTATGGCGTTGCCATACTCCGAGCGGTTCAGGCGATGCGCTACGTAACGGCCAGGCGATGTTCCACGCGCGGCCCATGCGCGGTCCAAGGAGCCTGCGAGCCACGTCGTAAACGCAGCATAGTCGGCTTCCTGCGGATGTGGCATGTTTGGTGGCGGCATGGCGCGGACGCTCAGCTTGCGCAGAACGCGTTCCCAGGTTTCCGCGTCGGTGAGGACGTTTTCAAGACTGGCCTTCTCGAGATCCAGCGGATGCGCTGTTGGCTGTGGCGCCTTCGTGTTGTGACAGCTCACGCAATACTGGTTGAGAAATGCACGATAGGTCTTGGCAGTATCCGCTGCTTGCGCCCCTGTAGGCGCGGTCTGTGACCGCGCGAGCATGGGTGACACGAAAGACGCGCGGTCATAGACCGCGCCTACAATGACAGCACAAACAATCGTACTGGCAATCCACTTTGTCATTTCGTTTCTTTCGCGTCCTTCTTTTCCTTTTCCGCCATTGGCGGCGGCATGGGAGCAGGATCATTCGGTCCAAGGTGCATCATCTCGCGCACCGTCGCGATGACTTCTTCGCGTGAATCACGCCGCGGCTTCCAGACACGCGCATCCGAATTGTTTCCCGGCGGCGGCGGTGGTTCCGGCTTCTCGGCCAGCAGCAAAGGAGTCAGGTTGTCTTTGTTAACGGCATCGAACTTCGCACCCGCAGCAGCAAGGTTACGAATCATATCAGTACGGCGGGTCGCCACTGCTTGATGGAGAAGCGTCGCACCATCGGATGTCTTTGCGTTGGGATTGGCGCCGGCATCGAGCAACACCTTGAGTGCATCACCCGGATCGCGATTCGATGGTTCCCGGAATGGCGGAGCAATCAATCGTTCGAATCCGGGACCCGCGGCAAACGGAGCACCACGGCCTCCGACCATTGCCATCATCGCAGGCGTCTTGCCAACGTTGGCGTTGAGGCCGCGTCCACCACCGCCTCCGGCGGGATCGCCTTCTTTAGCGTTTTTCTTAACCTCTGCCGGGCTCCAGTCCACTTGCGCGCCGTGTTTGATCATTAACTTGAGAACTTCGACGTCGGACGCGACCGCCGCGCGGAAGAACGGAGACGAGTTCTGCTCCGGATCGCAGCATAGCGACGTATTGTGAATCTGGCCGACGAACGGCTTGTTGGGATCAGCGCCGCGCTCCAGCAGCAACTTGACGAGATCCAACGCCGTGAGTTGATTCGGAAGATTCGCACGCAGGCGCGAGCCGTCATGGGCCCGCATGTCGGTTGTCGCATCGCGCATTCCGACGGCGAAGAACAGCGCTCCGTCATTTGCGTCGGCGCCCAGGTCGAGCAACGTACGCGCAAGGTCGAAGCGATCGTTTTCAATGGCGATTGATGTCGCGGTGAGACCGTCTCCGTTGGTGGCCTTCAAATCGGCGCCGCCTTTGACGAGTGCGCGCACTGTATCTTCGTAACCGTCGCGTACAGCAAACATGAGCGCGGTGAAGCCGCCCGTGGGATGATCGGCATTTTTCCGCGTGGTCAACTCCGAAACGGCCGCCTTGGAGTTCGGATTCGCTCCCGCAGCCATCAGCGCGTTGACGACCTCCACGTGTCCTTCTTCGGCGGCCCACATCAATGCTGTTTCCTTCTGATATGAATCCGCCGCGTTCGGATCAGACTCAGCCTTGATCAACAATTCGACGGCGCTGAGCTTGCCGGTTCGTGAAGCGGCCATCAGGGGCGTCTCGCCTTCCGGGTGAACCGACTTGCGGACGTCCGCTCCCGACTTCAATAACTCCGCAATCATGGGCGCATCGCCCGTGCGGCTGGCCTGAAGCAATGGCGTGACGCCATACCGGTTCGGCATATTCAGATTCGCTCCGGCCGCAACAAGCGCTCGTACCATCGCGATGTCCGATTGATAGACTGCCCAAAGCACCGCAGTGGATCCGTCGCGTGCGGTTTCGTTGACATTGACTGTCTTTGCGAGCATCGCGCGTACCGCTGCGAAGTCACCGTCTTTCGCGGCAACAACCAGCGCCGGATCTCCCGCCGCCGGCCAGAGGACCGTGGCGAATACGGTCACGAACAAAAGTAGCGAGATCAGCAACCTTTGAGTCGACTGTCGTGGTTTAGCCATCATTGTCTTACCTTGTGTTACCTTGCCTGTCTTTAAAAGTCCGCTGAGAATCCGCGCAGTTTCGGCGTAAGTCGCTATTTCCGCCGATCTTATATCCTCCGTACGCACACAACAAGCCGATTTTTGGGTAGATGGATTACTCCTATCTGAAAGTTTTGCTGGCCAGTAATCTGTGTAAGAATCTATTTCCATGAGCGCACGCTTGATCTGGGTGGGTACTCTCCTTCTTCTGATGACTTCATCCGCGTCTTTGCAGACCAAAGCTCAGACCCCCGCACCGGCTCAATCTGCCGCTGCCGCGTCCGATCCGCACCGCGCGATGTTATCGACGTACTGTTTCACCTGTCACAACGATCGCGCAAAGCTGGGTGGTCTCTCGCTGGAAAGTCTGAACCTTCAAACCCCCTCGGAGAACGCGCAGATTTGGGAGAAGGCGCTGCGTAAACTGCGAGGTCGTTTGATGCCGCCGCCGGGAAACCCGCAGCCTTCGCAGAAGGATATCGATTCGTTTGCCACCTGGATGGAAAGCTCCCTCGACGCAAATACCAAAGGTCCCAGGGCTGCATTTGTGCCGATCCACCGGATGAATCGAACCGAGTACGCCGCATCGGTGAAAGCGTTGGTCGGAGTGGACGTGAAGGAGAAGGACGTCCTTCCGCAGGACATCCAGGTGGGAGGTTTTGACAATAACGCGGCGGCGCTTGGCATATCGCCCGCGTTTCTGGAGCAGTACGTCACCGCCGCGCGGCAGATCGCAAAACTTGCCGTCGGCAATCCGCTCCGGCTTGCCAGCGTAACCTACAACGTCGCCGCTGGTCAGCAGAGCGAACAGCCCTTGCCTCCGGGTACGCGCGGAGGAATGCGGTTCAAGCACAGGTTTCCCGCAGACGGGGAGTATCGCGTCAGTGTTCTCGGTCTTGGGTTGGGTTTGTACACCGGCGTACTGGAAAACGAAAGCACGCTGGTCCTCATGATCGACGGCAAAGTTGTGTTTCGCAAACCGATTGGTGGATTCGAAGATCAGTCCCTCGTGGATAAGAAACAGGCCGCCGGGCGCGACGAAATCATGTCTCGCTTTGCAAAAATTCCGGTGCAGGTTGGCGCCGGCGAGCACGAACTGATTGTGGCGTTTGTCGATCGCTCTCACGTGGAGTCCGATGAGAATGTCGGCGCAGGGTTCCGGGGTATTGGAGATCTCGGATTCGGGGCCGGAACCAATCGCATGACGACCCTCGGAAACGGCATTGAAGTCGTCGGACCCTATAATCCGACTGGTGTCACGAGAACTCCGAGCCGCGACCTGATCTTTGTCTGCGATCCCAAAACAGCCGGCGAAGCGCAAGCTCGGCAGGGCGAAGCCTCAAGTAATGAAACCGCGTGTGCTCGTCAAGTAGCGGAGAATCTTGCGCGTCGAGCCTTCCGACGTCCAGTAACCGCGGACGATGTGAATCGCCTTATGCCGTTCTACGACTTTGGTCGGGAGAATAACGGCAGCTTTGATTTGGGCATCGAACAGGTAGTGATGGCAGTGCTTGCCAGTCCCGAGTTTCTCTATCGCTCGATTCATTCATCGGCGACTGAGGGAACTCTTACCGATCTGGAGCTGGCTTCGCGCCTTTCCTTCTTTCTTTGGAATACGGGCCCGGACGACCAGCTGCTGACGCTCGCTGCCGCGGGTGGATTAACCAAACCTGGAGTTTTGGACAAACAGGTGACGCGCATGATGGCCGATCCGAAAGCCTCAAGCCTCGTCACCAGCTTCGCCCTGAAGTGGCTGAACATCGCCGATCTCGATGCGGTTAAACCCGACCCGACATTGTTTCAGGAATTCACCGAGCCGCTGCGGCGGGATTTTTCGTCGGAGGCTCGGCAATTCCTGAGCAGCATTCTTCTCGAAAACCGAAGTATTGTGGATTTGCTGAATGCGGACTACACATTTCTGAACGAACGGCTTGCGCGTCACTACGGCATTCCCGGAGTTTATGGTTCGCAATTCCGCAAAGTAGTGTTGACCGGGAATGAGCGTCGTGGGCTGCTGGGCAAGGGCGCGGTGCTGTTGCGAACTTCTTACGGCGACCGCACGTCTCCGGTATTGCGAGGCGCCTGGGTGCTCGACAAGCTGGTGGGCACACCGCCATCGCCGCCTCCGCCCAATACCGCAACGGATCTATCGGTAAAAACGGGCGAGAAGCCAACGACCATACGCGCGCGCCTGGAGCAACACCGCCAACAAAAAGTCTGCATGCAGTGTCACGGCGTGATCGATCCGTCGGGCCTCCCGCTGGAAAATTTCGATGCGATCGGGCGATGGAGAACCACGGATCGTCAGGCGGAAAATGCCGCGATCGATGCTCGCTCCGTGTTGCCCAATGGTGTCGCGATCAACGGCCCGGGAGAACTGGCGTCACAATTGGCCAGCCGTCCTTCGGTGTTCGCCGAGGCCCTGACGGAAAAGCTGATGGTATACGCGCTCAATCGGGACCTGGAGTATTTCGATATGCCCCAGGTGCGCGCCGTTGTTCGCGCCGCAGCGAAGGACAATTACAGGTTGTCTTCAATCGTTCGCGGTATCGTCAACACCGATACGTTCCGCAAACAGGGTGCGGCAAAATGACGATTAATCGTAATGGATGCGACATTGCCCTCCTGAGTCAGGAGGGCAGTGTGATTGCGAAGCAATCACACGAGGGGTGGTTCCATAGCCGCACTCTTTCAGAATGTCGCTTTGGAACCACCCCGGCGCTTCGCGCCACCCCTCCTGACTCAGGAGGGGAGCCGCCAAGCTCAATGCTGAGTTTGTTCACAAGAATGGGAGAGATGAC
>Ga0163163_10004134_pt1 | contig 12361 bp, 11 predicted proteins | sample S65metaG_FD_119766 | JGI IMG/M metagenome (GOLD analysis project Ga0163163, IMG submission 119766) | Switchgrass rhizosphere microbial communities from Kellogg Biological Station, Michigan, USA - S6-5 metaG | ecosystem: Host-associated > Plants > Roots > Rhizosphere > Soil | place: USA... | reverse complement strand
GCTGCCGAAAAGGGTGCGACGCGCGAACAGGCCATGAAGGCGTGGAGGAAACTGAAGTCGCTGGACGTGCCTAAAAACTATCGGGCATGGTCGCAGGCGCAGTCTTCTAAATCGAAATAAGCCGGCGCGTCGCAGCTATCATGCTTCTCGAAGAGCTTAATCTGTTCCATCACCAGAAGCCCGTAAGAAAACCGACGCCGCCGGAGCCTCGCGGAAAGCGCACCACAGGGGGCTTGGACGCCTCGCGCACACCGCCACAGGAACAGAGGATCCGGACAGCAATGAGCATCAGTGTCTGAAACTTCAGACACCTCATGAGGGCACCGTCGCTTTGACCAGCTCCCCCACATCCTCGAGCGCGTCGATCTTCCAGCAGAGCTCAATCAGCTTTTCAATCTGTGCGGCGGGAAGCACAAACGATGCCTGATCCCGAAGCTTGTCTTCAAGCTGCTTGTCCGTGAGCGGACGCCGCAGATTACCGATCGACTCCTCCACAAACTTTACGAGCTTCCGGCCATCGGCAAGCTCCACTTCGATGTGCGACTGATCTTCGGTGATGGACGCATCCGAAATCGCGACGACACGCTCCCGCACCTGTTTCACCGCCGGATCATTGACTGCCGCGTCGGTGTATTCCTGCAGTCCGGCTTTGCCGCGAACCAGGCCGAGGGCGGTGCTGTGATAGATCGAATACTTTCCTTCGAGTCCACGCGTGATGTCCTTCTTATTGCATAGGTCCAGAACGAGGGGTGCCACGCGGACGCGCACAGATTCTATTTCCGCCGGGACGGGATGGTACGTCTGATGAAGCTCGATGCAGCCATCGATGGTGGGATGAACCACCAGGCCGCACGGATACGGTTTGTAGGCGTTGTCTCGAATTTGAAATTCAGTACCGAGCCCGTTTGTAATTTTCGACAGATCATACTTTGCAGCCGTGACTGCGGCGAAACCTCGTGGTCCTTCGATACTGTGCGGGCCCGCCGTGAAATCCGACTTCGCAAGGATGGCGCTGGTATAGCCGTTTTTCGCGGCATGTCCGGCGTGAAAGTACTTCGCCATGTATCCGAAGTTTTCGCGAAGCCCGGAAGCCTGTGTTGCCGCAATGCCGAGCGCCCAGATCATCTGTTCAACGGACAGGCTGAGCAGCTTTCCGATCGCCGCCGCCGCTCCAAACACACCGGCCGTGGACGTGATGTGCCATCCCGCTTCGTAGTGGGCCGGATAGATGGCGTTGCCGATTCTCGCTTCTGTTTCAAAACCGAGGAGGTATGAATGAATGAAGTCCTTCCCTGTGACACGGTTTGCAGTGGCATATGCGAACAGCGCGGAAGCGAGAGGTGGGCTTGGATGAATGTAGTTTTTTGGCAACGTGTCGTCGTATTCAAAGACGTGCGACGTCATGCCATTCATGAGCGCCGCATGCAGGGGATCCATTCGCTCGGCCCTGGCCAGAATGCCGGCGGTAGGCTTTCCGAAATACGGTTGCATGGCGCTCAGCAGAATTTCGACAGAAGGCTCGCGGCTTCCTCCCACGGCACAACCGATATAGTTCAGAAGAGAGCGGCGTGATTCGTGCTGGATGTCTGCGGGAATGTCGTCGATACGGCTGTTGATAAGGTACGATGCAAGAGTTCTGGTTTCAGACAATGTGTTCTCTCCGGGAATTCCAAGTAGTGGGTCATTTTCAATTCAGATTTGCCCTCCTGAGTCAGGTGGGCAGCGGGATCGTGAAGCCGATCCGACATCTCGAAAAGGCGGGTGGTTCCAAAACCGCCAACTTGCAGGGTTGCCGCTTTGGAACCACCCCGGCGCTTCGCGCCACCCCTCCTGACTCGGGAGGGGAATTCGCTTCTCACTTTCAATTGAGTCACCAATTTTCATGTTGGCTTGACACGACAGAGCCATCATTTATATACAGACCGCTCGCCGATCCAAGAACATTTCGAAAATTGAAGGAGTATTTGTGGATAAAGAGACATTTGATAAGGGCCTCGCGATACGCCGGGCTGTGCTGGGTTCCGAATATGTGGACAAGTCCATTGCCGCTGCCGATGATTTCACGCGTCCGCTCCAGGAAATCGTCACGCAATACTGCTGGGGTGAAGTCTGGGGGCGCCCGAACCTGGAGCGCAAAACACGAAGCCTCCTGAATCTGGCGATGCTCTCGGCGCTCAACCGTCCGCATGAAGTCAAACTGCACGTTCGGGGCGCGCTGAATAACGGCGTCACCAAAGATGAGATCCGCGAGGTATTTCTACAGGTGGCCATCTATTGCGGCGTACCGGCAGCCATGGACAGTTTCAGAATTGCGAAGGAAGTTTTCAAGGAAATGGGAGTCTAGCCGTGGCCAAAGAAAGCATCGGGTTCATTGGCGTGGGGCGAATGGGCGGGAGGATGGCCCATCGCGTTCTCAGTGCGGGCCATGATCTCACGGTCTTTGACACCAGTGATGCCATCATGAAACCACTCGTGGAACGCGGCGCGCATGCTGCCGCGTCTGTTGCAGCAGTGGCCGCAGCCTGCGAAATCGTGTTTGCAAGCTTGCCGACGCCGGCGATCGTCGAGGCCGTCGCGCTTGGGCCAGGTGGAATTGCGGAAAGTAATCGAGTCCGAATCTTCATCGACACATCGACAACCGGAGCGGCCACGGCCCGGCGCATTGCCGAAGGTCTGGCGAAAAAGAACATTATCGCGGTCGATTCACCCGTCAGCGGCGGACTTCCGGGCGCGGAAAAAGGAACGCTGGCCGTCATGGTTTCGTGTCCGGAAGAAACGCTGGGAAGAATTCGGCCGATTCTCACCATTCTCGGCAATGTGTTTTTCTGCGGTACAAAGCCGGGTATGGGTCAGACCATGAAGCTGTTGAACAATCTGCTTTCAGCATCGGCGCTGGCCATCACGTCGGAAGCCACAGTGATGGGTGTGAAGGCGGGACTCGACCCATCGCTCATTGTCGATGTTCTCAATGCCGGCACCGGCCGCAACTCGGCATCCGCCGACAAGTTTCCGAAATACGTCATTCCGAGAACCTTCAACGCCGGCTTCGCCATGGATCTGTTCAACAAGGACCTGCGCCTTTGTCTTGAGGAAGCCAAAACTCTCGGTGTGCCCATGGTTGTGGGTACCGCCGTCCGGCAGCTGTTCACCGACGCTATGGCGAGTGAAGGTGCCTCCGCGGATATGACCGAGGTGGTGAAACCGCTGGAAAAAATTGCCGGCGTCACCGTGGGGCCCGGAAAACTGTCGGGTTCGTAAGCTGTCGAGGCGGTCTATGACCGCCCCGAGACCTTCAAAATGAAAAATCGTGGGCGGTCATAGACCCACCCCTACAGTGACTGGAGCAGCATTAAAATTGCCTAGCGACCCGGGGCCACCACGACGCGGAAACCGATCTGGTCGTTGCGATCGGTGGGGTTCCGGCTGCCGCGACGCGTCACTCGAAGTGTCGAATCGCCATTGGTCCAGCTGCCTCCACGTATGGAACGTTTCGTACCGCTGGCCGGTCCTTTCGGATTTCGAATGGGTGATGTCACGTAGTAATCCTTGGCGTAATAGTCCTGCACCCATTCCCAAACGTTTCCGTTCATGTTGTAGCTGCCGAAACGGTTTGGAGGAAAGTTGTCCTTCGCAGCGGTTCTCACTTCATCCGATGCGTTTCCTTTGTCCGCCGTCGCCGCGTATTCCCATTCCGCCTCGGTTGGAAGCCGCACAACCACGTTGAACTTCGCGCTGGCCCATGTGCAAAACGCCATGGCATCCTCGTAGCTCACGTTGATAACCGGGAAATTGGGATAGTCCATCAGATAGTTCTTCGCATACCCCGGATCTTTAGGGCGCGAATAACCGCTATCTGCGAGAAACGCCAGGTATTGCTGATTGGTGATTACCGTCCGGCCCATACTAAATGGGTCCAGTATCACTTGATGCCGTGGCTTCTCATCCCCCTTGCCCTTGTCGTCTCCCATCATGAATGTCCCGGCAGCAACCGGGACGGTGTCAATCAACGAAGTCCAATGCTGCCGGTCCATCGTGGGAGGCTCAACAACTGCGGCGATGGCGGGTTCAACGGCGCTATGCACCCGATCCGCACCTCCTCTGACGTTTTCCGATACGCTGTCGGTCTCCGGCGACGGAACGGAGTTGCTGATCGCCGTTTCTGTTGGTACGGCAGGCGGATCTTCAATCACAGTTTCAATTGGAGCTTTAGCTGGTTTTGATGCCGGCACGCGCTGCGGAATTGCCGGCTGTTTCGTATCCGCTCGGCTCCACACCATCCCGGCCGCAATCGTCAAATATATCCCGACAACCATGGCGGCTTTCCCGATTCCGATTACCGGTGTTGCATGGAGCTGTGCCACAAGATGTTTGGTCCAGGAATGGAAAGTATCGAAGACACGTGCAGCATTCACGCGCAATCGAGGTGCGTTGTAACTGTGGCCAACTACCAAAGCAAATCCTGTAACTGGCTCGTCAGGAGCGGAAAGCGGAGTCAGGCTGCACCGTATCGCGTCGTACTCCACCGCTTCGGTCCAGTACACTTCGAAAAGTTCTTCGGCGTCTGCCTTGCCTTCCAGGGGTACGTCCCCGAGCGACTTGAAGAACACCTCCGAGGACGGTATGGCTTCCATCACGGAATGCGAAACCAGAATTTGTGCAGGCCCGCTGCGTTTGGTGATTCTGGCAGCAACGTTGACGATATCGCCGAAAAGATCATTCGCGCGTTTGAAGCCCAAACCGGTATGGATGCCGATTCGGATTTGCAGACGCTCATGCCGGGCCAGACTTTGATTGTGATGAAGCAGAAGGCGCTGAATGGCGATGGCGGCTTGAACTGCAGATAAGGGATCGGCGAACTCCGCCATGACGGAATCTCCGATTGTCTTGACGACAACGCCCCGGTGTTCCTCGACGGTGCCTGTGACTAAAGCGTGATGACGGTAAAGAAGAAGAAGCCCTTCGGTGTCGCCAAAGCGGTCGAAGTATGTCGTCGAACCGACGACATCGGTGAATAAAACGGTCTGTATCGTTTTGTGACGTCGCAGCTCTTCGTCAATTTCCGTACGAGCCTGCAGCAGTTGATCGATATGGTCTTCCCTGATCTTCATATTCTCGTCCGTGAGAATCCCTTAAACAGAACCCAATACTTGGGGAGTTTGCGAATCGTTTCTTTATAGGGCAGTGACGTGTCAAAACCAAGAATTTAGTTACACAAACATCTCAATTTTGTCAGTGCTTTACGGCCGCGGCCTTGTACTGCTCCACCCATTGCTTTTGCTGGTCCAGCTGCCCGGCCAGAGATGGCACTCCCAACTCGTGCCGCAGCGAATCACTGATGAGATTTCGGTTGAATGGCTCCTGTGTGGCGTCTTTGGTACCTTTGAACTGAGTTCCGTAGATCTGCGGCTTTCCGACCGCTTGCAGGTACCGGTCCAGCGTCGCGGTGCCAATCCACAGGGACCCCTCGTCCCCTTTTGCGGCGGCAATCATGGCAAGCGTATGAGCCAGCAGGTAGTCGTCGGATGTGCTGCCATGCTGGAAGATGAAAGCCGCCCTGTTGAAATCTTCGGCGGTATGTAGCTGACCGTCAGCGAGCAGTTTTGCGGTTTGAGTCCGCCGTTCGGCATCCTCTCGATTGACCACGGTCCATTTCTCCGGAGTCAGCTCTGCGGGCTTCTGGCGAGGTTTCTGGTCCGCCTCAAAAATCTTCTGCATGTCGAGATTGGATACGGCAGTATCGTCGCGGCGGTAAGAACGCTGCGCATCCCAGCCTTTGAAAACGGTTGCAGTCGAACCACTCGGGACCCTGGTGACCGGCCAGGGGTCAAAGGGAACTCCCGTCATTTTGAGGAATGCCTGGTCCCTGCCGGTAATTGCCAGGTCATAGTCGCTCGTATCGCTCTTGTCCTTTGGGTTTGCTGTCGTAAAACGCAGGTGATCGCCGCTGATTGTTGCGCTCGCGATGACTTCCGTCACCTCGTCCGATGTGATTTGCGAAAAGCGCTTTCCCGAAGCGTCCACCGTGAAGTGCGATGGATGAGCCAGGGTTCCGGCAACCTTGTCTCCATTTTCCGTTAGAGTCAGGACGAAAAATGTCCGGTCACCGAGAAGAAACGTCCAGGTGCCCCCAAATTTCTGCGGGGCCGGCATTGCCGGCTTACAGGCGGAAGCCAGCAGAAGGATTGAGAGAAAGCACACAAGACGACGCATTATCGGAAGCAACACAACGCACCTCCCGGCAGATTGAATGGGCTCGTACTGGGTACAAGCATAAAAAGGACAACGAGTCCGGTCCATCGATTTCCACATTTGCCCTTCTGTGAAAAGACGCTTCTCTGCACCCCTCACCCGCCGCTTCGCGGCACCCTCTCCCTTCGGGAGAGGGATTTGCCGCGAAAGATATTCCAACTTAGAGCTGCGAAGTATCGATTGCTACGGCCGTGCGGCCAAGCTATTCTTCCCGGCCTTGAACCTATGGTGAATTTCAAATCGCTCAAAGAACTTACAGCCAAAGCCCGGAAGTTGCATGACGACCACCGTGAACGTCATCGACCCACGGGTTTTGGATTTGCGATCGCAGACAGCATTCATTATCTGGATTCCACGCAGTGGGACAGAGTTACGGAAAGCAACTCCGTATTTCTTTCACGCGCTTACCTGCACGTGCTGGAAACCGCCGGGCCGGAAAACTCCCGCCAGCGGTACGCGCTCATTTTTCGGGGCAAGACTGCCGTTGCGGCTGTTGCCGCTCAATCCGTGAGGGCGTCTGCAGCACAGGTTCCGAAGTCCGATATGAAGAAACCCGTGGCAGGCTCGCTCAAAAGAATCCAGCAGAACGTTCTGGTCTGCGGCAATTTGCTTTCATGGGGCCCGCATGGAGTCGCGTTTGCTCCTGGTGAAGATCCCACGGTTCTGTGGCCGGGAGTCGCGGAAGCGCTCTATCGGATTCGACGGGCAGACCGGCTGCTGTCCAGCACAGACATGGTATTGATCAAGGATGTCCCGCACGACATGATGCAACCTGCGGACTCATTGAAGCGGATTTCCTACCGCTCGGTGGAAACAGAACCCAATATGGTCCTGAAGGTGTCTCAAGACTGGCGATCCTTCGAGGACTATCTTGCGGCGCTGACTTCGAGCTATCGCAAAACAGCACGAAAGATTTTGGAAGAAATCCGGACCGACGGTTGTGTTGTGGAAACTCTCGAAGATGTTGCCGAATTCACAGAAGTGATTCACTCACTCTATCTTCAGGTGCATCATCGCCAGCGCATGCGGCTCGTGACGCTGAAGCCGGAGTTCCTTCCCATGCTCGCTGCAACCTTCGGAAGCGAATTTCGATGCACTGTGATTCGGAAGGAGAAGGAGATTCTCGGTTTTGTCACGACGCTGAAAGATCGCGATACCGCCGTCGGCTATTACATCGGCTTCGATAGCCGTGCAAACGCCGAACTTCCGATTTATTTTCGACTCCTCCAGGCTGTTGTCGAGGATGCGATTCAATTGGGTTGCCGGCAGATCTCGTTTGGAAGAACCGCGCTGGAACCGAAGGCCCGGCTGGGTGCAAAGCCGGTGCCTATTCACGTCTGGGTCCGGCATCGTGTTCCAGCCATGAATATTCTGCTCCGAGGTTTGATGCAGACGATCTCGCACGAGGAAGCGCCCGATCGCTCTCCCTTCAAGCCAAAGTAGAAGCCTGGGTCCCTAACAGTAAGGAATATGGTCTAATTTTTTGGACCCGTCTGCTATCTGCCGGGTTGGCCGCCGTAGTATTCCTTGCGGGAGCGTACTTCGTAGCTGGAGTTCTTTGTGCGAACAACAACCTGATGCCACTTACCGTCATTGACCGGATGATTTGGATAGTAACCAATGGTGTACTGACTGCGCAGCTCGGCGCCAACCTCGTCCAGCACTTCGTCGATCGACCTGGAGTTGGCAGATCCCGACGTCACCAGCCAGGCCTTGGCTCCGCTCGCCGAGGCAAGCATATTCAACACTCTCATATCTGCCGTTTCCGGTCCGGCATACGGAGGAGCGCTGCCAGGATATCTGCCGGCTCCCGTGCCTCCACCTGCACCCGAGGGAAATTGCTGACGCGACGTGCCGGGCATCGGGATCAGGATTCCGCCGGGCAGCCTGAGCATTGGAGGACCACCGAGACGCGAATTAAAGTCCGCGCCAATGCCGAGACAATACAGCAGCACGTGAGACTCCCGTACGTCCCTCATCGCCTGATCCAGTCTGATGCGGCTCACCGTGTCCTGGCCATCCGTAACGAGCAGCAGCGCTTTCTTCTCGTGCTTTCCGTCGCGAATCTTCTGAATGCCTTGTTCGATGGTGTCGTAGAGAGCTGTGCGGTTGCCGAGTTTGACCTTATGTAATGCCTTCGAAATCTTTTTCCGATCGCCCGTGAAGTTTTGTTCCACTTTCGGCTTTGCGGCAAAACTCATCAGGAAAATGTCATCGGTGGGGCCGAGTGATTCCAGGAATCGATCGATCGCGGCAGTCGCAGTATGAATTTTGGGTTCCATGCTGTAACTGGCATCGAGCAGTATTCCGATACTGAGAGGCAGCGCTGTGGACTGTTCGACAAGGGAGATGTTTTGTTCTTTACCATCTTCGAGGACGATGAAATCCGATGCACCAAGATCCGGTACACTTCTTCCGCTGCGATCGGAGACGGTGGCCACCAGCGTCACCAGAGAAACATCCAGCGAAATCTGCGCGAGCAGCGTTGACACGCAAACCACGCAAACAACACAGGCCAGAATCCATCGTCTCACCAGATCCTCCTGAAGAAAGTTTCTCGTCTACCCGCGATCCGTACAAATTCGCCTGGGCGCCGACCCAAACGAATGTCCGGGACGATTCAGGATTTATCGATACGTCATTTATACGCCTGTCCGATTGTGATTTTGAATGGATAATTCGCGGGGATGATTATCCCGCTCCACACGGGGCAAAGCCGTGAATTCATTTTCCTGATACCGAAATTGCAGACCATTACTGAAACGCACCAGATATGCCCCGTACGGGTCTGCGGCATCCACCGATATTATCTTCCCAATACTGCCTGCAAGCGGCGCCCGGCGCGATTTCCGGATTCGCACGGAATAGCCGGTATCCCATCTGTTGAAGTTCTGGAATGCCTCTGGCTGACGCTTCTTCGAGACGGAATATCCCAGGAGCCGAAGCGCTACGGATTCCATGGTCGAAATGAAAGCGGCTTTCATAGCGGATCAGACAAACCAACGACTCGCCTGTTTGTTAAAACTTGTTAAGCGATGCCTTAGAAAGCGGCAGGCGTTGCTTCCGGATCCACGGCAAGAACAACGTCGGCTACAAACCCGCCGGCATTGGACCCTTTTTGCAGACGATCCAGACTCAACATGGATTGCGCGCCACCCTGTTGACGAAAAATATTGTCCTCGGTGTGCAGCGTACGGTGCACGTTCGAATGTTTCACGTATGGATCCATTTTGGCGATCTGGTGGGTGATGTCTTCGGGCAGAAACAGCTGCCCGGTGTGAGACACATGTCCCCCGGCGTAACGTTCCATTCCGGCACTTCCGCCCAGATGCACCTTCAGATGAATGTGGATCGTGCGTCCGGCATACCATCCCGGATAGACGGTCGCAAACTCCGCAATGCCCTGCCGATTGGTGATCTGAATGCCACGGAGAAATCGCGTTTCATCGATGGGGCCTTGACCTCTGCCACCACGTCCGCCCGGCCTCCCAGTTCCACCCGGTCCCCCTCGGCCGGGACCTCCTCTTCCGCCCGCAGGAGGACCAAAGCCGCGTCCGGAGTCATCACCACCGCCATTGGCAGTAAATCCCGAATAAATACCCGTCGCATCGCAGTGCCAGATGTCCACGGCCGCGGCCTCAAGCGGCTCGCACCGCTTCGCATCCACAAGCGCGACTCGCAGTTGAAGAGGTACGCCGGGTTTACCTTCCGTCACGTCGCGTCGGGCTTTGCCGAAATCAACGTAGTAAGGTCCTTCTTCTTGTTCCGGTGTGAGCGTGCATCGAGGTGCGGCGGTAAGAATTCGCGACGCTGTAGAAATCAAGGCAGCGCCTCCGACCATGAAAGCGCGCCGGCTGAGATTCCGGTCGAACTTAAGAATGGTGAGCTTCAGATCCATGTTCTTCATGGATCCAAGCATAGGGGTCTGCGCAGGCGGCAGCTGTAAAGTTTTGTAAACCCAATGTCCGCTGTGGAGAGCTTAGAGTAATGCCGCAACAGGCTGCTGCTGAGAAATGCAGTGGAGAGTCCCTGAACCGTAGATCAAATCCGAACAATCCACCGCGACGGCTTTGCGATCCGGGAACTGACTTTGAATGATTCCAAGTGCAAGCGCATCGGTGCTGCCGCCAAATGCGGGGACAAGCACGACCGTGTTGCCGATGTAGAAATTCACGTAACTGCCTGGCAATCTCCGCTTCTCCCCGCGAATCACATCATAGCGAGCCGCCGGCATCGGAAGTTTGATGACTTCCAGCAGTTTTCCATTTTGATCGCGAGAGCGCCGGAGTACGTCATAGTTTGCTTTGAGCGCGGAATGATTCTCGTCTCGCAAGTCCTCTTCATATGCACACACGACTGTGCCTCGTCGCACAAACCGGGCCAGGTTATCGATATGACCGTCCGTGTCATCACCTGCGATCCCGTCCTTCAGCCAGATGATTTTGGAGACACCCGTGTAGTTCTGGAGAAACTGCTCCATTGCCTTTTTACTCAGACCCGGATTTCGATTGGCATTCAGCAGGCATTGCTCTGTGGTGAGAAGAGTTCCCTGCCCGTCCACATCAATTGCTCCGCCTTCCATCACCACGCCAGGGCGGAAGAGCGGCAGGCCGAGTCTTTCGCTCATGAAGTAAGGAACGCCTCCATCTTTCAACAGCGATTCGTACTTGCCGCCCCACGCGTTGAACTGCCATTGCACAACCGCCGTCTCCTTGCGCTGTCGATTCACCACGAAGGTCGGACCATAGTCCCGGAACCATACGTCCGCGTAGTCCCAGATATGGAAGTGGACATGGCTAAGGCGAACGCCACGAACCTTCAGAGACTTTCGAATGCCGTCCTGGGTCTTGCGATCCTTCACCGCAAGGTGAACCTCTTCCCCTTCAGACAGCAGTTCGATGATGCGGAGATACTGCTCTCGAACCTTCGAAAGCCGTTTCGGAAATGTCACCGCGTCTTCAGGCCAGGCGAGCCAGGTTCCTTCATGGCGTTCCCATTCCGCAGGCATGAGGTAGCCCTGGTCCCGCGGGTACCCAGGAACGACAGGCTTCGTCAGCGAATCATACGTGTCGGGCCTTCGATTTTTCGTGAATCTCCATCCCTCGCGCATGCGGGCGTTTTGACTGATGTCGAGATCAGCAATGAGTACTTCCTCTTCTGAACCGGCCCTTCGAATGACCTTCCCGAATGCGTCTGCGACAAACGATGAACCCCAGAACTGAACCTGCCCTTCTGTGCCAACGCGGTTCACGGCGGCAACATGGACGAAGTTCGCAATGGCATGGCCGCGCTGAATGGTTGTCCATGCCGAGATCCAGTCCGACGGTGGGAGAGGGTCGTCTTTGAGATGGCCGATCGCCGTTGGATAAAACAAAACATCGGCTCCGAGCAAAGCCGTGGCGCGTGCGGCTTCCGGAAACCACTGGTCGTAGCAGATCAGCACACCGAGCTTCAGATATCGCGACTCGAATACTTTGTAACCGAGATTGCCCGGCTCAAAATAACTCTGCTCGTAGAAAAACGGATCGTGCGGGATATGAATTTTTCGATACGTACCCAGAAGAGTTCCATCTGCATCGATAACGACGGCGGAATTGAAAAACCTCCCGCCGGAAATTTCAAAGATGGGAACGATGATGACAACTTCGAGCTGCCTGGCGAGCTTTGAAAGGACCGTCGTTGCCGGACCGGGAATCGTCTCGGCAAGGTGAGCGACATTCTTCTTGTCGTCGGCCGGAAAATACCGGGTATTGAAAATCTCCTGAAGGCAAATAACGCGAGCACCGAGGCGTGCGGCTGCTTTGATCCGCGCGACCGTCTTTTTCAAATTCGACACGGGATCCATTGCGACGCGCGTCTGGATGAGCCCGATGCGAACCGAATTCTTTTTTGGGGAACGGGGATTTGGCACGAGGTATTAGTCGCCTGAGGTTCCGGAGAATCTGTTTACAACAAGAGGCATAGGATTCACATTATCCCGAAAGACCAGGGATTGATCCAGTCGCGAAAATTAGAAAGCACTTTCGGTTGAATCCCTCTCCCGAAGGGAGAGGGTGCCGCGAAGCGGCGGGTGAGGGGTACAAAAATGAGAAAACATTGAAGAAATTTCTGG
>Ga0163163_10004132_pt1 | contig 12363 bp, 8 predicted proteins | sample S65metaG_FD_119766 | JGI IMG/M metagenome (GOLD analysis project Ga0163163, IMG submission 119766) | Switchgrass rhizosphere microbial communities from Kellogg Biological Station, Michigan, USA - S6-5 metaG | ecosystem: Host-associated > Plants > Roots > Rhizosphere > Soil | place: USA: Michigan... | reverse complement strand
TCACCGGCAGTGCCGAGTTTTGCGGTGCCGTGAACGTCCACTTGTCGTAGTCGCTCGCGGTCGTGGTCAGATTGTCGGTCACGAAGAAATTGCCGAACCACCGCCGGTTGTAGGCCACGGTCAGCGACACGCGCGGCGCCAGTTCCTGCTGAACCGTCGCTCCGAACTGCCAGTCGTAGGGACGGATACCCCAGCCCTGCAGCATCGCCGGATTGACCATCGTCAGATTGGGGTTGGAATTGCCGAAGTTCAGATCGTTGCCGGTCAGCGCTGCACACTGATCGCCGCCCGTCGCCCGGTTGTCCTGCAGCGCCGGATTCGACAGATTGCAATCGACGGCGTAATTGCCGTTGCCGTCCACCCAGCCTCGAGCGAGGACGGAGGTCACGATGCGGCCGGCCGGATTGTTGGCCCAGTAGTTCTCGTCGTTGGTGGCCGCCTGCAGGTACTTCCCGAGGTTGACCTTGACGGCCGTCTTGCCGTTGCCAAACACATCGTAGGCGGCCCCGATCCGCGGCGTGATGTCGTTGTAGCCGAGCACGCTGTCGGTGCGCGGAAAGCTGATCGCGACCGGATTGAAGCGCGACGTGAGCGACGTGCCGTTCCCGTCGGCAGGAGCCCAGCTCCACGCGTGGTCGAAACGCAGCCCGCCCTGGACGGTGAGCCGGTCTTTCGTCCACTGGTCCTGCGCGAACAGCGACTGCTGCGCCGTGCGGTCGTTCTGCTCCCAGCGCGGCGCGATGTAGTACCCGAAGGCGTTCGGCACGCCGTTGTTGAACCGGTAGCGCATCTGCGTCTGATTGGCGACCCGCCCCTGAAGAGACTTCTGATACGAGCCCTGGTAGCCGACTTTCATGTTGTGAGCGCCGGTGACGTATGAGGCCGTCATACGCCAGTTGTTCGGATTGGCATCGTTGTCGGCGAAGGCAAAGCCCAGTGGATCGTAGAGCGCGCGATAGTTGTAGTTCGCCTGACCGTTGTAGATCGTCGACTGCTCGGTGACCGGAATCAGGTCGGTGATCCCGTCCTTCGGGACCTGGCCAAAGCCGGCCCAGAGGTACTGAAAGCGTGAATAGCCCGCCTCGAGCAGCAGCCTCCCCGACAGCGGCGCGGACCAGGTCGCCTGCGTCACGTTGTAGGGAAAGTCGTGATAGCCGGGGAACGATTCAGGCGACGACGTCAGATTGCCAACCCCCACCCACCCCGACTCGCTGGTGCGGCAGCCCTCGCCGCTTGGTGACAGCGACGACCCCGAACAGCGGTGTTGGTGCTCGTGAGAAAACGAGATGCGGTTGCGCGCCGACACCTGGCCGGTCAGCCGGAATGATTCGATCGCCCGCGAGTCGGCCGATCGCAATTCCACGTTCGGGTTCTTCACGTAGGTCCATTTGGTCGGATCGCCGGCGTTGAGGTTGGGGAACGCCCCGGGAACCGGGGCCAGGGTCTGGTACTTGCGTGCGTTGACGAAGAACCAGAGCCGATCGCGCTTGATCGGGCCGCCGCCCGCGCCACTCGCGTCCCAGGAACTGATCACGCCGGCCGGTTGGGTCAGTCCGTAACCGATCAGGGTGTCGTTGAGGTTGTTGCCGGTGGACCACTTGCCTGCGCCGCTGTAGAATGCCGACCCCTTGAAGATGTTGCCGCCCGATTTCGGCACCAGGTTGACCTGCGGGCCGCCGTTTTCGACCTCGCCGAGAGCGCCCGACACGGTCACCTGCACTTCATCGCTGTTGGAAGTGTCGTAGATGAACGTCGATACGCCGCCGCCATTGAAGGAGGCCGCGACCGGCAGGCCGTCGATCATCATCCGCCCCTCGTTGGCGCGACCGCCATTCGCCGTGAACATGGCCATGAACGGCGTCGTGACCGCGCTGCCGTTCCCCTGCACCTGGAGACCGGGGACGGCCGCCAGAAGCGCTCCATACGTCCGGGTGGCCGGGAGGGTGTTGATGATGTCGTTGCTGAGCACATTCTGGCGGCGGGCGCTCTGAGTGTCGACGACCGGCGTCTCGCCGGTGACGGTGATCGTCTCGGCGACGGTCCCGACGCGCATCTGGAAGTTGATCGGGATGACGCCGGAACCGGTCACCTCGACGCCCTCTCGCTTTACGGTGCTGAAGCCGGCGAGCGCCACCGTCATCGTATAGCTGCCTGGCGGCAGCTCCGTGATCCGGTACTGCCCGCTGCCGTCGGTGACCGCCGACCGGACCTTCTGAATCAGTACGGGGCTGGAGGCCTCGACCGTCACACCAGGCAGCACGGCGTCGGAGGCATCCCGCACGACGCCGGAGAGCGTTGCTTGCGCGTGCGCGAGGGTGGGCACCAGACAGGCGAAGAGGAAAACCGCGAACGACCGTCGTCTCATGAGAAGCTCCCTTCGTGATTCGGAATCCAACCGCGCACTGCCAGTCTGGTGAACCGGAACGACGAGATGAATGCTGTCTGATGAGTCGAACAACGGCGATGAACGCCCGATGTATACGCCGCTATCGAACGAGGGTCAATTGATAAGTTGGACAATCGGCAAGACCGCCGAGCTCTGACGCCGGTAAATTGGATTCGGATGACCGCGACGTTGTCGAGGCCGCCGCGGCCGCGCGGCACAGATCGCACCGGTGACGCGGGTCCGGCCGTGACCTTCGCCGCCCGTGCCGCCCGTGCGGCGCTGAAGCCAGCGGCGTTGGCGGCAAGCCTTGCCCCGTTGGCGTTCGGGCTGTGGGCTGCGTTCCACGATCAGATCGGGAGGGATCCGGCCCGCGCCCTGGAGCGAATGACCGGCGACTGGTCGATTGAATTTCTGTGCCTCACCCTGGCCGTCACGCCGGTGAGACGGCTGACCGCATGGCATTGGCTCGTGAGATTACGGCGGATGCTTGGGCTGTTCTCGTGCTTCTACGGCACGATCCACTTCCTGACCTACCTGACGTTCGATCGATTTTCCTGGATCGATTTCCCGAACGGCCTGCTCTCCGGGGCCGCCGCCGTGGATTTCATCAGATCGACCGGCGCCGACATTGTCGCGCGCCCGTTTCTGGCGATCGGTTTCGCCGGGTTGCTGGTGATGATGCCGCTGGCAATCACCTCGACGCCCGGTATGATTCGCCGTCTGGGCGGACGCCGATGGCGGCGGCTCCATCGGCTGGTGTATGTCGTCGCTGTGGCCGGCCTGCTCCATCACTGGTGGCCCCTTGCAGACCGCTTTCGGCTCGACACCTACGGAACACTCGTCGGGACGTCGCTGGCCTTCCGGCTCTATTGGACCCGCGTACGATCGAGACCGGCCGCTCCGGTCTAACCTGCCTGCTCGAGCAGCGTCACAGCTTCAGCGTCGCACCCAGATCGCCGAGCCGTCCGAGTTTTGGCTGGGAACAGTCGACGAGTCGGCGATAATCCCGGCGATGGCTTTTCGAATCGGCGCGAGCGCGGTGCGCGGATCGCACGGCGCAAGGACACACCAGGTTTTCGGGGGACTCGCATGATCGCCGGCCTCGTCCTCGCCGTGGTCGCGTTCGTGCTTCGCGGCGCAAGCGGCAGCCGCCGGGTCCGCTCCAAGCTGCTCACGTCCGGCCTGCTGTTTGCGACCGCCGCAGTTGGATCGGCGCTGCTGTTGTACGCCCCGCTGACGCCGACCGTGGTCGAACAGATTCACACCATCAACCCGCTGTTGCTCACCTTCGGGGTCGTCAACGCCCTGGTCGTCCTGGCGATCAACTCGTGGCGCCAGGATCGGGTCACCGAACAATTCCCCAACATCGTGCAGGACACGATCGTCATCGGCATCTTTGCCGTGGCCGCAATCCTGTTCATGCAGGACAAGATTCTCGCGACCACCGCGGTTGGCGCTGTGGTGCTCGGCTTTGCGCTGCAGGACACGCTGGGAAACCTGTTCGCGGGGCTCGCCATTCAAATCGAGAAGCCATTCCGAGTCGGGCATTGGGTCACGATCGCCGGCACCGACGGCGCGGTGGCCGAGGTCACGTGGCGCGCCACGAAGCTTCGCACCAAGGCGGGCAATTTCATGATCGTGCCAAACAGCGTGGTGGCGAAAGAGACGATCACGAACTACTCGGAACCGACGCACGAAACCCGGCTCGAGGTGGAGGTGGGCGCCAGCTACGACGCGACGCCCAATCAGGTCAAAGCGGTGATCAAGGACGCGCTGCGCGACGAGCCGCTGCTCGTCCGCGAGCGCGACCCCGACGTGCTGCTGGTCGACTTTGCGGCGTCGGCAATCACCTACCGCGTCCGGGTGTGGACGACCGACTTCAGCGCCGACATGCTGGTGCGCGACCGGGTCCGTTCGCTGATCTACTACGCGTTTCGCCGCCACGGCATCAACATTCCGTATCCGATCCAGGTGCAGCTGTCGGAGCTGCCGGCCGCCGTCGACGCGACGCCGCTCGTCACGCCCGCCACTCTCGACGCCGTGCAGATCCTGGCGCCGCTCAACACCGAACAGCGCGAACGTCTATTGCAGGGGGCGCGCTCGCTCGTCTATTACCTGGGCGAGCCAATCGTGCGCGAGGGGGCGCACGGCAGTTCGATGTTTCTGCTGCTGCGAGGCGAGGCGATCGTGACCCTGGCACGCACCAGCGGAGAGCTGGCTCGGCTGCGCGACGGAGACGTCTTTGGCGAGACGTCGCTGCTGACCGGTGAGCCGCGCAACGCGACGGTCACTGCGGCGACGGAGTGCCGGGTCCTCGAGATCGGCGTCGACGCATTCCGGCGCGTCGCACTGGCCGACCCGGCGATCGTCGAGCTGGTCACGACCGCCGTCGCGACCCGGCGGATGGAGCTCGACGTCCACCGCGCCACCAAGTCGGCGGCGTCAGGACCGTCGGAAGAGCCGCAAACCTTCCTCGCCCGCGTCCGCGATTTTCTGAAGCTCTAGCGGCGAGCTAGGCCACGCCTTTTTTGAACTCCGCGACCTCGGCAGCACTGACAGTCACTTTGACGAGCGCGGGGTTGTTGCCGCCTTTCGCCGCCCGGTCGGGGCCAACACCTCGGGATCCGCCGGAGGCCGAGACCTGCGACGATTGCTTTTCCGGGGCCACAGCCTGCTTCAGCGCACCGATGCCAAAGCCTTTTTTCTTCGGCTCTTCTTCTTTCTTGGCCTCCGCGGGCTTCGCGGGCGCAGAGGCGCCGTCGGCGACGGTGGCGATGGCCGTGACCGGCGTCGCCTTGTACTTGACGTAGGTCTTGTAACGGTCTTCAACGATCGCGCCGGACCTGGCCCCGGCCAGCTTCCGGATTGCGTCGATCCGCGCTTTGGTGTCGGGGTGCGAGGCGAACAGACCGTTGCTCTCCGGCTGATCCTTGTTGCGCTCGTCCAGCTGGGTCAGAAAGTCGGCAAGCTTGCCGGGCGCGTAGCCCGCTTTCTCCGCCAGCGTCAACGACACCTTGTCCGAGTCCATCTCGTCGCCGCGATCGAACTTGTTCTCCAACACGATGTCGTAGGCGCGGTTCGCGATGCGATCCAGGAACGGTCCGCGGCTGGAGAGTGTCTCGTTGGCACCGAGCTGGACCGCCTTGTTCTTCTTGATCGCGTTCACGGCGTGCTTGTGCGCCACGTGGCCGATCTCGTGGGCCAGCACGCCGGCCAGCTCCGCCTCGCTGGTGATCAATCCGAGTGCGCCCCTGGTGATGTGCACGATGCCGCCCGGCGACGCGAACGCGTTGACGCCGTCCGTATCGAGCACGACAAAGGTCCAGGCCAGCGTCGGCCGTTCGGACTGCTGCGCCAGCGTCGAACCGACCAGGGTGACGTACTTGTGAATCGCCGGATCCTGGACGACGCCGAAGCGCTGCCGGATCTTCGCGCTGACGTCTTCGCCGATCTTCCGCTCTTCCTCGTCGGTGACGTTCAGGTCGTCGAGCTTGCTCTTCGCTTCCTGAATCTTCTGCGCTTTGCCGAGCAGGTCGCCCAGCTGAGCGTGTGCCGGCGATACCAACGCCGGGATCGCCAGCACCGCCAGCCTGGCAACGACGGCCATCGATTGCTTCATATGCGCGCCTCGTGTGCTTCCCAGACCTTGGCGTGACCGGCCGCGGGGCCGATGACCTCGAAAATGGCTACCGGATGCGTCTTGCCTTTGACGACGACGTCGCCGAGCGAGCGAAGCTGGTAGTCCCCTCGCAAGTGCCTGCGAGTGGACTCGCTGATGATAATCCGAGTCCCGTACTGTTTGTTGAGCGACTCGAGCCGCGCTCCAAGGTTCACCGCGTCGCCAATCACCGTGTAGCTCATGATCGCCTCGCTGCCGATGTTGCCGGCGATCATCGGGCCGGTGTTGATGCCGATGCCGATATCGAGCTCGGCAAAACGTCCCTCGTCCTTCCACTTCGCGTTCAACCGCCCGAGCTCCTCGACCATGGCGAGCGCCGTCTCGACGGCGTGGTCGGCGTGATCGGGATCGTCGAGCGGCGCGCCGAACAACGCCATCACCATGTCGCCGACGAACTTGTCGAGCGTCCCGCGGTGCTCGAACAGCAAGTCCACCATCCGCGAGAAATACTCGTTCAGCATGCCGACGACGGCGTCTGCCTGCGCTTGCTCGGTCAGGGCGGTGAAGCCGCGGATGTCCGAGAACAGCACGGTCATCTCGCGGCGCTGCCCGCCGAGACGCGCCAGCGCCGGATCTTTGACCAGCTGGGTGAATACGTCCCTGGACACGTACTGGCCGAAGAGCTTCGTCATCTTCCGCTTTTCGCGATCCTCGAAAAAATACTGGTAGCCGGTGCCGGCCAGAAGGGCGAACCAGGAAGACAGCACGGGCTGCGACAGGTTGACCCAGACACCGGCCGCGAACAGGCGCGTCGCCCCCCACGCGATTACGGTCACCATGGCGAGTGTCGCCACCGCCGACCACCACGCCGGCAGCAGCGTCGCGGCGAGTCCGACGAGGAGCGCCACGACGACGACCGAGCCGATCCGGAACCGGGCCGACGGCCGATCGAGGAAGTGATTCGACAAGATATCGTCAGCGACCGCGGCATGGACCTGAATCCCCGGCATCTTGCCGTGGGCGAATGGCGTTTCGAACACGTCGAGAAGCCCGGAGGCTGTCGTACCGACAAACACAATCTTGTCGCGGAAGACCTCGGGATGGACTTTCGGCGTCACCTTCGCGAGCAGCTGTTCTTCCGAGTACTCGAGATCGAAAAACGAATAGGTCGGATAGGTCCGGGTCTTCAGATCGTCGAGCAGCGCCGGCCCGCGAAATGCGATAAGCGACCACAGATAGCTGATCGGCCCCTCGGAGGTCGCCACCCGCCGGCGGGACATCGGCAGGACGCGATCGCCGATGTTCAGATGCTCGCGATCCAGCGTGACCGCTGAGGGCGGGATTCCGCTTGCGCGCATGGCGGCGGCGACGCCCAGCAGAGGGATCGTTCGTTGCCCGCTGCGGACGAACGGCACGCTGTGGCGGATCGGACCGTCGGGATCGAGCACGAACAGGTTGTGGCCGAATCCCGAGGCGGCGCCAGCAAGTGCGGGGAATGGGAGGAAGACCGTCCGCCGCTCCGCGAGCGCGGTCGACTGCAGCCGGAAGCCGAGGTCCGGCAAGGGCGGCGCGTCCTTGGCTTCGCCGTCGAACGTGGCGTCCGCGAGCAGCAGAACATTACCGGCAGCCTTGATCGAATCGGCGAGCGCCCGGTCCGACTCCGCTCCAGACCAGGTCGCATCGCCGAAGTCGAAGCCGCGTCGGGTGTCGGCTTCCGCAAAGTCGATATCGTAGGCAATGACCTTCGCCGGTGCGCGCGCGAGATAGTCGATCAGCATCGAGTGCACGGCGCGCGGCCATGGCCAGCGCCCGGCATTCGGCTGCAGGTTGCGGAGGGAGTACTCGTCGATCTCGACCAGGGCGATGTCGGTGCGGGCCGTCTCCGGGCGCGCCGTGTGCGACAACCGCCAGTCGTAGGTCTTGAGCTCGACGGTCTCCAGCGGATTCATGCCGCCGGCGCTGAACGCCGAGAGTGCCAAGTCGGCCGTCAGGACGATGACGGCCGCGGCTCCGCCCGCGAGGAGACCGGCGGCGGCCTTACGCCGGTAGCGTGACCACATGCGCAGGAGAGCTCACAAGTGAACGGTACACCCGACCGACCCGCGTGACACGGCATTCGCGGCCCATGGCAAAGTCTGAATGCAGTCGACGCGATGCATCCCCACCTGCTGCCGTGCTCCTTAATCCGGCGTCGGATGCGTCGCCTGATCGATGACGAGCACGTCCATCGCCTCCTTCGACGATTCGAGCCTGAGGCCTAGTTGCTCCTGGAGTGCGGTGAAGATCGACGGCCGGTCGTCCAGCGGCGACGCGCTGACCGCATCGCCGGGGGCCCTCCGATCGGGCGCCCACTGAAGCTCGACATCGAAGAAGCCGGTCAGCGCCGTCCGATCCAGCACGATCCGTTCGACGGTGGCCGACAACATCCGGATCAGGTTTGGCAGAGTAAGTCCTCCCGCCGAGAAAGTGCCAGGGCCGATTCGCACGCCGCAGGCGGGACGGCCGGGCGGAGAGGCCGCCAGCGCTCCGCCCGTGCGCGTCGCCAGCCTTTGCGCCGCGCAATCGATGAGGGAGCGGCGGAATTGTGGGCCCAGACTGCCGTCTGCGCGTGCGACGACGAGCACATAGATGGGCAGTTGTTGCTGCTCCCAGTGGGTCTTGAGACTAAATCGATCTGCCAACAGCGTTCGGACGAACGGAGGCAACTGTTGCAGGTTCTGGGGACCGCCGCTTTCTGTCTTGGCGGTGATGTCGAACCGGTCGGAGGCGATCCACGACGGTCCACCGATCAACTGGTCGTTGAACAATGCCTGTCGGTCTCCGAAGGCCGTGGCAATGAGCGAACGGAGCGTGACATTGACGGCACGGAACACACCGGTGCGGACGGTGAGCGTGCCCCCGTCCTGCGTGGACAGGTTCGGCTTGACGGAAGCGACATCGAACGCCTCGCTCGTCGGAGTCTGAGCGGCCGACAGGCTGAGAGCGGCCATGCAGATCAACGCTCCCGACAGCCGGATCAGCGCCTTGGTCATGCGCCTCCGAGGCACGAAACGATCATCCGTCGAGCATGACCATTGCCGCTGCATCGGCAGTCTCCCCCAGAGCTCTGCAAGCTGTGCCGCCGACGGGAAGAGCTTCACCAGTCACGCACCGATTCGCGGACCACTCGGCCACGCGTCAGGGCGTCGCCTGGATCCGAAAGACACTCCCGAAGGTCGCCTGAATGTCTATCACATCAGGTGGGCCGCGGGCGGTTCAATCGGCGGTGGGCCTCTCGACTTTGTCGATCACGAGCACATCGACGGGGCCGGTCGTCGACTCCAATTTCAGGCCAAGTTGCTCCTCAAGCGCGGTGAAGATTGAGGGCCCCGTGCGCTCGGTCGGGATGTCGACCGGTTCGGCGGGCGCCCCAATCGCATCGAACGGCGGCCGGTGCTCCACGGCCCATTCCAAGTCGACATTGAACGCCCCGGCGAGGCCCGTCCGATCCAGGACCACCCGCTCGACCCACGTCGAGAGATTCGCGACGAGGTGCGACAGGGGAAATCCGTTGAGGGCGAAATGTCCGGCACGCAGTTGCCCGCCGCAGACCGGGCGGGCCCCGGGTGCCGGCGGCGGGGGCTGTTGGCCGCTCTGGGCTAGCGCCTCACAATCCACGATCGCCGGCTGGAGCCGAGCTCCGACTCGCTTGTCACCGCGGGCGACGACGAGCGCGTACACGGGAAGCGTGCGCGTCTCGCGGCGGGCGGAGAGCTTGAATCGATCGGCGAGAAGCGCCCGCACCATCGCCCGCATCGTGTCCGGCGGTACTTCGCCGTGGGCATTGATCTGGGCAGGGCCGGCCTTGGCCTCAATGTCATAGAAGTCCGAGTTCAGCCAGGCCGGTCCGCCAGACAACTGAAAATCCTGAATTTCGTAGGCAAAGCGGATGATCGAGCGCAGCGGCAGGTTGGTCCCCATGAATCGCCCACCGGGCGGCAGGCCGACTCCACGGCGCCGATCGTCGCCAGACTTGTTCGGTTTGATTGAGGCCACGTCGAACACGGCATCGTTGGAAGCCGCCCCCTGGATCGGCGTACTGTTCGAGCCGGATCGGGCAATCACCGCGAGTGGTGAGAGGCCCAGCAGGAGGACGACCGCGGCGGTCATCGTGGTTGCGGAATACACGACGCCCGTCCGACCTCGCGATTGACGGTCGTTGAGGACGGCTGACACTCGTGCCGAGAGGTCGCTGCGGCTCGCCATCGACAACGCCGGTCGCGTCGCACGGATCGACAGACGCCGCGCCAGCATCACGAGCTGTTCCGCGTACGCGATGCGATCCGCTCCACGCAACACCGCATCGTCACAGGCGCGTTCGGCTTCAAGGCAGAGACGACGCCAGGCCGCCCAGACGAATGGATGGAACCAGTAGACCGCGCACACGACGCGGGCCATCAGTTGAACGGGCCAGTCGCCGCGATACACATGTTCAAGCTCGTGGACGATGGCGCGTCGGAGATCGGCATCGCTCCAATCCGCCGCATCGACCGGCAGCACGATCGCCGGACGAACGACGCCGCACGTCATCGGCGCCGCGACGTCGTCGTGAAGCAGGAGCGCCACGCGCCGGCGAATGCCGGCGTCGGTAGCGAGGCGTTGCACGAGTGCCTCACCCTTCAGCCACGGCGAGCCGCGACGACGCACGAGGCGCAACCGCCGGCACGCCGAAACAAGGGGCACAAGAGAGAGCGTCGCACCCAGCGCCCACCCGGCACGGAGCAGGGTCATGGCCGAAGGCAACCGCCGCCGGTTGTTGACCGAACCGACATCCTCGATGGCCACGCTGGGACGGGTGAGGTCGATCCCATCGGCGCGATCCACCACGGGCGGAAGCAACGCGTCGCCAGGGCCGATCGGGAGGTGGACGGCGAGCGGCGGCAGGAGGATCGCGGTAAGCGGCAACGCCAGCAGCACCCCAAACGTGGCGGCCAATAGCCCATGACGGGCGGCCGCTCGGGCATCGCGGGCCAGATACGCCCCGGCGAGGGCGACAGCCGCGATGATCGTGGCCTTGATGACAATCGACAACTCGAACGAACCGGCGATCGTCAGGCCAGCGTTCGACCATGTGTTCAGCATTCACGGCCTCCTTTCCTTGCGAACCCGCTGGATTTCCACGCCAAGCGCATCGAGTTCGTCATCCGTCCACGCTTCCTGCCGCAACAGCGCGGTCATCATCTGGCCACGGGAGCCGCCGAAGAAGACCTGGAGATACTGTTTGAACGCCGCACGCCGCGCGGCCGCGTGGGAGGTGGTGGCCGAGTAAATGTACCGCGGCCCGTCTTCCTGGTGTCGAAGATAGCCCTTGTTCTCGAGTCTGACGAGCATCGCGCGCACCGCAGAATAGCTGGGCGGATGGGTCAGCCGTGCGCGCACCTCTTCGGCTGACGCGCGATTGGCGAGCGCGAATACCGCATTCATGATTTCGCGCTCGCGTCGTGAGAGTTTCTCTGGCGGTGGTGTGCGCATTCCGGTCCCCTGCGTGCTACGCGTGTAGCACACACTAATGCTACACGCGTAGCATGTCAAGCAGGTCCGGCGGGACGAGCACGGCTCGGCGATGCCGCCGGCCCACATCCGCCACCGGCCGCGTTCGTTCAGGCAGCGATGTGCCAAGAATTCAGCGGGTGGGCGCTTGGCGCGCCAGATCGGCGTGGATCGCGAGTTGCGGCGCCGCTGCCGGCGTGGCCGAAAAACTTTCGGCTTGCTTCTGAACTACAACTGTAGTTAGATTGCCGCACAATCCGTTGAGACGATGAAGGCGCCACGATTCAGCAAGCTCGAGCTCCTCGTCATGGAGGCCCTCTGGTCGAAGGGGCAGTGCTCGGTTCGCGAGATTCACGAATCGCTCGCCGCGGCGGGGCGACCGGCGTTCACTACCCTGCAGACCATCGTCTACCGGCTGGAAGCCAAGGGGGCCTTGCGCTGCGCGAAGCGCATCGGCAACGCCAACGTGTTCGAGGCCCTCATCTCGCGCGGCACGACCGAGCGCCACCTGCTCGACGACGTGGTGACGTTTTTCAGTGGCGGGATGAAGGGCGTCATGGCGCACCTGATCGAAACTGGACAACTGACACTCACGGACGTCGAAGACGCGGAAAAAGCGCTGCGCGCGCTCAAACGAAAGAAGGGCGGATCGCGATGACTCTCGGACCATGGTTCAGCGCCGCCGGCTTGCATCTCCTGCAGTCTACCCTCTTCGCCGCGGCGCTCTGGCTGCTGCTCGTAACGATCTTCAGCAACGCGACCGCAGCGATCCGCTATCGGCTCTGGTTCGCCGCCTCGGTGAAATTCCTGGTGCCATTTTCGCTCCTCT
>Ga0163163_10004131_pt1 | contig 12364 bp, 13 predicted proteins | sample S65metaG_FD_119766 | JGI IMG/M metagenome (GOLD analysis project Ga0163163, IMG submission 119766) | Switchgrass rhizosphere microbial communities from Kellogg Biological Station, Michigan, USA - S6-5 metaG | ecosystem: Host-associated > Plants > Roots > Rhizosphere > Soil | place: USA... | reverse complement strand
TGATGCCGCCGAGCAGCAGCCCCACTGCCGCGGGAATGTGCAGCCGGCGCGATGCACGCGGAATGACAACAAGCATCACCATCCCCAGCGCGAACTTCGCAAGCACAGGCAGGGTAAAGAGGTATTCACGTAAGAAATGAACGCTGTTCGACAGCATTGTCCGATGGCTCCGCGGGCAGCTCACCCGGGCGTCACAAACTTGACCGATAATCTGTTACAGGAGCCGGTGGATCGTGGTCTATGCGAAACCGGCCGGATGCAGGCTGCGACTTGGCATGTGTGATAAATGCGAGGGGCCCGCTTATTACCGGTGGGACTATCCAGATTGTGCCAACAATGTGCCGATCGATGCGCGCCGGACGTAAAATCCAGTCTTCGTTGCCTTTGCTGAAAGATTCCTCGCTAAGCGACGCGGCGACCCCTCGACAAAGCGTGGTAAGGTTGCAGGCGGCGAGGCGGAGGCTGCGCCAAAATTAGCGATTAGTGAGTTTGTGCAGTAGTATTTTCATAATGGCGGCCTTTTCGAAAATGGTTAGGACGCGCATCCTCTGGGTGAGCCTGGTTCTGCTTTTTCTGTTCGCGGCGGAGTCGAACGCCGCGGAGCCGAAACGCGTGCTGATGCTGCACGCGTTCAACTATACCTTTCCCGCTACTAGCGTGATCGCGGAGGCCGTGCGCAAGCGGCTGCAGGAGCGCACCGGACAATCGGTCGAGATCGATGCTGAGTTTCTCGATCTTGCCCGAACTACCGGCGAAACGCGCGAACTGCGAACGGCGACGTTCGTCCGCGACAAGTATGAACAACGCCCACCCGATCTGGTGATGACGGTCGGCAGCGCAGCCTTACCGTTCATCGTCAAGTATCGGGACATCCTCTTTCCCCAGGTCCCAATCGTTTTCACCTCTATCTCTCCAAGAGGCTATGCTGCAGCGCGACCGCCGCCCGGGGTAACCGGGATCATTACCGAATTCGACCTCGCGAAGACGCTTTACCTTGCCGAACAACTCCAGCCGGAGGCGCGCCGTCTTGTTGTGATCGCCGGAAGCGGGGAAGCGGATCGCCGTTGGCAGCGAACTGCCCGAGAGCTCCTTGAAAACCACGAGCGCAAATTCGAGACGACATATCTTTTCGAACTTCCATACTCAAAACTCGTCGCCGAATTGGCGAAGGTTCCTGCTGATGCGATCGTGATCCTCCTGACGGTGTTTGCCGACGGCGAAGGCAAGCCCTTTGTCCCGGCACAGGTCGCGGCCGATCTATCGGCCCTTTCGCCCGCGCCGGTTTATGGACCGTATGACACGTTTATCGGCAATGGTGCGGTTGGCGGCTTTGTGGAGACGTTCGAGTCGGTGGGCGTTGCTGCGGCCGACATGGCGATCGAAATCATGGAGGGAAGAGATCCGGCCGCGCTCCCGCCTCGGCAAAACCCGGGACAACACTACCGCGTCGACTATCGGGCATTGCAACATTGGAATCTAAACGAAAATAACCTGCCTTCCGGCACGACGATCTTGTTCAAAAAGCCGGCGATTTGGGATGAGTATCGCGGCACCGTTCTTGCCGCAATCCTCGTCGTCAGCCTGCAAACGGCATTTGTAGGTGCATTGTTGATTCAGCGACGCAGAAGGCGGCACGCCGAAAGCCTGCTCCAGGATAGCGAAGAGCGAATGACCTTTGCAGCTACTGCAGCAAATATCGGGCTTTGGCAGTTCGACCGGGACAGGGACCAGTTGTGGATCACCGAGCATTGCAGGGCGATGTTCGGGATTGCGCACAATGCACCGCTCACCCGAGACGCATTTCTGGCCGCTGTTCACCCGGATGATCTCGAAATTGCAAGCCTCTCGATTCAAAAATCGTTCCGGACCGAACCACCGGCGGTCAGCGACGTACGAGTCGTCTTGCCGGACGGTGAAGTTCGTTGGATACGGATGCGCGCTCGTTCGTATCCGGAACGAAGCGGGCAGTCAGAACAGGTAGGTGGGATTTTCATCGACATCAGCGATCAAAAATTGGCCGAAACCGAGACGGCCCTCCAACGCCAGGAACTTGCGCATCTAATGCGGGTGGCTGTTCTCGGAGAACTCTCTGGTTCGATCGCGCACGAGATCAATCAGCCACTGACTGCGATACTCTCAAATGCCCAGGCAGCGCTCCATTTGTTGGCGCAAAAATCGCCGGATCTCGAGGACATCAGAGATGCACTTGAGGAGATTGTTCACGAAGACAATCGGGCCGGCGAGGTCATTCACCGGCTGCGTAGCCTGCTGAAAAAAGGCGAACGGAAGCTGGAATCGGTCAATATCAATGACCTGGTGAGGTCCACGGCTGCTCTGCTGCACAGCGAACTGATCGGCCGCGAAACAGCTGTCGGGCTCGATCTGGAAAACAGGCTGTTACTGGTGACGGGCGATTCTGTTCAATTGCAACAGGTCCTGCTTAATCTTGTGATGAACGCGATGGACGCCATGGTCTCGACCCCGCTGGCTCAGCGGAATATCCTGATTTCGACACGTGGCACTGAAAGTGGCCTAATGGAAGTGTTCGTAAAGGATCGAGGCCCTGGCATCCGACCCTTGGAAAACGGGCGCCTGTTTGAACCATTCTATACCACCAAGGCCCACGGTCTCGGTCTCGGGTTAACGATCTGTTCGACCATCGTACAGGCGCATGGTGGAAGGCTCACTTTGGTAAACCAGGAGGGCGGCGGAGCGATTGCGGGATTTTCGTTGCCGGTCCAGACGCCCGCAATCGATGCTGCATGACGGACAAATTCACAGTCCACCTTGTCGATGACGATCCCGGCGTCCTGAAAGCGCTTTCGCGTTTGCTCCGCGCCAAGGGCTATGAAGTGAAGCCCTATTCTTCGCCTCAGGTTTTCCTCGAAGAGCATGATGTGACGGTACCCGGCTGTGCCGTTCTGGATGTTTCGATGCCGGGTCTTGACGGTCTGGAGCTTCAGCGCGCGCTGACCGCCTCCGCCGGCTCTCATCGCCCCGTCGTGTTCATCACCGGAAAAGGAGACATTCCCACGAGCGTGCGAGCCATGAAGGCAGGCGCGCTGGATTTTCTGACCAAGCCGGTGAAGGACAAGGATTTGTTCGAAGCCATATCCCGAGCTGAGGCCAGAGACGCCGAGTCGCGCCGTCTTCATTCCGAACTGGAATCGATCCAGGCGAAAATCGAGACCCTGACCCCGCGCGAGCGCGAAGTTCTAGTACATGTCGTGGCAGGACGCCTCAACAAGCAGATTGCCGGCGATCTGGGCACCGTCGAGAAGACCATCAAGGTTCATCGCAGCCGGATGATGGAGAAACTCGGCATTCGCACCGTAGCTGATCTCGTTCGTATGGCCGAAAAACTCAATCTTTCGAAGTAGGGGAAAAAGTCCCTGTTGGCCCAAGGGCCAATCGACGGACGGCCAGTGCGACCGCAATAATCTTTCATGGCGGAAGCTTCCCTGAGGATTGCAGTTGTGGACGACGATCCGGCGGTCCTCAAGGCCTTGAGCCGGTTGTTGCGCTCGCGCTCTCTTCTGGCGCGGACTTTCGGATCCGGAGGGGAATTTCTTGCGGCGTTGAAAACGGATGTTCCCGAATGTCTGATTGTCGATCTACAGATGCCGGACATGAATGGATTGGAGCTTCACGAGCACCTCGTGAGTAACGGCATAAACATTCCGACGATCCTGATCACCGCGCACGGCGACGCGGTATCGCATCCTCACGGTGGAGGGTTCGTTGCCCGCCTCCGGAAGCCATTGCAAGAAGAGACCTTATTCGATGCCATCGACAAGGCAGTCGGCGGCTCGCGAGGCAGGTAGTGTGGGACATCCGCTTCATGGGAGCGGAATGAGGAGGAGAACAAAATGCCTATTTCAGTCTCGATGATTATTGTAAGCTCTCAGTTGGTTTTTGCTGTCGCTGATCGGGTGCCCGAGTTCGACATCGCTCGCAGCTGCAAGCTGGACTTGGCGTCCACGGCTGGACTGAGCGTCGACCAATCGTTGAAGAGCTGTGTCAACGATGAAAAGAGGGCGCGTCAGCAGTTGGGAAGCCAGTGGTCAAAATTCCCCGCCTCCGGCAAAGCACAGTGCGTTCCGCAGGAAAGCATCGGCGGTACGCCCAGCTATGTCAGTCTTCTTACGTGTCTGCAGATGGGACAGTGGGTCCGTTGAGGCCGATCGACCTGCGATACGCTTAAAGGGCTCCCCAAGAGATCGCGATGGTTGGGCCTGCTTCAAAACCTGCGATAGGGAATCGGGCGTTCGACATCGTCGCTTGCAACCGGCGCGTTCATTCTATTCGAAAGGCGGCGTGATAAAGCGTCTCCGAAGGGCTTTCACCGAAAACCTTGCGATATTCGACAGAGAAGCGGCCAAGTTCCGCGAACCCGAAGTCGGTCGCGATCTCGGTAACCGTGACGGGTTGACCACGTGCCGCGAGCAATGCTCGTCGCACCTCGGACAGGCGCAGCATGCGCAGATGGCGAGAAGGCGGCCGTCCGAGGATTTCATTGAATAGCTTGCGAAGCGTTCGCTCGCTTACACCAAGCGCACGAGAAAGAGCCGACACCTGGAGATTGCCATCATAGGCGAGAGCCAGCTTCTCAGCCCTCTGGACGAGATAGCTGCGGGCGTCGTTGGCCCGCCGGCCAGAGTTCAGGTGTTCCACGGAATGTGTGATGGTCATTGTACGATGCCGGTAGCCCAACATGGAAACCGATGTCGGTGGACGTGAGGACACCACGAAGCACCGTCAGCGCGGTATTGCCCTTTAGGGCAATCCCGATCGGCCGTCGTCAGGCGAGGAGGACAAGCCGGGCTTCCTCGGAGATTTGCTTGCTCGGATCTTCCGTCAATTCGGAGGCGGTCCCACCGGGAGCGGGTCGTTCATTCCGATTGGCGCCTGTTGAAGCGGCGCCGCATTGGTGCCGGGGCTGTACCAGGGGTTGGCGAGGCATTCTGCTTCCTGGCCGGAAGCGGTTGCTTGACATGCCTGGAGGGTCTCGAATGAGCATCCGCTCCAGCCGGGATTATCAGGACCTTGAATGCAAAATGGATATTGCGAGATCGACCCCTGGGCCAAAACCGGAATCGGCTTAAGCGAGCCAAATCCGATTGAAACGAGCAATGCCAGAAAAAATGCGCGCATCATTTGTCGACCTGCCCGGCTAGCGTTTCTCGAACGGGAAGATCGCTTATGGAATGTTCAGCGTGGACCCGTCTATGCAAGTTCGGCATCGCTCCCCGGTTCTAACGACATTTTGGGGCAGGAGACACAACGTAGGAGCGTCATAATTCCCCATTCAAGCCGATTCTGCATAGTCAGTCGCCATAGATGCCCCATACGATCGGGTGCGACCGCACTCAAATTCTTGTAGCAGCCCTGCAACGGCGTTCTACTTGAGCAAACATCCGGGTGTCGCTTCAAATGAAGTTACTCGCACGAGGCCGGCGCTGGCTGCTCATTCTCGGGGCTGTGGTAATCGTTTATCTCCTGTTGGCTTATCTCATTCTGCCCGCGGTCTGGACGCACCACGAGCGTGAACCAGGTCTTGCCAGTTTGCCTATGGTGACACGAACCGCAGACGGGATTCCGGGCGACGCCCTGAACGTTGGATTGGTCGGCAGCAAGGAAGACATCATTCGTGCCATGCATGCGGCCGATTGGTTTCCCGCTGATCCGATCACGCTGCGGACGAGCATCGAAATCATCGGCAGTGTGATGCTTGATCGGCCATACCACGACGCGCCGGTCAGTCCGCTCTATTACCAGGGAAAAAAGGAGCAATTGGCTTTCGAAAAACCGGACGGCAGGAGCGCCGATCGGCGCCATCATGTTCGGTTGTGGCAGGTCCTTGAAAGGGGAACGGATGGTCGTCCGGTGTGGCTCGGCTCGATCACATTTGATCGGGGCGTCGGCCTCAGTCACGACACGGGGCAAGTCACGCATCACATCGGACCAAATATCGACGCCGAACGTGATCTTCTGATGCGTGATTTGCGCGAGGCGGGAATGGTCGAAGCGTTCTTCCAGATTTCGGGCATCGGGCCGACGCTGTATGGACGGAACGGCGAAGGCGATCCTTATTACACCGACGGAGAAATCGACTTTGCTCGACTCGTCCTTGATGGTGCGAAGAGAGCGGAACCGCCGCCGGTGTTGCCCCCTCCGGCGCTGATCGCGCTCAAGGATCAGGTCTGGCACAGTGTTGGCCGGTCAATAATTGGCCGGTCAATCGCATCTGCGACATCTGCGGATTCGGATACCAAATAAGCTTCGCCAGGCTTGGCGCCGCTGAAAGTTTTTGGAGGGTTCGGTGCCGTAGCCGATGATGACAAAACTCCAGCGCCAGGAATCACCTTTTCAAGAGGGGGTGCGATAGCACCGCGAACACGAGAGCCTTCATCGTCGGCTGCGAAGTTCGAACCTTCAGCGTGCTCGCCGGTGCCGGCGCGGTGCCGCGCGCTGCCGACGAGATCATCCCGGGCGTGTGCGCAGCCCGACGAGCGCATCGAATACCCGTCGATCGATCTCGATCCCCTCGCGATGTGCGCGTTCTCGAGCGCGGAATGCCCGTTCCGAGGGAATGCGAATCTCATCGATGCCGGGTTGGCGTGGCGTCGCCTTGATGCGTTCGATCAGCCGCGTCACCCGGCGGTTAAAAACATCCGCCGTCCCGACGAGGTCGGCCCGAAACGCGATGAACAGGTAGCCGTAGTCGCTGTCACGCTCCGAGCCGGATCCGGCGAGGACTCCCAACGCCTGCGTCATCAGCGCCAACCCGAAGCCCTTGTAACCGCCGAAAGGCAGCAGTGCGCCGCGCCGTGCCAGCGCCGGGTTCCTGGTTGGCTCTCCGCCGGGCCCGATGGCGACGCCTTCGGGGAGCAGCTCACCCAGCCGCTCGCGCAGCAACACTTCAGTCATCATGTAGGCAGAGGTGCCCATGTCGAGCACGATCGGCTCCCGCGATGACGGAACGGCAATCGCAACTGGATTGGTGCCGAGCTCGGCCCCGACGCCACCCGGCGGAGCCACCATTCGCGAGCTGGACGCTGTGTGGATCGCGACAAGCCCGGCCTTGGCCAACATCTCGACATAGTAGGCGCTACGCCCGCTCATCCAGGCATCGGTCACCGAGACCAGTGCGATTCCATGCGCAGCGGCCTTCTTGATCGCGGCCTCTGCCGCATAGAACAGCGCCAGCATCCCGACATTGTTGCCGCCGTCAAAGGCGACAGAGACGTCGGTCTCTCGCAGCACCTTCATAGGTCGGCGCGGCAGCTTGAAGTGCTCGCTCTCGGGTATGTTGAGAATCTTGGGCAGGCCCGAATATTCATAGCCGCACAACGCCGCATCGATGACGTGATCGGCGATGATGCGCGCCTCATCGCTATCATATCCGACGCCGCGCAGCGCGCCCTCCGCCAGGTCGCGCGCATCCGCGGCACCCAGTTTGATCCGTTCCGGCGCCATGGCGACCACCTCCGCCCGCAAGTCGATATTGTGAAGGCTTCCGGTTTGCGGACCACAAGTCAACCTGTTGATCCGCAACACCCGGTTTGCCGAATATCAGGGGGGATAGCGATCAGGCATCGAATCCGAGGCAGGAGTTCGAATCTCGTCGGGCGCACCATCTGCATTCTTCGACGACCGCGATTTCTCCAGCCGATAATCCGTCGCAGCGCGTGTGCACGTCATCGATTCGCCTCATCCCGCAGCCATTTCCTGCGCTCCGCCGAGCAGCTTGATATTGAGCTTGCCGCTCGCGAACAACATGTGGTCGAGCGCTTCGCCGAGATCGGCAGATGATGCGATTGTCGTGCCGCCGTCCCGACTGATGCTGGCCTGCGCGATGCGTCGCATCAGCTCCTTGATGAAGGCAGCGCTGACTCCCTTGGTGCGCCGTGCGGCTTCGTTAACCAGCGTGTCGCCGAGCGGCAGGCCCTTGCCATAGAGCTGGACAAGCTGTTTGCGACCGATGTCGTCAGGCAGCGGGATCTCGATCGCCTGATCGATGCGGCCCGGACGGTTCGCCAACGCATTCTCAAGCTGCTCCGGCCGGTTGGTCGTGAGCACGAACAGGATATCGGCATCCTCTTTCAGTCCGTCCATCTCGTTGAGCAGCTTGTTGAGCAACGATTCTTCGCAAGGTCCTCCCATCCTTTCGCGAGTTCGCGCGATCAGATCAACGTCCTCGATGACGACCATGACCGGCTGCAACAGGCGGGCAAGACTCATGTAAGCGCCGAGCAGCGCGACTTGCGCCGCCGTGATGATCAGCGTGGTGTGGCCGGGCAAATTGCTGGCCAGATAGCGGATCGTGTGAGTCTTGCCGGTGCCGGGCGGACCGTAAAGCAGGATGCCCTTGCGGGTTGACTGCCCAAGCTTGCGAAGCTGCGCGCGATTTCCCACGAAGTTCAGGATATTGCCGTCGAGTAATTTCAGTGTGGCTTCGGGCAGAATCACGTTCTCGCGCCTCACCGGCGGCAGCTTGTGGACCATCAGTCCCCGCGAGCTTCCCCGATAATTCGAGTCGGCATCGAACGAGAGCACCTTGCCGCGATAGGCTCGCGCCGTGTTCACGGCGTTCTCGAGTTCCGAGAAACAGCGCTTGACGAACGCCGCGCCGATCGCGCCCGCGGGCACGGAAATCTCGACACGAACGCCGGTTTCCTGGTCGTATTCGCGATGGGCGGAGAGCAACACCGCATAGCGCAACTCGTCCACTATACAGAGCCACAAGCCGTTGTGCAGGCACTTGACCGGTTCGGTCTCGCCGATGTCGACATCATAGTACTGAGCCGGGGCGATGCCGTGCGCGACGTCGCCATACTTGCCAAGCGCCGAGAAGGTCAGCGTCTCGTAGCGGTGGCGCTCGTGAATGCCGAAGAACCGGATCGGAGCGGCCGAGAACAGATTGTCGATCGCCGTTTGCACGTCGGCACGCATATGTCCCGGAAATTGCCGCGAGGTCGCGACCATCTGGTCATCGGGCACGCCGGCGAAATGCCACTCCAGCGCTTCGCTGGCGAACCTGAACTGCTTGGTTCGGGAGATGTCCGCCACATTGTCCGCGACGGCTAGCGTGCAGTCGTCGCAGATGGCCGCTGTCTTGCCGGCCAGCCGAACCTGGTTCTCGCCGGCAAAGTCGCCGCACAATTTGCAGGAATTACCTCCGGCATCGTCGCCTGCCTCGGCCGTCACCAGCAACGAGTGTCCGGATGCTTCGATGCGCTGTTGAGCGGTCTGAAACAGCACCTCGGCGACCGCGCGCGGATAGGTCCCGCACACGGCCTTCCCTCTCCTTTCGACCGTCGCCATCACAGAATTGGCGTCGTTCGACGACTGGCCAAAGACAGAGCGGACAAGGCCGACAACGAAATCCTGTGGCGTCTGGTCGTCGTCGTAAATGACGAGCTGGAGGTAATCGGCCTGAGCGGGAAGGGGGCGCATTGAAGGGTTACTCCTGAAAAATTACTGAGCGTCCGAGATTGACAGTGTGGAACATAACAAGAACAATGTCACGTCTTTTCGCGCTATGGTTGTAGGAATTTCGCCAGGGGCGGCGACGATGAAACTGGTGGCATCGGCTGTGCGGCCGAGCGCGTACCGGGCGTTGGCGGGATTTAGGTTAGCGCCCGATCGGCTTGTGAATTAGGTCTTGAGACGTGGTCTGGGAGAGCTTCCGATGTCAAAAACAAACAGAGTAACAGCGGGTCTGATCCTTGGTGCGGTTCTTGGTGCGATTCCTGGTCTATATCCAGCCTCCGCTCATGCCGGTCCCTGCAGCGGCGACATTGCGCAATTCGAAGCGGCCGTCCGTCAATCGGCAGGCAACCCCTATGCCGGTCTGACCGCGCGTCAGTCCATCAGTGCTCAACTCGACCGCCAGCCGACGCCCGACTCTGTGAGGCGGTCCGAGAAACGGCTGAAATCCGAATTTTCCGCAAATATGGCGCGCGCAAAGCGACTCGACGCCAGAGGCGATGCTGTGGGCTGTAAAGCCGCTCTCGACGCTGCGAAGAAGATGTACATCCTCTAATCCGGCGGCAAACCTCGGGAATAGGATGTCCAGGCGCCGGTTGCCGGTGCCGATTGGGTTTTTCGAGCGCAACCGTCTCCGACGCGTTCCGGATCGTCCGCCGCTACAATGAATTCGCTTCGATGATGCTGACACGCACTCTGCGTCGCAGGCCTTAGGAACAGATCCAAATGATCAGCACCGTCAGCGGAATGCCGACACTGACGGCACCGCCAATCATCGACGCAAAAGCAAGAAGCAAATTTTCTTCAGGACGCAACTCACGCCCGGTCATGACGTCGCTCCACGAGCCCCCACGGATATGCCCGTTGCCCAGGGATAAACAATCAAAAGTGGCTGGAGTCGGGATCAGTTTCTGACGTTATTGGTATTGCAAATGCAGGCCCGAACCAGAGCACGCAGGCTGAGCGGCTATGGTTAAAAAAAGGTTAACGGCGCAAAATAGCGCTGTCGTTGCCCCGATCATGCCGCGTGTTTTCCCACACAAATGCCGATCGCTAAGCCAGTTGCAGCCGATAGAATCTCGTGTCCACGGCCATCAACGGAAACGTCGGAGGCAATGAACGCACGTCGATCGGTACGAAACCGTTCTTCTCATAGAAGCGGTGGGCGGCGACGAATTGTTCTGTCGTGCCGAGATAGATGGACTTGAGGTGCTTTTGGCGGGCATGGACAAGCAGAGATTCCAAGAGCTTTGCGCCGACCCGCACTGACGGACCGCGACACCTTTCGGCAACGAACATTTTTCTGAGGGCGGCCTGCCCGTTCTCGATATCCCGCAGGCCGATAGTCCCCACGATATCGTTTCCTTGTTCGGCGACCCAGAAGTCTCCCGAGCCCGCCTGATAAAACGATGGGATCGCCCGGAGGTCCGGCTGGTCCTCTGCGGTTATCGGAATATCGAATTCTTGCCGCTGAATGCTCAGAATGAGTTCGAGCACCGCCTGCTCATGTTTCGGGTGAAACCGGCGTATCCGCACGTCTCCTGCAACGCCCCCTGAAGGCTGGATAGTCGGCTGCGAGCGCCGCGCACCTGGGTCTGGTTTCCTGGTCATGTCTGGATCGAACTGGTGTTAGCGCGAAGCAGGCCCGGCGCCGCGCGCCAGGCCGCTCTCGCGTCCGGATTACTTTTTGCCGCCGCCTACGTTGGTCTCGCGTTCGCAACCGATCGACGTCTTGCTGAATTGCGGGACGCATCCGAGGATTGCCGTGGCCTTGGCTTTCAAGACCTTGCCGAGATCATCCTCTTTCTTTTCGTACTTTGTCTTGTAATCGATATTCTCGGCGGGCTGGCCAGACTGCTGCTTGCCGGTCATGCCCTTGAGATAATCGGCGGTAGCCTTTGCCTGTATGTAGCGTTGATAGACCGCGTCAAGCTTCGCCTTATCCTTCGGGCCGAGGCTATTGAGGTCGGCTTCCACCTGAGCGAGGGCCTTGTCGGCTTCGTCTGCTTTTTTCCGAAGGTCGTTCATTTCCTGCACGACCTTTGGCGGGCAGCCCTTTGACGTAATGTTGGACAGTGAGCAGCCGCTGCCCGATTGTTGCGTGCCACTTAACGATGTTGACGTGCTTGACGGGGTTGGTGTCGCGGTGGCGGCGGGTTTTTCCTCCTTCTTGGCCTCGCATTGGACCGTGATCGAGGAGCCGGAAACGCCGCTCTGCCTTTGGCACGGCTGCGAATCGCCTTTTGCGATCACTTGCCAGCTATACGTGCCTTTCTTTTTGACGATCACCCACCCGCTGCCCTTCGAAATGTATTCGGCGCTGCGGTCGCCGGTAATGTCTTTTGAAGTGGTATCCAGGATGATGACCTTGAGGGGCGCGCTGCCGGTGTTGTTCACCGTCAGTTTCCAGCTGTCGTCGGCGGTAGCTGTGCCGGCGCCGAACGAGGTCGCGATGAGAAGCGCTACGGCAGCTTTCGATATCGTCACTACTGGGGCGTTTCGGATTGTGACATGCATGGGATCAATCCTCCGTGACGGTCTATCAAACCCAACGGGCGATCAGCTCTCTGGGTGTGGGAAATATTCAAACAATTTAAGATTGTATGGCGCCATAGCATAATTCGCTCGACACGCTGCGGATCATTCTGGGAACTGCCGCTCCCTGCGATCCAAACCTACTTTGCAGGCAACTGCGGTCGCATCGCGTTGGTTAGTCTATCGGTCTATTCGTAGTACCAGCCGTGTTTTCCCCGCGCAGATCGAACCGGAGCGCCAGACGCCGCCGGCCCCCCGGGGCCTCCCGGGCCCCCAACGCTCTGCCGGAATTCTTGCTGGCGAACAGCCGGTGATCTCTGCTGCGTTTGCTGTTCGA
>Ga0163163_10004129_pt1 | contig 12367 bp, 8 predicted proteins | sample S65metaG_FD_119766 | JGI IMG/M metagenome (GOLD analysis project Ga0163163, IMG submission 119766) | Switchgrass rhizosphere microbial communities from Kellogg Biological Station, Michigan, USA - S6-5 metaG | ecosystem: Host-associated > Plants > Roots > Rhizosphere > Soil | place: USA: Michigan... | reverse complement strand
GAGGTCTTTGTATCTTCCGACTTTCCTGCGGCGCGACGTTCCTCGGCTTTCATGGTTTCCCAGTTGAGTAAGACTGTCGCGGAATCGTCGGCCTTGACGTCGCCAAATACGTGCGGATGACGACGCACCATCTTCGTATGAATGGCGTTGGTAACGTCGTCTATTGTGAACTCGCCGCGTTCTTTGGCGACCTGCGCATAGAAAACGATCTGAAACAAAAGATCACCAAGTTCGTCGCGCAGTTCTTGTGGTCGACCTGCGCGGGCTTCCTCCACTGCTTCGAACGCTTCGTATGCTTCCTCCAACATCATCGGAGCGAGCGTCGCGTAGGTTTGTTCGCGATCCCAGGGACAACCATTGGGAGAACGAAGGCGATCCATCAGATCGATAAGGTCCTTGAAAGTTGCCGGCATTCTGCTACTCCCGGTTACGTTGGTACATGGATATTAAATTAATTGTATCAGTCAACCTTGGAGTGCGGCGGCCCTCCGCCGCTTTGTTATTCGGTCGGTATGACTCTGGCGAGTGGTAAAGAGTGAGTTGTGCGTTGCAGTACCAAAGCGGCGGAGGGCCGCCGCACTCCAAGGAGGCACTCCAGGTTACGCGGTCATCGCTACACTTTTTCGAACCTATCACCGTTTCAGCAAAGCGCTCCATCTCTTCAAGCTGCGGACTGCATTGCAGCAACATCAAATCGACGCCGGCATCCTCGAATTCAGCAACTCGTTCAGCAACCTGGTCAGGCGTACCCACGAGACCAGATCTCAACCCACGATTTGAAACTGAATAGTCTTCGAGCGATACCTGTTGCTCAAGGCGTGTACCTGACAACCACTGTTGATAGTTTTCATAGCCCGCTGCAGACTGCTTCACATTTGTTATGCGTGCTAACTCCTTATGCGCTTCCTCCTGTGTATTCCGAACTATGGAGAACGCGGCGACACCAAACTTCAGCGGCAGCAGCCCCAACTTATCGCGCCGTTCCGACATATCAGCAATCTTCTCTCGCACGCGGCCAGGCTCGTCGCCATGCATCACATAAGCGTCGCAGAGACGTGCGATCATTGCTTTTGCTGCTTCGGATTCACCCCCGGCGTAAATTACAGGTCTAGGGTTAGTAAGCGGTTTGGGCTGTAGAACAGCGTCATCAATATCGTAATGCTTTCCCTTAAAGGAGAAGTGATCTTCGCGCCACAATCGTTCGACAATTTCCAACCATTCGGTGGTCCGGGCGTAGCGATCATCGTGTTGCTCAAACTGCACGCCGTACTTTTTCGCCTCGTCCGCCCACCAGGATGAGACGACGTTCAATGATAGTCGCCCGCCACCACGAATGTGGTCGATGTTTGCGGCCTGTTTCGCCAGCAATGCCGGCTGATGAAAAGTTGGTCGCACAGCAACCATCAATTCCAACCTGCTGGTGACCGCGGCCAATGCGGCGGCCGTTGACCATGCGTCCAATGATGGGGCAGACACACCTTTGATGTCGTTGAGATTCAGCTCAGCAATCAGCGTCAGATCGTAACCAATCTCTTCACTGCGTTTTGCCAGGCGACTGTTATAGGCCCAGCTCGCCTCCATCTGTTCATCGTCGACGTTTCTTAACCAACCGCCGAAAACTGGTAGCCAGTAGCCGTAGCGCATTTCAGTGCCTCCTCTTCAAGAAAACGACCACTCGTTTGTGCGGATCGAAACCGATCACACGTGGAGCATCAGCTACAAAATTCGACAATGCGTTGATGTCGTAGTAGAGCAACGATCCATCGCGGTCATCGATGATGTATTCCACTCCGCCGACGTCGATGTCTGCAGTCTGCACAATCCGTTCGACTGCATTGATCACTTCTGACGGCGGTTCGTAACCCTCAACCTTCAATCCGGTTCTTGGTGCATCAATCGGGCAAGCTGCGCGTGCCAACTCGACACCGTCAGTTGTTTGGCAGATATCGGCGGGACACAGATTGAAACTCTCGCCCGTCGTGAAGACTTTGATCGCATAGAGATACTTACCGCCCAGCGTTTCTACGCGCGTGATGTGTCCGTCGCGCGCGGGTACGAATTCCTGAACAAGCGCTGTCTGATCAATGCCGAGATCGACCGTTTGATTGATCACTGCTCGCTCTAGCGAGTCTTTTGAGTCGTAACGCACGACGCCGGCGCCGCTGCCACCGACATTCGCTTTCACCACGATCGGAAAACGCAAATCGTGGCTCGCCTGAATTGCTTGTGATGGGTGGTTGATGACGCGCGCCCGTGGGTACGGAAGACCAAGCGATGCTAGGTAACGACAGCTGCAGAGCCTTGGAAATTTCGGTTGCGAACGCCTTGCGGCCGTTTATTACTCGAGTACCAAGACGCTCGAGATGTTCGAGGTAGGCCAGCGTGTAGAAGATCCCCTGACCGTGCCCGCGTAAGTACGCCGAGGGACTCATCCGGTTAAAGAGTAGTGAGTAATCACTTTCGGACTCAGCAGGATCATAGTGATGTTGATCGGCTTCGATAGCGACATAACCGAGAGATCGTCGCTCAAGCTCGGCAAACAGTAAGCGAAACCAATCGGGGTGTTCGTAGTAGACGGCAATTGGCTTTGGTGTGGCGGTCATAGGTTGTTCCTTGTCTCGTGTTCGGAAAAGAAAAAGGCCGCTCGAAAGAGCGGCCTCGGTGGCATTGCGTTAAAGATGATGGTTAATCTACTTCACACAAATGAGTCCGCTCGGTCAGTGGCCGATTCACACAACAACAACACAAGCAGGTCGCGACCGAGTTGAACAGTGACCAGTTGTTTGTGTTGCTACTCATTGGTTATGAATGATTGAGGAACTTAACCCTGCTGTCTCGAAGATGTCAATCCAATACGGCTTCGCCCAAATGCGAGCTTTACAGGGAATAAGCGCGTGACAGCGTTTAGTGAGATAATGCGCATCTAAGTGGCATTCGGACGTTTCTGGAGGAAAAGAGATGAGTTGGAATCAGTCGTCATTTGCGCCCGCTGGGATTGCTGATGAGAGAGTCAGTAGCTTTCTGGGCAAGGTTTATGGCTGGATGTTCTTGGGTTTGCTGATTACCGCAGGCACCGCGTTTGTGATTGCGTCTTCGCCAGCCCTCGTCGCAACGATTGTGCTAAACCGGTTCCTATTCTGGATCCTGGCATTTGCTCAACTCGGCGTGGTGTTTTACCTCTCAGCGCGTGTGGAAAAGTTGGCACCTGTGACGGCCGCAACTCTGTTCCTGCTTTATTCAGGTCTTGTCGGCGTGACTTCGTCGGTGATCTTTCTTGCGTATACGAGTGCATCGATCGTTTCAACGTTCATTGTTGCTGCGGGTATGTTTGGCGCGACCGCTGTGTTCGGCACGTTCACCAAAAGAAGTCTGGCGGGTCTTGGCCACTTCATGTTCATGGGACTGATTGGGATTATCCTCGCCTCTATCGTGGGGTTCTTCTGGCAAAACGATGCTCTGCAATTTGTCATCTCAGTAGTGGGAGTGATCGTCTTCACCGGCCTCACCGCATGGGACGCGCAAAGACTGAAGCACATGGCCGTGGCAATACCTGATGGTCGTATTGCTTCTTATGCTGTGGTTGGAGCCCTGTCGCTCTACCTCGACTTCATCAATCTCTTCTTTTTCCTGTTGAGACTAAGCGGCGGCCGCAGAAACTAATTGATAGGCCATCGCAAAACGGGATTTACTCCAAAGACTCGAAGACACCAATCACAGACTGATTTCGTTGAACTCAGTCCTTGCCTTGGTGTCTTCGAGTCTTCGTGGTTAAAGGTTTCTGTTAATCCTGCAGCTTCTTAGCTTGGACTAAAGCCTCGTTTCTTCATCAGCGCGTCAACTTTCGGGTCTCTGCCTCGGAAAGCTTTGTACGCCTCAGCCGGGTCCTTTGTGTTGCCGATCGAGAAGATATCCTTCCTCAGCCGCTCAGCAACGGCTTTGTCATACGGGCCTTTGCCCTCCACGAAAGCTCCGAATGCGTCAGCAGTCAGAACATCGGACCAGAGATAACTGTAGTAGCCCGCGGAGTAACCATCACTAGCAAACACGTGCAGAAACTGCGGCGTGCGATGACGCATTACAATTTCCTTTGGCATGCCGAGTTCAGCCAGAGTGTCTCGTTCGAAAGCCTTGGGATCGATTTTGCGATCGCCCGCGAGATGCAACTTCATATCAACCAGCGCGGCCGACAAGTACTCGACGGTGGCGAATCCCTGATTAAACGTCGCCGAACGTTTGATGCGATCGACCAGGGTCTGTGGAATTGGCTGGCCGGTCTGGTAATGAAGCGCAAAGCGTTGCAAAACTTCTGGCGTCGAGAGCCAGTGCTCCATCAGTTGCGACGGAAATTCTACATAGTCGCGAGCCACGGCTGTTCCGGAGAGCGACGGATAGGTCACATTCGAGTTTAGTCCGTGGAGAGCATGACCAAATTCATGGAACATTGTCGTCGCATCGTCCCACGAAATTAGTAGCGGCTCACCGGGTTTACCTTTGATGAAGTTAGCGTTGTTAGAAACGATGGTCGTCACTTCACCATTGATTCGTTCCTGACTGCGGTATGCGTTCATCCACGCCCCTGATCGCTTGCCGACGCGAGCATATGGATCAAAGTACCAAAGGCCGATGTGACGCTTCGTCGTTTTATCGGTGACTTCCCATACCCGGATGTCGGGGTGTGCGACGGGAACATTTGTGACCGGTGTGAAATTGAAGTTGAAAAGCTCGCCGGCGACCCAGAAGATTCCCTCGCGCAACTTCTCGAGCTGGAGATAAGGCTTCACTTCATTTTGATCGAGGTCGTATTTGTCTTTTCGCACTTTCTCCATGTAGTACCGGTAGTCCCATGGCTCGATTGTTATCTTTGCGCCTTGCTTATCTGCCAGTGCCTGCATGTCACGGACTTCTTCGTGCACACGCGCAACTGCGGGTTTCCAAACTGCCTCCATCAACTCCATTGCACGCTCAGGCGTTTTTGCCATCGCGTTTTCCAAACGCCAATGTGCATGAGTCTTGTAGCCGAGTAGTTTTGCTCGTTCCGCTCGTAGCTGAAGAATCTGCGTTATGTTGGCGTTGTTGTCGTGTTCGTCGTCGTTATCACCACGATTAATGAACATGCGCCAAACTTTCTCTCGAAGATCGCGGCGATCAGAGTAGGTCAAAAACGGATCGACAGCAGATCGTGTGTTCATGATGATCCCCACGCCTGGTTGTTTCTTGGTTACTCCAGCAGCTGCTGCGGCATCACGTAGAGATTGCGGTAACCCGGCCAGGTCTTCTTCGCTCTTCAACGCTAGAAACTGATCGTTCTCTTCGGCCAGAACGTTTTGACTGAACTTCGTAAACAGTCCGGCGAGCTCCTGGTTGATTTGCGACAGACGCGCCTTCGCTTCCGTTCCCAAGCGAGCACCTGAGCGAACGAAGTTTGTGTAGTAAAGCCAGACCAATCGTTGTTGCTCCGGGTCCAGCTTTGCCTTCTCCGGTGAGTTGTAGACCGACTCGATCCGTTTGAAGAGAGCTTCGTTTTGTGAGATCTGATCACGAAAAGCTGCGAGCCTGGGCGCCATTTCACGCTCAACCACCTGGAACTCCGGGCCATTCATTGTTGATCCCCAAACACCGTAAATTGTGTTGATTCGATTGAAAGTACTACCAGCGTGTTCCAATGCGACGATGGTATTTTCGAAGTCTGGAGCTGCGGTGTTTTTGGCTATTCGATCGACTTCAACTAGCTGTTCGGCCATGGCTGATTCGAGTGCAGGCTTGAAGAGCGCAATCTGCACACGATCGAATGGTGGAAAGCCTCCGTATGGGCCCTCCCATTTTGCGAGCAGCGGATTGCCATTGGCTGTTTCGTCGACAGTTGTAGCGTGCGTGGCATCGATAGCAGTGAAGATCGCTAAGGCGATGGCGGCGGTTGTTATGAGCAGCATTAGACTATGAGTGATCCGATCAAGCATGTTTGAAATCTTTCTATCTACTTGGATTCCGAGCGGCGACCCTGCAGGAGAGCTACGCAGTGGCGGTAGTATATTTTCGATGATTGGGGTTGTACAGCGGAGCGACTTGGTACTGTTAGTCCGCGAAGCTGAGGTCAAACTCGAACAGTCAAATCGAACAAGTCGGGAAGGGTGGTTTACCCCCGCAGGCCTAGCCCGATCTGGTCCGCAGAGTGTTTTGGAGTTGGGCAAGGCGAGCGGGGGTAAACCACCCTTCCCGACTTGTTCAATGTCACTTTCAAGCCATACTCAATACGGGCAATGGCGACAACCACTATCGCAGCAATATCCACGACGCGTTAAATAACTACCGGTGAAAACCATAAAGCCATTCTCTATGTAATAGTCATCAGGCGTGTTCAACTCTCCTTGCAGCAAGCCCACGTCGACTTTCTTAAAGATCCCTTCGTGATCATTAGTGAGCGATGAGTCTTCAAACAGTTCCGGATGAATTAAGTGGGCCAGGATCTCGGCGCCTTCAACTACTCGTGGACCCGGTCGGGCAAAAAATGAATTAGAGTCCACCGCGAAAATGCGTTGATTCCGAAAGGCCGACAGCTGCCGCAAGTCCATTTCAGAATTCTTGAAATCACTCCATACCTGCTTCATTATCTGTGACAAATTGAATCCACACGGCATGATTATCAAGACTTCCGGATCCCAGTCGCAGATCTGTTTCCAGCTAACGCGAACAGACTCACCTTGTTCCTTCGCAATCTCATCGATACCTCCGGCAATCTTTACCAACTCGGGAACCCAGTGTCCGCTCGCGTAAACAGGATCTAACCACTCCATACAAAACACTCTCGGTAGATATGATGCCTGGGCGACCTTTTCTTTCAGCGCGTTTAGCCGATCCTTGCAATCACCTATCAGAACTGCCGCAGCTTCCTCTGTATTTGTTGCTGCACCCAAATCGCGAATGTTCTCAAAAATTTCATTGATAGAACGTGGCGTCAGCCAAAGGACCGAAGGCTTGGGGTTCAAAGCATTCAAAACCTGGGAGACTTCGTTTCCAGATGGCGCACACACCTGGCAAAGGTTCTGAGTGAGAATCAAATCGGGCGCAAGCTTCCGCAGTAGTTCTTCATCAATTTGGTACAGACTCAGTCCCTGGCGCATTCGGTCGGCAACCGCACAGTCGATCTGACTCTGCGTCATCGTTTCAATCGGCAACACATTACGAACAACGACAGGTTTGCTCTTCATGTGGGGAGGGTAATCGCATTCGTGCGTGATCCCGATGAGTGAATCCTCCAGTCCGAGTGCACAAGCAATTTCCGTTGCGGAAGGAAGGAAAGAAACAATTCGTGTCATGTGAGGAGTGTATCAGGGAAATCCCATCCACAGATTACATAGAGCGGCTTAGGCGCAACCAAACAGCAGTTGTAATGCAAACGCGAAGCCTTGAAGCTGGGAGAATTTTCAGGTTGGGAAGGGGACCCTGTCCCCGCTTGTCTCGGGATTCAGATCGCAACATGGTTCTGCAAACTAAACCAAGCGGGGACAGGGTCCCCTTTCCGACCTGAAAACTTTTCTAACTTCAAATTGTTGCCAGGAAAACAAGAAGTCGTTCGTTTGCTGCGCGGATTAATTGTAGAACTGTTTGTGCTAGTACCTGGTTTGGAAAAAAAATGGGCGAAATCGGCGTAATCTGTGGATGGATTAACTTTGTGCGGCCCTGATTCCCACGCCATTCTTCTTGCCAGGCTCTCCATCTTTGAACGCAATTTTCCCATTCACAATCACCATCTCGATTCCGGAGGAAAATTGATTTGGGTTCTCCACCGTTGCATTTCCTCGAATCGTAGCTGGATCAAATACCGTTAGATCTGCGATGGCGCCGTCTTCGATAATTCCGCGATCTTTTAATGCTGGCTGTACGACACTGCGCGGAAGCGCTGTAACTTTCTCGATAATCGATTCCAGCGGTAGATTGATGTCAAAGGCATGACGAACTGCCGTTGCGAAACACGCCGCTCCTCGAGGATGTGAGTTTGCTCGCGACTCAAACTGAATCCCACCATCTGAACCAATCATGCAGAAGGGTTCCTTGAGGGCCACATCGACTGTCTTCTCCAAGGGCATTATTCCTTCTGGCACTGCCACAAGTTTCGACGATTTGCGATAGTGAGCAAAGCTTTGTTGCGTCAGTCGCTCCGAGCTCCCCACCAACCGCAGGTCGCCGTATGAAATGCCGTACCGTTCCTGCCACCCGGCATCGAATCTTCTGTTGTTTAGATAGGTTGCCCAGTATGAGTAAGGATATACGCAGGTCGTTACGCTGAGACCTTGAGCGTTTGCAGTGCGGATTCGATCGAGTGCATCTTCCATGTGGAATGTCCCACCGGTCGACTGCAGATGATCTATGTGAACACGTGCACCACTCTCCTTCGCAAATTGAATTGCTTCGTCGACTCCGTCGAGCTCTCGGTCTTTCGACGAGTATCGCAAGTGAAGGAACAGAGGTCTGTCGTACTTCTTTGCCAACTTCGCATATTCAAGCACTTCTTCATAAGGTGTCGGCTGGTACTCCAGGCTGTGGGAGACTCCGAGTGCACCCTCATCCAGATTCTTTTCAATCAACCGCTTTCGACCTTCGAGGCTACCGGCCTCGCCGCGAATCACCATTACAAACGTTGAGACCCCGAAATTGATCAGGTGCGGCAGCTTGCTGAATCGCTGGTAGTAATTTCCGCAATCGGCACTACCGCCGTGCATTTGTAAGGCCGTAGTAACGCCGTCAGTAACTTTGTACTTTTCGAAAGTATCGTACGTCGACTCGGGATCCATGGAGTTGTCGGCGAGGATGTCGACGAATCCCGGAGAAACTACTTTGCCGCTGACGTTAAATGTTTCGACTCCTAGAAGATCAGTTCCAAGTCGAATTCGACCTTGCAAGTCGATCCCGACCGACATCGTCTGCCACTTGTTTTGATAGAACACCTTGCCGTTCTGCAGAACGATTGGGAGAGCTAGCGGTTCGACCGAGCCTACGACACGTTTACAAGCTGGAAGCGTACTTAAGGCTACTAAGGGAACCGAGAGCTGGAGGAATGTGCGTCGCTTCATGTCGGGGGAATTGATGCGGAGGTTTCCGTCTTAGGAGTTTGGCATTGGCAGCCTTTAAAGAGTTTTGGGAATGGGTGAGCAATAGACCATCGCTGCTTATAGCTTACAACAAGACGAGAAAGGTCCGCACGAATTTATTTTGGAAATTCCGCTAAGACCTTTGGAGTGCGGCGGCCCTCCGCCGCTTTGGTATGTCGAGACTCTTTACTTTTACGAAAGCGGCGGAGGGCCGCCGCACTCCAAAGATGGTTAATTTGTTGAGGTACCGAGCACACGGTCCACCTCGGCTCGCACGTCATCCAATTCCTTTTTCAGAACTGCGTAACGTTCAATTGCGTCCCGTCCAATTTTCTGATCGACGTTCGCGGTCATGCTTGCGAGATAGTTGATATGGGGCTGCAAACCTGGCTTTCCATAACGCACTGGCTCTGTCAACAGCTTGCCAGCGATCGCCCTCAAGCTGTTCAACTTTTCTACATCGCCGCCATTGCTTTTCAACTTGGTCTGGGCGTCGCGCACCCTGGTAACCAGTTGAGTGACAGCATTGACCAGTTCTCGCATCCGCATGTTGTGATCAAATTGTTCCTGCAGGTCCGCTAACGTCACGCCATCTTCAGCGACGCGAGGATCGATTAAGACGGTCAAGGTTTCAGTTAACGTGACCGCCCCTGTCTTCAGCCTGACCTGGTACTTCCCGGGCGGCAAGGTTGGTCCTGCTTGATGTCTTACGTCCCAGACAAATCGGTTCATACCTGCGTTCTTCGTCACACGCGGTGGTGGCAAGCGACGACCTGCGGGTGCAGCATCGGGATCTTCAGGTTGGGATTCGGTAGCAGCGGCGCCGCGAGCACCACGAGCGGGTTGAACATCGCTGTTATAGGAATTTAACACCGTGCCATTCATATCGAGTACGTCGATGATTACAGGCTCACTGGGTTGGTTAGGTAGGTAATACTCAACTACCGGTCCGAGATTGGAGGGACTTACGCGTGTTCGATATCCATCACGTGGCTTGAAAAGCTGCACGTCGGTTGATTTCGTGCGGGAAGTTAACTGGTGAAGTGAACTGATGTTGTCGAGAATCCAAAACGCACGTCCCTGCGTCGATACAATCAGGTCTTTCCGATGCACCTTAATGTCTGAGATAGGAATATTCGGCAGATTTAGCTGGAACGATTGCCAGTGGCTTCCATTGTCGAATGAGATGAACATCCCAAACTCTGTGCCTGCATAAAGTAGTCCTTCACGTTCGGGATCCTCACGGACTACACGTGTCGGCCAATCAGCTGGAATGCCGTTCTTACCATCCGTGATTCTTGTCCATGTCTTGCCGTAATCATCAGTGCGATAGAGATAAGGTTGAAAGTCTCCAAGTAGCCACCGATAAACTGCAAAGTAAGCAGAGCCCTTTCGATGAGGTGAAGGATCGATGTACTGGACTCGTCCGCCCGTCGGCAAGTCCCTGGGGGTAACATTGGTCCACGTTTTTCCATTGTTACGTGTGACGTAAAACGGACCGTCATTGGCACCTGTCCAAATGAGTCCTTTTTCGAGCGGCGATTCGGCAATCGCATAGATTGTGCTGTAGAACTCTTCACCCGTGACGTCGCGTGTGATCGGTTCACCGCTGGCTCCCTGGCAGCACGCCGGATGAGCAGTCAAATCCGGCGAAATGCGCTCCCAGGTCACACCTTTGTCGCGAGTGCGATGAACGTATTGTGAACCGTAGTAAAGAACATCCGGGTCGTGCGGCGACGTTGCCATTGGTGAAACTCGCTGCATTCGATAGATCAAGTCATCTGCGGGATTGCCATAAAGCGACTGCGCGCCGATCCAGTAACTCTTCTCCTGACCTGTTTTCAGATTCATGACTCCATATTGGCCCTTACAAGAACCGTAGACGATATCCGGATTCGCAGGGTGGGGCATGATGGGACCTGTTTCACATCCCGGACCTATGCGCCAGTCCAAGGCGGAGTTTGGATCGGCCTGACTCGAAACGATTAGTGTGGTGTTGTCCTGTTGTGCTCCGTAGAGTTTGTAAGGAAATTGATTGTCGACCCAGACTCCATAAATCTCGGCCGTCGGCTGGTTCATCTGGCTGGACCACGTGTGACCGCCGTCAGTTGACACATTTGCGCCGCCATCGTTCGACTGGATCATGATCTGACCATCTTTGGGATTGATCCAGATGTCGTGATTGTCGCCGTGGGGTGTGCGGAAGGTCGAGAAAGTTTTGCCACCGTCAGTGGACTTGAAAAATCCTTCGGCCCCCGCGTAAACCGTATCGGCATTAGTTGGATCAGCACCGAGCGTTGTGTAGTAGAACGGTCGTTGAATGAGATTGGCTTGTGAATTGATCAAGGCCCAGGTTTGTCCACTATCGTCCGAGCGATATAAACCACCGCCTGGCTTTGCTTCGATAAGAGCATAGATGCGATCAGGTTTGGCGGCGGTGACGGCAAGGTTGGCTTTGCCGATCAATTCAGTTGGTAGTCCAGATACGATCTTCGTGTAGTGTTCTCCTCCATCGGTACTCTTGAAGAACCCTCCATCTCTCGAACCGCTAATGATCGTCCACGGTTTACGTTCAAGTCGTGACATCCATGCATAGACAACGTTGGGATTTCCCGGTTGAAGTTCGAGATCCATGCCGCCGACGCCGTCGTTGATGAACAGCACCTTGTGCCACGTTTGGCCTCCATCGGTTGTTTTAAAGACGCCACGCTCGTCGTTTGCTTTGAAAACATTCCCGACAGCGGATACCCATACAATGTCGGGATTCGTCGGATGAATTCGTACGGCTCCGATCTGTCCTGCTTTGTAGAGACCGATGAACTTCCATGTTTGTCCACCATCAATCGATTTATACATTCCGCGGCCAGTCGAGACGTTGCTCCGCACGCCGTCAGAACCAGTACCGAGGTAAATGATATTTGGATCGGAATCGGCGACAGCGATTGAGCCCATCGATCCGAGTGGAACTTTGCCATCAGTGAGGGGAATCCATGTAGCGCCGCTGTCGGTTGTGCGAAACAAGCCGCCGCTTGCGACGCCCATGTAGAACGTCTTTGGTTGCGACGGAACGCCAGTAACAGTTGTCACTCTGCCTCCGCGCGACGGTCCGACAAGTCTGTACCGCAGACCTTTGAACAACGCCGGATCGACGCTCGACATTGGTTCGTTCTGTGATGTTGTTTGCGCGTGACTTGAAAGACCTAGTGTACAGATGACGAGAAAGAGAAGTAGGGAGCGACGCATTGATCTATCTCCGCAGTTGAAGTGTTTGATCGCTTGTC
>Ga0163163_10004128_pt1 | contig 12370 bp, 5 predicted proteins | sample S65metaG_FD_119766 | JGI IMG/M metagenome (GOLD analysis project Ga0163163, IMG submission 119766) | Switchgrass rhizosphere microbial communities from Kellogg Biological Station, Michigan, USA - S6-5 metaG | ecosystem: Host-associated > Plants > Roots > Rhizosphere > Soil | place: USA: Michigan... | reverse complement strand
TTCGGATAAAGCACCTGATACACGACCTCGGAAGAATTCTTCGTCCGGCGTTCCTTGATTTGAATCTGGAGCGTTTCCTTGATCGCCCCCTTGATCTCCATCCGTAAGCGCACATACGACGCGCCGTTCTGGCGGAGCGCGCTGAGCCTGGAGGCAAGGTCGTTTGCCGTCATAGCCAATGGGATCTCGGCGACGCGGAAAGAGAATGTGAGCGTGAGGCCAATGATGGCAGCAGCCACGGGGAGAGACATTGAGCGGAATGGTTTCATAGGAGTTGATGCGAGAGATTGCGGGTGAAGGATGTCATCCGTGCAAAGCGTGGCTCGGTGTGAAACGGGAACTCCGCCAGGCCGGATAGACACCACTGAAAACGCCGACCACGACCGCGATCGCCACGGCCATGACGAGAAGCTGCGGGTTCAACTCGGGCTCGAGCAGTCCGCGGATGGCCGGCATGGTGACGAGGAGCTTCACACCGACTACGCCGATCAGCACTCCGCCCACGCCGCCGAGAAATCCGAGCAACGCCGATTCCCACAAAACCATACGCACGATCCGGCTGCGTTTCCAGCCGATGGCGAGCAGGACGCAAATCTCCTGGGTGCGCTCAAAGATGGTCATTAGCATCGTGTTCATCACCCCGAGCACGCCGACGAGGACGGCCAGCAGCGAAGTGCCCCAACTCATCGCGCTGATCATATGATAGGCCTGACTGTCGCGGATGTGCTCGCTGGCGATGACGGCGCGAGCCTCAGGCACGCGACCGGTGATCTGCTCGCACAGCCGCGTCAACTCCGCCTTGGAGGTCCCCGGCGTGACCCGCAGATCAATGATGTTGATCTTGCCCTGGTTGTCGGTGATCTCCTGGAACAGCGGCAAAGCGAGGATGACCGAGCCGTTCTCGACCAGCGCGCCACCATCGACGATCCCGACCACAGCGAGTTCCTCGGTTTCAAGTTGAAGGGTATCACCAACCTTTTTCTCCAACACTTCAGACGCAGTTTTGCCCAGGACCACAGCGCGCTCGGCGTCGTCGTTCGGCAGGCGACCGGAGACGATCTTGAGGTTTTTCCAGGAAAAGCCACCCCACTGCCGCGCGGACACGATCATCATGTCCGACTTCTCGACGCTGATCAGGTCTACGAGCAAGCTGCAGGTTTCCGCGACATGTGGAAGTGGAGCGATGCGTTCGACGACGGTGGCACTGAATGGTTTGGGCGTCAGCCCTCTGCCCATGTTGCTGACCACGATGTCGGTGCCGCGCGATTTCATGCCGGTCTGCCAGCTCGATTCAAAACCGCGCGAGATTCCGACCAACGCGACCACCGCGGCAATTCCGATCGCGATGCCCACGATCGTGAGCCCGGTTCGCACAGGCCGCCGCATCAGTCCGCGGGTGACAACGGTGAAAAAGGTCATGTCGGTTCTTTGTTGAGCGCGTCGGAGACGATGCGGCCGTCCTTCATCTCGATGATGCGCGCGGCCTGGCGGGCGATACCCAGGTCGTGCGTCACCAGGATGAGTGTGAAGTGTTGCTCTCGGCGGAGGCCCACGATCAGGTCGAGGATTAGATCCGCGTTTTCGCTGTCGAGATTGCCCGTCGGCTCGTCGGCAAGCAGGACAGACGCGCCATTGGCGAGGCTGCGCGCGATGGCGACGCGCTGGCGTTCTCCGCCGGAGAGCTTGGCGGGAAAATGATGCAGACGCGTTTCGAGTCCAACGGCCTTCAGCAATTCGATGGCCCGATGTTTGCGCTCGGAGACAGAGCGGTGTGTTCCAAACATCGGGATCTGCACATTCTCCAGCGCGGTGAAAGTCGGGAGCAGATGGAAGGCTTGGAAAATGAAACCGATCTCGTGGGCGCGATACGAGGCAAGATCGGCTCGCTCCGCGAGCGAAGCGCCGCGATAACTCAATGAGCCTGCGCTCGGGTGGTCGAGCGCGCCAAGCATTTGGAGCAGCGTGGATTTTCCCGAGCCGCTCGGGCCAACGATCGCGACAAACTCGCCTTGCTGGATGCGAAAATCGACGCCGCGCAACGCCTGCACCTGCCCGTCGTCGTATTCCTTCTTCAGCCCGCTGGCTTCAAACACCCAACCGGGACTTCCATTAGGGATCGCCATCAGTTCAACCTTTGCTTGGCCAGTTCCTGACGTGTTGGGCGCGCTATTCCACGCCACTGGGCTCCAACCCGCGGGTCGGCAAGATTGATGAACAGATCGTGCACCGCGGCGCCGAAGGTGCGAAAAGGAGGACGTTCTTCCTCCACGTTCGGTTCGAGCGCGGCAGCGTGCTCGGGCAATTTCGGGTGCGGCAGCCCGGAGCGCCAATGGTGGACGCCGTGATACGGCTCGTGGAGCAGAGTGAAGTTAACGAGCGTGGCTACCCAGCCCTCCGCCACGACGCTGCGTGTCGAGCCGTTCACCGTCGAGCCGGTGAGACCGACGTGCTCCACATACTTGCGAAGGCTTTGCATGTTCGCGGCCAGCCACGCCGGGATGAGATGAAGCCAGAGGAAATATTTCCACGCATGGAAGAAAGCGATCGCCGTCAGGACCGCAGTCCAGATGACCGCCGTGACCGCGAACTCCGCCCAAATGCGCCGACGCAATTTCTTGCTCCGAATGGGCGAACCGCGGCGGAGGAAGGTCCGCACGAAAAGAAATGGCGTGAAAAGAAGCCCGAGCGTGAGTTCAAGCACAGCCGCCAGGATGCGCGCCCCGCGCGGTATCCGCGGATGGACGAAGGGCCAGAGCTCTTCATCGCGCTCGGAGGCGAGGTAGGCGTGGTGCAATTGATGGGCCGCGCGGTAAAGGCTGAAGCTCATCAGGCCGAAGATGCCGATGATGAGACCGTCAAGTTCATTAAGCAGCCGGCTCTTGCGCAGCAGTCCGTGCGACGCTTCGTGAAAGCCGATCAGCATACTGTGCATGAGATGGCTGGAGATCAGGACCAGTGGCGCGGCGAGCCAGTAATTTGAGCGATAGACGGCGACGCCCAGCGACGCCTGCGTAAGGAAGAACAGGGCGGTGAGCACAGGAAACGCGGCGCGGCTGAGCCAATGCGGCGCGTGCGGTTCGATCGAAGTCTCAATGGTCGAAGTGGCTTTCATCACAGTTTATGCGTCAGGGAAGCGATGCTGGTCTCCGGTGAGCGGCAGGCACCGGCAAGCAGATTCTGGAAAATGCGCCCAAGGTTTTCCATCTCCTCCTCGGGAAAGAGTTTTGGCCGGAAGAGCCACACGACTTCGAGTTGATCGGCTTCCTGCGTGATTTCGCAGGCAATGTGAAAGCGGGCCGTGCCGGTCGAGCGCATCCGCAATTTCGCCGACATGCCGGGCAGCGCCACGTCGGGGATCGGATGGTTTTGCAGCGCGAAACGCACTTCGAAAATCGGATTGTGCCCCGGCGCTCCCGGATCACCGAGAGAGCGAACGAGTTCGGCAAAGGGCATGGCGTTCGCGAAACAGTCCACGGTCGTCTGATGCAGCGCGCGCAGTCCGCTGGAAAACGAGCGATCGGGCTCAACCGGACTGCGCAGCGGCACAATCCCCGCAAAGTAGCCCATCGTTTCATTCATCGCCTGCTTCGCGCGGTTCGCAACCGGCGTGCCGACGAGGATGTCCTCCGAACCCGTCCAGCGTGACAGCGCGACCTGGAACGCGGCGAGCAAGGTGCTGAAGAGCGTCGCTCCGTTCCGGCGGGCGAGTTCCCGGGCCGCATTCGCAAGCTCGGCGGGAAAGTGGGAAATCATGCGCTGATGCGCGCCCGACGCGGTATCCGATCCCTCGATGGCGCTCCAGATTCGGCGATAGCCCGCAAGCTGCGACTTCCAAAACGCAGCTCGCGGCTCCAGCTCCGCTGGCTGCCAGAACGCGCGCTCGGCCGCGGCCCATTCGCTGTAGGTTTGGGACAGAGGAGGCAGAGTATTCGACAGCCCCATCACCCCCACGGCGACTGCTTTGCGGAAGCCGGACAATCCCATCGCGTAAGCCGTGCACAGGTCCCGCACAAAAACGCCCAATGACCAGCCGTCGGCGATGGCGTGATGGATCGAAAACACCAGGACATAGTCGTTGGCGGCCCGTCGCAACATGTCCACCCGGTAGAGCGGCCCTTGCATTAGATCAAACGGCAACCGGTAAGTCTCGTTCATCAGTTCCTCGAGCGCATCGGGGCGTGCTTCGGTGGAAGAGAGTTCACGGTACCCCAACAATGCTCTGCCGCGGGTCCGGATCATCTGCAAGAAGCCCTCTTTTCCAGGCAGAAAGGAGATGCGCATGGCCTCCTGCCGGTCAGCGACCCGCTGGATGGCCATCTCGGCTTCCTTAAAAGTGATCCTGCCCTTTATTTCGACGAAACCGCAAATATGGTTTGCGGGATCCGCCACCGCCACGGGCGACGTCTCCCACAACTCCCGCTGCGGAAAGGTGATCGGGTGGAGGCGGGCTTCCCCGCTTTCCAGCCGTTGTCTCAAAAGCGCGCGTTTGTCTCCGGACACGGTGTCGGCTCGGCTGGCTAGCGCGTGGTTCATTTCGGATCGGGAACTTCAGCCGCAGTGGCCTCGGCGCCGAGCAGACGATCGATGTCCTCGTCGGACAACGCCTCCAGATCGACATGCCCGGTTACCGCAACATCCACCGAAGCCGCGGCGGCCTCAGGTGCGGGAGTTGCGCTCTGGCCACCCATGTGTCCGGCGATGAGCGACGCGATTTGGCCGATGGTGCGGGCACGCATCAGACTGGTCGGTGGCAACGCCACGCCGATGGCCGCTTCGAGCGAGTTCTCGATTTCGACACCCATCAGGGAATCCAATCCGAGATCGGTCAGCGGCTGGTCGTCGCGCAGACTGTCTGGCTTAACGCGCAAGACGGAGCCCACGACATCGCGCACCGCTGCGGCGATGGTCAGTTCGCGATCTTTCGGCGCGGCCGATTCTATCTTAAGCCGCCAGTCGCTCGTGACGGGGCCGTCTTGCTGACCTTCGACGGATGCGAGGATGCGCTCGAACAGTGGATTCTCCTGCATGGTGCGGAAGAATTGCCGCCACTTCGCCCAGTCCACGCGGATCGCCGCGACCTGTGTGTTGCCGGCGACGAGGGACGATTCGAGAAGAGACATCACTTCACCCGGTGAGAGTTCCGTGGTGCCTTGCCGCGCGAGGAATTCGGCGACGCGTTCGTTGCGAGCGACGTAACCTTCGCCGCCGAGCACGCCCCAGTTCATGGTCAGCGCTGGCAGGCCGAGCGCGCGACGGTGATGGGCGAGCGAATCGAGGAAAGCATTTGCCGCGCCGTAATTGCCCTGCGCCGGATTCCCAAAGATGCTGGAGATGGACGAGAACATTACAAAGCAATCGAGCGGGAGATCCTGCGTGCCCTTGTGCAGCAGCCATGCGCCATACGCCTTTGGCGCCATCACGTTCCGCAGGCGCTCGCGGTTGAGCGCGGCAAGTGGTGCGTCATCGATAACCATCGCGAGGTGAAACACCCCGCGGAGCGGTTGATCACCCGCGCGGATTTCCGAGAGCAGCCGGGAAACATCTTCGGCCGAACCGGCGTCGGCGCGCGCCACCTTCGCGTTAACGCCACGGCCGCGCAGGCTCTGGACGAAGGCTTCCGCTGCTGGTGTCGCCGCTCCGCTGCGACTGCTGAGGACGAGATGCCGCGCACCGCATTTCACCAGCCACTCGGCGAGCACTTTTCCGAACCCGCCGAACGCTCCGGTGATCAAATAACAGCCGTCGGGCTTGATGGTGAACGGCGGTGCGAGCGGTTCGCCACGCCGCGGCACAAACGCTTCCGAGAGGGACACGACGACTTTTCCGATATGCTTGCCACTCGCCATGAGCCGGAACGCCGTATCGATGCGAGACGCTGGGAAGGAACGGAACGGCAGCGGCGTGAGCGCGCCTTTCTCGACCAGTTCGGCAAGTTCGCCGAGCATCTCCCGCGTCAGCGCTTCATCGCCGCTGAAGACGGCGTCCATCGCGACGACGTGGAACGACGCATTGCGCCGGAGCGGCCAGAGCGGGATGCGCGAGTTCTGGTAAATGTCGCGTTTGCCGATCTCGATGAAGCGGCCGAACTCCGCGAGGCACGAGAGCCCCATCGGGATCGCCTCGGCGGCGAGCGCGTTGAGAACGACGTCCACGCCGCGCCGGCCGGTGAGTTCCATGACGGCTTCGGCGAAGTCGCCGCGCCGTGAATCGACGACATGCTTCACGCCGAGCGTTTTGAGCAATGCGCGTTTGGTTGCGCTGCCTGCCGAGGCGATGACTTCCGCGCCGAGGTGATGCGCGATCTGGATCGCCGCCATGCCGACGCCGCCTGCGCCCGCGTGGACGAGGATCTGTTCGCCAGCGCGGAGGTGCGCCACGCTCTTGAGCGCATGCCACGAAGTCATGAAGACCACGGGCAGCGTCGCCGCTTCCTCGAACGACAGTTTGCCCGGAATGCGGCGGACATCACCGCCGCGCGCCAGAGTCTGTGTTGCAAGGCCGAACACCGCGAGGCCAAACACGCGATCGCCCGGCGCGACGTGATTTACGCCCGCACCGACGGCCATGACGACACCGGCAACCTCATCGCCGAAGATGCGCGCGTCCGGTGCCTCGCCGGGATAAAGTGCGAGCGCCTTGAGCACGTCTCGGAAGTTCATGCCCGCGGCTTTGACGTCGATCAGCACTTCACCCGGCCCGCAGGAGGGCCGCGCGAACGGCGCGAAGCGCAGCATGTCGAGGTGGCCGCGCTCGCGAGACTCGAGACGCAACGGCACCGCCGGATCCAACGGCTGCTGAGAGGACGGACGTTCTCGCGTGATGCGTTGTGCGTAGCGGGCCTCGCCACGGAAAGCGATTTCTCGCTCGGCGTCGTTGCGCGGCAACTCGCTCCAGAGCAAAGCAGCATCGGATTGGGAAGCCACCGGCGGCAGATCGATCCCATGGCAGGAAAGGTTCGAGTATTCGTTGAGGATGACCCGTAACAGCCCGAGTCCGGGAGCCTGCGCCACTGTCGTGGCGGCCTTCTCGCGGCCCACCGGTTGGGCGCCGCGCGTGACGGCGTCGATCCGCACTTTGGCTCCAGGAGCGGTCGCTTCGAGCGCCTGGCTGAGGTGCAGCAAAGCATCGGTTCCCATGAGCGAGTCCGCTACTTCCGCGGGTGCGTCGAGCCCCCAGAGGTAGAGGATTCGCTCAACCGGTGCTGCGGTCGCGCAGGCCGCGAGAAGTTGCGTCCAATCCTCCGGGACTTCCGGGCGCAGGGTGAAAGTGTCGGCTCCGACCGCGGCAAATTGTTTGCCGGGCCGTGCGATCCGGCAATGCGCTCCGGCGGCGCTCAGTTGCGTCGCCAATTGCCCGCCCAACTCGGAGGCGTCGGTGAAAATGAGCCACGATTTTTCTGCGGGCGTTTCCACTGGCGGGGCGACGGCATGTTGCTGCTGCCAGGACTTTCGTGCGAACAGTCCGATCTGTCCTTCACCACCCGAAGGTCCAATCAACCCCGGCAGCGAAGTTACTTCTCCAAAACCTGCCTGGCTCAGCGCTTGCTCCCATTGCGCGCGCTCCAGCAAAGGCTGATCCGGACGCAGGTCGCGGTCGGTGAACCGCCACCAACCGCTCGTGAGACCGAAGACCGTCTCGGTCCACAACTGCGGCGTGGCCGTGTCCATGAAGACCAGGTTGCCGCCCGGCGTCAGCAGATTATGCAGATGGCCGAGTGTCGCGCGAACATCACTCACCGCATGCAGCACATTGGTGCCAATGATGAAATCGAACGATCCTGCGGCGAGATCCTGATCGGTGCCCGCTTTTTCGAGATCGAAAATCTTGCACTCGACTTCGGGAAACGCCGCCAGCTTTTGCCGAGCGCCGGGAAAGAAAGCCGCCGAGATGTCGGTAAATGTGTAGGTGTGCAGACCGCGCTCCAGCGTGGGCAGAACCTGCGCCGCCAGGCCAGCCGTGCCGCCGCCGATTTCGAGGATGCGCAGCCCCCGGCCTTCCGGCAGATGGCGCGCGGCTTCCTGCACCACCGCACTGATCGCCGCCAGCCAGTGGCTCGTGTAGAGGCCGTCGCCGTAAAATTGATCGAGCAACTCCGCGCCAGCGCCGGAAAAAAGCACCTGCACGGCGTCCTTTTCCCCTCGCAGGATTGGGCCGAGTTCCGCGCAATTTCCCGCGCAGAGCAGACCCTCGGGCAGATGGCCGGAGTGCTGCGTGACAAACGCTCTCAAAGCTCCGTGCGCCGAATCCGCCGTCGCGGCAAATGCCGGAGTCGGGCGGTAACCTGTGGCGACTTTCGTGAACAAACCGCGTGTCACCAGGCCGGCCATCAAACGCTCGAAAACTGGCTGCATCGGCGTGGCGATGCGCAGGGAATCGGCAGTGAAATTCTTGCCATCCGTTACACCCATTTCGCGCAAACCCTGGGCGAGTTGCGCCGCGGTGAGGTCCTCCCCGGCGGCCGTCGCCGCTTGCAATTCCTGCCGTCCGCGGAGGGCGAGAACTTCTTCCAGTGCCGTTGCGGCGGCGGCTTGCAATTGTTTGAGTGGCAGCGCCGGGCGGGGCGCTGCCTGAGCTGGCAACAGGGTGCGCTCCCAATCCAAGTGGTAAACCACATCGCGCGTCCCCCCAGGCGAGCCAGAACGGCGGACGCCCGACACGCTGATTGCACGGAAGCCATCGACGAGCACGCACGGCTCGCCAGCTTCGTTGTAAAGACCGATTCGGCCTTCAACGAATTCCTGGTTGCACTGCAAGACTCCGGCGCGCACACGCACCGACGCGCCCGGGGAGCGCAGGAAAAGAATGCGCGCAAAACGCACTGGCAATTTCATGCGCGAACGCCGGTCCTCGATGGTCGCAGCACCGGCGGAGAAGGTTTGCAGCGCGCCGTCAAGGAGCACCGGATGCAGCGCGTATTCGCTGGCACGGGCGGCAATGGCCTCGGATAAGGACACTCGGCCTGCGGAGTGGCCCACGCCCGCGGAGAGCTCGCGAATCGATCGGAATTCTTCACCGTAACGCAACCCCAGATCGCTCATATAGCGATAGAAGCCTTCCACTTCGACCGACTCGGTGCCGGGTGTGGCCACGCTTTCCCAAGTCGTCCGGGCGAAGACCGATTCCGTGCGTTCGCCGCGCATCGACCCGACGACATGGAGCGACCAGGCCGCGCCTTGATCAAAGCGGCTCTGGATCGCGAAGGTGCGTTCGTTGGCGTCGTAGGAAAGCTCGATATGCACGCCCGATGCCGGGTCGGGCAGGATGAGCGGTTTGCGGATTTCGAAGTCCTCGATGACGAACGCGCGGCCTTCAAACAACTGCACTCCCGCTTCGAGGACCAGGTCCACGAAGCCCGCGGCCGGGAAGATCGTGTGGCTGTCCACCTTGTGATCTTTGAGAAAGGCCATGTGGCGTGCATCGAGCCGGGCGCTCCAGGTCGGCGTCGCGCGCGGCAGCCGAATATCGAGCAGCCCGCGCCCGCCCGGAGCGAGGCGGCCTTCGTGCCAGTCGCTCGCTTCATGCCACCAACGGCTTTTGTCCCACGCGTAAGCGGGCAAAGAGAGCAGCCGACGCGAAGCAGTCATCGCCTCAAAATCCAACGGCACGCCGGCACGGTGGAGATCCATCGCGGTTTCCATCAGCGACTCCTGCTCCCGCTCGCGACGCATCGAAGCCAGCACTGAAATGTTGGCACTGCCACCCGCCAGACATTCCTTAAGGGAGTGGACCAGCGCGGGATGCGCGCCGATTTCCAGCCACACATCCACCCCGAATTCCGCCAGGGCATTGACCGCCGACGCAAATTGCACGGGTTGCCTAACACCTCGTCCCCAGTGGACGGGGTTGCACGTTTCCCCGGGGCAATGCCCGCCGGTGACGGTGCTGAAAAACGGGACCGTGCCGGCCTGCGGCACGAGATCGGCGAGCGCTTTCTCGAGTTCTTCGGAGGCAGGCTGCATCAGCGGGTGATGGAACGGATGATCGACGCGGACGAGTCGAGCAAAGACGCCTTGCGGTTCCAACTCGGCGAGCATTGCTTCGAGCGAAGGGCGCGAGCCCGCGAGGGTCAGCGAACGCGGGCCGTTGATGGCGGCGATTGTGACCGTGCGGTCGTGGCGCGAGATTAACTCCCGCGCATCATCTTCGCCCAGACCCAGGGCGAGCATGGTGCCTTCACCGCGCGCGCAGCCATCCATGAAGCGGGCTCGAAGCACGATGAACCGCGCGGCTTCTTCCAAACTAAACACGCCGGCGAGGCAAGCCGCAGCGATTTCTCCGACGCTGTGCCCAACAATCGCCGCGGGATTGACGCCCCACGACTTCCACAGCTCCGCCAGCGAGACCTGCATGGCGAAAATCGCCGGCTGCGCGATCTCAGTGCGTTGCATCTGCGAGGTCTCCTCGGTGCGAGCGAGTTCCTCGAGCAGGGAAAAGCGAGCCCACGGTTTCATCGCGGCGGCGCAGCGTTCGAGGGTCGCGCGGAAGACCGGTTCGTGGCGCATCAGCTCGCGGCCCATGCCATACCATTGCGGGCCTTGTCCGCTCATCACAAAGGCAATACGCGGTGGTGCTTCGCGGCGTGGAGTGAAGGCAGTGCTCCCCTTCGGGCTCTCCTGTTTCACACCGAAGGCGTCGAGGTCCTGAACCAGCTCGGTCGTCGATTTTGTGACGATGGTGAGCCGATACGGGTGGTGATTGCGCCGTGCTCCGAGCGAATGAACGAGATCGGGCAGAGACGGGGAGTCGCCATTGGCGTGCGAACGCTCATCGAGCCATTGCGCGAGATGCAATGCGGAGCCGCGCAGCGCGTCCTCTGAGCGCGCGGAAAGGACGATCGGCCAGGCGCGTTCCGTGGCCGTTTCACAATGTCCGTGGTGCGGATGTGGCGGCGCTTCCTCAATAATGATGTGAGCGTTGGCGCCGCCAAAGCCGAACGAGTTCACACCCACGATGCGCGTGCCGTCAGTCTCCGGAAATGGTTCGAGCGTGGAGTTCACGCGCAGCTTCAATTCCTTGAAGTCGATGTGCGGATTGGGCGCTGTGAAATGGAGATTGGCGGGAACCTGGCCGTGCTTAAGCACGAGCACTGCTTTCACGAGACCAGCGATGCCGGCGGCGGTTTCCAAATGGCCAAGGTTTGTCTTCACCGAGCCGATCAGCAGCGGGGATGCGGTCGGGCGGTGGGCGCACAAGGCTTCCGCGAGAGCGTGGGCTTCGATCGGATCGCCCACGGCGGTGCCCGTGCCGTGCGCTTCGACAAACCCAATCCGCGACGGCGCGATACCCGCGTCTCTGCAGGCGTCGCGGACGAGTCGCGCCTGCGCTTCCGCGCTCGGGAGCGAGATGCCGTTGGTGTGGCCGTCCTGGTTCAGCGCCGTGCCGATGATCACGCCATGGATGGGGTCGCCGTCGGCGATTGCCTGGGACAGCCGCTTCAGCACCAACATGCCCGCGCCTTCACCGCGGACGAAGCCATTGGCCGAAGCGTCAAACGCCTTGCACTTGCCGTCCGGCGACAGCATCGAAGCCTGGGAGAAACCGATGAAACCGCCGGGCGTGATCATCACGGTCACGCCACCGGCGAGCGCGGTGTCGCCGCGTCCCGTCCGAATGTGTTCGCAGGCCGCGTAAACCGCGGTGAGGGCGGAAGAGCACGCGGTGTCCATGGCGACGCTCGGTCCGCGCAGGTTCAGGCAGTAGGAGATGCGGTTGGCGGCGATGCTATGTGCACTGCCAGTGGGCGAATGTGGCGAGATGCCCTGGGAGTCCCAGGGCGTGCCCTGGATCACCTGGTAGTCGTTGTGCGAAATGCCAACGAACACCCCGAGATCGGTGCCTTTTTCGAAATCGAGCACCAAACCCGCGTCTTCGATTGCCTCCCACGCCGTCTCGAGGAGCAGCCGGTGCTGGGGATCGACGTAGGGCGCTTCGCGGGGCGAGATGCCGAAAAAGTGCCGATCAAACTGGTCGATGCCATCGACGAAGCCGCCGCGCCGCGCGATGGACTTGCCGACAATTCCCGGTTCCGCATCATAAAAGCGTTCGACGTTCCACCGATCCGGCGGCACGTCGGTGACGGCCTCGCGGCCCTCGACCAGAAGTTTCCAGAGAGCGTCGGGGTGATTAATTCCGCCGGGGAATCGGCAACCGATTCCGATGATAGCAATACGGTCCTTAGGCATTTGAATTGAAGAGTCTGGTATGCGCACTACTTAAATGATCCCGGACAAACGCAATTCGTCAAGGCATGAGTTGACTACGCGGGCTCTTACCGCCCTTAAAGGCCAGCCCAGGCAACCCCGTTTCCGAGGTGGCATTGCCTTCGAAATCGGTCCAGCAGTGCCGCTCGAAATCGTAGAGCTTACAAACG
>Ga0163163_10004127_pt1 | contig 12370 bp, 6 predicted proteins | sample S65metaG_FD_119766 | JGI IMG/M metagenome (GOLD analysis project Ga0163163, IMG submission 119766) | Switchgrass rhizosphere microbial communities from Kellogg Biological Station, Michigan, USA - S6-5 metaG | ecosystem: Host-associated > Plants > Roots > Rhizosphere > Soil | place: USA: Michigan... | reverse complement strand
CCGTTGTGGGGCGCAGTCGAACGTCTCATGCCTGCGGCGGAGCCGGCAGCGCCCGAGCAGATTGGACCGTTTCGCGTGCTCGAACGCATCGGCGCTGGCGGCATGGGTGTGATCTACCTGGCCGAGCGTCGCGCTGCGGACTTCACCCAGCGCGTGGCGCTCAAGCTGCTCGACGGCGGCGCATCGCGCCTGGCGCGGCTGGCGTCGCGCGAACGCCGCGTGCTCGCGGGGCTGGTCCACCCGAACATTACTGCGTTCATCGACGCCGGCACGCAGGACGGCCGCGCCTGGCTGGCGATGGAATACGTCGACGGCGAACAGCTGCTGGATTATTGCGCGCGCCGCGACCTCGACGTGCGCGCGCGCGTACGCCTGTTCGACCAGGTATGCGCCGCGGTCGCGCACGCGCACGCGCAACTCGTGGTGCATCGCGACCTCAAGCCCGGCAACGTGCTCGTCAATGCCGAGGGCACGGTCAAGCTGCTCGATTTCGGCATCGCTCTGATACTCGATGCCGGCGACGAGCTCGCTCCGGCCACGCGCGTGTTCACGCCCGGCTACGCCGCGCCCGAACAGCTGCGCGGCGAACGCGTGACCACGGCGACTGACATCTACGCGCTCGGCCTGCTGCTCTACGAGGTCGTCGCGGGCCGGCGCCTGCCGGTGCGCGAATCCGCTGGCGGCGACACCGAGTGGACCACCGCCGAGCTGGCGCGGCACGCAACGACTGCCCCCAGCGGCGGTGAGGCCATCACGCGCAGCGACCCCAGGATCATTACACGTCTGCTGCGCGGCGACCTCGGCCGCATCATTGCGCATGCGCTCGCACCGGATCCGCCGCAACGCTACGCCTCGGTGGTGCTGCTGCGCGAAGACCTCCAGCGCTGGCTCGAACATCGGCCGTTGACGATCGGCCGGCCCGGTTTCGCGTATCTCGCCACGCGTTTCGTGCGCCGCCACCAGGCCGCAGTCGCGATCGCCGTGATCGCCCTGGCCGCGCTGATCGGCATGAGCATCGTCGCCTTGTGGGAGGCGCAGCGCGCGCGGCAGATGGCGGCACGCGCCGACCATGCGCGCAGCTTCCTCGCCGATCTGTTCGCCAGCGCCGATCCGTTCGACATCAAGACTAGCGGCAGGAACGCCGCCGACCTGCTGCGCGACGGTGCGAAGCGCATCGACCGCGAATTCGATGACGCACCGGAGATGCAGGCCGAGCTGCGCACCACGATCGCTTCGGCGCTGGATCGCATCGGCGAACCTGCGCAGGCGCGCGATCTGCTGGTGCGCAGCGTCGAGCAGTTGCGCGCGATCCACGGCACAAAGTCGGCGCAAGCCGGCGCGGCGCTGGCGGCGCTGGCTACGGCGCGCGAGGACAGCGGGGATCTGGAAGGCGCGCACAGGGATTTCAGCGAGTCCTACGCCCTCCTACAAGGCACGGGTCCGGCCTTTGCCAAGGCGCGCATCGACTCCGTAACCGGCCTGGCCAAGCTTGCGAACCTGCGCGGCGACCACGCCGACGCCGAACGCATGCACCAAGCCGTGCTACGCGAACGCACCGGCAGCGAAGGTCCGGAAAGTGCCGACATTGCGATGGACCTGATGAACCTCGCCGCCGATGCGCTGTACGGCGAGCGTTACGCGCAGGCTGAAACGCTCGCACAACGTGCACACGACATGCTCGAACGCACACTCGGTCCGCACCATGCGCGAAGCATCTACGTCGACAATGTGCTCGGCCTTGCGCAAGGCAATGTCGGGCATGTCGATGCCGGCATCGCGACATTGCGCGGCGCCAGTGATTTGGCGCGCTCGACACTGCAGCCGGGCGCAATGATGATCGGCAACATCATCGGCGCGCTTGGCAGCGTACAACTCCTCGCTGGCGACACCGAAGGCGCGATCGCCAGCCTGAAAGAAGCGCGAACACTCAACGATGCCGCGAAGAACCCGCGCCGCGCGCTCACCGCAACGATGCTTGGCATCGCACAATTGCGCGGCGGGCACACCGAAGCACTGGCGACCCTGCACGACGCGCGCGCGGAGATGGCGGCGCAAAAGTTCAGCGACATGGCATTTGTCACCTGGGGACAAGCCGCCTACGGCGCCGCGCTTGCTGCGCACGGCGAATTGGCCGAAGGCGAACGCCTCGCCCGCGAGGCGCGCGCCAACCTGTTGGCGAGTGCGAGTGCGCAGTCGGTGCGGCTCGGCGACGTCGATCTGCTGCTGGCGGAAGTGCTAGAGCGCAAGCCCGCACTCGATGAAGCGCACACGTTGCGCGAGGAAGCGCTGACCACATTCCGGCGCGTCTATGGTGCGGAGCATCCGCGCACGCGCGTGGCAGCGGCGCTGGTTGTCGCAGATGAAGGCGCGCCCTAGCGCTACTCGAAATCGTCCTCGAAGATCACGTCATAGGCGGCGGTGAATTCGCTCGTGTAGCCATTCGCATCGGTCGCGGTCGTCACGAACGGAATACCCGGCACGCCGGACGGCACGGGGGTCAACTGGATCGACTTGTTGCCCGCCACCTTGTCTGCGGCAGTGTAGGTGTCCTGGCCGATATAGGCGCCGCTGCCGCCGTGCACGTCGGCGTAGAAATCGATGCGCAACGGGTAGGCCGAGTTCGCCGTCGCCGAGTCGACGCGGTAAGTCACGTTCAACGTGTGCACGAAGCTGCCCGTGATGCTGGCGGAAACGATTTCCGGCGCGTTCTGACCGTTGTTCGCGCCGGCGTCGGCATCGCCGCTATCGTTCGGCGTGGGCCCCAGTGCGCCGAGGTCGATGTCGGCGCCGCCGCGATTGTGGTGGATCTCGTTGGCGCGGCTGTCGAAGCTCTCGCCGACGTAGTTCATCGGCGTGCGAATGCCGGGGCCGTTGTTGAACGCGATCAGGTTCGCTTCGCCGAACCCTAAGCCGCCGATGATCGAGGCGGACGTTGCGGTGCTTGGACTGCCCTGCAGCTGGATGCCGCCGCTGTAGGCCGGATAGGCGGAATTGCCGTCGCCATTCGCCACCGGTTTCGTTCCGGTCCAGTCGGTGCCGATGAAATTACCCTTGATCTCCAAGCCGCCCGAGCCGTGACCGTAGGTGTCCCAGATGCCGATGCCATAGGTGTGATTGCCGGAAATGATGTTGCGCGACGCCGCGCTGTTGCAAGCGCTGCCGCTGCAGCCGACGCGGATGTTCGGGAAATTGCCCGGCAGCACGATCCCCGGCCAGTTGCTGGCCGACCCATTGCCGACTGCAACCGTGCCGCTGGCATCGATGCCGATCAGGTTGCCTTCGATGACCACCGTTGTCGGCGCCGGCTCGGACATATAAATCCCACCGCCGCGATTGCCCGAGATCAGGTTGCGCTCACCTGGCAACGTGCCGCCGATCTGCGTCTGGCTGACGCCCGGGCGGATCGCCACGCCATCATTGCCGTAGCCGGACGGGAATGCCGTGCCGTCGGGCTGCATGCCGATGAAGCAGCCGCGCACCATGAGCGAGCTGCCAGTATGGCTCGGATCGCCGCTGATCGCCGTGCCCGAGAACCCGTTCATAACCAGATGTTCGATGCCCACGCTGTAGTTGCCGGACACATAGAACCCGTAAGTATTTCCCGCGCCATCGATCTGGATCATCAACTGCGTCGTCAGTCCGCCCTGATCCGGCGCGTTGGTGTTGAGCACTGTCCCGCTCTGCGTCGAGCCATTGATCAGGAGGCTGTTGCTGATGCCCGGCAGCTGGTGAGGGTAGGCCAGCGTGATCGTATGCGTGCCGCTGCCGGCAATAGCGAAATTGATCTGGTTGCTGCCGCCGGCCGCATTCGCGTCCACGATCGCCTGGCGCAGCGTGCCGGTGCCCGCATTCGGCGCCGGGTCAATGCCACCGTTGTCGCCATTGTTGGTCACGGTGAACGTGGTCGCCGACGCATTGCCTCCGAGCAGCCCAAGCAGCAGCCAGCAAGCGGATTTTGTTGCATGCATGGTATGTCCTCTACTGGAAGCCGTCGACGAAGATCACGTCGTTCTCGAACGCGCCAATATCGATCTTCGGGCCGATGACGCGCGGCTTGCCCGCGAGGTCAGAACCCTTCGTGCCGACATAGGGCGTTCCGGTATCCACGAGCGGCGAGTTGCGCGCCAGCTCGAAATTCAGACAGATCGGCCCGGTGATCGCGCACGGCGCGAATTGCGGATCGACGGAAATGTCGCTGGTGAAACCCGCGCTCGTGCTGCCCGGTGTGATCGCGCCGATGTCATTCGTGCTGCGCGTATTCGCGGAGAGCACATCGAGGTCGTAACCGCCGACGTCGTGGTTGTTCCAGAGAATGTTGTTTTCGATCGTGAAGCTCCCGCTCGCGCCCTGCAGGCTCAGGCCACCGGACGCAGTCGACGTGCTCGTCTGGTTGCCAATGATCGTGTTGTTCTGAATCTGCGAAACGCCGCTCGCCGTGTAGATCCGCGCTGCGCCGGCAAGCGTACCCTGGTTGCCCCATAGCAGGTTGTCGCGGAAGATGACGCTGCCTGCCACCGCGGCGACGAAAACGCCGCCACCATTGCCCTGCGCGCCGGTCGCCTGGTTGTCTTCGAAGCGGTTGACAACTAGGGTGGCACTGGCGGCACCGATGTTCAGCCCGCCGCCCGGCCCACTCGACAGGCCGGAGACAAAGCGTATTCCTTCGACGATGACACTGCCGCCGGCGTTGTTTATCAAAAGGGGTCGCAAGACGTATTCGCCGCTGAGCACCGTACCAGCGCCGCCGAGATCGACGTTCGAAATATCGGGCGGGCATGTCGACAGATCGTCGTAGCTGCCGTATAGGCTCAGCGCATGGTTTTCCGTGGACGAGAAATTCAGTGATGTGCCCAGCGCGGTGTTGATCGGGTATTCGCCGGTCTTGATGAAAATGGCGTCGTCTTCGCCGTTTGTCGCGGCGACACTCAGCGCACCCTGGATTGCCGCGGAGCTGTCCACGCAAAAACTGTGCGCATGCACCGGCGCATTGCACGTTGCGGCGAGCGTCAGGACAACGATGGCGACGGCATGAGAACAACGCATGAGAACCTCCGGCGGCTCGACTCCGCCATGGATCAACGCAAATCGGCGACCGCCGCGACATGAGAATGCGCGACGGCGCAAAAGCGAACGCCACCGGGACTACAGGTTACAGCGATAATTAGATCCCCGCGATTTCCAACATCGATAGACGCATGTTCGCACTCCTGAAACGATACGTTCGCCTGAAGAAACGACAAAACCGCGGTTCCCCGACACCGCAGTCCGGCGGAGAATTCCTCAGGGTGAAACCGTCGCGACAATCGCATCGCACGGTACCGGATTCCTTCCAATGAATGCTGAAACGCAGCAAACCGAATGCCCTCGATTCATGCAGGCTGATGCAGCATGGCGCCTGGTTATCGCGATAACCCTCACGAATGCCGCAATAGCCTGATGTTATGATTGGCGTGGGGCAAAGATTGGGAAAACGGCGTGACCACGCGCTTGTCGTCCGTGCAGATCGAATCGTTCATGACGCTCGCGCGCGAGCTGAATTTTTCGCGCGCGGCCGAATCACTGCACATCACCCAGCCGGCGCTGACCAAGCGCATCCAGAACCTCGAGGAAACGCTCGGCCAGGCGCTGTTCGTGCGCATGCACGGCGGCCTGGAGCTCACTGAATCCGGGCGCGTGCTGCAGCGCTGGGGCGCGGCGATGGAGCACCAGGAACAGGAACTGCTCGCAAGTTTGGTCGGCGGCACTCAGGAAACGCTCGGCGGTTTCTTCCGCATCGCGTCGTTTTCCTCAGCGTTGCGCTCGGTGGTCGTACCGGCACTCGGCGTGCTGCTGCGTGCGCATCCGCGCCTGACTTGCCAGACCTTCAAGACCGAGGTCAATGAGCTGCACGATTGGCTCACCGACGGCAAGGCGGATTTCGTCGTCTCGCTGGCCGAATGCGAGCGCATGGGCATCGACAACGTGCAGATCGGCGTCGAGCGCAACATGCTGATCGAATCGGCGCGCTATTCCGGGCGCGAGGATTGCTACATCGATCACGAACCGCGCGACAACTTCACCGAGAAGTTCTTCTTAAGCCAGACCGGCGCCACGGTGCCGAAGATGCTGCGCGCATATTTCGACGACATCTACGGCCTGATCGACGCCGTGTCCGAAGGCATTGGCCGCGCGGTCGTGCCACTGCATCTGGTCAAGCCCGAACACAACGTACGCGCGGTGCCGGGCTACCGGCCGTTCGAAGTGCCGGTGCTGCTGCAGTTCCATCGCCAGCCGTACTACACGCGCCTGCAGCGCGCCGTGATCGACACGCTCACGCGCGAATGCCCGGCCCTGCTCAAGCGCAACCGCCTGCACAGCGACGGCGAAGGCGCGATCGCCGACGACGCGCTCGTCGCCGCAAACCGGCGCCGCGTGCGCCCGGCCATAACCTGAAGCAATCGGCCGATTCCCGCGCGTTATCGGCATAAACGGCGCGTATCGCCGGATAGCGAAGTTTCATTGGACGGCACCCCATCGGGTTTCCACAATCCGCACCGTGGTCATGCGGAGTTGTGCACATGTATACCGATTGCGCGAGCACCATCCGACCAGCGGTCGGCGGCGAAGACGCGGCGCCACACGCCGGCTTGCGCGCTGCCTGCGCTGGCGACCGCGCCGCGCGCCAGGCCTTGTGCGCGTATTATTTGCCTCTGCTGCGGCGCTGGGCACAGCGCTGGCTGCCGCGCGATCGCCCCGGTCTCAACGATGCCGACGACCTCGTGCAGATCGCGATGCTGCGCTCGCTCAGCCGCCTGCGCGAATTCGAAGTGCGCAGTGACGCTGGCTTCGCCGCCTATCTGCGCCAGATCCTGCTCAACGAAGTGCGCGCTGAGCTGCGCCGGCACAGCCGCCGCGGCGAAACCGTGGAAATCGATGAGAATCTCGCGGTCGAGGGCGACCCGGTCGTCGAGCAGGCGCTCGCGCGCGAACGCGAGCGCGCGTTCCGCCGCGCGCTGCAACACCTGGACCGGCGCCAGCGCGAGCACGTCGCGCTGCGCATGGAAGCGGGCTTGAGCTTCGGCGAAATCGCGCAGCGCGTCGGCGGCAACGCGGATAGCGCACGCATGATTGTGGCGCGCGCGCTGCGCACACTCAACGCGCGGCTCGCCGCCGCGTGAGCTAGCAAGATGTCGGCAATCGCTCCGGATTGCGTATCCCCTTGTGAACCTTCACACAGCGGCATGAGCCAATGAACGCACACGCTTCCCTACACCACCCTGTTCTGCTCTGGGGTATCACCTTGGCGCTTACCGGCAACGCGCACGCCGCCGGCTGGCTCCATGTGGACGACGCGATGCCTGAGTCTGCGAACGGCGGGCAGCACTTCGGCCAGGCCGTGGCAGCCGACCGCTACGCCGATGGCAGCATCCGCGCGCTGTACGTGGGCGTGCCGAACGCGGATGTGGTCGCCAAGGGCACGACTTATTCCCATGCCGGCCGCGTCGACGTGCTGATTCCGCAGGGCGGCTGGCACGTCGCCTCGACGATCACGCACAACATGAACAACAACTGGCAGGCAAACGCGCACTTCGGTGCAGCCCTGGCCGTGCGCAACGGCATCATCGTGATCGGTGCGCCGAACTGGGATGATGTGGCGCATGGCCATTCCGAAGTCGGCGCCTCGGTCGTGTATCGCGACATCGACAGTGGCAATCCGAGCCAGCCGGTGCCGAACATCACCGCGCTGCACGAGCTGTTCTACTCTACGAGTCCAGGCACCGGTGCGCATCGCGGCGATAGTGTGGACGTGGACGGCGACATCTCCAGTGGCGCGTTTATCGCCGTCGGGGCGCCAGATTATGGCGGTGGGACGGGCTGCGCCGACGTGTTCCGCCTGGACCTCACGACTTGGGCGTTGCAGGGCAATGCCTGCGGCACCACTGCCGAGAAATTCGGCGCCAGCGTGGCCATCCATGCCAATAGCGGCAGCTACTTCCATCTGGTAACCGGTTCGCCGGGGAAAACTCAGAACGGTAACGCTCTGGCAGGCGAAGCCAACGTTTACGTGTTGGGCAGCGGCGACCTCATGCATGTCGGCACACTCAAGGCGCAGAACCCGGCATTTCTCGACACCTTTGGCACTGCAGTGGCGATCGACGCCGACCGCGTCTATATTGCCGGCACCGGCCGCAACAAGCCCAGCGTCGGGCGCACCGGCTCGGTCAGCCTGTTTGATAGCGGCGGCTATGGTTTCGACCGCGAATTGTTTCCCGGCGACGGTGCCGCAGGCGACTTGTGCGGAGCATCGCTGTCGCTTGATTTCGCATTCCCGGGCAGCTTCGCCATGGGCTGTCCCGGCAGCGACGGCCTCGTCTCCGGCGAGGGCTTCGCGCGGGTGTTCACGCTGGGCACTTTTCTCGGCTCGCCGTTCTGGTTCCAGGACCGGCTCGACATGTCCGACATCCCGCACGGGGCCGACGACATGGGGCGCAGCGTGCTACTCGCCGGCGATCACGTCTATGCCGGCGCGCCATTGACCGAGTACTTTCACGCCAACGACGTGGGCGTGGTGCGCGTGTTTGCCACCGACAATATCTTCCGCGACGGCTTCCAGTAACCAGCGAAGTCAAGCGGCGAATTCGCGCGCGCTTTCCGGCAAAATGGCGGGATGCCTCCTGGGTATCCCATATGAACCTGCAATCCAATTTCGAACAGATCCCGCTCAAGGATTACGCCGAGCGCGCGTATCTCGACTACTCGATGTACGTAGTGCTAGACCGCGCCCTGCCCTTCGTCGGCGACGGCCTCAAGCCGGTGCAGCGCCGCATCGTCTACGCGATGAGCGGTCTCGGCCTCGATGCAACGGCGAAACCCCGCAAATGCGCGCTGGCCATCGGCGAGGTGCTGGGCAAATACCACCCGCACGGCGACAGCGCGTGTTATGAGGCGATGGTGCTGATGGCGCAACCGTTTTCGTATCGTTATCCGCTCATCAACGGCCAAGGCAACTTCGGTTCGCCCGACGATCCGAAATCGTTTGCGGCGATGCGCTACACCGAGGCGAAACTGACACCGATCGCTGAACTGCTGCTCGCAGAGATCAACGACGGCACCGTCGATTTCACGCCGAACTACGACGGCACGCGGCAGGAGCCCGCGTGGTTGCCCTCACGCGTTCCACATGTGCTGCTCAACGGCTCGACCGGCATCGCGGTCGGCATGGCCACCGACATTCCGCCGCACAATCTGCGCGAAGTCGCCAGTGCTTGCATCCATCTGCTGGATGAACCGGAAGCGAGCATCGCCGAACTGTGTCGGCACGTGAGGGCTCCGGATTTCCCGACCGCCGCGGAAATCATCACGCCGAAGAATGAATTGAAAGCGATGTACGCCACCGGCAACGGCTCGGTGCGCTGTCGCGCGGTGTACCGGATCGAAAACGGCAATGTGGTGATCACTGCGTTGCCGTATCAAGTCTCGCCGGCAAAGGTTCTGCAGCAGATCGATGCGCTCGCCAAGGCAAAAAAATTGCCGATGGTCGAGGACTACAACGACTTCTCCGACCACGAAACGCCGACGCGTCTTGTCATCTCGCCACGGTCGAATCGCGTCGACCTCGACGAAATGATGCAGCACCTGTTCGCGACCACGGATCTGGAACGCAGCTACCGCGTGAACCTGAACATGATCGGCCTGGACGGCAAGCCGCAGGTCAAGAATCTCAAGCAGATACTCGGCGAGTGGCTGCGCTTCCGCGAAAGCACGGTGACGCGGCGCCTGCAGCACCGGCTGGCGAAAGTAGAGCGCCGCCTGCACCTGCTCGAAGGCCTGCGCATCGTATTCCTCAATCTCGACGAGGTGATTCGCATCGTGCGCAGCGAAGACGAGCCGAAGCCAGTGCTGATCGCACGCTTCCGCTTGAGCGAGGAACAGGCCGACTACATCCTCGAAACGCGCCTGCGCCAGCTTGCGCGTCTGGAGGAAATGAAGCTCAACGCCGAACGCGATGCGCTCGAAGAGGAGCGCGCGCGCATCGCGGTGACGCTGAAATCGCCGGCAAAGCTCAAGAGCCTGATCAAGGACGAATTGCGCAGCGACGCCGAGAAATACGGCGACAAGCGCCGCGCGCCGATCGTCGAACGCGAAGTCGCGCAGGCGCTGGACGAATCGGCGCTGGTCGTGAGCGAGCCGATCACCGTGGTGTTGTCGACAAAAGGCTGGGTGCGCGCGGCGAAGGGCCACGATATCGACGCGCTCGCGCTGGGCTATCGCGAAGGTGACAGTTTCCACAATGCGGCAAAGGGTAAAACGACACAGAACGTCGCGTTCATCGACTCGAGCGGACGCAGCTATTCGACGCCAGCACACACGCTACCCTCGGCACGCGGCAATGGTGAGCCGCTGACCGGCCGTTTCACGCCGGCACCAGGCGCGCGCTTCGATGCGGTCGCGATTGCTGATGCGGCGACCAAGCTGGTGCTCGCCAGCGATTATGGCTACGGCTTCGTCACGAGGTTCGAAGCGCTGCTCGCCAACAAGAAAGCTGGCAAGCAGCTCATCAACATGGATGACGACGCGCATGTGCTCGCACCCGCGTACGTGGGCGAAGCCGCGCGCGACCGCATCGTCGTCGCCACTAACGCCGGACACCTGCTGATGTTCTCGGTCGCCGAGCTGCCGGAACTCGACAACGGCGGCAAAGGCAACAAGCTGATCGAGATTCCCAAGGCCAAGCTCGCCGAGGGCGAACGTGTCGCCGGCATCGCCGTCGTCGCCGAAGGCAAAGGCGAAGTCACTTTGTGGGCCGGGCAGCGCAAGCTGATCCTGAAATGGGCCGACCTCGTCGAATACAACGGCAACCGCGCGCAGCGCGGCGGCAACCTGCCGCGCGGATTTACACGTGTGGAGCGGATCGAGACGAGCGCGTGACGATCATTAGCGATTGAGGCGCCCGGGGTGGATCAAGAGGAGTAGCGGATCGGTGTGATGTGTCGATCATTTCTTGCCCGGCGGCGGCGCTGCCGGGGCCTCGAATCCGTCCTGGAAGATTTGATCCGGCAAGTAGCCGTGGCAAGCATTGATCTCGGACGTGCCGAAGGTGGTATCGGTCGCCGTCGCGGTGACGACACCGGTGGTCGGAATCGACGCTAGACTGTTGCCGACATCCACGTTGAAGCTCAAGTTGCCGCTCGCATCAGTGAAGCCAGTGAGGAAGGTCCCGACTGGAATTTGCGCCGGTCCGAATCCACTCGCATCGCACGCCGCGTTCGCGTAGATGCTGACGTAATAGGGGGTATGGGCCTTGCTCGACACGTTGCCTTCGACATGCATGCTGTACGGCGAGATGCGGATCGCGCGCGTGATCACCGGGTAGTTCTGCAACCCGTTGGGACCTGCATCGGCGTCGAGCACGTCGTTGGCCAAGGGCCCTTGCGCATCCAGATCAATTGCAATGCCTGTATTGGTGCTGATCGCGTTCGCGAACACGGTGTTGTTGCTGCCCGCCGTACTGTCGATCAAAACGCCGGACGCCCCGTTGCCACCAATGGTATTGCCGCCTTTCGGGTCGCCATAGGAGCTCGATCCGATGTCGTTGATCTGTGCCCCGGTCGACAACCATATTCCAGCGAACCCATTGCCCAGAGCCGCGCCGTTCACATTCAGCCCGATGCGGTTGCCTTGCACGGTGTTGAAGTTTGCTCCGACGCCGGAGGACACGAACTCGATGCCGGCTCCGTCGTTGCCGCTGATCAGATTGTCGGCGATCAGATTGTATTGCGATGCGTATACAAGTATTCCATTTGCAGTGTTGGCCCGCGCCCCGGTTCCGTTCGCATCGCTGCCGATATAGTTGTTGCGCACAACGCTATACGAATCCGCACTGGCCAGATTCAGCCCGTTGCCAAAAAACCCGGCGCTGCCGAGCAGATTGCGTTCGGCTGGCGTCGCGCCGCCGACCGAGGTCGCCAGGGCGTTGGCGTTGAGGATGAGATTGCCGCCATTCGGGAACACCGAACCCGTGCCCGGTGCGTCCACGCCGAAACTGTTGCCGTGGATGTAGTGGCCCTTGCCGTCCGAGAGCACCACCGCATAACCGCTGAACCAGGTGAACACCACGCCGCTGACGTCCAAACGCGCTGCGGGCTTACCGCTGGGGACGCGCAGTGCCGTGCTCAGCGAGCCGTTGCCGCTGAGCATGATGCAAATCTTCGCATCGAAGCCGGTCGCGAGCGTATTTGGATGGGAGCCCGGTTGGGTGTAACCCTGGATGACCATCGGCACGGTAATGTTTTCGAGCGCGCTGCTCAGGGTGATGACCTGCGGCCCGCCGCCAGGTCCGCAGGTCGATCCGATCTGGAACTGGATCAAGGCGGGGATGCCGCCAAGATTG
>Ga0163163_10004126_pt1 | contig 12371 bp, 9 predicted proteins | sample S65metaG_FD_119766 | JGI IMG/M metagenome (GOLD analysis project Ga0163163, IMG submission 119766) | Switchgrass rhizosphere microbial communities from Kellogg Biological Station, Michigan, USA - S6-5 metaG | ecosystem: Host-associated > Plants > Roots > Rhizosphere > Soil | place: USA: Michigan... | reverse complement strand
GTATCCCGACAGTCCAACCGCCGAGGCGATCAACGCGTACGCGATATTGCTGTTCAGTCTGCGGATCATGTCGCGACTCCTTTGAAAGGTCGTACGACGGGGAGAACCGCCGGACGACACACATCCATGCAAGGAGCCTGCCTATCGTAAGTCGTTGATCCAACATGCGTGCGATTTCACCAAGGCCCAGCTTGACCAGTTCGCGATGTAAGGTTGCCGTCCGTGTAGGCGAAAGACCGAGCTTCCGCTCGCAGCGGTTCTGACTCATGGCGCGATAGCGAACGCTGATGCGACACAGGTAGCTAGCGGCTTTCCAACCCGTCGCCGTTCCGCGACAATGCTGCGCGACACGTCCAACTCGGAGAACGACGAATGCTCACGCGCTTCATCTCCTTGGCGATCGCCGCCTGTGCGCTCGTCGCCGGCTGCACGACGATGCACCCCCGCGTCGAGCGCGTTGCGAAAAAACTCGACTGCGACGGCAGCAAGGAGTGCACGGTGACCGTCACCGTGAACTGCTTGCACTACCTGGGCTGTGACTTGTCGGTCGATTACGACCTCGTGTTCGTCGCCGGCAAGAACAAGCAGACGGACATTCGCTGGAAGCTCGTCGGCGAAAAGGGCGTGGAATTCGCCGCGAACGGCATTGCGTTCGACAGCTCGGTGTTCCAGTGCTCACCCGAGAGCGAAGGCAAGGACAAGTTCGTCTGCAAGGACGCGCATCCCGACTTCGGCATCTTCAAGTACTCGGTCAACGTAACCGTGAAGGACAGCCTGTTCGGGCCGCGCGGCGTGCAGTCGCTCGATCCGTGGGTCGTGAATTACTGAGCGGCCGCGGCTCTTGGGTCGAGCCAGCGCCGCAACTCGGTGATCGCGCCGTCGTAGCTTAGCGCTCGTCCCGCCGCCGCCGTGGCGGTGAACGCGTCGGTGCCGAGCTTCTGCCGGGCCGTCGCGATCAACGGCGCGAGGAACGCCTCGTCGGCCGGGTCGCGCGCGAGGCCCGTCGCCGCGGTCTGCGCTTCCGCGGCGCCGAAGAGGCGACCCGACTGCTCCCACTCGTTGCCCGATGCCGCGAGACCTGCGGCGACCTCGAGCAGCCCTTGTGCGGCGGGACGCAGTCCGGATTCGTCGACGATCTGCAGCACTTCGACCAGCATTGCCCGTGCGGGCGTGTGCGCCTTGCGGAAGGTCGCGACCATCGCGAGGTTCAGCAAGCTCACGGCGACGATGTCGATGTCGCCCGTCGCGCGCGCGATCGTCAGCACGCGCGTGTACAGCGGCTCGGCCGTCGCAAGGTCGCCTTCGGCGCGTGCCGTCTGCGCGAGCGCGTTAAGCGCGCCGGCCACTTCGCGCGGCGTGCCGAGCGTTTCGGCCAACTCGAGTCCCTCCTGCAGATGGCGGCGCGCGGACGCGAATTCGCCGCGACCGAGCAGCGCGAGGCCGAGCGGCTGCAGCACGGCGGACACGCGCACGTTGTCATTCGTCGCCCGGGCAATCGCAAGGCTCTCCTCCAGGGCCTGCTGCGCCTCGTCGTATCGGCCCATGAACGACCCGAGCTGTCCTGCGTCGAGCAGCGCCTCGCATCGCTGCAGCGTCGGCTGCCGTGCCGACGGGCAGGCGAGCGCCTCGCGGGTGATCGTCAGGCCCAGTGCGAGCAGGCCTCGAAAGATCCAGTATCGCCGCAGCGACGACACGAGTTGCAGGCCGTATCGCTCCGCCAGGTCCGCCTCGCACGACCACGCGTGAGCGGCAAGCAGGTTCTCGCGTTCGAGATCGAGCCGCTTCAGCCATTCCGACTGCTCGGGTCCGATGAGCTTGGGGCGTGCCCGGCGCGCGAGCTCGAGGTAGAACGCCAGGTGGCGCGTTCGCTGCGCATGGCCTTCGTCCGCGGTTGCAAGTCGCTCGAGCGCATATTGCCGCACTGTTTCGAGCAGCCGGTAGCGATCGCCGGAGGCGTCGCGTTCGACGAGCGACTTTTCGACGAGCCGCATCAACGTGTCGAGAACGTCGGCGGCGTCGGGTCCATCGTCGTGCCCGACGGCTTCCGCCGCATCGAGCGTGAATCCGCCGGCGAACACCGCCAGCCGCCGGAATAGCGTCGTCTCCGCGACAGTCAGCAGCTCGTGGCTCCAGTCGATCAGCGCGCGTAACGTCTGCTGCCGGGGCAAGCCCGTGCGATCGCCTCCGGTCAACAGCCGGAAGCAATCGTCGAGGCGCTCGGCGATCACTTCCACCGACAATGCGCGCACGCGCGCCGCGGCGAGCTCGAGCGCGAGCGGAATGCCGTCCAGCCGGCGGCAAACCCTGGCGACGGCAGGGGCGTTGGCTGTCGTGACGGAGAACGGCGCGTGCACGGCGGTCGCGCGCTCAACGAAGAGCCGCGCAGCCTCCGACTGCAGCAGTACTTCAGGCGTCACCCGCTGTGCGCCGTCCCCGGGCAACGCCAGTGCCGGCAGCGCATACGTCGTTTCGCCGCCGATATTCAACGCTTCGCGGCTTGTCGTGAGTATCTTCAGCGTGTTGCTCGCCTGCAGCAACTGCTTCGCGAGCAGCGCACAGGCGGCCGCTAGATGTTCGCAGTTGTCCAGAATGATCAACAGGTGGCGCTCGCCGACGTGCGCGAGCAGGGCGTCCTCGACGGGTTGCCCCGCCGTCTCCGTAACGCCGAGCACCGATGCGACGACCTGGCACACGAGCCGCGGATCCGCGGTGGCTGCAAGCTCGACGAACCAGACGCCGTCGGAATAGTTGTCGATGACGCTGGCAGCGACCTGCAGCGACAGCCGCGTTTTGCCGAGGCCGCCGGTTCCGACGAGCGTGACCAGGCGCGATCGCGCGAGCAGCGCCTTGATCTCGGTCGACTCGCGCTCGCGACCGACGAACGACGTGACCTGCTGGGGCAGGTTGTTCGGCGTCGCCTCCAGCGATCGCAGCGGCGGAAACGTCTGGCGCAGCGCCGGGTGGATGACCTGGTACACGCGCTCCGGATGCGCAAGATCGCGCAGCCGTACGAGGCCGAGGTCGCGCAAGCCGATTTCGCTCGGAACGCGATCACCGATCAGGTCGACGGCCGTTTGCGACACGAGGATCTGCCCACCGTGCGCGGCGTTCATGATCCGCGCGGCACGGTTGACGGCGCTGCCGAAGAAGTCGCTGTTGCGGCGCTCGACGATCCCCGAGTGCAGGCCACATCGCACGGCGAGCGGAACGCCGGCCGTCGCGTCGGGATCGGCCAGCGTCTGCTGCAGCTTGAGTGCGGCACGAATGCCGTCGAGCGGATCCTCGAACGCCGCGTGAATGCCGTCGCCTGTCGTCTTGACGACCAGCCCGCGCAGGCTCTCGACCGCTTCGCGGGCGAGCGTGTCGTGCCGGGCGAGTGCCGCACGCATGCGGTCGGGCTGTCGCTCCCATAACCGCGTGCTGCCCTCGATGTCCGTGAAGAGAAACGTCGTGACGGAGGCAGGTTGTTGCACGACAGGATAACCTCGGCGAGAACGCCGGAAGGTTACTCTATGTGACCTGCCGCCGCATGGCGGCCGGCGTATCATCCGCACCGCAACTTCGCGCCCGTAGCTCAATTGGATAGAGCACCGGCCTTCTAAGCCGGCGGTTACAGGTTCGAGTCCTGTCGGGCGTGCCAACCCCCGGCGTGCGCGATTACAATGGCCGGGCGCCGGGTTCTCAATCGGCGCGGCAAAAACCATAATTGATCGATAAAACGGCGACGCGGCGAGCGCGATCGCCTTGTTCCGGAGGAATGTCATGAGTCGAATCACGCCCCGCGGCGTTCTGGCCGCGCTGGCGCTGGCACTCGCCAGCGGTCCGCTTCTCGCAGCACCCCTCGTGCTGCGCGCATCCCATCAGTTCCCGGGTGGCAAGGGCGACGTCCGCGACGAAATGGTGCAGATCGTTGCGCGTGACGCGAAGGCGGCCGGCGTCGATCTCGAGGTCCAGGTGTATCCGGGGGCCGCGCTGTTCAAGCCGAACGAGCAATGGAACGCGCTCGTCAACGGCCAGCTCGACATCTCTTCGTTTCCGCTCGACTACGCGAGCGGCAAGGTGCGCGAGTTCGGCGCGACGCTGATGCCCGGGCTCGTGCGCAGTCACGCGCGCGCGGCGCGGATGGCCGGCTCGCCGTTCATGAAGGACATTCGCGCGAAGATCGACCAGGCGGGCGTCATCGTGCTGGCCGACGCGTGGCTGGCCGGGGGCGTCGCGTCGAAGAAAGGATGCATCCGCACGCCGGCGGACATGAAGGGCCTGAAGATCCGCTCCGCGGGTCCGACGTTCGCCGCGATGTGGCAGGCGGCCGGCGCGTCGATCGTATCGGTGCCGTCCAACGAGGTCTACAACGCGCTGCAGACCGGCGTTGCCGACGCGACCGACACGAGCAGCGGCAGCTTCGTGTCGTTCCGTATCTACGAGCAGGTCAAATGCGTCACGGCGCCCGGCGACAACGCGCTGTGGTTCATGTACGAGCCGGTGCTGATCTCGAAAAAGACGTTCAATCGCCTCGACAAGAAGCAGCAGGACGCGCTGCTTGCCGCCGGCAAGAAGGCCGAAGCATATTTCGCGAAGGAAGCGAAGGGTCTGGACGACGAGATGGTCAAGGCGTTCAAGGACCACAACGTAGAAGTCGTCACGCTCACGCCCGCCGAGTACGATCAATGGCTGAAGGTCGCGCAGCAGAGCTCGTATGTCGAGTTCGCCAAGGACGTGCCGGACGGGAAGAAGCTGATCGACGCCGCGCTGGCGGTCCAATAGTCGCCGCAGTCCGCCCGGCGCCTGTGCAGCGGCACCGCCGGGCAGCGATGAAATGACGTCAGGCGCGCGGCCGCCCGGTACGCTCGACCGCATCGCGCGCGCGGTGAGCCGTGTGTCGGTGCTGTGCGGCTACATCGCCGCGGGGCTCGTCGCGTTCGCCGTCGTTATCGTCTGCCACATGGTGTTCGTCCGCTACGTGCTGAACCAGAGCACGATCTGGCAGACCGACCTCATCACGTACTGCATCACCGCCGCAACGTTCATCGGCTGCCCTTTCGTGCTGCTGACGCGCGGTCACGTCAACGTCAACGTGCTGCCGCTGCATCTTGGCCCCCGTGGCCGGTTCGCGCTGGCGATGTTCGCTGCGTTGATGTCGGTTGCTTTCTGCGCGGTGATGACGGCAATGACGTTCCTGTTCTGGAAGGAAGCGTGGGATAACCGTTGGGTCTCGGACACGATGTGGCGCGCGCGGCTGTGGATCCCCTACATGGCGATGCCGATCGGCCTCGGGCTCCTGACGCTGCAATACGCCGTGGACATCGCGTGCCTTGCGACGGGTCGCGCGCCGCCGTTCGACATTCCGGTGGAAGCGGAAGCGTGAACACGATCGTCGCGCACCGCGGAGCGGCCTGATGACGCCGACGACGCAGGGTGCGATCGTGCTGGTCGTGACCCTGGCGATGCTGCTGTCGGGTGCGCCGGTGGCGTTCGGACTGGGCGCGATCTCGATCCTTTTCGTCGTGCTGTTCCAGGGTTTCGACGCATTGCACGTCGTCGCCGAGACGTTCTATTCCGGCCTCAACGACTTCACGCTCGTATCCATCCCCATGTTCGTGATGATGGGTGCGGCGATTGGCTCGTCGCCCGCGGGCAAGGATCTGTACGAAGCGCTCGATCGCTGGCTCTATCGCGTGCCGGGCGGGCTCGTCATCTCGAACCTCGGTGCGTGTGCGCTGTTCGCCGCGCTGACCGGCTCCTCGCCGGCATGTTGTGCGGCGATAGGCAAGATGGGCATACCCGAGATGCGACGTCGCGGTTATCCCGACGACGTCGCCACCGGGTCTATCTGCGCCGGCGGCACACTCGGCATCCTGATCCCGCCGTCGATCACGTTCATCCTCTACGGCATCGCGACCGAGACGTCGATTGGCCGGCTGTTCCTCGCCGGGGTGCTTCCGGGCTTGCTGCTGACCGGCCTTTTCATCCTGTGGACACTGTTCATCATTTGGAAGCGCGGGTTCCGCGCACACGCGGCAGACTTTCGTTACACGTGGCGCGAGAAGTGGGGGTCGATTCCGAAGATCGCACCGTTCCTCGCGATCGTGTTCGGGGTGATGTACGTGCTCTACGGCGGCGTCGCGACGCCGTCGGAGGCGGCGGGGGTTGGCGCGGCACTGTGCGTTGTCTGCGCCGTCGCGATCTACGGGATGTGGCGTCCGCGGCAGTGGTGGTTGATCCTGCGCGACACGACGCGTGAGTCGGTGATGATCCTGATGATCATCGCGACAGCCGTGCTGTTCGGCTACATGCTGACGTCGCTGTACCTGACGCAGACGCTCGCGCACGCGATCGCGGAGATGCACGTCAATCGCTGGGTACTGATGGGCCTCATCAACGTGTTCCTGCTCGTGTGCGGCTTTTTCATCCCGCCCGCGGCGATCATCCTGATGACGAGCCCAATTCTCTACCCGATCATCAGCGCGGCCGGATTCGATCCGGTGTGGTTCGGCGTGATCCTGACGATCAACATGGAGATCGGCCTGATCCACCCGCCCGTCGGGCTCAATATTTACATCGTCCAGTCGATTGCGCCCGACGTCCCGGTCACGACCGTGATGTGGGGAACGATTCCCTACGTCGGCTGCATGGTGCTGGCGATCATCATCCTGTGCGTGTTCCCCGAGATTGCAACGTGGCTGCCGGATCACATGATGGGTGCGAGGCACTGAACGGGCCACCAATCGCCGCCGTCCGGGGGCCCGCCGGCTTTCTCGTCCCTGTGAGCCCACTGCTGACGTATAATTTGCCCTCGGTCGCCAGGTCCGACTCGTTCGGACCCCGGAGTCGGCTGACCCTTCAACGGTGGCTGTAGCTCAGTTGGTAGAGTCCCGGATTGTGATTCCGGTTGTCGTGGGTTCGAGTCCCATCAGCCACCCCAGCATCCTCACCCCGTTGTCGCGCACGCACCGGTTTGGCGCATCCGGCCGGTACCGCGACACCGTCAACCCGCGGGATGCGCGGTGCCACGGCCTCCGGCACGCGTCACCCGCGCTAACATCCACGTCATGACATCGGCTGCACCTGCGCGCTTCACTGTCGCGACGTACAACATCCACAAGGGCTTCTCGCAACTCGCGCGAAGGGTCGTCATTCACGAATTGCGCGAGCGCCTGCACGGGCTGGCTGCGGACATCCTGTTCCTGCAGGAAGTGCTGCACACGAACGACCGTCACGCGAATCGCTATCGCGACTGGCCACGACGCCCGCAGCACGAGTTCATCGCCGGCGAGTTTTGGAACGAGGTCGCGTACGGGCGCAACGCCGTCTACCCGCACGGGCACCATGGCAACGCGGTGCTGTCACGCTTCCCGATGCTGACCCAGGAGAATCTCGACATCTCGGCACACCTGTTCGAGAGCCGTGGGCTGCTCCACTGCGAGATCGAGCTCGGCAACGGCACGCCGAGCCTGCATTGCATGAACGTGCACCTTGGCTTGTTCGAGCGCGGCCGGCAGTGGCAGATCCGCGCGCTCGTCGATCGGATCCGCGCCGAGGTACCCGACGGCGCGCCGCTGATCATCGCCGGCGATTTCAACGATTGGCGCAGCAAGGGCGACCGCGCGCTCACCGAGGCGCTCAATTGCGTCGAGGTGTTCGAGCACGTGAACGGCCGACCGGCGCGGACGTTTCCGTCGCTGATGCCGGTGTTTCGGCTGGACCGAATCTACGCCCGCGGCCTCAAGGTCGTCGACGCGCGCGTTCATTACGCGACGCTGGGCAAGCGCATGTCCGACCACGCGGCGCTCGCCGCGACCTTCGAGGTGATCCCCGGCAGGCGTCGACGCTGATCGTGAACGGCGGCAGCTACGCAATGAACCGCTTCACCGCGGGGAATTCCGTGGCACTGTTGCGCAGCGGCGCCGAATATTTTCCCGCGCTGATCGATGCGATCGCGCGCGCCGAGCGCGAGATCTGGCTCGAGTCGTACATCTACGCCGACGACGAGACCGGCCGCGCGGTTGCCGATGCGCTGATCGGGGCCGCGCAAAGAGGCGTCAGCGTGCGTGTGCTGGTCGACGGCTGGGGTGCGCGGCACTACCTGACGCGTCCGCTCGAGCAGCGGTTGGTCGAAGGCGGCGTCGACCTCTTGAAGTACCGTCCGGAGGTGCACCCGTGGCATTTCCGCTCGCATCGGATGCGCCGGTTGCATCGCAAGCTGTGCCAGGTCGACAATCGCGTCGCGTTCGTCGGCGGCATCAACGTCATCGACGACATGAATACACCCGGGCATACGCCACCGCGCGTGGACTTTGCTGTTCGCGTCCGCGGACCGATGCTGGTGCCGATCATCCAGACGATGCAGCGCGTGTGGGCGATCGTCGAGATCGCCCAACTGCGCAGCTCCGACGTGCCGCTGTTTCCCGACGAGGAGCCTGCGGAAAGCGCCGGCACGCAGACGGCTAAATTCACGATTCGCGACAACCTGCGCCACCGGCGCGACATCGAGCGCGCCTACCTTGCCGGCCTGCGCACGGCGCGCAGCGAGATCCTGATCGCCACCGCGTACTTCTTCCCCGGCGTCCGCTTTCGCCGTGCGTTGACCAGCGCGGCGGCGCGCGGTGTGCGCGTCACACTGCTGCTGCAGGCGCGCGTCGAGTATCGGCTGCTGCACTACGCGTCGCGGGCCTTGTACGGACAGTTGCTGACGGCCGGCGTTGCGATCGAGGAATATCATCGCTCGTTCCTGCATGCAAAGGTCGCCGTCATCGATTCGCGCTGGGCAACGGTCGGCTCGTCGAACATCGATCCCTATTCGTTCCTGATGTCGCGCGAGGCGAACGTGTTCGTCCGCGACCCCGTGTTCGCCGGCGAGCTTGGCGTCGAGCTTCGCGCGATGATGGCGTCGGGATCGCGGCCGGTGCCCCCCGAGGATTGGGCGAACCGCTCGCGCTTCACCAAGGCGGTCACGTGGGTCGCGTACGGGATCGTCCGCGCGATGATGGGGTTGTTGCGGTATGGCGGAGACGAGTGGTGGCGCTCCGGTTGGCCCCGCCGTTAGAACCTGTGGCGAAATTGGCTGCGCGGCTCGATAGCTTTGTCGTGTCCTCGCTCGCCCCTCGCTGTACCCTTGTGTACTATCTCGGGCCTCGCTGCGGGCCTTCTCGCTCTCGTGCCGCTCGCCGGGACTTCGCGACAGGTTCCGTAGCTGTCGCCCGACGGTGACTTCGTCCGATGCGCCACGCCCCGCCAATGCCGCTGCCTGCCGAGTCGAACGTGCCGCGTACGCGACGCGGCGACTGGCAGACGATTCGCATGCTGCTGCCCTACCTGTGGGGCTACCGCGGCCGGATCTTCGCGGCACTCACCTGCCTGGTGCTCGCGAAGCTCGCCAATGTCGGCGTGCCGATACTGATGAAGAGCATCGTCGACAGCCTCGATCCGCGGATTGCCGTGCTGACGGTACCGCTGGCGCTGCTCGTCGCCTACGGGCTGCTGCGACTGTCGACGACGGTGTTCACCGAGCTGCGCGAATTCCTGTTCGCCAAGGTGACGCAGCGCGCGGTGCGCCGCATCGGTCTGACGGTCTTCCGGCACTTGCACGCGCTGTCGCTGCGCTTTCACCTGGCGCGGCAGACCGGCGGACTGACGCGAGACGTCGAGCGTGGCCAGCGCGGCATCTCGACGCTGATCAGCTTCGCGCTGTTCTCGATCCTGCCCACACTCGTCGAGATCACGCTGGTGTCCGCGGTGCTGATCGCGCGCTACGACTGGACGTTCATGGCGATCACTGCGGTCGCGCTGGCGCTCTACATGCTGTTCACGATCATGATCACCGAATGGCGCACGCATTTTCGCCGGCAGATGAACGAGCTCGACTCGAAGGCGAACACGCGAGCGATCGACAGCCTGCTCAACTACGAGACAGTCAAGTACTTCGGCAACGAGGAGTGGGAGGCGCGGCGCTACGACGAGAGCCTGCAGCGCTGGGAGCATGCCGCCGTCAAGAGCCAGACGTCGCTGTCCGCGCTCAACATCGGGCAGAGCGCGATCATCGCGATCGCGGTCGCGCTGATCATGTGGCGCGCGACGGTTGGCGTCGTCGCCGGCACGATGACGATCGGCGATCTCGTGCTCGTCAATGCGTTCATGATCCAGCTCTACATCCCGCTGAATTTCCTCGGCGTCATCTATCGCGAGATCAAACAGGCCCTCGCCGACATGGAGCGGCTGTTCAAGCTGATCGAGGAGCACGCAGAGATCGTCGACGCACCGGGTGCGCAGGCGCTCGCGGTGCGCGGAGCGGAAGTGCGCGTCGAGCACGTCGATTTCGGTTACGAACCCAACCGCCAGATTCTGCACGACGTGACGTTCACGATTCCCGCCGGCCACAACGTTGCCGTCGTTGGACCGTCCGGGTCCGGCAAATCCACGCTTGCGCGCCTCTTCTACCGGTTCTACGACGTCGACGGCGGACGCATCACGATCGACGGCCAGGACATTCGCAGCGTCCGGCAGGATTCGCTGCGCGCGGCGATCGGCATCGTGCCGCAGGATACGGTGCTGTTCAACGACACGATCGAATACAACATCGCGTACGGGCGCGCGGGCGCGTCGCACGACGAGATCGTCGCGGCCGCGCAGCTCGCGCAGATCCACGATTTCATCGCGCGGTTGCCGGAGGGCTACGCAACGCCCGTTGGCGAGCGCGGCCTGAAGTTGTCCGGCGGTGAGAAGCAGCGCGTCGCGATCGCGCGCGCCATCCTGAAGCGACCGGCGATCCTGATTTTCGACGAGGCGACGTCAGCGCTCGATTCGCGCTCCGAGCGCGCGATCCAGACGGAATTGAAAGTCATCGCCCGCGACCACACGTCGCTGACCATCGCTCACCGGTTGTCGACGATCGTCGACGCCGACGAAATCCTCGTGCTCGACCGAGGCCGGATCGTCGAGCGGGGCACGCATGTTGCTCTACTTGCTGCGAATGGCGTTTACGCCCGGATGTGGCGGTTGCAGCAGGACGAGCGGCGGGGAGCGGTCGAGGCGCAATCGCCCGACGATCCGCGCGTGCCCGAGCCGGGCGAACCACCCCGGCTGGACGAGGCGCCCGCGGCTGCCGCGGCGGCAACGTTGCGCAGCGGTTCGTAACTACCTGATTTGAAAGACCCGTTGACGACTCGGCGGCGAGTGTGCGATAAACCCGCCGGATATCTTGAGACTTATGCTGATGAACCGGTTGCTCACACTTGTTTTTCTGGGTGTTTTGGCCACCCCGGCTTGGGCGCAATTTGCGTCGCCGGACCCGGCCAGGCTGCGCCTTTCGTCGGCTAACGTTTTCGTGCTCGATGCTGCCGCGGATCGTCAGATCTACGCAAAGGCGGCAGATGCCGTCACACCGATCGCGTCGGTCACCAAGCTGATGACGGCGATGGTCGTGCTCGACGCCGGGCAGCCGCTCGACGAGACGATCGACGTCGATATGGGCGATTTCGATTACCTGAAGGGCAGCCGCTCGCGACTGCGGATGGGCTCGACGCTGTCCCGCCGCGAAATGCTGCGGCTCGCACTGATGTCGTCGGAGAACCGCGCCGCGTCGTCGCTCGCGCGCCACTACCCCGGCGGCACGCGCGCATTCGTCGACGCGATGAACTTCAAGGCCGCCTCGCTCGGCCTCACGCATACGCACTACTCGGATCCGACCGGACTGTCGGCAGAGAACGTGTCGACGGCGAAGGATCTCGCCAAGCTGGTGCAGGCCGCGGCCGAGTACCCGATGATCCGCGATTTCACGACGACGCCGTCGCACTTCGTCGAAGTGGGCTCCACGGGCCAGACGCTCGGCTTCAACAATTCCAACTCGCTGGTGAAGAACCAGGCGTGGGACATCCAGCTGCAGAAAACCGGCTACATTCGCGAAGCCGGCAAGTGCGTCGTCATGCTCGTCAACATCGCCAGCAAGCCGATCGTCATCGTGCTGCTCGACTCGCTCGGCAAGTACACGCGGATTGCCGACGCGCAGCGCGTCAAGCACTGGCTCGAAACCGGCGAGTCGCTCGTGATCGCCGAGCCGAAGGCAGGGCGGTCGGCGAAGGCGGGCAAGCGTGTGCGCGGCACGTTCGAACCACGCATCGTCAAGACCTCGGCTGGCAAGCGCTGACTCGCAAGTCCCCGTCGCGCGTACTGCGCGATCGCTCATCCTCGATGTGAACCTAGGCTAGGACGCGTCCTTGCGGCGGTGCTGCTCGTAGAGCTCGCGCGCGTGAGCGCGAGTCTTCGCTGTGATCTCCGTGCCTGCCAGCATCCGCGCGAGTTCGTCGATGCGCGAGTTGCCCGACAACTGCGCGAGCTCGCTCGACACCTGCGAGCGATCGCCGGTTTTCACGACCCTG
>Ga0163163_10004120_pt1 | contig 12385 bp, 11 predicted proteins | sample S65metaG_FD_119766 | JGI IMG/M metagenome (GOLD analysis project Ga0163163, IMG submission 119766) | Switchgrass rhizosphere microbial communities from Kellogg Biological Station, Michigan, USA - S6-5 metaG | ecosystem: Host-associated > Plants > Roots > Rhizosphere > Soil | place: USA... | reverse complement strand
GATAACCTCGGAGCATGACGTGGTTGGTGACCGGCGGAGCCGGCTATATCGGTGCGCACGTGGTGCGCGCCCTGCTCGATTCCGGCATGCGGACGGTCGTGGTGGACGACCTCTCGAGCGGGCACCGGGAATTCGTCCCCGCTGAGGCCCCGTTCGTGCGCGGCAGCATCCTCGACGGCGCCCTGATGATCAACGCTCTCGAGGAGCACGCGGTGACCGGCGTCATCCACGTTGCCGGATTCAAGTACGCCGGCGTCTCGGTGCAGCGGCCGCTGCACACCTATGAGCAGAACGTCACCGGCACGGCCGTGCTGCTCGGCGCCATGCAGGACCGGGGCGTCGACCGGATCGTGTTCTCGTCGAGTGCCGCGGTCTATGGCACCCCCGATGTCGAGCTGGTGACCGAGGAGACGCCCAAGGCCCCGCAGTCGCCATACGGTGAATCGAAGCTGATCGGCGAATGGCTGCTTGCCGATCAGGCGGTTGCGACCGGCCTGCGGCACACCTCGCTGCGCTACTTCAACGTGGTCGGCTCGGGTGATCCCGGGCTCTACGACACCAGCCCGCACAACCTCTTCCCCGTGGTGTTCGACGCGCTGGTCGACGGCCGGACGCCCCAGATCAACGGCGACGACTACCCGACACCCGACGGAACGAATGTGCGCGACTACCTTCACGTCGCCGACCTGGCGGCCGCGCATGTCGCGGCGGCACGGCGCCTGGATGCCGGCGAACCGATCGAGGCCGCTTACAACCTGGGAAGCGGTGACGGCGTGTCGGTCGCCGAGATCATGGCGGCGATCGCCCGAGTCACTGGGATCGACTTCACGCCGACCATCGCGCCGCGCCGCGCCGGCGACCCGCCCCGCATCGTCGCGAGCGGCGAGAAGGCCGCGCGCGACCTGGATTGGCGGATGCGGCACAGCCTCGACGAGATGGTCGCGAGTGCCTGGGAGGCACGGCGAAACGCGGGCGCGTCGTAGCCGCACTGACGCCGGAAAAAGAATTACCATTCCCGACTTGACGCGGAACTAACTACACCGGTGTAATTACCCATGAGCACGGCGTTTCGTCGGGGGATGGAACCACGAGGGTGCAAAAGGGAGAGTGGAACATGACGCGGAACGAATACCGTCCGTCGGTTCCCGGTGATTGGTTCGTCGACCCGGTCCGTCTTGGCATCCCCGGCCTGCGCCCCGTCGACAGCGAGACCATCGACAACCCGCTGGCCTGGCAGTCCGACGCGCTGTGCGCGCAGACCGATCCCGAGGCCTTCTTCCCCGAGAAGGGCGGATCGACGCGCGACGCGAAGAAGATCTGCACGACCTGCGAGGTCAAGGGCCAGTGCCTCGAGTACGCCCTGCAGAATGACGAGCGATTCGGCATCTGGGGCGGACTGTCCGAACGCGAGCGCCGCCGCCTGCGCAAAGCCCGCACCGCATAGCGGGCCGGACGACCTGACGACTTTTCCGAGGGGGCGTGTCCCTCCCGACCGCACGGTGAGGCGCGCCTAGCCTCGAAACGATGCAGCCGCGAGTCACCGCGATCCTCGTCGTGCGCAACGGGGAACCCTGGCTCGACCGTACCCTCCGGGCCCTTGCCGGGCAGACCCGCGCGCCCGATGAGCTCGTGCTCGTCGATTGCTCGTCGACCGACGGGAGCGCCGAGCTGCTCACCGCGGCGTCGTCGACCGGGTATCTGCGCGCCTCGAACCTCCCCCTAGCCGACGCGATCGATGTCGGGCTCGGGCATGCCGGGTCGCCGGTGCCTGCTGCGCCGGGAGCGGCTGCCGCGGGACCGGCCGCCAAGGAATCGGCCGCCGCGGCATCCGACTGGATCTGGCTGCTCACGGCCGACACCGCCCCCGAACCGGATGCGCTCGAGCGCCTGCTCGCCGCGGTCGAGATCGCGCCCTCGGTGGCGATCGCCGGACCCAAGGTGGTCGATGCCGACGACCGGGCGCTGATCCGCTCGTATGGCGAGAGCCTGTCGGCACTCGGGGCGACGGTGCCCCTCGTCGAAGACGAACTCGACCAGGCGCAGCACGATCAGGACGGTGACGTTCTCGGCGTGACGTCGTCGGGCATGTTGGTGCAGCGGGCGGTCTGGCAGCGGCTCGGCGGTTTCGACCGCGGTCTTCCCTCGGTGGATGCCGGGCTCGACCTGTCGATCCGGGCGCGACTGGCGGGCTTCCGGGTCATCCGGGTGGCCGGCGCGCGGCTGAGCCGCGGGGTGCGACCCGAAGACCTGGGCCGCCGCCGTCCGCTCTCGGCGCGCGGCCGCGTACGCGTCGCGCGGACGGCGCAGCTGCACCGCCGGATGGTCTACGCGCCGGGTGGCGCCCTGCTGTTCCATTGGCTCTCGCTGGTTCCATTGGCCGTGCTGCGTTCGATCGGGCAGCTGCTCGGCAAGCGGCCGGGCGCCATCGGCGGGGAATTCGCCGCGGCGTTCCGCGTGGCCTTCGACGGAAGTGTCGCGGGGGCTCGCGCTCGAATCCGGCGCACGAGAACGCTGGGGTGGAGCGCGATCGCGCCCCTGCGCATTCCCTCCGACCAGGTGCGCGAGCTGCGGGCGGCGGCCCGGGATCGGGCCGGCGGTGAGGGCGAGCCCGATCTGGTGCGCGCGCCCTTCTTCGGCGGTGGGGGAGCCGCGGTCACCCTGATCGCCGCGGTGATCGGGATCGGCGTGTTCTGGCGGCTGCTCGGAGCCAACGCCATCGCGGGGGGCGCATTGCTCCCGCTCGATGGAAGCGTCGGTACCCTCTGGTCACGCGTGGCATGGGGCGCGCGTGGCATCGGATACGGCCTGACCGGCCCCGCTGACCCGTTCGTGGCGGTCGTCGCCGCGCTCGGCTCGCTCACCCCGTGGAACCCGTCGCTCTCGCTCGTTCTGCTCTGGCTCACGGCACTGCCGCTCGCCGCCCTCGGGGCGTGGTGGTGCGCGACCCGCTTCACCGAACGCCGCTGGCCCCCGGTGCTCGCCGCGCTGTTGTGGATGTTGGCGCCTCCGCTGCTGTCGGCCCTCGCCGCCGGACGCCCCACCGCGGTTCTGCTGCACCTGCTGCTGCCCTGGCTCGTGCTCGCCGCCCTGGAGGGCGCTCGCTCGTGGAGCGCATCGGCCGCCGCTTCGCTGCTGTTCGCCGCGGCGACGGCCTGTGCGCCCGTGCTGGCTCCCGCGCTGCTGCTCGCGGTCGTGGCCTGGGCTTTCGCGAGGCCACGCGGTTTCGTGCGCGTGATCGGCATCCCGATCCCGGCTGTCGCCCTATTCGCGCCGCTGGTCGTCACGCAGCTGGCGCGCGGCAACCCGCTCGGGCTGCTCGCGGATCCCGGCGCGTCTGTGGCGTTCCCGGATGCCTCGGGCTGGCAGCTCCTCATCGGCTTGCCCTCGGCCGCCGACGACGGGTGGGCGGCGCTGGCCACCGCCATCGGACTCCCGGCCGGACTGGGCGTGCTCGCCCCCGCTCTGCTGCTCGCCCCGCTGGCGGCGATCGCGCTGCTTGCCGTCTTCCTGCCGGGGTCGCGGCGCGCCATCCCCGCCATGATCGTCGCACTGCTCGGGCTGATCACCGCCGTCGCGTCCGCTCAGTTGGCCGTCGCCGCGGATGGCGCCCAGCTGGTCTCTCCGTGGCCCGGCACCGGGCTCAGCCTCTACTGGCTCGGCCTCGTCGGAGCGGCGGTCGTCGCCCTCGACGCGCTGGGCAGCGCGCGCGTCGTGGTCGGGATCGCGATCCTGCTGACCTCCGGTGCCGCGGTCGCCCCACTGCTTGCCGCACCCGTGCTCGGCACGTCGGCGGTGGTGAAGAGCGATGCGCGGCTCCTGCCCGCGCTGGTGACCGCGGAGGCCGCGGCGCATCCCGGGGTCGGCACCCTCGTGCTCGAGTCGCAGCAGGACGGCTCGGTCGCCGCCGTTGTGGATCGCGGGCCGGGCACCACGCTCGACGAGACCTCGACGCTCTGGTCGACCCGGCGCTCGGTGGATGCCCCCGCCGGTGCACTGGCAGAACTCGCGGGCAACCTGTCCTCCCGCAGCGGGTTCGATCCGGTGCGGGCGCTGAGCTCATTCCAGGTGGAGTTCGTGCTGCTGCCATCTGCCGAGGCAGGAGCGACGGCGGTGCGTCAACGCCTCGCCGAGGCGCTCGACGCGACTCCCGCGCTGACCCCCGTCGGCGAGACCCCTGTCGGGACGCTGTGGCGGGTTCAGAGCTACGCCGCAGCCCCCGCCCCCAGCACCGGTCTGACACAGACGGGCGTCGTCATCCTGATCGCTCAGGCACTGGTCGTCGCATCGGCATTGCTGCTCGCCCTTCCGACCGCACGCCGTCGCCGCGTCGTGACCGAGGCCGCGCAGCCAGGCGAGGACCCGGCGGACACCTTCACCGAGGACGACAATGGCTGATCCCGAGGAGAGAACGGACACGGCCCCTGGCGCAGGCGCCCGTGCCCGCAGAGCCGCGGTGGTCGGATTGCGCGTGGTGGCCGGCACCGTCGGAATCGTCGCGTCGCTCGCGATCATCGGCGCCGTCGGGCTGCTTCCGCTCCCCGCGCACCGGATCGCGATCCCGACCGTCACGGTCACCCCCGACCCGGCCGATCAGGTGCGGGTCTGCCCGGGGGCACTGCTCCGGCTCGGAGACGAGTCTGGCCAGAACGCCAACACCCCATCGTCGCTGGGCGCGCCCTCGATCACCAGAGGCGGCGTCGGCGCCGACCTGACAAGTCAGCGGATCGCCCTCAGCGATGCCGGAACCGACAACGGCCCGAGTGCACCCGACGTGCTCACCATTCCGCCCGCGGCCGGCGCCACGCTCGCGGGCGCCCAGTCGCAGCTCGCCCGCGCATCGGACTACACCGGATTCGCCGCCGCCACCTGCTCGGAACCGAGCGGCTCGATCTGGCTGGTTGGCGGCTCGACGGCAGTCGGGCGCAGCACCCTCCTCACCCTCACCAACTCCTCGCCGGTCGATGCGACCGTGGCGCTGACCATCCTCCGTTCGGACGGCCCGGTGAACGCGCCCGGCATGTCCGGCATCGTCGTGAAGGCCGGCGCGCAGCGCGTCATCCCGCTCGCCGGATTCGCACCCGATGTCGACACCCCCGTCGTGCACGTCGTCTCGCGCGGCGGGCAGGTCGTCGCGGCGCTGCAGCAGTCGATCGTGCGCGGGCTCGATGCCGGCGGCGTCGATCTGGTCGGGGCGGCGGGCGACCCCGCGACCCATCTGGTCATTCCCGGCATCCGCGTGCTGGACGCGGTGGGGGTCAACAAGACCTTGGGGCTGTCGGACTGGGACGACGTGGCGGCGGCGGTGCGTGTCGCCGTGCCGGGCGCCCGCTCGGCGAAGGTGCAGGTCGACCTGGTGCCCCAGGATCCCAAGATCCACGGCTTGTCATTCGAGATGGATGTCAGCTCCGGCCAGGTGAGCGAGCTCGCCCTCGACTCCGCTGCCGACACCGACTCGGGCGCGGTGTCCATCCCCGATGGCATGTACACGGTCGTCATCGACTCGAATCGGCCGGTGGTCGCGGCCGTGCGCGTCTCAACGGCAGAAGACCCCTCGAAGCAGAGCACGACGAGCGATACGACGGCTCCGCCCTCCGACTTCGCGTGGTTCGGGCCGTCGCAGGTGCTGAACGGCGACACTACGGTGGCCATCGCCTCGGGTCCCGCGCCGATGCTGTCCGTCGCGAACCCGACGAAGGCGAGCGTGACGCTGGCTCTCGAGCCCACGTCGGGTGGGGCATCCCTGTCGCTGGTCGTTCCGGCGGGGGCCTCGGCGTCGATCGCGGTCCTTCCGGACACGGTTTACCTTCTGAAGAACGCGAAGGGCGTGGTCGCGGCCGTTTCGTACGCGGGCCCCGCGCAACTGGCGCACTACGCGGTGTCGTCGGCCGGCCCGGTCTCCGGGCCCATCGTCATCCGTCCCTAGAGGAGGGCGGCCGTTCGAAGCGGCTAGAAGTGCCGGTAGCGCTCCGGCGCGATGTCCCACGGGTCTTTGCCGAGCAGTTCGGCGACCGCGCGGAAGACGCAGCTCTCGATGAACGACCTGCGGTGCCACTCGTCGTCCTTGTGCAGATGGGCGAGGCGCTCGATCGGGAGGCGGTACAGCACCACGCGCCGTTCGCGGGGGCTGACCCGCCAGCGGTCGACGCCCGCCGGCCCCGGCTCGCCGCGCGGCACGCCCGCCACCTCGAAGCTCACGCCGGTCAGCTCGTCCGGCCACTCATCCTGAACGTATTCGACGGCCGACGCGACGCACGAGTCGAAGAAGTCTGCGCGGGTGCGGATCGGTTCGAGCACCGGCCCGGTGACCGCCGACCGGATGCCGCGCCCGTGCCGATCGCGGCGCCCCGAGCGGGCGGACACGCGTTGGGTCGAGCGGGCCATGCGGCAAGTCTAAGCGTGGCTGCGCGGAGGCGTCGGCCCCCGGGTTTATCGTGGCGGCATGCCCCGCCTGTGCAGCAAAGTCGCCTGCAGGAACGAGGCCGTCGCGACCCTGACCTACGACTATGCCGACGCGATAGCGGTGCTCGGGCCGCTCAGCATCCGGCACGAGCCGCACAGTTACGACCTGTGCGAGCGGCACGCCGAGAAGCTCTCGGCGCCGCAGGGCTGGCAGGTCGTGCGGCACGTGGTCATGGATCAGCTCGGCGCCTGACCGGTTGCCGGCGCCGTGCCCACGCGGAGGTGCGGTCTGGAACAATGGCTGCATGCCTGACACCGCGCAGACCACCCTTCCGTTCAAGATCGCCGACATCTCGCTGGCCGAAGCCGGGCGGCATCAGCTCCGTCTTGCGGAGCACGAGATGCCGGGCCTGATGGCGCTGCGCGAGGAGTTCGGGCCCTCGCAGCCGCTGAAGGGCGCGCGCATCGCAGGTTCGTTGCACATGACCGTGCAGACCGCGGTGCTGATCGAGACGCTGGTCGCGCTGGGCGCGCAGGTGCGCTGGGCCAGTTGCAACATCTTCTCGACCCAGGATGACGCGGCCGCGGCCGTCGCCGTCGGCCCGACCGGCACGATCGACGCGCCCACCGGTGTGCCGGTCTTCGCCTGGAAGGGCGAGACCCTCGAGGAGTACTGGTGGTGCACCGAGCAGATCTTCGACTGGTCGGCCGCCGCCGGCTATGCCGAAGACTTCGACGGCCCGAACCTGATCCTCGACGACGGCGGGGATGCCACCCTGCTCGTGCACACCGGCCGCGAGTACGAGCTGGCCGGGTCGGTGCCGGCCACCGAGCCCGGGGCGAGCCACGAGTGGAGCGTCATCCTGGATGTCCTCCGCCGTTCCCTGGCGTCGAGCCCCGACCGCTGGACCAAGGTCGCCGCCGGCATCATGGGCGTCACCGAAGAGACCACGACGGGGGTGCACCGCCTGTACGAGCTGGCGCAGCGCGGCGAGCTGCTCTTTCCGGCGATCAATGTCAACGACTCGGTGACCAAGTCGAAGTTCGACAACAAGTACGGCATCCGTCATTCGCTGCCCGACGGGCTGAATCGCGCCACCGACGTGCTGATCGGCGGCAAGGTCGCGTTCGTGGCCGGCTACGGGGATGTCGGCAAGGGTGCCGCGGAAGCGCTGCGGGGCCAGGGCGCGCGCGTCATCGTCAGCGAGGTCGACCCGATCAACGCGCTGCAGGCGGCGATGGACGGCTACCAGGTGGCACGCATCGAGAGCGTCCTCGGCGAGATCGACATCCTGATCTCGGGGACCGGCAACAAGAACGTGATCACCCTCGACCACCTGCTCGGACTGAAGCACCTGGCCGTGGTGGCGAATGTCGGCCACTTCGACAACGAGATCGACATGGCGGGGCTTGAGGGGCTGGCCGGAGCGGTCAAGGTCGAGATCAAGCCGCAGGTGCACGAGTGGCGCCTGCCGACCGGCCGCAGCATCCTGGTGCTCAGCGAGGGGCGGTTGATGAACCTCGGAAACGCGACCGGGCATCCCTCCTTCGTCATGAGCAACTCGTTCACCAACCAGGTGCTCGCCCAGCTCGAACTGTTCACGCACCTCTCGGAGTACCCGATCGGCGTCTACGTGCTGCCGAAGAAGCTCGACGAGAAGGTCGCTCGACTGCACCTGAACGCCCTCGGCGTCGAGCTGACCGAGCTGACGCCCGAGCAGGCCGCCTACATTGGGGTGCCGGTCGACGGGCCGTACAAGCCGGACCACTACCGGTATTAGGAGCCCTGCCCTGACGTAGTGGGGGCGATCGTGAACTCTTCTCGCCCGAACGTGCAATAACCAGTGTGAGCACCGACAGCGAGATCATCCGTCGGTCGCGGGACACTCCCGCGGCCTTTGCGGAGCTCTACGACCGGCATGCGGCGGTCATCCACCGCTACGCCTCTCGACGCATCGGCGAGGCCGCGGACGACATCATGTCCGAGACCTTCCTGATCGCGTTCGAGCGGCGTGCTGCCTTCGACGAGCGCCTGACGGATGCCCGGCCTTGGTTGTACGGCATCGCAACGACCCTGCTGAAGAGGCACCGTCGGCAGGAGGCACGCGCGTGGCGCGGTCTCGTGGCCGGCGGAGCTGCCCAACAGGCCGACGCGATCCAGGACGCCATCGGCGGGCATGACGACCGCCTGGATGCCGAACTCGGCATCCGCAGGCTGGCCGTGGCCATCCGCCGCATGCCGGCCCGCGACCGCGACGCGCTGCTGCTGTACGCCTGGGGCGACCTCGACTACGAGGGTGTCGCCCGGGCCTTGGACGTTCCCGTCGGGACCGTCCGCTCACGACTCAATCGCGCGCGGCGACAGCTGCGCCAGGCATCCGGTCGAGAAGCTTCGGCCCAGGAGGTGGACCATGGACGTGACTCAGGACGAACTGACACTGCTGCGCAAGGTGCGTGACGACGTTGCAGAGCCGTCGACGACGGCGTTGAACGCGGGGCGTGCGGCACTGCTGGAGGCCGCGGAGCCGGCAGCGGCGAAGCCCATCAAGCCGCATCGCGCCCTCCGACGCGCCGGCTGGACAACGCTGGGGGTGGTGGCCGCAGGCGGTCTGGCAACGGCGCTCGTACTCGGCAACGTCATCGGCCTCGCCGGCTGGCGCGGAGGTGCCGATCCGGCCGCGGCCGACTCCTTGAGCCGCGCAGCCGCGGCCACGATCAAGACGGCGGACCCCGTCGTCGGCCCAGGCCAGTACCTGGAGGTGTCGACGAAGGCGGTGTACGCGGCCATCAGCCAGTCATCCACCTATCTGGCGCACCAGGATGGCCAGGTCTACATCCCAGCGGATCACGATGCCGACTGGGTCTGGGTGCGTGACCCGGAGATCGCCGCGAAGACCTTCGGCCCCGCATCAGAGAGACAGGCTGCCGAGGAGGCGCCGACAACCTCGGCCCCGGACATCATCCGTGCGGCTCAGGGAGCCTTCTACAACGGTCGGCCGATGGACTGGGGGCTCCGAGCGCTGCCGCACGATCCGCAGCAATTGCTGAACTACATCTATCGGACGACCGCAGGCCGCGGCGTCTCCCCGGATGGCGAGGCCCTTGGCACCATCGCTGACATCCTGCGCACCGGGGTGGTCCCAGCCGAACTGCGGGCCGTGCTGTACCGAGCCCTCGCGGGCATCCCCGGTGTCACCATCAGCGACACCACGGCGACTCTCGACGGACGCACCGGCGTGGCCTTCGGCCGCGACGAGGGCAACGGCCTCAGGCAGGAGATCATCATCGATCCCGCGACCGGCTTGATGATCGGAGAGCGTGAAGTGGTCTTGCGGGAGGGCGTGCTGCCCGGGGTTCCCGCTGGGGAGTCCATGGGATGGACCTCTGTCACGACGACGGTGGTGGATGCGGCTCCCTCGGGCGGCACGCTCTGCGGCACGGGAATGCATCCCGTCGGCGCTGCGGGCAGCGGCCAGTGCGCCGGGGCCGGCAAGTGACCGAGATCAGGCCGGACTCGATCGAGCTGCCGCCGACGGCATCCATCGACGTGTTGAAGCCGCACACCGAGAACGACTAGCAACGACGAAGGCCCCGGGCGCGAACCCGGGGCCTTCGTGGTGCAACAGACGTGCCGGCTACTTGCCGCGTCCGAACAGCGCCTTCCAGGTGACGCCCGCGATGAGGGCTCCGACGATCGGGGCCACGATGAACACCCAGACCTGACTGAGCGGCACTCCGCCCCCCAGGATCGCCGTGGCGATCGAGCGGGCCGGGTTCAGCGAGGCGTTGTCGACCGGGATGGCGATCAGGTGGAAGAGCGTCAGTGCCAGGCCGATCGCGAGCGGCGCGAAGCCGGCCGTGACCGCGGCGTTGGGCGCCGTGACGCCCAGGATGATCCAGAGGAACAGGCAGGTGATCACGATCTCGATGACGATGACCGCGACCAGCCCGAAGAACGATCCCCCGTAGCCGTTCGAGACAGCGGCGAAGTCGGCGGTGAACTTGCCCCCGCTGGTGAGCGCGATCACCCAGAGCACGAGGGTCGCCAGGATGCCGCCGACCAGCTGCGCAGCGATGTAGGGCAGCACGTCTTTCCACGGCATCCGTCCCGCTGCTGCGGCGCCGATCGAGACCGCCGGGTTGAAGTGACCGCCCGAGATGTGACCGACCGCGTAGGCGGCCGTGAGCACGGCGAGCCCGACCGCGAGGGCCACACCCAGCGGACCGGTCTTGGCGGAGATGAACAGCGCGGCGCCGACGACGCCGAACACCAGCATGAAGGTGCCGAACGTCTCGGCGATGAGACGGGAGAGCAGGGAATGGGGGGACGGCGCGTCGGCCATTTTTGTCCAATCTGAATGATTACCGGAAACGGCACCACGGTACTCTCACGGCCCTGTCCGGAGCGCCGCCCCGCCGCCAGGAGCGCGGGAGGGGAGCTGCCGCGACTACTGTGGGGCGAGAACATCCGCGCCCGACCCGCGGCGCCCTGGCACTGACGAGGACGATGAACGCGCGCATCCTGGTGGTCGATGACGACCCCGCCATCGCCGAGATGATCGGCATCGTGCTGCGTGCCGAAGGCTTCGAGCCGCAGTTCGCCGGCGAGGGGCAGGCGGCGCTCGATCTGTTCCGCTCGGGCAAGGCCGACCTGGTACTGCTCGACCTGATGCTGCCTGGGATGGATGGCATCGAGGTCTGCACCCACATCCGCGCCGAGAGCGGCGTGCCGATCATCATGCTCACGGCGAAAGGCGATGCCTCGGATGTCGTGCGCGGCCTCGAAAGCGGCGCGGACGACTACGTGGTCAAGCCCTTCAACCCCAAGGAGTTGGTCGCGCGGATCCGGGCCCGGCTGCGCCCGACCCTTCCGACGACCAGTGACGCGATCGGCATCGGCGATCTGGTGATCGATGTCGCCGGCCACGAGGTCCGGCGCGGTGACGGCCGCATCAACCTGACGCCGCTCGAGTTCGAGTTGCTGCTCGCGCTCGCCGCGAAGCCGCAGCAGGTCTTCACCCGCGAGATGCTGCTGGAGCAGGTCTGGGGATACCACTACAAGGCGGACACCCGGCTGGTCAATGTGCACGTGCAGCGGCTGCGGGCGAAGGTCGAGCACGATCCCGACAACCCGCGCATCGTCACCACGGTGCGTGGAGTCGGCTATCGCGCAGGGGCCGTGACGTAGGTTCCTGTCATGCGCGTTGACTGGCGGAACTGGCGCGAAGGGCTGCGCCGCCTGTGGCGGCTGTGGCGCGGTTCGCTGCGCATCCGCACGGTCGCGATCACCGTGCTGCTCTCGGCGATCGCCATCACGGTGATCGGGGCGTACATCTCGACGACGGTGAGCTCCAACCTGTTCGGCCAGCGGCTGACCCTGGTCACCACCGAGGCGAGCAAGGCGACCATCGGCGCTCAGCAGGTGTTCACCCAGGCCGCCGAACTCGGCGAGACCGGCGATCTGGAATCGGTCGAGGACAACGCGACCAGCGCCATCAAGGGGACCGTGTCGTCGCTCCCGCTGATCGCCATTCTGCGCGTTCCCGGACAGGGCGGGCCGTCGCTGATGGAGAACCGCGCCAGTGACGGCTTCGAGAGCATCCATCTCAGCAACGCGATCGAGAAGTCGGTCAGGGATGGCGGGGTGAGCCAGCTCTCGTGGCAGTCGATCGCGATCCCTCACAAGTCCACGGGCCAGTCGTCGCCCGGGATCGTCGTCGGATCGCTTCTCGAGGTGCCGACAGCCGGCGAATACCAGCTCTACCTGGTCTATGACATCTCCGACGTGCAGCAGACCCTCGATATCGTGCAGCGCACGCTCGTGCTCGGCGGGCTCGCCCTGATCCTGCTGATCGGCGCGGTTGCGTACCTGATCGTGCGATTGATCGTGGGCCCGGTACGGCTCGCGGCCGAGACCAGCGAGAAACTCGCGGCCGGGCACCTCGAGGAGCGCCTGCGCGAGCGCGGGGATGACGAGCTCGCGGTG
>Ga0163163_10004119_pt1 | contig 12386 bp, 7 predicted proteins | sample S65metaG_FD_119766 | JGI IMG/M metagenome (GOLD analysis project Ga0163163, IMG submission 119766) | Switchgrass rhizosphere microbial communities from Kellogg Biological Station, Michigan, USA - S6-5 metaG | ecosystem: Host-associated > Plants > Roots > Rhizosphere > Soil | place: USA: Michigan... | reverse complement strand
TATTGCATTTACACTATCCTTTGATTTAACATGGTAAACGCCGGATGTTGGTGCGTTAGGCCCCTTAAACTGTAAATTGATTTCAGTTTTATTGCCTTTTGCTGTAATAGTATATCCGCCACTCGAATTAGAATTGTGAGCGACAAGAGTAAACTTTTCCGAAATAAGCCCTGAAAATTCTGCAGTACTATCAGCAGGATTGCATGGAGCTTTTCCGGATCCAATTACCGCTATATAAAAAGTACAGGTGGTGGAACCTGCTGTAATTTCAAAACCAGAAAGTTCTACATCCACAGGTGTACCATTGCCAGTTAACATTATTGTTTGAGCACCTGTAGTTGTAAACGTTCCACTTCCACTAAATTTTATACCATTGGCTGTTGCGGTTGTTAAGGACCATGTTCCAATTTTATTGACATCAACTTTAATTGTTATTGTATTTGCATTAGTAAGTTTTACAGTGGTGTTGTAGTTACCACCTACTGAATCCACAGCACAATTGTTGCCTGAAGCTCTCAATGAATAGGTTGAAGTACCACCGGAAGTACCTCCATTACTATCAGCTGACGTTTGTACACAATAATTATTTTTACCAATCAGTGCCGTTATATTGCCACTGCTTATAGTATAGCTACTATTGGAAATATCTTTAAGAAAAGCAGTAAAACTGGCCTGGATGGAGGTATCGGAAATCTCTGTAACCGTAAATAAAAATGAAGAAGCAGACGTATCAGAAATATAGGTATGGCTGTTACTATCTATGGCAAGAGCTGCACCCTGGGCAGCAGTATACGTGCCTTTAGATAATTTTCCGTCCGGTGCAGGAATTAAAATGGAAATACTATTTCCCCGATTATCACTTCCCTTTATAGAAAGTGCTTTTATCCCATTTATCATTTCATAAAAAGCACTACCGACGCATCCTTTGTATTTAGTGCCACTGTGTGCAAATGACCAGCCGGAAATAAAACCGGTATAGCCGGGGCTATTTTGAAAACTAATTTCTTTTTGACAGGATGCAATTGAAATAAATATGACCATTAGAATGGCCAGGTACAAGGCGCTGGTGCTTTTCATTAAACTAATTTATAAAATATTCATATCTGTTATTGTAGACCTTGCTTCGTTTAAGGTGAACATAATTTTTGGTACCCGTGCAGGCATTTTAGAATTTCTTCAAGTACTGCACTGTTTCTCCAATATATTTACCTGTTAAAACCAATTCACTAGATGATACGTACTACCTGCATTTTATTGTTAGTTTTTATTCAATTCACCGTAATACAGGCGCAATCACTTCCTTCACCAAAAGAACATTTCGGATTCAACATTGGAGACGATTACCAGTTGGCCAATTACACCCAAACAGAAGCCTATTTCAAAAAACTGGCTGCATCAGACCGTGTGCAAATGGTTGATATGGGATTAACGGAAGAAGGCCGGCACCAGTGGATGATGATTGTTTCCTCACCTGAGAATTTAAAGAACCTAAACCGCTATAAAGAGATAGCCCAGAAACTTGCTCACGCCGAAGATGTTAGTGATGAGCAGGCGCATGCCCTTGCTACTGAGGGTAAAGCAGTAGTCTGGATCGATGGTGGTTTACATGCAACTGAAGTAGTGGGCACCCACCAGCTGATTGAGACGGTTTGGCAATTTGTAAGCAGAACCGATCCCGAAACAATGCGCATTCTGAATAATGCCATCATATTGTTTGTACATGCCAATCCTGATGGACAGGAGCTTGTTAGCAACTGGTATATGCAGGAAAAGGATGTAAAAAAGCGCAATACCAATATTCCGCGTCTTTATGAAAAATATATTGGTCATGACAACAACCGCGACTTCTTTATGATGAATGTGAAGGAAACACAGAATATCAGCAGGCAGCAATACCTTGAATGGTTTCCACAGATCATCTACAATCATCACCAACCTGGTCCTCCGGGATCGGTTCTTTCCGGACCTCCCTATCGTGATCCGTTCAATTATGTTTATGATCCATTACTGGTAACGACGCTGGATGCTGTAGGCGCCGAAATGCAAAACCGTTTGAACCGGGAGAATAAACCGGGTTATACGTCACGTAGTGGTTCCAGTTATTCAACATGGTGGAATGGAGGTTTGCGAACAACCGGTTACTTTCATAACATGGTTGGTTTGCTAACCGAAATTATCGGGAATCCTACACCATCAAAAATTCCGTTAATTCCTGCACGATTAATCCCCAACCTATCTACACCTAACCCGGTAATTCCGCAGGAATGGCATTTCCGCCAGTCTATTGATTATTCGGTTTCGCTGAATTATGCTGTCCTCAATTATGCGATTAATCAAAAAGAAGAGTTGCTATATGGAATCTATAAAATGGGAAAAAATTCCATTGAAAATGGAAGCAAAAACCGTTGGATCCTGTCGCCCAAAATGATCGATTCGATAAATAACATGTATCGAATCGATCAACTTGCAAGATCGGGGGCCAGGATGGGCGCAAGTCAAACTGGTGATGCACGAATAGGAGCATCTGATACTATACCTGCAAAATATTTCGATTCCGTATTGAAAGACCCGAAACTAAGAGATGCAAGAGGGTACATTATTCCATCTGACCAGGTTGATTTTGCAACAGCAGTAAAATTTATCAATGCACTGATTCGCTCAGGGATTTTAGTGCACAAGGCAACATCAGATTTTAGTGTTAGTGGAAAGAAATATCCTGCAGGCTCTTATATTGTCAAAACAGCACAGGCATTTCGTCCACATGTTATGGATATGTTTGAACCGCAGGATCATCCAAATGATTTTTTGTACCCGGGTGGGCCACCAATTAGGCCCTATGATGCAGCTGGATGGACACTCGCTTACTCAATGGGTGTGCAGTTTGATCGTTTGCTTGACGACTTCAGCGGTCCCTTTGAAAGGATCCCGTACGGCGAATTACAATCAGTCAAAACAAATATTCCCAAACCTGGAGAAGGTTATGTGCTTAATGCCCAAAGCAACAATTCCTACATTGCTGTAAATGAACTACTGAAAGCTGATGTTGAAGTTTATCGTATTAGTAATAATGTTGGAAGCAGAATAGAAATTTCTAAAGGTTCATTCTTCATTCCTTCGTCATCCAAAGCAAAAGAAGTCATTGAAAAAACTGCCGGCTCCAATGCCCTGAACATAATTAGTATCGAACACAAACCTTCAGGGGTGGAAAAAATAGCACCTGCAAGAATTGCGTTGTGGGATCAATACGGTGGGTCAATGTCATCAGGTTGGGTGCGTTGGTTAATGGAGCAATATCATTTTCCTTTCCAGGTAATTTATTCTAAGGAAATAGATGCAGGCAATCTTAGAAAGAAATATGATGTTCTTGTTTTTGTTTCAGGAGCTATTCCATCTGTTACCAGGAGTGAAGGTGGTTTTGGCGGAGGCAGGCAACCCAAAGCTGAAGACATCCCTGTTGAATATCGTGAGCGGCTGGGACGTATTAGTGCTGATACTTCCATTGCCCAGTTAAAAAAATTTTTGGACGAGGGCGGGAGTATCGTAACTATTGGCAGCAGTACAAACCTGGCTTATCATTTAAAATTGCCGGTTCGGAATGCACTGGTAGAAATGAATGCTAATAGCCAGGAACGTTCTTTACCATCGGAGAAATTTTACATACCGGGCAGCTTATTAACTGCAAAAATTGATTCAACCCAAGCAGCTGCTTATGGAATGCGTTCGGAAACTGATGTTTATTTCGATGGCAGTCCTGTGTTTAAGTTGGCACCGGAAGCCGTTGTCAGCGGTGCAATAAAACCCATTGCCTGGTTTGCAACTGACAAACCTCTTCACAGTGGTTGGGCATGGGGACAAGCTTATTTAAAGGATGGGGTGTCTGCTTTTGTCGCTTCTGTGGGTAAGGGAAAATTGTATGCATTTGGGCCGGAGATTACATTTCGTGGACAATCACATGGAACATTCAAGTTATTGTTTAACCAGCTGTATCAATTTAAATGATAAGCGAGGATTGTGGCAAATTGTTTAATCAATCCAAAAATTTATTCACCATCCAACGAACGATTTATAAAATTTAGCAGCGGTTGTAATGCTTCAAAAGCAGTAACCGTTTTTTTGTGAAGTGTAGATTTCGTCAGGTCTTCATCCTTAATTTTTGCTTCTGCAATTAAGCTTTGCAATTTTAAATAATCAATGGCAGGATTGTCTTCCTCATATCCTTTTGGCATTCTCTTTAAACTTAAGTCCTCACCTTTATAAAGATCACCAAAAGTTTTTTTGAAATTTTTATTCTTCAGGATAGACGCAAATTCTTCCCAATTATAATCAAGCTCCTGTCGAACTTTTTTCAAATTAACTGGTTCAGGATGCCACAGTCCACCGCCCATGAAACTGTTGCAAGGCGCAAGGTGAAAATAATAACCTGCATAGATCGATTTTTTTCCGCCCCTGCAAATGAATGCTCCAAAATTTTCCTTGTAAGGTCTTTTGTCTTTAGAGAATCGAACATCCCTGTTGATCCGAAACTGGCAATCTTTTGCTGTTAACCCGGTTATTGTAGTATCTGTTTTTTGCAGGGCATCAATCACCAGTTGAATAAAATTAGAAAAATCAATACGCCCGGCTTCGTATTGTGCACGATGAGAGTCAAACCATGGCTTGTTGTTGTTTTTTTTAAGCTGGGAAAGAAATTTAAGTGTTTGCGGCTCTAACATGCAGTGAAATTAGGAACGATTGCAGTAAATTTATTAAACGTCCTTTTCCCATTTTCTTTTTGGCGTGCCTTGCTGTCGAAGGACCTCCCAGTTATTTTTTTCTGCCTTTGATAATAAACGTTTTCTCAACCTGCGCGGGTAAAAAATTTTCATGTACGTTTTAAAATCGGAGTATTGGGGAAAGATTCCCATCTGTGCCAAAATCTCATATGTAGAGGAACCACACCGCATTCCAAATACTGCATAGCAATAGGGCACCTGTTTTAGATAATCAGTAGTAATGCTATCGAATTTCTTTTTTTGATCGTGAGAAACGGGAATGATGATGGTTGCTTTCTTCAGGCTGTCCTCTTTGGTTTTCATTACACTCCAGAACTCCTCACCTGTTACAAGCTTATATGCACTATTATCAGGTTTGCCATTGAAGATTTTATTTTTACCTATGATTTCAAAGCTGTAAAACTTTCCGCTATCGCCCTCAATACCAACATGGCCGCCAAGAATTCCACCAAACCATTTTTCTTCGGTGTTTTTATACTTTTTCAGAGGTTTGGAACCATAGAGAAACTGCACCTTGATACATGAAGAATCCTGGGAGTACGAATGGGTAAAACAAAACAGAAATAAAAGAAATAAGGGCATCTTCATAGTCATGTGAAGATAGACAGATAATTGTTTAGGCTGGTTGCATGTAAACACACCGAAACACTCAATGGAAATGACAATAAATGGCGGTTAAAATTAAGTGAGCGGGTTGATGATTAAATTCTTCCCCAGTTCTCCCCGCTTTTAATGCGGTACATGGTCATTTCACTTACGTTATATTTATCGGCTAATTGCCTGATGGTAACTCTTCTTGTTTTTTTGCTGAGTTGGTCTTTTATTCTTCGTACCTGGGTGGCTGTAAGCTTTAATCCCACTTCACGATTCGCCTGCCTTTTTTTATACGCAACTTTTGCCGGACTTTTTTGCTGGTGCTGGATCATTTTCTCCAATGTAGCCCATTCCAAATTTTTTACAGCGTTGTCGAGTTTGTTGTGATTCTTATGAATCACGTACTTGTTTTTAGCAGATAATCTTTTCAAAAAAAGTTTTGCTATTTCGCGGTGAATGTAAAGTGTTCCTTTATGTCCGGGCCGATGAAGATTTAGTGTGCGGTATCCCGTTGTTAATGACCCGTTTAGAAGTTTACCATCTTTTAAGACATCTTCTTTATAACTGGCAATGCGCCCAAGCGAAGAAACCGCATAACGGTTGCGTAAATCCCTGCTTCCACTGAAGGTAAGGGGCTTCCACACTTCACCAGTCAATTTTTTGATCATGACAAAACATTTTATCAGATAAACACACGTGAGTAGTAGGTATTCATAAAAATTTTATGCCCGATATCATTCCTTGTTGGTCATCTTCAGAAACTGGTCTTCCGAAATAATTTTTATACTGTTGATTTTTTTTGCTTTTTCCAGTTTGCTACCGGCATCTTCACCAACTACCAAATAGTTAAGCTTGCTGCTAATACCGCTTAAAATTGTTCCTCCGTTTTGTTCAACTATCTCTTCTGCTTCGCTTCGTTTTAGCTTAGAAAGCGTTCCGGTGAAAATAAAACTTTGACCTTTCAGATTTCCGCCGGGGGTAAAGTCTCTTTTGTCATTTTTTAATTGCAGTCCCACAGTTTCGAGTGCCTTTATCAGTTCTATATTTTGATGGTTATTGAAAAACTGCACAACACTGCCCGCTACCTTAGGGCCAACGTCCTCTAAATTTTGTAGCGCTTCTTCATCAAAATTTTGAAGGTCCAGTAAATAATCAACGGCGTGAGCCAAGGTTTTGGCCATGGTTTCTCCCACATAACGAATACCGAGTGCGAAAATCAGGCGATGAAGGGGTTGTTTTTTTGAGTTCTCGATAGCGGTCTTAAGATTATCAATTGATTTTTTCCCAAAGCCTTCCATCTGACCAATAGCCTCATAGTCGAGTTGATAGATTTGTGGAATGGAAGTAAGGAGCCCAAGTGTATAAAATTTTTCAATGATGGCAGTACCCAGTCCACGGATATCCATGGCATCTTTTGAAGCAAAATGAATCAACCTTTCTAATACCTGTGCGGGACAATTAATATTGATACAACGCCATGCAGCTTCATCTTCCGATTTGAAAAGCTCAGTACCGCAGGATGGACAATGCCTGGGAAATTTTATCGGCTTCTCATTACCGTTGCGCAGCTCAGTTAATGGTTTAACTATGTAAGGAATTACATCGCCAGCTCGTTCTACAAGCACAGTATCGCCTACACGAATATCTTTTTCACGAATGACATCTTCATTGAAAAGCGAAACAGATTTTACAGTAACACCACCGATATGTACAGGATCTATTTTAGCAACGGGACCTATATTTCCTGTTCTGCCCACCTGGTATTCTACGCCTACCAACTTACTGGTTGCCTGCCTGGCCTTGAATTTATAGGCCATAGCCCAACGAGGGTGGTGCGTTGTCATTCCCATTTTATCCTGCAAGTCAAAACGGTTCACCTTAATTACCATACCATCAATTTCGTAAGGAAGGTCATCACGTTTGTTTTCAAACTCAATGCAGTAGTCAATAACGCTACTGATGCCTTTCAGAACCTTTTTTTCTTTGTTGGGGCTTCTGAAGCCAAGTTCCCAAAGCATTTGGAGTGTTTCTGAATGTGATGGCAGGTCTTCTGCGCCTTTTGTTAAACTGTAATAACTAACATGGTAAACAAAAGCTTCCAATTTTCTTCTTCTAACTTCTACGGGGTCCTTAATGCGCAGGGTTCCTGCCGAAGCATTACGTGGATTGGCTAATGGAGCAAGCCCTTGTTCGGTTAAGGATTCGTTGAACTTTTTAAAATTGTCCTTGTTAATTAAAACCTCGCCACGAATTTCTACTGTTTGCAAGCCATAGTCCGAAAATTTTGCAGACAGAGGAATTGTTCGAATCTGTTTGATATTTGGAGTAATGTCGTCTCCGTGTACGCCATCGCCTCTTGTGGCCCCCCTTGTTAAATGATCGTTTTCGTAAATAAGTGAAATACTGGCACCGTCAAATTTAGGTTCAACACAATATTCAATTTCTTTAAGCCCTGTAAGTTCTTTTGCCCTCCTGTCAAAACCAATTAAATCTTCACTGTTGTACGAGTTATCTAATGACAGCATTGGAACCAGGTGTTGAACAGTTGGGAAATCTTTGGTTAATCCTTTTGCAACACGTTGAGTAGGTGAGTCAGCTACAATCAGATCAGGATTTTCTTTTTCCAAGGCTTCCAGCTGCTTGTATAAACTATCGTATTCAAAATCGGAGATGAGCGGATCGTTTTGAATATAGTAACGGTGTTCATGAAACCGCAAAATTTCCCTGAGTTCTTCTACATCTTTCGGGGTAATGCTTCCTGTTTTTATTTTTTTCAAAAAAGCCGAAGTGGTGGCCTGAATTTCTTTTGTTCGATCCCTTGCCATAATATCTGTAAAAGTAAAGTCTAAAAATTTCTTCGGTAATATGTACTGTGGACACATTATAATATTATCTTAGTCGGAGAATTGTTGCTATATGAAGAAAATGCTGCTAGTTGTTATAGCCAGTATTATTGTTTTTTTTGCACACGCTCAATTGCTGACCTGGTCACCAGCTTTTCCAAAGGAAGATGATGCTTCACAAACTTTGATTATTACCGTAGATGCTACAAAGGGTAACCAGGGATTAGTAAACTATTCACCGACAAATGATATATATGTGCACACTGGGGTAATTACCAATTTAAGCACACCACCCAATAATTGGAAGTATGTAAAGTTTAATCAAAACTTCAACCAACCCAATGCACAATTACAGGCAACTTATATAGGCAATAATAAATGGCAATTCACAATCAGCGGCAGCCTGAAATCTTACTATGGCGTACCTGCCAGCGAAACAATTCTAAAAATTGCTATTCTTTTTAGAAATGGGAATGGTTCCAAAAAGCAAACAACAACTTATATCACCGATGGTGACATGTACATTCCTGTTTATGGAAGTACTTTAGCAGTACGAATTTTTCAACCTCCAACAGAGCCCAGGTTGACTCCAACCCCTGAACCGCAGAATTGGGTGGTTGGAACCCAGTTTACGATTGCTGCTGTTGCCAGTAAAATATCTACAATAAAACTATATCACAACAAGAACTTATTGGCCACCGGAAGTAATGTTGATTCTTTAACAACCACCTCCACTGTTACTTCACTAGGTTACCAGGAATTGATTGCTGAAACGAACGATGGTGCTGCAATAAAATATGATACCTTGAACATTTTTGTTTCGCCGTCAAGTTCCCCTGTTGTGGCATTGCCTGCAGGGGTAAAAGATGGCATCAATTATGAACCCGGGGACACATCAGTAACACTGGTATTGAGAGCGCCAGGTAAAAATAAAGGTATTGTGATTAGTGACTTTACTGATTGGTTACAGAATACGAACTATATTATGAACAAAACGCCGGATGGAAGATTCTTATGGCTTCGTATTCACCCGTTAGCCCCGGGAACAGAATATGGGTTCCAGTACCTGGTTGATGATTCTATCAGGATCGCCGATCCTTATACCGAAAAAGTTTTAGATCCGTCCAATGATCAATTTATTTCTTCCACTACGTATCCGGGCCTAAAATCATATCCGGCAGGACAAACAGGAATGGTAAGCATTTTACGTACTGCCGAACCAATGTATAACTGGACAACAACCAATTTTAACCGACCTGACAAGAGAAGTCTTGTCATTTATGAATTACTGGTTAGGGATTTTGTGGCAGCACATGATTGGAAAACCATTATCGATAGTTTGAATTATTTAAAAACTCTTGGTATTAATGCAATTGAAGTAATGCCGTTCAACGAATTTGAGGGAAACATAAGTTGGGGCTACAATCCTGATTTTTATTTTGCCCCTGACAAATATTATGGAACGAAATCTTCGCTAAAAACATTTATTGACTCGTGCCATAAGAAAGGAATAGCTGTGATCATGGATATTGTATTAAATCATACATATGGACCATCTCCATTAAAGTTGTTATACTACAATTCTTCCAATGGTCAACCTGCATCTAATAATCCCTGGTATAATAGGGTAGCGCCTCATGCTTTTGGCTTTGGCGATGATTTCAACCACGAAAGCGCAGACACGAAATATTTTTTCAATCGTGTGTTGCAACATTGGATTACAGAGTATAAAATTGACGGGTTCAGATTTGATTTTTCAAAAGGGCTAACTCAAAAAGCTTCAACAAATGATGGTGCATTTTCTGCTTACGATGCTACGCGGATTGCAATTATAAATGGCTACTACAATTCTGTTAAGGCGATTGATCCGAATGCTTATGTAATTCTTGAACATTTTTGCGATAATACCGAAGAAAAAGAACTGGCAGATTCCGGAATGTTAATTTGGGGAAATATGAATAATAGTTACAGTCAGGCTGCTGAAGGTAACACGAACTCAGATTTTTCAGGTGGAATTTATACATCCAGAGCATGGTCTAAACCGCATTTAGTTACATACATGGAAAGTCATGATGAAGAAAGAGTAGTTTATAATGCTATTCATTTTGGTGTGTCAGCGTCTGGGTATAACATAAAGGATACTAGTATTGCATTAAAACGGATGCAGTTGAATGCGGCATTTCTTTTAACGATTCCCGGGCCGAAAATGATCTGGCAATTTGGTGAATTGGCATATAGTTATTCGATTAATACTTGTGAAAACGGTAGTGTTGACAATAGTTGCAGGCTCTCACCAAAACCGATACGCTGGGATTTTATAAGTGATAATCGAAGAAAAGAGGTGTATACCGTATACAGCAAGTTGATTAATCTGCGTTTTCATCCATGGTATAAAGAAGCGTTTGTTTCGGGAACTATCGACAAAAGTCTGAATGGTGCCACCAGGTGGATAAAGATATCTTCAGGCGATACCTCCCATCTGGTTGCTGTGGGTAATTTTGATGTATCAAACCAGTTTGTGTCAGTAACATTTCCAACTTCAGGAACATGGTATGATTATCTTGAAAACACAACGTATTCTTCAACAGGAACGCTACAAACAATCCAGTTAGCCCCGGGAGAATTTCATGTCTTTGTAAATAGGAACGTAAATAATCTCACACCAACCCCAATAGCAAATGTTCCCTGGAATGGAGAAGAGCTACAGGCAAAAGTGTATCCAAATCCTGCCCTTACCGATTTTACAGTGGAATTGAATTTACCGCAAAGCTCCAATGTAAAGATTGATGTTTACTCAACATTGGGACAATACACAGGTGCCTTGTACAATGGATTTTTATCAAAAGGCACACACCAGTTAGCATTGAAAAAGAAAACAATTTTGAATGGTAATTATTATCTGAGGGTCTCTACAAAACATGCAACAAAAACCATTCAGGTCACCTTCCAATAAAAATATTTATGCAAAAATTTCGATTAAAGAATGCCGAAATTGAAAAACGTACCCATCTCGAATTTTTTAAAATTGCCCTATCAGTTGACTGCGTAATCTTTTGTTATGATAAAAAGAAATTGAAGGTTCTGGTTTTCGAATCTGATTTTGAAGAATATGCCGGATTATGGTCGTTAATTGGAGACCTGGTTCAACCAGAGGAAGACCTTGAAGAAGCACCATACAGAATTTTACGAGAAAGGGCTGGCCTGCATGACGTATATATGGAGCAGGTGCATACATTTGGAAGCGTTGACAGGCACCCATCCGGAAGAGTGATCACCACCGCTTATTATTCTTTGGTCGATATCAAAAATCACAGGTTGCCTACTAGTCAAACAAATCTTCACTGGCACGACGTAGATGAAATACATAAAATGGCATTTGATCATAAAGTCATTCTTGATATTTGTCTTAAGCAATTACGTGAAAAAGTGCTTGAACATCCAGTGGTATTTAATTTATTGCCTGAGAAATTTTCGTTACGAGAGCTTCAGGACCTATATGAAGCCATACTTGGATTGGAATTGGACCGAAGGAATTTCAGAAAAAGAATTACGCTTAAAAACTGGTTGGTTGATTTAAACGAGATGGAAGAAGATGTTCCTCATCGACCTGGCAAATTGTATAAATTAAAAAATCAACTCAAGAGTAACGGAAAAGGGTTAAGGTCAAAAAATTCAAGACTGGTTGTATAGGCAGCCAAACCATCATGACAATTGTCATTTAGTAGAAAAAAAGAGAGAATATTTTTTGGAGGATTTAAAAAATCGCTTAACATTGTGTGCCTAATACACATTACTGCTTTAAGGACGCTCTAAAATAAATTTTTGAATTGCTTATGAATATGAGAAAATTGCTCTACTCGATCGGAGTACCTGTGCTCCTTCTTTTCTCCTTCGCCGGTTTTGCCCAGGATAAAACAATAACAGGAAGAGTTACCGATTCTGTTGGAATTGGAATCCCAAATGTTTCGGTAACCGTTAAAGAAGCGCCATCGCGAGGAACAATTACGGCTACTGATGGACGTTTTTCCTTATCAGTTCCACCGAATGCAACAGCATTGGTGTTTAGTTCTGTGGGTTATACCTATAGGGAAATGCCAATCAATGGTAATTCTGTAAATGTGAGCTTACAACCCAATGCCTCTGATTTGAATTCGGTTGTAGTTATTGGTTATGGTAC
>Ga0163163_10004116_pt1 | contig 12401 bp, 7 predicted proteins | sample S65metaG_FD_119766 | JGI IMG/M metagenome (GOLD analysis project Ga0163163, IMG submission 119766) | Switchgrass rhizosphere microbial communities from Kellogg Biological Station, Michigan, USA - S6-5 metaG | ecosystem: Host-associated > Plants > Roots > Rhizosphere > Soil | place: USA: Michigan... | reverse complement strand
GAACGACGGCATGCCGCAGACCGCCGCTACCCACATTCTGCGCGATCCTTCAGGCGCGCTCTACGTCACGGGCTTCGGCCGCGGCGTCTTCAAATCGACCGATGGCGGCGAACACTGGTCGCTAAAGAATTCCGGCATCGACGGCGCGCAGCCCTTTGCCTGGCGCATGGTGCGCGCCGCCGATGGCGCGCTCTACCTGATCGTGGCGCGGCGCAGCGATGACGGCGGTTTCGGCAATGCCGGAGATGGCGCGCTGTATCGCTCCACCGATGGCGCGGAGCACTGGTCGCGCGTGCCGCTTCCCGCTGGTTTAAACGGACCGAATGGTCTCGCCATCGACCCGCGCGATCCGGCGCGCCTGTACCTCGCCGCGTGGGGCCGCAGCACTCGCGAAGGCGCCGCCGATGGAGGTATCTATCTCTCCACCAATCACGGCGCCGCCTGGCGTCGCGTCCTGGATCAGGATCAGCACATCTATGACGTGACGATCGACCCGAAGGACGCGCGCGTCTTGTACGCCGCCGGCTTCGAATCCGCCGCCTGGCGCAGCGCCGATCGCGGCCTTACCTGGAAGCGCATTCCGGGCTTCGATTTCAAGTGGGCGCACCGCGTGATCGTAGACCCGCAAGATCGCACAAAAATCTACGTCACTACGTTCGGAGGCAGCGTCTGGCACGGAAAATCGCGGTAGCGCGAAGCAACCGCTCCCTCACGGTCGCGGCTCCGATTGGAGTGCCGAGGGTGCGGCGCACAGGAGTGCAGGATTTGCGACTGTAGCGGAGCCGCGACCGTGAGGGAGCGGTTGCTTCCCGACAAATCCTACTTCGCCGCCTTCGATCCAAGCCGAAGGTGCTCCTCCGCAGCCTGCGTCCTGCCCTGGCGCAGATAGACTTTGCCGAGTAACAAGTGGGCGCGCGCGTTATGCGTGTCGAGCGCCAAGGCCTGTTCCAGTTGCGCCGCGGCTTCCGCCAGACGATCCAGTGCGAGTTGAATGCAGCCTAATTCCAGATGAGCGCGGGCGGCGTCCGGATGGCGTTTCAAAGCGCTCTCCAACGGCTCGATGGCATCTTCGGCGCGGCCCTGGCGGAACAGGAAAACACCATAATCGATCCCGGGGTCTTCATTCGGCGCCGAGCCACGATTGAAGCGCACGGCTTGCCGGAAGGCATCGCCGGCCTCGGCCGCCTGGCCGAGCGCTTCCAGCGAAAGCGCTAGCAGGCGGTAGGCCTCCGCGTTCTCCCTTTGCTTTTGAATAATCGGTCGCAGCACATCAATAGCGGGTTGGAATCGATTTAGCAGATAGAGCGTGCGTCCGTAATATAGACATGCATCCGGCAGTGAAGGCTGACGTTCACAGGCGTTAAAAAATGGAGTCTCCGCGAGTTCGAACTCGCCGCGTGACGCGTACACCACGCCGAGGGCCTTCCAGGCAGGAGCATACCCCGGCCGCAGCGCCACCGAGCGCTGAAATGCGGCAATCGCAGCATCGATTTTGCGCTCGGCAAATAAGCGCCCGCCCTGGCGGAATAGCTCCTCCGCATCCTGCGGCCAAAGTAGCGCAGGCAGCCAGACTGCTAACACCACTTTGATGGGGAGGTTTCGGAGTGGGGACATTCCGTTTCGCCTTGAATCTATCACATCTACAAAATATGGAAGCGTATATCGCTAAATCTACGCAAGCGCGTACAAGAAAATGATTCCATTCGGTTGCGCCCCGTGATACCATCACCCCCATCGCCAGTCACGTAACGCTGGCGGAATCACGTCTGTAACTGGGGGAGGTTGGATTGAGAAAACAATTAGCCACGATGCTACCACTGCTGTGCCTGCTAACTTTGCCGGCACTGGCGCAAGAGTTTCGCAGCACCATTTCGGGTCACGTCACTGACGCGAGTGGCGCCGCGGTACCCAACGCCAAAGTAAATGCGGTCAACACGGACAGCCAGGATTCGACGACCGCGACAACAGATAACGCCGGGGCCTATGCAATCCCGTTCCTGCGCCCGGGCAACTACAAGGTAACGGCGGCTGCGGCGGGGTTCAAAGCTTACACGCAGGGCGGACTCATATTGGAAGCGGCTAAGGTCACCGGCGTCGACATCCACCTGGAAGTCGGTGCGGTGAATGAGAGCGTGGAAGTGACGGCGGAAGCGGTAGCGCTGGACACCCAGTCTGCCACCCGGTCGCAGATCGTCAGCACCCAACAGGTCGCGGAAATGCCGCTGAATGCGCGCAATCCCTTCATGCTGGGCGCCATGATGGCCGGCGTCACGTTCAACGGAGCTGCAATCTGGCAGCGTCCCTTCGACAACGGCGCGATCGCGCAGTGGTCGATGAACGGAGGCCGCGATTCCTCGTCCGAATTCATGATGGATGGCGCATCCAACGAAGGCCAGATGGGTGGCAACAACGTCGCCTATGTTCCCATTGTGGATGCCGTTCAGGAATTCAACGTGATGGCCAACCTGTATGACTCGCAGTACGGGCACACCGGTGGCGGCATCATGAACGTGGTATTGAAGAGCGGCACCAACCAGTTCCACGGCGCGGCATATGAGTACATGCGACGCACCTCGCTGGATGCGAATACTTTCCAAAACAACGCCATCGCCAAGGCCCGACCCACCCATTATCTGGACCAATACGGTTTCCAGGTTGAGGGACCGGTCCGCATCCCCGGCATTCTGAAAAAAGACGGGGCGGTGAAACTGTTCTACATGGGCGCATTTGAGAACTACCGCGAGGGCACCCCCAACCCGCTGATCGTTTCCTACCCGGAAGCGGAGATGCGCAAAGGCGATTTCTCCAAAATGGTGGATTCCAGCGGCCAGAAGATCACGATCTACGACCCGTTTACGGCCACATACGACGCTGCCGGGAACATCGTCTCCAACCGTACCGCTTTCCCGGGGAACGTCATCCCCGCCAACCGGATCAATCCCATTGCCACGGCACTCACGGGGTACATGCCCCTGCCGAACCGGGCAGCGCCGGCAGGGTTCCGCTACGCGAACGGTAACCTGTCTCTGCCCGACTACTTCGACAAGGATAAGTTTTACAACCTGATCATGAAGTTCGACTGGAACTTCGGCAGCAATCACCGCGCCTTCTTCCGCCATGCCTCCAACGACCGCACGGAAGACCGTTCCGACAACGGCATCGACAACAAGATCGGCACCACCGGCCAGCAACCCTTCCAGCGGATTAATGACGCGTATGTGGTGGACTGGGTCGGTACCATCTCGCCTACCTTGATCCTCAACGCGCGCGCCTCCTACAACCGCTTCATCGAGAAAGGGTTTGGCCGGGCAAACGAGGGCTTTGACATGTCCAGCCTGGGCTTGCCCAAGTCTTTGCTCTCCCAACTGCCCAGCCCGGTTTACTTTGGCCGGTGGAATTTTGACAACGGCTACGCGTCCCTGGGCCGCAGCCAGAGCAACAACTTCACCGACACGTTCCAGCTATCCTTTAGCGCGACGAAGGTGACGGGTTCGCACACCATCAAAGCGGGTTTCGACATTCGCCAGGTCAACTACGAACTCCAGAACACCGGCGATATCCTGTTGTTCAGCGGGAACACCGCATGGACTCAGCGAGTCTACAACGTGAGTGAATCCACCAGTGGCGATGGCTACGCGTCCTTCCTGTTGGGAATTGTGGGACCGGGCACCACCGGCACCGTCGCCTCTTCCAACTATCCGCTCTTCCCCTGGTGGAAGCAGTATTACTACGCTCCCTACGTCCAGGACGATTGGAAGGTGGGCCGCCGCCTGACTCTGAATCTCGGAGTCCGTTGGGATTTCAACGCTCCCCAGTTCGAAAAGTGGAACCGCATGAACGGACCGTTCGATCCGAACGTGTCCAGCCCTGTTGCCGCACAGGTTGCCGCCAACGTGAACGCGATGAAGGCTGCCGGCACCATTCCGGCGAATCTGACCGCGCAGTACAACAACCTCGCCAACCTGAAGGGCGGCCTCACCTTCGCCGGAGTCGGTGGCCAGGGACGTTCGCCGTTCGCCCTGCGGAAGACCGGGTTTGAGCCGCGCGTCGGCTTTGCCTATCAGTTGAGAGAGAAGCTCGTCGTGCGCGGAGGATTTGGATTGTATCACTCCAATCCCAACAACGACCCGCAGAAGACCAACGGGTTCAGTACCAGCACCACTCTGGTGAACTCAAACGATGGCGGCCGCACTCCGATTGCCAACATTTTGTCGAACCCCTATCCCAACGGCATTCAGAACCCCACTGGCTCTTCGGCCGGCGCCGCGACGTTTGTCGGGCAGAACCCGTCATGGTTTGACTCGGGCTTCCAGATTCCCACGGTCTGGTCTTTCTCCATGGGCTTGCAGTATCAGCTCACCCGGAGTTCGACGATCGAAGCTTCGTACGTCGGCAGCCGCAGCTACAACCTGAACATGAGCGCCGATTACAACATCCCCTCTCTTGACGTGCGCAAGACCTGCAACTACCTGGAAGGCGGAAATGCGGCCTTCTGCAACGCGCAGGTTCCGAACCCGTTTAAGGGCATCCCGGCCTTCAACGGCTCCAGCTACTATACGGCCAACACCGTGTCGTACTACCAGATGACGCTGCCGTTCCCCCAGTTTAGCGGCGTGCTGAGCCAGCAAGGCCGCAACGACGCGTGGATCCGCTACAACTCGCTGCAGGTCAACTACAATCTGCGCGTACGTAACGGCATCACGTTCATGGGCAACTATACGCTGTCCAAACAGATCGAGTTGTCTGGCTTCAACGACAAGTTCACGAACACCTACCAGCAGGGCCCCTACTCCCTCGACCGCCCGCAAGTGCTGAAGCTGACGGCGATCTGGGAACTGCCCTTCGGCGCAGGCAAGAAATTCGGCGCAGGCACGCACGGTCTCACCAAGAGGGTGATCTCCGGGTGGGAATACACCACCTTCTTTAATGATGCGTTTCGAGGGTTGCCCGCCAACCTCCCGGGCAACGCGATCATGCTGAAGGATCCGGCAAAGTCGGTTGGCGGAGGTTACAACGGCTCCGTCGATTGGAAGGCTTATCAGGTGCGCGAATGGAACCCCTGTGTCCTGCAACAGGACGCGAACACTGGAGTCATTACGCCGACATCGGCCAGCATCGGGCTGGGTTGCGGCACGGACTTCAGTAAAGACTGGGGTAATTATGCCTGGCTGCAAACTACTAACTTCGCTCCCCGCTATACGCCCAACCGTTCGGGCCAAATCCGTGTACACCACGCGTACCAGTTGGATGCGTCGCTGCTCAAGACCACGATGATCAACGAGCGCATGCGGCTCCAGCTTGGGTTTGAGGTGTTCAATATGTTCAACCACAACTACTTTGGCCGCGACAACCTCAACACCACCACGTCGAGCGCCAATTTCGGCAGCGTGATCCCGGCGACAGTATCGACGCAGAACATGCTGCCCCGTCAGATCCAGGTCCGCTTCAAGTTCAACTGGTAGGAAGCGGCGGAGACAAAGGGTAACACCCGAAGGCGGCCCGGCAACGGGCCGCCTTTTTTCATGCTGTGCCTACAGACCGTTTTCCCGTTCGAGCTGGGATAACTCGCTGCGCGCCCGCATCAGCACTCTCGTCAGCAGGATCCAGTTTTCGCCGCTACGCTCCTTACGCGAGATCTGTTGAAATTCCCGGATCCACTTCGTGCAGGTCCGGTCGAGGTCCGCGATACGCTCATGCATCTCGCGTTGCCGCGGGCCTTTCCTCGCCGGCTTCGAGCGGGCTGCTTCGCCGCGCAGTTCCGTCACTGCCTCGGCCAGTTTGCGGCTGTTCTCCGCATCGAACTCGATGGTTTCCCCCTCGTAATGCAGAGCCCCATCTTTCACGGCCGGTTCGATGGCACGATAACCTTCCGGTGAGATGCGGATCAATTGGGCGAGCTCGAAATAACTCGCACCGAATTCTTCCCAGAGGCGGATAATCTTGTCGGCCTCCGAGCCGCTGATCTTCAGATACTTTGTACAGAAGTCGCGCCAGTTGGATGCGCACCTCAAATATTTCTTTTCCTGCCGCAAACGCAACAGAGTGGCGGCTTGAGCCGCCGAACAGCGGCCCGCCACCAGGCTGAATGCCTGGCTTTGTCCCAGGGCCACGCCCAGGTCGAGGAATTCGGAAACTTCATCCGACAGCTCGATAATCGGTTTTCCCATAACTGCTCCGTGTCAGATGACCACAGTGTGGTCACCGAAAAAAATGGATGTGATTGATCGGGGGCGACTTACGCGAAATCAGGTGACCACAGTGTGGTCACCTACCCCAATTTCACAATGGCACAGGGGTGTTGAGAAGCCGCCCGACGCAAGCCGAGTTACAGATCCTAACTGCCTGGAAGGCAGGGAGTTGAAAATATTAATTGTTCGTGTGACTCTACTTCACGCGAGTCCACTTTTGCTCGTCTTCTTTCACCGAGACGATCTGATTGGCATCCAGGCCGCTGAACTGATGTGCGATACCGCTGGGCCAGCGGATTTCCAATGAATCCACCTTGGCATTGGCGCCGAGGCCGAAATGCTGGCGGAAGGTGCTGGTGGAACCGAAGCCCTCGCTGCCCTTGACCTCGCGGTAGACCAATAGTCCACCGGCCTTCACCGTAACTTGCGCGCCGATCGCCATCCGATTACTCTTCACGCCGCGCAGTTCCACTTCCAGCCAGTGATTTTGGGCAGCCTTGAGGTTGTGATAGAACGCGTTGTAGGTGTGGTCGCCGGGATAGTGTCCGCCTAACTGGGCGAAGATATCCAGCGCGCCATCGTCATCGATATCCACGAACGCCACGCCGTGACCCTTGTTGCCGGGCCGCGCAAAGCCGACGAAGTTCGTAAAATCCGCAAACGTACCGTCGCCGTTATTGCGGAAGAGGCGGTTCGGCTCCAGACGGCTGATCTGTGGATCGCCGGTGCCGATGTACACGTCCGGGTAGCCATCGTTATCGAGATCGGCCACTCCCGCGCCCATCGTGCCGGTGGGGTAGTACAACTTCGATTGGAACGTGACGTCGGTGAAGGTACCGTTGCCGTTATTGCGGAAGAGGCGACTGGCGTCCGGATGCACGGAACGCGCGTTAGCCGGCGCGTACCCCTTCTTCAGGCCCTCCACCGCAGACTCCCAGGGCGCGAGGCTGGTGGTGAGAATGTCCGGCCAGCCATCGTTGTTGTAGTCGAATAGGAAGCAGACGAAGCCGTTGTGCGGAGGCTGGAGTACGCCCGCCTTGGCGGCGACCTCGGTGAATCGCATTTTGCCCTCGTTGTGATACAGGCGGTTGGGGGCGGACTCGCGGCCGTTGACCAGGATATCCAGCCGCCCATCCTTATCGTAGTCGCCGAGGGCGATGCCGATCGCGCCCCATGCCGGGGGCTCGTTCAACCCCGCCGACTTGGTCACGTTGGTAAACGTGCCGTTGCCGTTATTGCGGTAGATCTGCGTCGTGCTGCCTTCCTGTAGCACCCCGTTGGCGATTACGAGATCCAGCCAGCCATCGTTATCCAGATCTCCCCAGAGGGAGACGAAACCGGAGCCGGGATCGTCGGCGCCGCTCTTTTTCGACACGTCGGTGAACTTGCCGTGATCGTTGTGGAAGAGCAGGTCGCGCATGGGACCGCTCCAGCCGTTGAGCGAGATGAAGAGATCGGGCCAGCCGTCGTTATCGTAATCGATCAGGTTGAGCGAGTAGCCCGACGGCACTTTGGAGAGCCCCACAGCGTCGGTGACGTCGGTGAATCTGTCGCCCTCGTTGCGGTAGACGCGGACGAAAACACCGCTGCCGGAAACGATGAGATCCTGCCTGCCGTCGCCATCGACATCGCCCCAGGCGGCCGTGCCGTTGCCGTTCAAGTGATGTATGCCCAGCTTGGGCGCGATATCCTCAAAGGCCAGCAGGGGCGCGTGGGCGGGATCGATCTTGAAGGTCTCCACGGGAAAGAGCGCGAAATCAGGTAGCGGGGGCCGTGGGCCCTTCACCTGATCGAGCGCCAGGGTAAACAGCCACTGGTCCACCGGATTCCTGCGCCATTGCAAAGCCTCGTAAAATTTGGCGGCCGCGTCGGTGTATTCGCCCAGACGATAGTAGGCCGCGCCCATTTCGCGCAGGCTCGACATGCGCTGGTCCAGGGTAACGTTGCGCCGCAGTTCCTGCTCGTAGTAGCGAATGGCCTCGCGGAAACTGCCGCGGCGGGACATGGTGTTGCCCATCAGAAAATAGGCGGCGGTCTCTTCGTTGCTGTAAGGCAGCGCGTTGTCGATCACCTGTTCCAACAGGTCGATGGAGCGGTCGAGCCCGATCAGCGGATCGTGCGGAACACGGTGTCCGCTCTCCTGCGTGAAGCGCACTTCGCCGGACATCCACTCGCTGAGGTTCAACAGGAATGCATTGGCATGGGGTTCGAGCTTCGCGATGCGGGCGGCGAGTTCATAGGAGAGATTGGGATCGTAGTAGAGCAACTCCGCGCGCGCGTGAATCACTGCCTTGGCGCGCAGGGCAGGAATGTGGTCGGGATCGTGTTTGAGGACTGCGCCGAGCGTCTCCATGGCAAGCGCCAGAGAGACGCGGCGCTGCTCGGGATCCTGCAAGCGATAGAAATCGAGCAGATAGGAGCGCGCGATCTGATAGAGCACTTCGGCGTCGTCCGGGCGCTGTTTGCGCTGCTCCTCGAGTTCCTTGCGGGCTTCGGCGGTCTTGCTGTCGCGCAGCAGCAGCAGCGCTTTGCGCAGGGGACCGCTCTTTTCGGGAAGTGGGACCTGGGACAGCGGGTGGTCCTGGTGGTCCTGCGGCCAGGCGCTGGTGCGAATGGCAAGCGCCGCGGCGGCTAGACACACAATGGCCAGGCCGCGGCGAATTTTCATTCGGGGAGTGGCTTTCCTTTGGTTTCGGGGGCGAAGGGCAGCGCGGCCAGGCCTACCAGGAAGACCAGGCTCATGGTCACGCCCGCATAGCGCATGGGTTCCGCATAGCCGCCGAAGACGTCCTTGGTCAGGTAGCCGAGCGTGAACGGACCAGCCGCCGCGGCGAATCGGCCTACGTTATAGCAGAAACTGGTGCCGGTGCTGCGCAACCGCGTGGGGAACAACTCGGCCAGGTAAATGGAGTAGCCACCGAACAGGGAAAGCTGGGCAAACCCCATCAACGGAATCATCCAGAAGATGTCGCTGATCTGCTTCAGGTTCCAGAAGGTGTACGAGGTCATGCCCATGGCGGCCAGGAAGGCGATGGCGAACGCCTTCTTGCGCCCGGTATAGTGCGTCAGATAAGTGAACGCGTAGATGCCGAAGAAGCAGCCGATATTCTGGAGCAAGGAAGTCACGCCGATCCAGGTGGTGACCTTGCCGGCCAGCGCTTTGCCGGCCAAGCCCTGCGCGGTGAACGTGCGCTCCAGCACGGGGCGGAACAGATCGTAGCTGAAGAAACCTATGCCCCAAAGACCGACTACACCGGCGAAGGCCAGCAGAAATCCGACGATGGAATTGCGCCGCCAGCGCGGATCGCTAAAGAGTTCGCCGTAGGAACCCAGCTTTTTCTTTTCGCCGCGCGCCTTGAGCCACGATTCGGGCTCTTTCAACTTCTTGAATACGATAAAGGCCAGCGGTGCGGGGACCGCGCCCGCCAGAAACTCCCATCGCCATGCGCCGGTGATGGTGCCCGCGGCTTCCATCTGTCCGACCATGATTCCGGTCATGGCGGCGATCATATTGCCTACGGCAGATGCCGCCTGCACAAATCCCAGCGCATAGGGTCGCGCGCGCGACGGCACCACCTCGGCGACCAACGCCACGCCCACGGCGAACTGTCCGCCAACGCCCAGTCCGCAGAGGAAGCGGAAGACGTTGAAGTTCCAGACGCTGGTAGAGAGCACGCTCAGCCCGGTGAAAAGGGTGTAGCTGAGGATCGTGATGGTCATCGTCTTGACGCGGCCGATGCGATCGCCCAGAACGCCGAAGAACACGCCGCCGATGGCCCATCCGATCATGAAGATCGATGTCGCCCACGCCGCCTGCTGATCGATGGTGGCGTTGGTGGCGCCGGCCCCGAGCAGTTCCTTGATGGCCGGTTTGCGCGCCAGGTTGAACAACTGCTGCGCCATGGTGTCGAACATCCAGCCCATGCTGGCCACGCTCAGCACGAACCAGTGGTAGCCGGTGAGTTCCCGCCACCACGCGTATTTCTGCCCGCCGGCGCTTTGAGTTGTGGGAGACATTAAGCTGCTATTCTACATCGTGGCAGACACCCGGTCGCCAGGTTTCACGGGTGAATCGGAAGGCAGCGCCACCGCGTCGGTGTCGGCAAGCCCTTCCGCAACCTGCACCATAGTGAGGCTGGACACGCCTTTTTTCACCGCGCGCCGCTCGATAGTGTCGCCCTTGAGCGCGAAGACGTAATCGCCGGAGGAATCGTGGCGCAACGTTTCCTTGGGAACGACCAGGGCGTTTTCGACTACCGCGGTACGGATTTCGGCATTTACATTGGTGCCGGGGATGAGCGAGCGCTCGTCGTTTGCGATAGAGCAAATCACCTCTCCCACCTGCCGCGACCCCAGGGCCTGTACGGCGACCGGCTTCTTGTCCACCTGGCCGCGCCACTGGCGGCCGGGCAATGCGTCCCAGGTGATGGTCACGGGCTGGCCCACCGCCACGCGGCCGAGTTCGGGTTCGTCCACGTACACACGGACGCGCAGGCGATCCATGCGGCCGACATTGGCGATCAGGTCGCCAGCGTTCACGAAGGATCCCGGACGCACCTCACGCCCGTAGACTACACCGGCGATCGGCGAACGGACCACCAGGAGAGAGGCGCGCTGGCGCGCCAGGGCGAGCGCCGTCTCGGCGTCACCCACGCGGACGCGGGCCGCCGTCACTTGAGTGGGCGAAACGAGTGAGCCTTTGCGCCTGTTGAGTCCGGAGATTTCCAGTTCGATCTCCTGTACTTTCTGGCGCGCCGTGTCTACATCCTGTTGGGTGGCGGCGTGTTGTGAGGCCAGGCGCTGCAGACTGGCGAGGGACTTTTTTGCCTGCTCCAAATCCACCTGGGCGCGCGCGAGGCTGTTCTCGATCTCGGTGAAGTCGGCGGGCTTGCCGCCGGCCTCCTGGGACGCAAGGTTCGCCTGGGCTTCGTTCAATCTGGCCTGGGCTGTATCGATGTCGGACTGGAGTGAGGAGTCGGTGATGCCGGCGATGATGGCTCCGGCGGAGACTACCTGCCCCTCCTCCACGGGGACGCGGCTCACGATGCCGCCGGTTTCGGCACGCACGGCCTGCCACTCGGAGGGCTCCACCTTGCCGTTGGTGGGAAGCGTGCTCACCAGGGTCTGGCGCTTCACCCGCACGAAGTTCACCTTCGGCGGGTCGTTCTTGCGCAGCACACCCCAGACGATGACCGCCGCCACACCAGCCAGCAGCAGGAACAGCAGCAGTTTTTTCAAGCGTTCGGCTCCAAGAACTATTTTAGCCTTTTACCTTGTGCCGCTCTGTGATTGTTGACTACCTCGCTTTGCGCACCAGCGCATGACGCGGGGGATCGAAAAAGCTGTTGCCCAATAAATGCCGATGGAGGGTGGCGAAACGCTTCTTGTGCGGTCTATATTAGAGGTTTTGTTGCCGGACGCCTGTCCGGCGCTCACGTGAGTAGATCGGATCATCGCTGCTCGAGCAGCATGTGAAATCGGTGCAAAAAACATCTGCGCTACAGAGCAGAGCATCATAGATAACAAGCGAGAATATGGGTGGTGCCCCCGCCGGGCGCATGCAGCAGATCTTGAGCACCGGTACACAGGAGGCCTGCCTAAGGAAGCCATCATGAAACACTCAGCAAGGGTTATGTCCCTTCTGATGGCACTCTCCGGTGCAGTAGCGCCTGCAGCACTGGCGCAAACACCACCGCCCGCACAAACGCCACCAGCGGCGACGCAAACCCCGCCAAAGACGCAGCCTCCGCCAAAAGAGACCACCCACCCTAAAGCTAGCGGTGCGGCTAAAGGTGCCGCAATAGGAGCCATGGGAGGAAACGCGGCCAAGGGCGCGGTCGTCGGAGCAGGCCATAGCCGTCGCGAGGAACGGAGGGCCAAGAGGTAGGTGACTACACCTAAATGGGTGCGACAACTTGGCAAGTAGCCGACCGCCAATCCGGCGGAGTGGGTTTCTACCGCCCCGCCGGGGGGGCCGTCTCTGAGTTTCTGTACCTCTCGCCAGGCGTGACCCACGGCAAAACCGGACGTCAGAAGTTGAACATCCACTGAAGCATTGGCGACCATCCAGTGAAACCGGAGTTGTATGGCGTAATGATCGAGGAAACAGGAGACTTGACGATTCGCAGACCTTCGCCGACGACATACACACGATGGTTCCTGAAGGGATACCATTTCACGCCAAGAACGTATTCATAAGAATTGCGGAACTGG
>Ga0163163_10004114_pt1 | contig 12403 bp, 15 predicted proteins | sample S65metaG_FD_119766 | JGI IMG/M metagenome (GOLD analysis project Ga0163163, IMG submission 119766) | Switchgrass rhizosphere microbial communities from Kellogg Biological Station, Michigan, USA - S6-5 metaG | ecosystem: Host-associated > Plants > Roots > Rhizosphere > Soil | place: USA... | reverse complement strand
TGTAAGCAGGCAAGCGACGTTTACGTCAATCCATTGTTCGAGAACGAATCAGGCGGCGTGGCGACATTAGAAACGAGTTAGTTTGGGACTTAGGTCTTGGGACTTGGGCTTTAGGACTTTGGTCTTTGATCTTGGTTCTTTGAACTTGGAAATGCTGCGTGGATAGTGACCCTTTCGCTTACAAACGCTGATCATTGTCCAGCTAGTCCGAAATAAGGCGGCATGATCGGACTCGCATTGCCAGATGGATTAGGTAAAACTTCAGGACTCCCCTTCATACGAAACTCTCCTTCACGCCATTCATATCGCGCACGAGTAAATGAGCGAGGTCCAGCTAATGGTTCATCGCCGCGATAAAGATCCCTTCCAATGACTCGATCTTTGCCGAACAACTCTACTACCAAATTACCATGATCGGCATATACTTGACGCAACCCACCATCCGCACGATCACCCGTTTCAAATGACCAAAGCAACGTCGGCTTTCCTTTGCTCAAACCGAAGATATAGACAATCTCGGGGATCGCTGATCCGTGACTTTCGATTCCAAGCATCATCATCGCTTCTTCGATACCATCGCCAGTTACGTCGCCATAATTAAGCTGCGACGGTCCGCCATCTCCTGCCTTTAGCGTGATGTACCTTTTGGCGCTCATCGTGTATTCCGGATAATGTGGAAAGGCGACTTGATTGAAATCGATCGATCGGATTAGTTGGTCGCGATTGGGTGAAGATCTTGTCACCGACATCTTTTCTTTGGTGACAGTCGCAGTGTTCTTCGAAGAAGCCGATTGTCTAGCAGTACATGCGGCGCCAGTCACCAAAAGCGAGATCACTAGGAGTCTGTTTGAGTTGAGCGATTTCAATATTAGGGAAAAGTACCAACCTCATTAACTCTTAAGCGTCACAGTCATAAAGACCACCCAAGTCCAAAGACCCAAAGCCTAAGACCTGAGTCCCTTCTTCACATATTCAAGGCCTTCCCAACATTAGGATCCCTTCGCACTCGCCAAATCTTGGAGTCGAGATAGTAGTGTATGAAGGCATAGCCCCATAGAAAAGAGATGCCGAGTTGAATTAGGAACGACTGTTGGTTGGCACCTGCTGTCGCGCTTTGGAAACTCAAGTACCCCAGGAACTGACGTGGGCCTTGATAGATGATACCGAACAGAATACCGAATGCGATGTAGTAGCCGACTCGTCGACTGATTAATGATGCAGCACCGTATTTGGATTGAGTGTCCGGGTTATCGGAGCGCAGACGCGGGTTGTACTTCTTGTTATGAAACCAAATGAGACGATGATATTGAAGATTGTGGTAGATGGTAAGAATAGGAACAATGGCAACTGGCCTATAAGGCATCGGAGTTAAGAGAACGATCCAGTGCATCGGGATAGCCGCAGCCAATAAAAGATACTTTGGGACATTGAGCGCCTCTCCGACGATCAAGCGTTGAACCTGTCGACCTAACCAAATGATACCCAGTGATACGGTTCCGATGAGCAGTAACTTTGAGAACCCGCTAACTCCGCCGCGTAGCACAGCGGGGACTCTCGCCATCGCTTCGGGATCGCGTGCGATGAACTCCACGAACGGATAATTGAAAGCGAAGAGCAACAACAGGCGATCGAGTGCGTTGTCGACTCTCGCGAGATCTCCATTCTTTTTCTTGTAAAGCACCATGAAGCCGTAGTGCTGCTTCACAAGATGGTAGTAGGCCCATAGCGCGGCGACAAAAAAGAAAACAAATCCTGCTCCAGCCCAGACAAACAGCGGACCCACCGCAAAGAACAGGAGTGACCCCCACAACAGACGCGGACGGTTCTGACGTTCAGTTCGATCGAAATAGGTTCGAGAAAAGGTGCCGAATACGTGAGGAGCATCAATCAGTATGGCCCACATCGCAGCCATCAAAAGAAGAGGCAAAATCCCCTTCACGTAGAGCAAAAGCAGAACGTAGCTCGAAACCACTGACCCGATAAACCAGATGAGATCGTCCTGGGCACTGATAATCCAACGCAATGAGATCACGCTTGCAACTGGCTTGGATGTTATCTCTACTCTCGCGGCCATTGTTTGAATATCCGATAGCCTTTAGTTTTGTCGGAAAGGACGTTTGGGTTGACAGTCACTGCTGGGAGCGCAGGCGTCCTCGCCTGCTGACCACCCTTACCTAACCTCAACCCTTTCAGAACTGTGATCAAAATGGAGTGTAAAGACCCTGGTTCGCAGGCGGGAACGCCTGCGCTCCCAGCCCAACCCACCTCGTTTACCAAACGTCCGATTTGTCTTCGCTCAAGCCGCATTCTATCATCGCCACAAACCCCACAAGAAAGATGCATCCTAGGAGGATCTAGTGGCAGGCAATTCCACAAAGCAGTGCTTCCAAGCCCATCCATGGCACGGAGTCACGCCAGGCGCAAAAGCGCCCGATGTCGTCAATGCCTACATTGAAATCGTGCCAACAGACGCAGTCAAATATGAACTCGACAAAGCTTCAGGACATCTGAAGGTAGATCGGCCTCAACGCTTCTCGTCGATGTGTCCAACGCTCTATGGCTTCATTCCTCAGACTTTTTGTGGCGCGGAAGTAGCGGCAATTTGTGCTGAACGATCCGGACTAGATGGCATCGAAGGCGACGGCGATCCGATGGATATCTGCGTGTTGTCGGAAAAGACTTTTGCACATGGAAGTTTTTTTCTGAGTGCGCGTCCAGTTGGAGGATTGCGGATGATCGACGGCCAGCAGGCCGACGACAAGATTATTGCAGTGTTGGAATCAGATCTCGCCTATGGTGGACTGAAGAACATCGGCGATGTACCGAAGGGACTGGTTGATCGACTCAAGCATTACTTTCTCAGTTACAAACAGTTTCCCAGTGATGCACCCAGGAAGGTTGAGATTGTCGACGTTTATGATCGCGATGAAGCTTTGGGTGTTATTAAGAGAAGCTTAAAGGACTACCAGCAGAAATTTGGTGGTGAAGCGTAACTAGTGAAGAGTCTGTCGTACGTATTCTTCAATCCCGCATCGTGGACACATAAGTCCATGGTGTTGTTCGTCACTCCACTTCGCGAGCGCCAGACCGGTTGTTTTGCGATCCCCGGAATTATGATGATCGTGATGCTTGCGCTCTGCGTCCTCAGCGCTGCAGTGTTTGCAGAGCCAGCCGTAGCCTAGATTGAAAAAGTGGGTCGTCTGATGCATGGACAAAGCCGGGCTTTGTTTTTTGTACTTTGATCTTTGTACTTGGGTGTGGTTGTGCTACGAGCGTAGCCGAACTCACAAAGCACCAAGTACAAAGCACAAAGTTCAGTCTTCAGACGAATCAGCTCTCTACCGCTTCGAGTCAGGCGACTCCATCAATTTCACTGGAACAGTCGTTCGTCGTCCGTCCCGGTAGATTTGCACTTGCACCGTCTCACCTATCTGATGTTTGTCGAGAACTCGGAACAAGTCGTCTGAATTAGTGATCTTGTCGTTATCTATTCCAACGATGATGTCACCAAGTTCGACATCGCCGTTCTCCAATTGCTGCAGGCCGCGTAGACCAGCATTTGCCGCACCTGTACCACGAGCTACTTGAACAATGAGCACACCGTCGGAGACAGGAAGATCAACCTGAGTTCTTATCGCTTCAACATCTCGAGTGCTGATCCCGAGTTTTGGCCGGCTGACTTTTCCGCTGCCGAGCAGTTGCGGCACAACCCTCTTTGCGATACTTACCGGAACGGCAAAACCCACGCCTGCCGAACTGCCCGACGGTGAAAGTATTTGTGAGTTGATACCAATCATTCGCCCATGTGAATCGAGCAATGGCCCGCCTGAGTTGCCAGGATTGATCGATGCATCGGTCTGAATTGCGCCTTCAATCAAACGGTTGTTTCGTGCGCGAATGGGTCGCTGTAGTCCACTAATCACTCCAGTGGTAAGCGTTCGATCCAAACCAAACGGATTACCAATCGCCAGGACCTTCTGGCCAACGCTTAGCTTATCGGAGTCGCCCATCGGAACAACTGTGAGTGGTCCAGCAGGCTTTTCTAACAAGCGGATCACTGCGAGATCAGTATCAGGATCGCCGCCGACAATCGTGGCTGCGTAGTCTTTCTGGCCACCCATGCTCACCGACAGTTTTTGTGCGCCTTCGATCACGTGATAGTTGGTCAGAATGTTTCCCTGCTGATCGAGTATCGAACCTGAGCCGGAACCTTCCTGCGGTTCTACGAAACCCAGCCAGTCGCGAGCGTAGGAAGTGGAATGGATGAACACAACACCAGGACTAAGTGTCTTGTAAACCTCGATGTTGTTCTGCTCGTCGGTGGCGACCGAAGGATCGGTGATTCCAGCTGGAGCCGCTGTCGATAACGCAGCCTGTGATGGCTGGAGTCGATTTGATATGCGGTCGACGATGGCTACAGCGCCAGCAGCGAATAGACCTGAGATGATTGCAATCAATAAGATTTGGCGTGCGGAAAGTCTGTACATAAAACGTCTTCCCTCTCTAACGAATGATTTGGCAAAAGAGCCAATTGTAAGATGCTTCAGAAACAATCGTTCGTTGTGCCTGAAGGCTGGATTGGGCCGAACTTCGTAATAGCGACAAATTTAGAACTGAATACCTCACTCCTGCAAGGGAGAAAGGCACAATTCGTCAGTAACTTTGCAGCTATTGATACTTCGCGCTGGCGGGCTCCGGAGTTCAGTTTTTCTACAAAGAGACGTTAGGAGAACAGCGAGGCAATTGCGAGCGGAAGATGAGCTAGAAAACCCATGAAAAGTAGAGGTCCCTGCCATCCTAATGCGGCACACCCGGTTGCCGCGTGGATGAGCATCAAGGCAAGATAAATCACCAGCACAACGCTCATACCATGTTTGGCGAGGGATAGGTGAGCAAAGCGGTAGAGCGTGTAGGCGGCAAAACCGCCGATCAGAAGTTTGAATGTGAGAAAAGGAAGTGGCCCATGACTAAGAATGCGAGCCATCAGACCGTTCCCCTCCGAAGCAACATTCAAATGTATCCAGAGGAGTGTCAATTGAGCGTCGAACCAGTTCATGACGAATAACAAAAGGCTCTTGGACAACGGTCCCACTTATGTTTCCCCTTATGCCAACGTTGTTAAACTACTGTCCTATTAACGCCAGAACCCCCGAACTGTTGTCCGGAGGTTCATGACGTTCACGGGAGGAACGAGACTCGTTCTAAGTATCTAAAGAAAAGTTGTAATCGATAGTCTGTTCCTGAAAACAGCGTTCGAATGCTTCAACGGTCGATTCAATTTTGTATTTCTAATATGGTTGTGGGGCCATTATAAGTTTGGGACGCAGTAACTGAAAGCACGAATGAGTAACTCCATTGCAGACGTCCTCGCCGAAGCATCTCAGATCCTGCGAAACGCCGGCGTTCCGGAAGCACGTCGTGAGGCCGCCTCTCTCCTCGCATACACGATTGCTAAAGATCGAACGTTCCTCATAAGCCACAGCGAACATGAGTTGAGCAAAAATGAATTGAAGAGTTTTGCTGACAGCGTAGACCGGAGAGCGCAAGGTGAACCTCTGCAGTACATCACCGGCCGACAGGATTTCTACGGGCGTGTGTTTCATGTCTCACCCGATGTTTTGATTCCTCGTCCAGAGACGGAACTCCTTGTTGAAGCAGCACTGGAATTGATCTCGGCTTCGCAAACTCCAGTGCGGATCTGTGATGTAGGAACTGGTTCGGGGTGTATCGCGATCTCATTGGCCTGCGAGAACGTTAACGTCAGCGGAGTTGCAGTAGACATATCGCCTTCAGCCCTGGAAATCGCAAAGCAAAATGCTGTTGTCAATAACGTGGATGAACGACTCACATTTATGCTCTCTGACTGCTTCGATGCTTTGTCAAAGGATGGCAATTTGTTCGACTTGATCGCGTCAAACCCACCATACGTGGCGGGTGACGTAGTAGCCGGTCTCCAAAGAGAAGTGAAAGATCATGAACCAAAGGTAGCGCTCACTCCAGGTCCCGATGGTCTTTCGATCATCAGGCGATTAATTAGTGAGGCGCCTCAATTCCTACGAAAAGATGGTCGCTTGTTACTGGAAATCGGATTCGATCAAGGAGAGGCTGTTCGAGGTCTGGTCGATAAGACCCACTGGCAGTTAGTTGAGATACGTCCGGACCTGCAAGGCATTCCGCGAATTGTGATCTTGCGCAAGACTTCACTCGCATAAAGATTCCTGCCACAACACCCAACACTGCGGTGTTTACGATTCAGAACCGCAAAGAGAAAGTATCTAAGAGAACAACCCCAGACGAGTGAAGGAGATTGAAACCATGTTGAGGTTTATGGGACGTAGTGTCGTTATTGTCATGCTGCTAGCGTTTGCTTGCGCCTGTGTTTTTGCCCAGGACAAGGGCAGGGGATCACTGAGTTGCCGGGAAAACAATAACTGGTACAACAACAGATTGGTTGGAAACTGCGAGATAAGGGAACAAACGCTCCAACCGGGCGGCGCTATTTCCATCGATGGACGCCAGAACGGCGGCGTCGCCGTAAAGGGTTGGGATCAAAACCAGGTTCTGGTGCGTGCTCAAGTGCAAGCTGGTGCACCCAACGCGGGCGAAGCCGAACAACTGGGCCGACAAGTTCGAATCGAGACTGCAGGAAATAAAATCTTCGCAACTGGACCAGAGAACCAGAAAGATTATTACTGGTCGGTAAGTTATGAAGTGTTTGTGCCGCGTCGCTCCGACTTGTCAGTGGAGACTCACAACGGCGGCATCTCACTTTCAGAGGTCAATGGTCGCATCGATTTCACCGCCCTGAATGGTGGCGTAGTGCTTAGAAAGTGCGGCGGTTCGGTTCACGGCTCGACAACCAATGGCGGTCTTGTCGTCGAACTCTCCGGTGATCACTGGGACGGTGAGACACTTGATGTCACTACGACAAACGGTGGAGTTTCAATGTCGGTACCGGAGAACTATTCAGCGCACTTGCAGACGGGCACTGTCAATGGAAGCATCAGTGTCGATTTTCCAGTCACCGTTCAGGGACGCTTAACAAAAGAACTGGCTCTGAATCTTGGGTCGGGCGGTGCGACGGTCAAAGCAATGACTACAAATGGCGGCGTCCGAATCAAACGGACTTTTACGAACGAATAACCGTTGAGAGAGCGGCGAGGGGCGAGAGAGAGTCGGGGGCGACGGGAGGACGCGGCGTCGCGAAGAAAGTGGTCACGATGCGGCGATGGGGCGACGGGGTGATACGAAGACTCCGTCGCCTTTTCTATTGCTCTCCACCGCAGCGTCTCCCCATCTCTCTGTCACTGCATCTCCTCGTCGCCCCCTCCCCGTGTGCCCGCGTCTCCCCGTCCCTGCCCCTTCCTAACCCCCTTCCGCGTTTCGTTGTTTTCATTTAATCTCTGTTAATCGTGGATAAGTTTCGCATCACGGGCGGCCGACCATTGCGCGGCCGACTCTCCATCAGTGGCGCAAAGAATTCGGCACTGCCTTGTATGGCAGCGGCGCTACTCACTTCCGAAACCATCACGCTGCACAACATTCCTTACGTCCGAGACATCATTACGCAGCGACGTCTCCTGGAAGACATTGGAGCCACAGTTCTGACGCCGGAACTAAGAACACACAAGATCACTGCCTCCCATATCGAACTCTTTGAAGCACCTTATGAACTGGTGAAGACGATGCGAGCTTCGGTGCTCGCGCTAGGACCTTTGCTTGCTCGATTCGGCAAAGCAAAAGTTTCACTTCCAGGCGGCTGCGCAATCGGAACGCGACCGATTGATTTACACCTTGCCGGGTTTGAACAGTTTGGCGCCGAAGTGAAACTTGAAGGTGGTAACGTCGTAGCTCGCGCACCCAGCGAAGGGCGTTTGCGCGCGGCCGAAATCAACTTTGGCAAAGTTACCGTCACAGGAACTGAGAACCTGATGATGGCTGCCACTCTCGCACGCGGCACAACCGTACTTCACAACGCAGCGCGTGAACCCGAAATAGCCGATCTGGCGGAGCTGCTGAACAAGATGGGCGCGCGCGTGAATGGTGCCGGCTCCGAAACGATCTACATCGAGGGTGTTGAATCACTGAGCGCGGCAGAACACACGATCATTCCCGATCGGATCGAGACCGGGACCTTTATCGTAGCCGCCGCAATTACCAGGGGCGACCTGGAGATCAAAGACTGCCGCCCTGATCATTTGTCAGCAGTGATCGCAAAGCTTCGACAGGTAGGGGTTGAGATTCATCAGGCAAATCCAACTACGCTTGAAGTCACCTGCCCGCGTGGTTTGGTAGCGAGCGGTGTTTCGACAGCTCCGTATCCCGATTTTCCGACGGACATGCAGGCGCAGTACATGGTGCTGATGACACAGGCAAATGGGAGATCGGAGATTATTGAAACTGTTTTCGAAAACCGGTTCATGCATGCTTCAGAATTACAACGTATGGGTGCACACATTCATATCGACGGCAGAAATGCAACGGTTGATGGGCCCACGCCACTGACCGGCGCGCGAGTGATTGCTTCCGACTTACGTGCGTCTGCGTCTTTGGTGTTGGCCGGTTTGATTGCACCTGATGAAACAATCATCGATCGCGTGTATCACATCGATCGCGGATACGAGAAAATAGAAGCAAAGTTACGCGCTGTTGGAGCACAAATTGAACGAATTCGTGCTTCAGTAACAGCGCCTTTGCAAACAGACGCTGAAGCAGTAAGCGAAATGGCCTAAACTTAACCAAGGGAAGGAAGACGAATGTCAGAACAGAGTTGCTTGTTTTGCAGGATTATCAAGGGAGAGATTCCCGGCGATGCAGTTCATAAAGATGATCAGTGTGTCGTCATTCACGATAACAACCCACAGGCGCCGATGCATCTTTTAGTAATCCCGACCGAGCATCTCGAATCACTGGATGAAGCGTCTCAAAAGGATGAGGCTCTTCTTGGTCACCTACTTCGCGTCAGTGCGCGAATAGCCAACGAGCAGGGCCACGCTGAAAGCGGTTATCGCACCGTCATTAATAATGGCGCCGGCGCAGGTCAGTCAGTCTTTCACTTGCACGTACATGTACTCGCCGGTCGACCGATGAATTGGCCCCCAGGCTGAGTCGCGAGTAGATTGAATCCAACGCTAAATAATGAATGCCGTTCGCGTGAGAAAGTTCGTCATTCTCGTTGCCCTCCTACTAATCTGCTCCAACACTTCGCGCTCACAAGCAACCTCTGAATTCTCAATACAGGTTGGCAAAGTAAACGAGAACGTAGTCGTCCAGTCACACCCGGACGAGTCGTATGCGCTGTTCGTTCCAAACGGCTATAAGCGCGAGCAGGCATGGCCAACTATCATCTGCCTCGATCCACGTGCTCGAGGTAAGTCGGCTATAGCGCGCTTTGTTCCAGCTGCGGAGAAATTCGGTTACATAGTCGTCTGTTCAAACAACTCTCGAAATGGTTTGGACTGGAACACCATATCCAAAATCTTCACGGATCTTTGGGATGACACTCACTCGCGATTAAGCATCGACGAGAAGAGAACGTACGCTGCTGGATTCTCCGGAGGCTCTCGTCTCGCGGCGACGTATGCGAGTCGTTGTCGAGGTTGCCTGGCGGGTGTGATTGGTTGTGGGGCAGGATTTCCGGCAGATATTGCTCCGGACGCAAAGACAACATTTGCATATTTCGGACTCATCGGCGTGGACGACTTCAACTTCGGCGAGATGTGGCAGCTCGAGAAGAAGCTCAGCCAGTTACCTGCGCTCTATCAGTTTCAGACCTTTAGCGGCGGACACGAATGGCCACCACAGGAGAAGATTGAGCAAGCAATTGCGTGGCTGACGTTTCTGGCGATGAAGAACGGCCTTACAGTTAAAGACGGCAAGATAATTGAAGACCACTTCGCATCAGGCATGGCTGCCGCTGATCAACTATTGGCAGCAAAGCGGTATGTCGATGCCCAAAGAGTTCTATCTTCGATGGTTCGTGATTTCCAGGACCTTCGCGACGTGAAGACCGTCATTGCTAGATTAAATCAACTCACTGACTCCGAAGAACTGAAGAAAGAAATTAAAACTGAGGAAGAACTTTATCGACGTCAACTTCGCGAAGCTGGCGAGATCAAAAACTCATGGATGCAGGCGCCAGATCCTGAGCAGAGCACTCCTTCTCACACTGAGGCGACGTCAAGACTTGCTGAATGGAGAAAGAAACGAGACTTACCCGTTGACTCGAAAGATCGACGGCTTGCTCGGCGGATTCTGAGTCAGTTGCTAGTCGAGGCTTTCGAAACTTCACAATCGAGTCTGCGAAAGAACGACTACACGACAGCGTTAACGAACTTACAACTGGCAAAGGAAGTTGACCCCAAGAATGCAAATGCCGCTTACGAGATAGCACGCATCTACGCTCTGAAACGACAAAAGAAGTCAGCGCTACAATCACTCGAGGAGGCGGTCTCGCTCGGTTTCAGGGACGTGTCACGTCTCAAGGCCGAAGAAGCGTTTTCAGAAATCACCAACGACCCGCGATATCAAAAGCTTGTAGCGTCGATCAGTAATCAATGACTGGCCCAGCTAGCGGCGCAGATAACAAAATGAAACTTCAAATCGAACAAGTGAGGAAGGGTGGTTTACCCCCGCTACCAAAGCTCATTAAACCTAAGTTCTAAAAACAGCGGGGGTAAACCACCCTTCCTAACTTGTTCAGCTCACCGGTGACAAAATTATCTTTCAACTGAAGTGATTTATCTTCGCTCCACATCTCACAACTCACTAAACCACTAACAATTCAACGGGTACACGCGTTGCTGAGAGATCGACAGCAACTAGTCGATACCTCAGGAGGTCCTATGGGCAGAAACATTTTCGCAGGATTGTTGTTAGCAGTGTGCCTGACTCTCACCAACAACAATTCACAGGCCCAAGTTGCTAAGCACAGATCTGAAGTTGGTGGTGTCTATACCGTCGTTACCCTTTCGGATTTCCAGTCGCGATTGTTTCCTGGGTTTGGCGCGGGCAATTCAACCGTTTCCGGACTGGGTGGTCGCTTTGTCTTCAACTTCAACAAACATTTCGCGCTCGATGCAGAAACTAACTTCTTTCCCGAATCACATCTACTCAACGAAGAGGTCGGTCAGAAAATGCAAGGTTTCATTGGCTTGAAAGCCGGTGTGCGTAAGAGGAGGGTTGGTGTGTTCGCAAAAGCCAGGCCGGGCGTGATGTGGTTTGGTGAGTTTCAAACGCGCGGTAGCTGTACATCGATTCTCATAGGAACCTCGTGTACCGTCGGACACGAAAAAGATTTTGCGATGGATGTGGGCGGTGTCTTTGAGTTTTACCCTTCCGACCGCCTCATCATCAGGGCAGACGTCGGCGACACGATCGTTCGTTATCCGGGTCACACGTTTGGCAGTTTGACGGTGCCGATACTTGTGCCTGCCGAAACGAAGAATAACTTGCAAGTCAGTCTGGGAATGGGTTGGAGATTCTGATAACACACAAAAACCTCCAGTGCCTGGAGCACTAGAGGCCACATCCAACTTAAGTCACTGAAACACTCGCACTAACAGCGCGTGTTTTTTTAACTCTTGATCTTCGGTGCGACTGCCCTCACCGCTTCGGAAACACCCTCCTCATACTTCTTAAAGTTCTCATTGAACCGGCGAGCAAGGTCGGCGGCCTGTCGATCGTAAGCTTCCTTATCGGCCCAGGTGTTCCGCGGCTGCAGCACTTCAGCAGGAACGCCGGGACATGCGATCGGAACGTTCACACCAAATGTTGGATCCGGGATTGTTTCAACCGTTGCCAGTTCGCCGTTGAGAATGGCGCGAATCATCGCACGCGTGTAGGCAATCTTCATTCGATTGCCAACACCATACGGTCCGCCACTCCACCCGGTGTTAACCAACCAACACGCCGCATCGTGTTGGGCCATCTTCTCGCCCAGTAACCCTGCATATACGCCTGGATGCAAAACCATGAACGGAGCACCAAAACAAGTTGAGAACGTAGCTTCAGGCTCTTTGATTCCTCTTTCGGTTCCCGCGACCTTGGCGGTGTATCCGGAAAGGAAGTGATACATCGCTTGTTCAGGGCTGAGCCGGGAAACCGGCGGCAAAACGCCAAACGCATCTGCCGTCAACATGATGATGTTGCGTGGATTGCCGGCACGTCCTTCAGGAACGATGTTGCTGATGCTGGTTAGCGGATACGAAGCTCTCGTGTTCTCGGTCTTACGCGAGTCATCCAGATCGATAACACGCGTCACAGCGTCGTAAACAACATTCTCCAGAATCGTGCCAAACATCTTCGTGGTCCGGTAAATATCGGGTTCGGCTTCCTCCGACAACTTGATCACCTTCGCGTAACAACCGCCTTCGAAATTGAAGACACCATCGTCGGACCAGCC
>Ga0163163_10004112_pt1 | contig 12407 bp, 11 predicted proteins | sample S65metaG_FD_119766 | JGI IMG/M metagenome (GOLD analysis project Ga0163163, IMG submission 119766) | Switchgrass rhizosphere microbial communities from Kellogg Biological Station, Michigan, USA - S6-5 metaG | ecosystem: Host-associated > Plants > Roots > Rhizosphere > Soil | place: USA... | reverse complement strand
GCCGACGCGGAAATACAACGCGCCCATCTGGGCGTAGGCCACGGCCAGTGTGTCGCTTTCCAGATTCACTTTCTCCTTGTCGAATTCCGCGCGCGCCTGCGTGAGCTGCTTTGCCACATCCGGCGTTAGCTTGTTCGTATCGGGCGTGGGCAGGGGCTTCACCAGCGCTTCGGCGTGCAAGTGGGCGGCACCGGCAACGAGCAGGAGGCAACACAAATTTTGCAAGATTTTCATGAGCTGGATTCTGTTAGGCGCGACTGCGCCGCAAGAGGGTCGCACAGTGTAGCGGCCGGACGGGTTGCACTCCAGTTCGCAAACAGCGAACGCAGTTTGCTACGCTGACAGTCAATCCGATAGAAGGATTCCGATTATGCTGCGTGAAGACACAGTCGTGGCGGCAAGCTGAGACAATGGCCGAACACAATCAGTTCCAGCTGTTGCGCGAGCGGCGCTTTCTGCCGTTTTTTCTCACGCAGGCGCTCGGCGCGTTCAACGACAACGTATTCAAGAACGCGCTCGTGATCCTGGTCGCGTTTCTCAGCGTGCAATTGACCGTCGCCGATGTGAATTTCTACACCAACCTTGCCGCCGGGTTGTTCATCCTGCCGTTCCTGTTGTTTTCGGCCACGAGCGGCCAGCTTTCCGACAAGTACGACAAGGCGCGCCTGGCCCAGATCGTCAAGGTTCTGGAAATCGCGATCATGCTGGTCGCCTGCGCCGGATTCCTGCTGAACAATATCGCGCTGCTGCTGGCGATGCTGTTCATGATGGGCCTGCACTCGACGCTGTTCGGGCCGCTCAAATACGGCCTGCTGCCGCAGGTGCTGCACGATCACGAACTGGTCGGCGGTAACGGCCTGATCGAGATGGCGACGTTTGTCGCGATCCTGCTCGGCACGATCCTCGGCGCAAGCCTGATCCGCGTCGACGGACTCGGTGCCTGGTTTGTCGGCGGCACGACGATCGGCATCGCCGTCATCGGCCTCGCCTGCGCGCGTGCGATGCCGCCGGCGCCGGCGCCCGATCCCACGCTCAAGCTCAACTGGAACCCGTTCAGCGAAACCTGGCGCAATCTTGCCTACATCCGCGGCAATCGCGTCGTATTCCTGTCCTGCCTCGGCATCTCATGGTTCTGGTTCTTCGGCTCGATCTATCTGACCCAGCTGCCGAACTTCACCAAGGAAGTGCTCGGCGGCGGGCCTGGGGTGTACACGCTGATCCTGACGGTGTTTTCCGTCGGCATCGGCTTAGGTTCGATCCTGTGCGAACGTCTGTCCGGGCACAAGGTCGAGATCGGCCTCGTGCCGTTCGGCTCGATCGGCATGACCGCGTTCGGCGTGGACCTGTACTTCGCGCATCCGGATTCCGTCGGCGCGCTCGGCCGCGACGTGCACGCGGTACTCGCGCAGCCGCACACCTGGCGCGTGCTGATCGATATGGCGTTGATGTCGATTTTCTGCGGCTTTTTCATCGTGCCGCTGTTCGCGCTCGTGCAGACGCGTAGCGATCCGGCGCGACGTTCACGCGTGATCGCGGCGAACAACATCTTGAACGCCTTGTTCATGGTCGTCGCTGCGGCGGTTTCCGCGGTCCTGCTCAATAAAGTGGGCCTGTCCATTCCCGGCCTGCTGCTCGCGACCGCGCTGATGAACGCCGTGGTCGCCATATATATCTATACGCTGGTGCCGGAATTCCTGCTGCGCTTCGTCGACTGGGTGCTGATCCATACCCTGTACCGCATCACCAAGCGCGGACTCGACAACATTCCCGAGAACGGCCCCGCACTGCTCGTGTGCAACCACGTCAGCTTCATGGACCCGCTCGTGATCATGGGTTGCGTGCGCCGGCCGGTGCGCTTCGTCATGTACTACAAGATTTTCGACATCCCGTTTTTGAAGTGGGTATTCCGCGCTGCAAAGGCGATTCCGATTGCAGGCGCAAAAGAAGACGAAACGATCATGCGCCGCGCGTTCGCCGAAGTGGACAAGGAACTCGCCGACGGCAATCTCGTCTGCATCTTCCCCGAAGGCGGCATCACGCGCGACGGCACGATCCAGCGCTTTCGCCCGGGCCTGGAAAAAATCCTCGAAGCGCGCCCGGTGCCCGTGGTGCCGCTGGCATTGCGCGGCCTGTGGGGCAGCATCTTCAGTCGCAGCGCGCCCGCGCTCGGACAGTTGCGTCTGCCGCGGCGCTTCTGGTCAAGGATCGAACTCGTTGCCGGACCGGCGCTCTCGCCAGGCGAAGCGACTGCACCCACATTGGAAGCAAAGGTGCGGGAATTGCGCGGGGACGCGGCGTAGGAACGCCGAAGGACCGTCGCGAGCACAGCAGGCTATTCGGCGTTCGTTAGAAGAAGCCGCCGATCACCAGCAACGCAATCAGCGTGAGCCACACGACCAACACGCGACGCACCAGCACCATCGCATCATCCAACGCGATCAGCGGGCTATGCGCATCTTCGTGGCCTTCGCCCGCGGCCACGTCGGCATCCACGCTCGCGCGCGCGATGGCATCGAGGAATCCCAGGTCCAGACTCGCATAGCCTTGGCTGTGTGCGTGGTGGTAGTCGCGCCAACTCGTAAACACGGCATCGAAGTTCGATGCCAGCGCGAGCGACAACGCCATCAGATGCGCAGGAACCCAGTCGAGCAGTGCGGCGAATTTCTGTGCCAATACGGGGTTGCCCAGGTTCGGCACGCCCGCGAGCAGCTGCGCGAGGCGATACAGCAGCGCACCGCACGGACCGAGCACGGCAAACCAGAACAACACACCGAACCAGCGTTTGAGCCCGGCATGAAACGTCGCGGTGACGAGATGTTCGGCGTCGAGCGGCAATTCAGCGCTTTGCTCTTCCGCTTTAAGCGCCTGCGCGGCCGCCAGGCGCTGCGCCGTGTCCGGCGCCTTGTCGACGGCTTCGACATCGCGCTCCAGATCGCGCGGACCCCAGCAGTAGTACAGCACGGCGGCGGCGAACAGGAATTCGAGCAGGCCGAACCACGGCGTGCGCAGCGCCCATTGCACGAGCGCGCACAGCAACACCGGCGCCGCGACGCCGAGCACTAGCGCGCCGGCGGCGGAGGGTGGGCGCCCAAGCTGATCGAGCCATTTGCGCCACCAGGAAAAATCGCGCAGGCGCGCAAAATCCGGCAGCGTGTGGCAGATGAAAAGTACCAGCAGGATCGCAACGAATCGGATGGCCATACGGCAATTCTAACCTTTCGCCACCGGTGGTGAAGACCAGCCTTCGGTCAGGCTGCTCAATTCGACGCCTGCCGTCGTGCGCAACCAGTGTTCAATCAGCTTGTACGACACCGACAGGCGCGACGAGACCTGGATGGCTCCCGAGCGCAAACCGGTAACCAGATCATCAACGCTGAACCAGCGCGCTTCGGCCAGTTCCGCGCCGATGCGGATGCTCGGATCGTCGGCAACGGCAGTGAACCCGAGCATGATCGACGCCGGGAACGGCCACGGTTGCGAGGAGTGATAGTCGCACGCGCCGACGCGCACGCCGGCTTCCTCGAACACTTCGCGGCGCACTGCGTCTTCGAGGCTTTCGCCGGGCTCGACGAAACCGGCCAGCGTCGAATAGTGCCGTTCCGGCCATTGCGGCCCGCGCCCGAGCAGGCAGCGATCGCCGTGACTGACGACGACGATGATCGCGGGGTCGGTGCGCGGGAAATGTTCGATGCCGCATTGTGGATTCGTACACTTCGCGCGATGTCCGGCCCCCTGCAGCGTCAGCGGTGCCGCGCAGGCCGCGCAGTAGTGCGTGCGCTGCTGCCAGTGCGCGAGCCCGCGTGCGTACGCGAACAGCCCGGCCTCGAACGCCGGCAGCGTGGCGCCGGCGCTGCGCAGGTCGAGAAAAGCGCCGCCGGCTGCGGCGGCGGCGCTGGCTGCGGCCGCGTCGTCCAGGCTGAGCAGGAAATGATCCGCATCAGCGATGCAGCCGAGCAAGCTCGGTGTCGACTGCGGCGCGAGGTGCTCGCGTGCGCTGCAGTCAAGCTGCAGCAGACTGCAGCGATCGGCGGATGTGAGCGCGCTGCCATCGGGGCGGATGACCAGAAAACGCGCACTGGCAGCCTGCTCGCGTTCGGCGAGCCACCCCGGATCGTCACGCTGCTCGGCGCGGCGATCCAGTTCCAGCGCCGCGAAAACGTTGGCGCCACTGCGCACGCTCGAACTCATGCAGTCAGACCGAAAACGAAGACCCGCAACCGCACGTTGTCTTCGCGTTCGGATTGCGAATCACGAACTGGGCGCCGTGCAGGCTCTCGGTGTAGTCGACTTCAGCGCCCATGAGGTATTGCAGACTCAGCGGGTCCACGACCAGCGTGACGCCATCCCTGATGACGGCAAGATCGTCATCCGCGCTTTGCTCGTCGAACGTGAAGCCGTACTGGAACCCCGAGCAGCCGCCGCCGGAGATGTACACGCGCAGCTTCAGGTTCGGATTGTTTTCTTCCGTGATCAACTCACGCACCTTGTGCGCAGCCGCGGTCGTGAACACGAGCGGTTCGACCAAGGCGTTCTGATAATTCGGCGTATCGTTCATCATCGCGGCGCAGATGTTATTCGCTGTATATAGATCGCGCCTGCAGTGTGGAAATTCAAGCCTTGGCGGCCGCCTTCGCGGGCTCGGACGATTCGTCCGCACCCGCCGCCGGTTTCGGCAGTTGCTTCGGCGCTTCTGCGCGATGCACCATCTTGCCGTTGATCTGCGCGCCGGCCGACATCTCGAGCAGCTTGTAGTAGACGTTGCCTTCCACACGCGCATTGCTGGCCAGCTCCAGACGTTCGCTCGCAGTGACGTCGCCGACGATCGAACCATCAATGACAATGTGCGGCGCTTGCACTTCGCCGGTTATGCTGGCGTGTGCCGACAGCGTCAGCATGGCCTGCGCGCCGTCGCCGCGAATGGCGCCATCGACCTTGCCGTCCACATGCAGGCGGCCACTAAAGTGGATATCGCCTTTGATCGTGGTGCCATTGGCGATCAACGTGGTGGCTTCCGGCGCCGGCCGCGCCTCTTTTCGACTACTGCTGAACATCGGCAATCTCCTGCGCTGACAGCGCGTCGTTCCAGGCGAATTCCTGCTCGACATGGCCCAATTCGGCGCCGCCCTGAGCTTCGACATGGATGCGGTTGGGGGTGAAGTCTTCCGGCAACATCAGGCTGCCGGCGACCTGCTGAAAATACTTGAACGAGAACGGTACTCCCGCTGCGTCCTGATTCGGCGCAAGCTCGCCCCAGCCGAGGGTGACCAACTTGCCCGCGCGCGCGCCGCTGACGCTCAAACGCATGTGTCCGTTGCTGACTTCGCCGGACTTGAGCGTCTGCGTCAGCGTCACGGTGAAGTTGTATACATGCCCTGCGGAACCGGGTTTCAGATGCACGCCGTGCACGCTCAGGCCTTCCGGTCTGGCATGGCCGTCGGTAAGACGGCTGTAGAAGGCCAGGTCGGCGCGCAGACCGGCGATTTCTTCCTGACGATCGCGCAGGTTCTGCTGCAATTCGCCATTGGCGCTCTTGGCGACCTGTTCACCGCGCTGCGCAATTGCGATCTGCTTGAGCAATTCGGCGTGCTCGTTGCGCGCCTGCGTAATAGCCGTCTGCCCCGCCAGATCGCCGAAACGATGCAGCAGCACAATCACCCCCGCGAGCGAAGCCAACCACGCGGCAGCCATCACCAACGAGCCGCGCCAGCGACGCTGCGCGCGATGCGGCCGTACGATCAGGACAGGAGGAGGCAGAACCTTGGCCATGCAGAATCCGTTCGCTCTGGGAACCATCGGAAGAAGCGTCGCGAGCGAAGGCAGATTGCGTGCCGCCGGAGCGCAGGAACCGGAGTGTACACGCTAGTACACGAGGTTTCCGAGCATCGCCGGCACACCAGGTGCCGAGCGCAGCGGGTTCTTCCGATGGTTCCCATGCTCGCAGCAGGGGAGCGCCTTATAGCCCTCAGCGGCGCACCGGTCAAGCCCGCGCCCTCCGGTACACCGCTATACTGTGACGCCGATTGCGCTTTGGCATGTACCGATGCTGTTCTTGTGGATCAAAGCCCTGCACATTGTTTTCGTCGTCACCTGGTTTGCGGGCTTGTTCTATCTGCCACGCCTGTTCATCTACCACGCCGAATCCGGCAACCCGGCGGTGCGCACACAATTGAAGGTGATGGAGCGGCGCCTGCTCGCCATCACGCATATCGGCGGCGGCCTGGCGCTGCTCTTCGGCATGTGGACACTGGCCCTGGCGCCGGGCTACCAGCAGCAGGTCTGGCTGCACGCCAAACTGGGACTGGTTGCGTGCCTGATCGCGTATCACGCGTATCTGATGCGCTTGGCCCACGCTTTCGCGCAGGATCGCAGCGTGCATTCGTCGCGCTGGCTGCGCATCTTCAACGAGGTACCAGCCTTGTTGTTGATCGCCATCGTGATTCTGGCGGTCGTGAAACCGGGATAATGGCGGCTTATTCGACGGTTCCTGGACTGGTATAGTGCCGCGGATGGGGCGGAACTGATGCAAAAGCAAGAAGATACCCAACAGGCAGCGGAATTGCGGCTGGCTTTTCTACGCCACCTGCCCAAGCGCCTGGATACCTTGCGCAAGCGCGGCCAGCGCCTGTCGACGCAGGGCTGGGACATCAACGCCCTGACCAACCTGTTCCGCGAACTGCAAACGCTGGCTGGCACTTGCGGCCGCTACGGCCTGCTCGACATCGGCGAGCGTCTGTTCGCGCTGGAACGTTTTCTTGCGCCGTTTGCCGAACGCGTGGCGATTCCGGATGCGACGCAGAGCGAAGCGTTTGCGCTGTTGCTGCGCGAGCTCGATCCGTTGATCGCCACCCATGAAACACAATACGGCGGCGAACCGGGCGTGACCGCCGCGGCACAAGCCGCCGTGCTCACCGTGGCGGCGCCACAGGTCACTAATTATCCGCTGCAGGTGACGCCACCACCGGAATACTGGAAGCGCTTCGGTGCCGCGACGGTTGCTGTCGCTCCAGGGGCGCGTAGTGCTGCCATCGCCCCTGCCCCCGCGCCCGCGACCAGGTCGATTTCCGCGCCTGCCCGGCCGAGTCCCGTCGCGCCGGCAGTCAGCGCGCCGATGGCTGTAGCGCCGGCGCCCGCGAAGAGCGAGCAGCGCAAGGTATTCCACTTGAGCGACGGCAATCCGCTGGCCTGCGAGGTCGATCAGAAAATCGAGACCAGCGGCTACGAGTTGACGCTGCTCGACAGCGTGGATGAACTGAAGGAAGTGCTGGCGGCGTTCGCGCCGCACCTGGTCATCGTCGACGCACCATTCCAGGATTCGCTCGAATCGATCGGCGATATGGTCAAGGCCGCGCGCGCGCGTCTCGGCCGACGCCTGGCCCTGCTCGCGTTTTCCGATTCCGGCGAATTGCCGGTGCGTCTGCGCGCGATGCGCGCCGGTGCAGACAGCTTCGTGCCATTGCCGACGCAATCGAGCGAAGTCATGGGCCGCATGGCCGAGCTGCTCGATGCCGACACGACCGACCCGTTCCGCGTGCTGATCGTCGAAGACGACCGCTCGCAGGCGATCTTCGCCGAATCGATCCTGCGCAAGGCCGGCATGAACACGGCCGCGGTGACCGATCCCCTGGCCGCGCTCGATCGTCTGGAAGGCTTCAATCCGGAGCTGATCCTGATGGACCTGTACATGCCCAACTGCTCGGGCATGGAACTGACCGCGATCATCCGCGAGCGCGAAGCGTTCATCAATACGCCGATCGTGTTCCTGTCGGGCGAACACGACGAAGAGAAACATTTCGAGGCACTCAATGCTGGCGGCGATGATTTCCTGTCCAAGCCGATTCGGCCCAAGCACCTGATTTCCGCCGTGACGAATCGCGTGCGCCGCGCACGCACGCTGGGCAAGCGCGCGCAGGCGCAGAACCCGCGCGATCCGGTCACCGGCTTGTATCAGCGTGCCCATGTGCTCGACCGCCTCAACGCCACACTGGCCGGCGAAGACGCGACGGCGCAAAGCGGCGGTTTGCTGTACGTGGAAATCGACGGCGCCGGGCAGATCCGCGAACGCGTCGGCCTGACGATTTTCGATGCCCTGCTGAACCAGGTCGGCGCGTTCATCGCTTCGCACATCGAGGCCAAGGATCTGGCAGCGCGCTACGGCGACACGAGCTTCATTCTGCTTTGCCATAGCGGCGACGATGCGGCTTTGGCCAAGCTCGCCCTCGATCTGCGCGACCGCACCTCGCGCGAAGTGTTCGAGCACGAAGGCAAGACGCTCACAGTGAGCCTGGGTTTCGGCATCTGTGCATTCGCTGCGGGCCTGGGCGACGCCGGCGCCATGCTCAACGCGGCCGAGCGCGCGTTCGCCGACGCGCGCACGCCCGGCGGCGACCGCGTCGGCGTGTACCGGGCCGAGAGCAGCATCGCCACCGAGGTCGACCAGTCGCTCGGCCAATTGCTGCGCGCCGCACTCGCCGCCGAAGATTTCCAGCTGCTGTTCCAGCCGATGGTGGCGTTGCAGGGTGGCGACGAGGAGGCATTCCAGTCGCTGCTGCGCCTGCGCGGCGCCGATGGAAAATTGTATACGGCGGCCGAAATCCTGCCGATCGCCGAGCGCGAAGGCATCGCTGCCGACATCGACCGCTGGGTGGTCTCGCGGTGCCTGCTCGTGCTCGCCGAACGCGCGCGCCAGCGCCGCCCCGTGCGCCTGTTCGTCAGCCAGGGCATCGAGGCCGCGCGCGATCCGCAACGTGCCGGCTGGCTCGGCCAACTGCTCGAGACACGGCGCCTGTCCGGTGCGCAGCTCGTGCTGGAGTTCCGCCTCGACGAGGCCGCCGGCGCGGTGCGCGAAGTGGCGGCGTTCGCCAACGCGCTGCGGCCGATCGGTGTGACCTTGTGCCTGACCGGATTCGACGCCAACGCAGCCACGCTGCAGCTGTTGCAACACCTGCCGGTGGCGTATCTGAAACTCGCCCCGAAATACACCGGCGCCGGGCTGCGCGACACCGTACTGCGCGAGGAACTGCGCCAGATCGTCGTGCGCGCGCACGACAGCGACCGCCGCGTGATCGCGCCGCGCATCGAAGACGCCCAAAGCGCATCGTTGCTGTGGAACGCAGGCGTGGATTATCTGCAAGGGGACTTCGTGCAGCAGGCGGGACAAGAACTGAGCTTCGACTTCAATGCCGCCACGGCCTGATCGTCGCGATTCCGCGTTTGCGCGGCTGCACCCGGCGGCGCCATGGATCGTGCGCGTGAGCCTGTTCGTCGTCGCCGCGATCGGCCTCGGCGCGCCATTCGTGCTGCCGCCGATGCTCGCGTTGTGGATCGCGCCGCCGCTCGTGCTCGCTGCGCTCGGCGGCTGGATCGGCTGGCGCGCGTACGCCGCTGTCGAGCCGGAGCCCGCGTCCGCGCCGATAGCGGCGCCGGTAGCGGTCAGACCGCAGCCGTCGCAGACCTCGGCCACGCAAGTGGCGATGCAGGCGGAACTTGAGAAGCTGCGCAGCGTGCAAAGCGAACTGATGCGCGCCAAGCAGGACGCGGAAAGCGCGATGATGGCGAAGGCGGAATTCCTCGCCACGATGAGCCATGAAATCCGCACGCCGCTCAACGGCATTATCCCGCTGCTCGACATCGTGCTGTCGACCAAGCTCGCGCCGGATCAGCAGGATTACCTGCAGACGGCGTACAAGTCCTCACGCGAATTGCTGCGCATCGTCGACGACATCCTCGACTACTCGAAGATGGAGGCGAACAAACTCGAGCTCGAAACGACGGGCTTGAACCTGCGCGAGCTGCTCGACTCGGTGCACCGCCTGCTGGTCAAGAACGCTGAAGCGAAGGGCCTCGCGTTCAACGTGGCAATCGAGCCGGGCGTGCGCATTGCCGTGCGCGGCGATCCGACGCGCCTGCGCCAAGTGTTGACGAACCTGGTCAGCAACGCGATCAAGTTCACCGAGCGCGGCTCGGTGATGATCCACGTCAGCAAGCACAAGGAAACACGCACGCATTACGAGTACCTGTTCGCGGTCAAGGATACCGGCATCGGCATCGCGCCGGAGACGGTCAACAAGCTGTTCCAGGCCTTCACCCAGGCCGATGCGTCGACCACGCGCTTCCACGGCGGCACCGGCCTCGGGTTGGCGATCTGCCAGCGCATCGTCGAACTGATGCAAGGTAAGATCGGCGTGCGCTCGGAAGTCGGCAAGGGCGCAATGTTCTGGTTCAGCGTGCCGCTGCTCAAGGCGCTCGGCGACACCACCGCCTTACGCAGGGACCTGCACGGCACGCGCGCGTTGGTGATGGCCAACGATGCGCCGACGATGCGCCGCCTGAGCGGTTATTTCGGCGCGTGGGGCATCACTTTCCAGCAAAGCGCCGCCGCGGCGGACGCGCTGAGCAAGCTGCGTTCGGCGGCGAGCATGGGCGAAAGCTGGGCCTACGATTTCTTGATCCTGGACACTGCGGCGATTCCGCCGGCGGCGGCTTTGACCCTGCTGCGCAACGTCAACCGCGAGCCGATCCTGGAGCGTGTGCGCTGCGTGTTCCTGCTCGGCGACGAGCCGACGCCGGTCGACCTGGGCAACGAATCGCGCGCCCTGACCATACCGCGTCAGTCCAGCGAAGCGGAACTGCGCGGTGCGCTGCTCAAGCTGCTCGGCGTCGGCGAGCAAGCGGTCGAGATCGTCAATCCGCTGCCGGAAGCCCTGCCGCCAGTACAGATCGAGGCCCCACCTGAAGCGACCAAACCAATCGCCGGCCACGTACTGCTGGTCGAGGACAATCCAGTCAACCGTCAGGTCGCACAACGCCTGCTGTCGCTGATGGGCATCAGCTTCGGTGGCGCGTTCAACGGCAAGGAAGCGCTCGAACAGCTCGAAAAGGACAGCTACGATGTCGTGCTGATGGACTGCCAGATGCCGATCATGGACGGCTATACGGCCGTTCGCATCCTGCGCCAGAACGAGGAAGCCACACCCGGCAAGCACCTGCCGGTGATCGCGATGACCGCCAACGCAATGGCCGGCGATCGCGAAAAATGCCTGCGCGCCGGCATGGACGATTACATGTCCAAGCCGCTCAACCGCGCGCTGATGGAGCAGACCCTGCGCAAGTGGCTGCCACCCGGCGCCAAATCGCGCATGCTCGCTCCAACCACCAAGCCCGCGGCGGCGGTGCCTGCGGCAACTCCGGCCTCTGCGACGGCCGCCCCGGCTGCCGCCGGGACTTCCGCCGGCGCCGCACTCGATACCGACGTCGTGCGCGACTTGCTCGATGTGATGGGCGACGAGTTCACCGATCTGGTGCGTGTGTATCTGGAAGACACGCCGAAGTCGGTCGCCGCGTTGGAACAGGCGGCGGCGCGCGGCGACATCGAAGGCCTGATCGCACCGTCGCATTCGCTCAAGTCGACCAGCGCCAATCTCGGCGCATTGTCGTTGTCCGAGCTGGCCAAGCGCCTGGAGCACGGCGCACGCGGCGGCACGCTCGGCGACGAAGCGCCGATGATCGTTGCCGAGCTCAAACGCACGTTCCAGCGTGTGAATGTCGAGTTGAACGCGCTGTTGGCGAAGAGTACCGCTTAGCTCTTCAGCTTGGTCTGCAGGTAGTTCGTTTCGCCGAGCTGCTCGATCAAGCCCAGTTGCGTCTCGAGCCAGTCGATGTGCTCTTCCTCGGATTCGAGAATCTTCGCGAACAGATCACGGCTGACGTAATCGCCGACCGATTCGCAGTGTGCGATCGCGGCCTTGAGATCCGGATGCGCCTGGCGTTCGAGCTTCAGATCGCATTTGATCGCCTCGATCGGCGTCTCGCCGATCAACAGCTTACCGAGCGCCTGCAGGTTCGGCAGCCCTTCCAGGAAAAGAATGCGTTCGATCAGCCGATCGGCGTGTTTCATTTCGTCGATCGATTCGTGGTGCTCGTGCTCGGCCAGTTCCTTGTAGCCCCAGTTCGCGTACATCTTCGCGTGCAGGAAATACTGGTTGATTGCGGTGAGCTCGTTGAACAGCGCCTTGTTCAGGTGCTTGATGACAGTGGGGTCGCCTTTCATGGGCCGGCTCCTGAAAAGATCAGCGCGACTATAACGCGCGCATGCAGCACGTTGTAGAAACGCGAATCGTGAACATTTGCACGCGCGGGCGCGCGTGAGTTTTTACGCCGCGGCGAGCAGCGGCAGACTGAAGGCGCGCCGCCGGCTTTCGTGTTCTTCGCGCAATACTTGCTCGGCCAGATCCGCGCAACTGCCACAGTTGCCGGCGCAGCCGGTGCGGCGGGTCAATTCGGACAGGCTGCGCACGCCGTCGGCGGCGGCTTCGCGCACGACGCGTTCAGTAATCCCATTGCAGATGCAGATGTACATGCCGCATATTGAAATGCAAATGAGAATGATTGTCAACTACATCGCGGCGCAT
>Ga0163163_10004106_pt1 | contig 12416 bp, 8 predicted proteins | sample S65metaG_FD_119766 | JGI IMG/M metagenome (GOLD analysis project Ga0163163, IMG submission 119766) | Switchgrass rhizosphere microbial communities from Kellogg Biological Station, Michigan, USA - S6-5 metaG | ecosystem: Host-associated > Plants > Roots > Rhizosphere > Soil | place: USA: Michigan... | reverse complement strand
CGGTGGAAGCGGCGAAGTTCCTGCACATCGAAACTTTCCTGCAATCGTACATCAAAACACAACTGCAGGGGAACTTACCTTTCCTGGGGGATCTTAAGGCAATGGAGACCCATAAATAGCCTTTGCTTTAGACTACGTTATTAAACAATATAGAACCCGCTATGAAAGCGGGTTTTATTGTATATTGCTTGTGCAAATAATCTTTCTCAAGTTGTGACCCTCTGAATTCTGCTGTATTAGTTTTATTGTAATCTCAATTGACGCCCTGATTGAACTAATTTAAATTCAGATGGCGTTCTACTAAAAATGTACTTTTTCATCCCGCTTTAGGCGTTGCCATCCTGAATGGTAAGGCACTTAAAAAATTGGCATGAAAGCCAGGCCGTAAATATCCAGGCCTTCAGCACCTACTTTATGTGTTTTGCCATTTCAAATTTTAAAGGCAGGAAGCTAAGCAGGTTTAAAACCAAATTCATTACACGCACAGCTATGGCACCTTCTTTAAGCAGTTTTTACGGGTCATGGCTCGTGGTTGCTACTGAAAACTACACCATTTCTGGTATATAGTGGCAGCTCTATGCAGAGTTGATGTTGGACTTTTGCAGGTAACCTGAGTTGGGTGTGTTAATAAGGCAGTTGGCTTAGATAGACAAGAATGGTAACGATCAAGAAGGGTATAAACAGATGAGATAACAACAAAACGGACTCAAAACATGCATCCCTTTGTGACGCCGCCTATATTGTCCTTACTCAAAATTTGGGAGTCGCGCGGGAAAGCATCATTATCTTCTGATTTATCAAAAAACTTTTCGGTGGCTTTTGTGATTCCTTTCGAATTTTTTAGCTTGTTGATTATCCAATCATTTGTGGAATAACGCGATAAAAGCTAGAAAATATTAAATTACTGAGGAGATTTTGATTTCTTCATGTTACCAATACCGCCGAAATCCAATATCATTCTGGGCTTTTAGTTTTTTTCGTTAAAAATGAATTTTAAAAACCATTTAAGCAACTGCTATGAAAAGAATCCTCCTTGCTTTCATTCTGTTCATTTGCATAGGTGCCTGTAACGATAAGGCTGAAAAAAATAAAACTCCATCAACAGGAGGTTTATCTTCCGGACAGGCGCTCTCAACATTTAAATTGCCGGAAGGATTCAAAATAGAATTGGTGGCAGCAGAACCAATGATCTCTGATCCTGTTGCAATGGATGTTGATGAAAATGGAAACATATACGTAGTTGAATTGCATGGTTATCCTTTGGATACAGCAGGTTTGGGAAAAATAAAATTGCTCACTGATTCAGATGGAGATGGCGTGCCGGATAAGGCCACTTTGTTTGCAGATCACCTACGTATGCCAACAGGCATCATGCGATGGAAGAAAGGAGTTATCGTTGTGGATGTTCCGGAAATTATTTACCTCGAAGATTCCGACCACAATGGTAAAGCAGACATAAAGAAGACAATTATTACTGGCATTGCATTAACCAATCCTCAACACATTGCCAATACACCCATCTTTGGACTCGATAACTGGATCTACATTGCCCACATGGGTACGGTTACTCCAAGGGTATCCATGGAATTTAGCGACAGTGGTAATATTGTGCGTTATTTGGACAATCCATCTGCAAAGGCATTACCCCGCAATGCAGATGGAAGAAATATTCGCTTTAAGCCCGATAAATATGAAATAGAAATGCTTTCAGGACATTCGCAGTATGGCCATACATTTGATGATTGGGGTCACCACATCTGCACTGATAATTCAGATCATTTGTACCACGAAGTAATTGCGGCAAGATATTTACAACACAATCCCAATCTGCTGGTTGAGGATGCATCGGAGTATATCCCTGATCACGGGAATAACTGTGAAGTATACCCCATCACGATCAATCCGGAAAACCAGTTGTTGACAGGCAGGGGCATTATTACTTCTTCTTGTGGTGTTACATGGTACCAGGGCGGTTTATTCCCTGACAGTTTTAACAATGTCACTTTTATCGCAGAACCTGTTAGCAATATCGTACATGCAGACCGGATCAATGAAAAAGGAGCAACATTTACTGCATCAAGAGTTTACCAGAAAAAAGAATTTCTTGCATCAACAGACGGGTGGTTTAGGCCCGTTCAATTTTATATCGGCCCCGACGGCGCTTTGTATGTGATAGATTATTACAGGCAGATAATTGAACATCCCGAATGGATGAGTGAAGATGTCAACGAATCTGGCGCATTGTATAATGGGTCTGATAAAGGACGCATTTACCGTATAACGCCGAACTCAACGTCAAAAATGAACTGGTGCAATAAAATCAATCTCGGCAAAGTATCTACTGAAGAGCTCGTAAAAACCTTAACCAGCAACAATATTTGGTGGCGACGCAATGCGCAGCGTTTATTGATCGACAGAAAAGATAGTGGTACCACCAGTTTGCTAAAATATTTGCTGGATACAACTAATTCGCCAACTGCTGCAGTGCATGCTTTGTGGACATTAGAGGGCTTTAATGCAACGGACACAGGTATACTTAAAAAAGCATTACATAATTCAACACCGGGGGTACGTGAAAATGCCATTTTGATTGCTGAGCTACATCTTAAAGATTTTCCACAACTTGAAAAAGAGTTACTGGCACTACAAAACGATCCTTCAGCAAAAGTCAGATACCAGTTGCTTTGCACGTTGGGGAATTTACATGATGCTCTAAGCCTGTCCGCCCAACAAAAAATATTGATGAAAGATGTGAACGATAAGTGGGTGCAGTTGGCGGCACTTATCTCATCAAAGGGTAACGAAATGATATTGCTGGAAAAAAGTATAGCTGCTTTGTCTTCCTCACCTTCTGAAGGCAAAGCTTTATTCTTTTCAAATTGTGCTAAATTAATAGGCCTTTCCAAAAGAACAGACGATATCAAAAAAGTTTTCCAGCTTTCTTTAAATAATAACTCGCCAAAATCAGGTTGGTGGCAAGCTGCATCGCTAAAAGGTTTATCAAGATCTATTTCCGAACAAGGAATCCCACCAGGAAACTTTGACGCAGAGAAATCAGTATTGCTCTCGAGATTTTCTGCTGGGAATTCGCCATTAGTGCGTAGTGCATCCATTGATCTTTTGCATGACCTTGGCATAACAGAAAATGATGGATGGAGAGCGACACTCGCAAAAGCAAAAGCCGTTGCGGAAAATCCAAAGGAAGATGAAGGATATCGTAATGATGCCATCAGGTTGCTTGGACTGGATAAAAAAGGCAACTATCATTTATTACTTGAAAAAATAGTTACTTCCGAAGAACCCGTTAGACTACAACAAAGCGCTTTGCATACTTACAACCAACTTGAACCAAAGTCAGCCTGCAATTTCATTGTAGACAACTGGAAAAATTTTTCAAAAGATCTGCGTGATGTTGCAATGGATATATTCCTTTCATCAACCAGCAACAGCCGTGTCCTTCTTGACGCAGTGAAAAATGGCACCATACAATCCACTTCCATAAGCTGGCGGATGAAAGAACAATTGGCAAACAGCGATGATTCAAGCGTCCGCAACCGTTCCAGGCAATTAATTATAGCAGAAATTGAAAGCAGGGAAAAAGTATATAATCAATATCTGCCTGTACTTAACGTGAAAGGCGATACGACAAAAGGGTTGATCGTTTTTAAAACTGTTTGCGGAGTTTGCCACCAGTATCAGGGAGAGTATGGAAAAGTATTTGGGCCTGATCTCGGCTCCATTCGGAACAGGGAAAAAGCTTCTATTATGACTGATATACTTAACCCGAATCGTTCCATTGCAGTAAATTATGACCTCTGGAATGTTACGAAAAGAAATGGCGAAAAATTTAGTGGGATCATGAGTTCCGAGACATCCGGTACTATTACGCTTACCCAGTTGGGTGGCCAGCGTATCACTATTTCAAGAGCAGACATCAAAATGATGGAAACGGCTGACGCATCCCCAATGCCAGTGGGGCTTGAGGCTTCAATATCGAAGGAACAAATGGCTGACCTGCTCGAGTTTCTAACTAAGTAAGAATAACCATACAAAAAGCCAAAGTATAAACCAGGTAAAAATTTAATGAAGAGTAAGGGAACGATGTACTTGGATCAATGCTTCCTTTCTTTTGCTTTGTCTGAGAAAAAACTTCTCTTTTCTCTCTGGAGCATATGCTGTAACAGACTCTGTAAGCTCTCTTGAAACGTAAATATATCGCCACATCATTATTGATCTTTAGGAGACGGACAGGGGCTTAACCATATTGATCTCAAATATTCATCATTTCTAAACTGGTCCTTTTTTGCTCCCACTGCAAACAAAAAACGCTGAAACCTTGACTGGTTCAGCGTTTCATTGAAGTACCCGTGATCCCGCTGGGACTTCTACAATTCCTTTAGAACCCGCTCTGGTAGATAATTTCAGGAAATTTTAAAAAGCTGGTCCGGAGCTGGGCCCGGTGAAATATAAGGTATCATCACCGACATGAACCCCCGGATCAATGATGCTCTAAGCAAAAATATTTCAGTAACTCCCACGCTACAAGACCAAGAGCTCCTATAGCTGCACCGATGGCTCCAAGCATTAGAAGCTGGTCGTTCCTCTTCCTTATTCTTATATCGGTTTTGATGTTTTCTATTTCTAATTTATCTCTTTCATCCTTTGCTTTATATCCCCATTTTCTTTGAATAAAATACCATCATAAGACAGCTTATAGATCCCTTGCTCAATCAAACCAAATTTTCTTCCAGGATCTTTATGCCACCCGGTATCGAGGAAACCATCTTTATCTAATTTGAGTATTAACCCTTCAACATCATTATTTTCCTGATCTCCCTTGAAGTGCTCTTTGATAACGTCTTCAAGACGAACATACTTGTATTTCTTGTTGTATAAATAATTAAGAAGACTATCTAAATCATCAATTCCCATATATTAACTATATAAGCAGCAAATTTACCTCTTGTCTCCTATTCGGATTAACCAAGAATAATTGAAGATATTGCTAACTTAGTAACTATGGAAGCGCCTAGAAAAAGAGGTAGCTATAAAAAGAAAGAATAAACCTAACGGATGTATAAGTTTACATTCATTTGTTGGGCGGGAATAGGCCCACGGTGGGATTTGAAATATATTACTCAGTCAGTTTTTTTTCCTTCTTATGCTGAATGAAGAAGAAAATACTCCATATAATACTCACTATGTGCATAAAGAGAATATTTGTATAAGACCAATACAAAATGTGTTCGCTTTCGGGATTGGCTATTTCTAAAGCCATAGAAACTTGAAATGGTACAATGTTAAGTATGAGCAATATCCTTAACCATAATTTGAATTTCTTATAAAAGGTCATTAGAATCATTGCTGGAAAGACAAAGTAAAACGCTGAGCTTACAATATGTACACCAACCTTCTGATTCATAAAATCGGTAGATGCAAAAAGAACACCCCAGCCTATAGCCAATAATATAAAACCAGCAGCAGGCATTTCATCACCATCTCTGGCAAGTTTAACAGATAGCAATGTGGTTCCAGTTATAAAAAGAGCATCGGTAAATTTAATCAGAACGTCCGCTACGTGACCTCCAATTATAATTGCTTGAATCAGCGTAATTGCAGAACTTAAAAAACAAATAAGTTGCGCCGGTATCAATTGGTAGTCTTCCTTATGAACAACCATAATTTGGTAAATTTCATATAAGATAACAAATCAATTAATAATAGCTACTTTATTACCTTTGGTCTGTCACGTATATAGTCTCCGAAATTTCAAACTGACCCACCACCGAAATCCGGTGTTCTACAAATTTTAATATCTAAATGTTCTGGAATAACCAACATCATTAATTCACTACAAAACATCGTTATGAATATTGAACCAGTTCTACAAAGTATAGAACATAAGTTAGACACCTTTCTAAAAGTTCAGTCTCCAATAGCAATAGTTCAATCAGATAGGATCGAAAAGATAGTAATAGAGATCCTGGAAAAATTAAAAGATGAACGAACACCATTAGCTGATAAGTGGCTTACCGAGTCTCAGGTATTGAAAATCCTGAACGTCGGAAAAAAAAGCTTGCAAAGAATAAGACTAAGTAACAAGATAAGATTCAGTTCTGCCACAGGACGAAAGTTTCTGTATTACAAAGCTGATGTAGAAAACTATATCTATGATAACTCAAGTGTAATCAGACGAAAATCAAAATCTGGTTGAATGAATGTTGAATATAGAGATGCAATTTATATCGAAGACGAATAAATAAAGTGGGTCCGGTGAATAGATAAAGCAGGTACGGTTGCATGTGTCCACATATGTCTAGTTACTGACAAAGTTCGTCCATTTAAACATCAAAAAAAGAGAGTTATAAGGGCTTAAAACCTTTATAACTCTCTATAAATCAACTAGTTACACGTGATCCCGCTGGGACTCGAACCCAGGGCCCCAACATTAAAAGTGTTGTGCTCTACCAACTGAGCTACGAGATCAATATTGTTGATGCACTATCTGCCCGGATGATCAACGAAAGGCACCCGATCAGCCGTTTTTAAAATGGAGTGCAAAAATAAGCTCTCGCTGTCTACGCGCCAAAAAGTTTTTGATCGTTGTAAGCTTATTTCTTTGAGGAAACCGCACCATTTCCTTCGCTTCGTTTACATTGCACATTTTAATTTAGGTTTGCTTACCAATTACGTTTTCATGTCAAATTTTTTCAATAATAAAGTGGTAGCTGTAACCGGCGGCAGCGAAGGCATTGGCAAGGCATTGGTCGAAGCGCTCCTTCAAAAAGGCGCTAAAGTGGCAACATGTGGCCGAAATAATGATAAACTATATAGTTTGCGCACAGATTTCGCGTCATTCCCCTTACACACCACGGTGACGGACGTAAGCAATGAAAATGATTGCCGCCGCTTTATTGAATCCACTATAAAGGTTTTTGGCGGTATTGATATTTTGATCAACAATGCAGGGATCTCCATGCGGGCAGAGTTAAAAGATGCCTCGGTGGACGTGATAAGAAAAGTGATGGATATTAATTTTTTTGGAGCTGTGTATTGCACGCATTTTGCACTCAACTCCTTGATAGAACGCAAAGGAATTATTGTGGGTGTATCTTCCATTGCGGGATACAGAGGTTTGCCGGGTCGCAGTGGGTATTCTGCTTCAAAATTTGCTTTACAAGGCTGGCTTGAGGCCATACGAACTGAATTGATCGATAGTGGCGTACACGTAATGTGGGTGTGCCCCGGCTTTACGACATCTAATATTCGAAATGCAGCACTAAACAACAAAGGAGAATCTCAGGGCGAAAGTCCTTTGGATGAAAGCAAATTGATGAGCGCCGAAGAATGCGCGAGAATCATTTTACACGCCATCGAAAAGAAAAAAAGAACTGTAATAATGACGTTTACCGGTAAGCGAACCGTGCTTCTTAATAAATTTTTCCCCGGCTTTACCGATAAAATGACGCGAAAGTTTTTTTACGATAAAGGAACTCTCGTGAAATGATTGAGATGGAAGGATTGCAGATTTCAGATTGTATTTTCGTAAATAAATCAAATTCTTAAATCTAAAATCACAAGTCGAAAATCAAAAATTTCTAAATGCCACTACTAACTCTTTCATCTGACATAGGCACCCAGGATTATTTAGTGGCAGCAATGAAAGCACAATTGTTAAAGGCAAACCCCGATTTCAGTCTTGTTGATATTTCTCATAATATTCCACCGTTTAATTACCCACAGGCGGCTTACGTCTGCCGTAATGCGATACGAAATTTCCCGGCCTTTACGTATCATCTCATCCTGGTAAACTTATATGAGTCTAAACCGGAGCAAATATTGCTGGTCTTTCATCATCAGCAATACTTTTTATGTCCCGACAACGGTTTAATAACAATGATCCTGGAGGATAAACCAGAGCTGGCTATAGGAATCCCCCTCGATAAAACTGTCATAAGAAATGCGCTTTATTTTACAGAAGTGATGGCTAATGTGGTTAATAAGCTGGCGAACGGTGAATCAATAAAAAACCTTGGCGTGCCCGATGTGCCATATGTGGAAAAAAACCCGTTGCGTCCCATGTTCAGCGACGATTGGATAGAGGGGCAAATCATATTTATTGACAATTTTGAAAATGTGATCGTGAATATTACCCGCGCACAGTTTGAACAACAACGCAAAGGGCGTCATTTTAAAATTGTTTTCAAAAGGGATGAAGTGATCGAAAGCATCAGCGAGTCTTATGCAGACGTCGCAGAGGGGGAAAAATTGGCGTTATTCAACAGTGCAGGCTACCTCGAGATCGCGATTAATAAAGGCAACGCGGCCGGTCTTTTTGGATTAAAAGGGTTTTCTGAGAAAGCAAAACAGGTTTCGTCAATCATACAAAACCAGCTTTTTTACCAGACGGTTAGAGTTTATTTTGAATAATCAATAATGAGTAAGCAGTAATCAGTAAAAAAATAAAAAACCTTAAACCTATATCATATGTTTTTGCAATTGGCTCATACAAAGACTCCTGTTTTTCAGGAATCAAAAAAATTTACACTGGAATGCTACAGAATTACAACAGACTTTCCGAAAGATGAAAAGTTTGCAATAGTCCAACAAATGAGGAGAGCAGCCCTTTCGGTTCACTTAAATATTGCCGAAGGATGTTCAAGGAAATCCCAAAGTGAGAGAAGGCGCTTTTTCGAGATTTCTCGCGGCTCCTTAATCGAGATGGATGCTGCAATAGACATTGCTTATAGCCTAAAATACAAAACAGAAGAAGAGTTTAAACAACTTGGTGATCATCTGGTAAGCACATTCAAACAGCTAACAGGTTTAATAGGATAACATGGTATTAACTCATAACTCATTATTGATTATATGGAACGCATCGCAGTAGACATGGACGGGGTTCTTGCAGATACAACCGAACAATTTTTTCAATTTGATGAACAGGATTTTGGAAAGAGGCGAACATTCGAAGAAATAATCGGTAAGCCAGAATCAGTCGGTTTCCCAAACGCTAAGAAGTATGTCCATACAAAAGATTTTTTCAGAACTGCACCGGTAATGAAGGAAAGCCAGGCTATTTTATCGGAATTGAATAAGCGATATGAAATTTTTATTGTATCAGCAGCCGTGGAATTTCCCGGCAGTCTTATCGAAAAATATGAGTGGCTCCATGAACATTTTCCCTTCGTCACGTGGCACCAAATTGTCTTTTGCGGTTCAAAAACCATCGTGGAAGCCGATATCATGATCGACGATCATTTTAAGAATCTTGACCCTTTCAAGGGACAAACCATATTATTTTCTCAACCTCACAATCTTTTACTGCAAAGCAGCAAGCATAAAAGAGTGGAGTCATGGCAAGAGATCGCCGATTTGCTTTTATAAAATTTGCCGTTAACCGTCAATCGTGAGTTGAGTTTCACTTGGAGACATTACCGACTCACCATTAACTAGTCACCACTCATTCCAACTTTAATAATTGTTTTGCAAACAGCCAGTTAAATCTTCCCTTGAAACCCTATTTTTGCCTGTCTTAAAACCCCGGCTGCCCCACCATCGGGATCGGGACGAGCAACAAATCAACTTCATTATGAATTTTAGAAAAATCAACAACATTACCGGCTGGGTAGTGGGTGTTATTGCTTGCGCTGTTTATTTTTTCTCACGTGAAGCCGCAGGAAGTTTTTGGGATTGCGGCGAATTCGTCTCAAGCGCCTATAAATTGCAACTCCCCCATCCTCCCGGGGCTCCTCTTTTTACATTATTGGGGCGTTTTTTTATTATTCTTTTCGGTGACCATCCAGACAGTGCTGCCCATGCCGTAAATATGTTGAGTGCCTTTGCAAGTGGTTTTACAATACTTTTTCTTTTTTGGACCATTACCCATTTTGCCCGCAAAATGTTCGTGACCGTAGGCGAAGAAATGACATCTCAGCAATTACTGACCATCATGAGCGCAGGTGTTGTTGGCGCCATGGCCTATTGCTTTAGTGATTCCTTTTGGTTCAGCGCAGTAGAGGGTGAAGTGTACGGATTGTCTTCCTTTTTTACAGGCATTACTTTTTGGGCGATGTTGAAATGGGAGCACGCCGATGAAAAAGCTGGAAACGACCTTGCGGCCAGGAGCCGCGCCGATCGCTGGATAGTAATGATATTCTTTTTGATGGGTCTTTCGATCGGCGTCCACTTACTGGGATTACTCACAATTCCCGCAATCGGAATGATCTATTATTTTCGGCGCTATCAATACAAATTCTGGCCGGCAGTTTTTGCATTTATCATTTCGTGCGCCATCACTGGACTGGTCCAGGTGGTCATTATACAATATTCAATGAAGGCAGCCGGCGCAATGGATATATTCGCGGTCAACGGATTTCACTTGCCCTTCTTTTCTGGTTTTGCGTTTTATTTCATTGCTATCGCTGTCATGATAGCGATCGGTGTGCGGTTTAAAAGCAATAAGGTAACAAAAATGCAGTTGTCCATTTGGTTTGGAGTTTTCCTTGTCCTCCTGCTTCTTCCTTTTGTTACTAAAACCGAGTCAGGCGCAGGACGGGTTTTCAAAGTGATCCTCCTTCTTGCTGCCGGCTTTCTTGTCTATTTATTCCAGACAAGAAATTTAAAAGGCCTTAAGCTGGCATTATGGTGTTATGCATTCATGATGCTGGGATACTCTACTTATTTCACCACCCTTATTCGCTCAAACGCAAATCCTTCAATCGACATGAACAATGTCGATAATCCCATGAGTCTTGTTTATTATCTCAGCCGTGAGCAATATGGAGAAGCTCCATTGATATATGGACCGCATTACATGGCGAATATGAAACCCGATCCTGATAATCCGGGCCGTGTAGCAATTAAGGAAGGTGAAATGAGATACGTCAAGGGAAAAAGCAAGTATGTGCCGATCGGGAAACAGCGCTCTCCTGAGTACGAAGACGAAGACATGCAATTGTTTCCAAGAGTATGGGATCCCAGTGACGAACAGGGTCACAGGCAATTTTATGCAGACTGGCTCAACCTGGTACAAAGGGATCAACAGGGAAACGCTGTTGGCTATGACCCGCCGACCTATAGTGACAATATACAGTGGTTCTTTACCTACCAATTGGGACTTATGTACTGGCGATATTTCATGTGGAATTTTGCCGGCAAACAAAATGACCTGCAGGGTTTCGGTAATGTACGGGACGGTAACTGGATCACCGGCATATCATTTATCGACAACCAAATGCTGGGAGACCAGAGCAGGATGCCTGCGAGCGGAACCACCAATAAAGCCCACAACAAATTGTACCTGCTTCCATTTTTGCTTGGGATCCTGGGTTGTATCTATCAATTCACAAGGGACAAAAAAGATTGGTTTGTCAACTTCCTTTTGTTCTTTATGACGGGAATAGCAGTTGTCTTATATCTCAATCAACCCGGCAACCAACCCCGTGAACGTGATTATGCTTATGTTGGTTCGTTCTATGCCTTTGCTGTTTGGTTGGGACTGGCGGTGCCCGCTATTTACCGGCTGGTGCGTGAAAAAGATAATAAAAAACTTTTCAATAATATTTTAGTTACAGGCTCTGTATTGACATTCTTCATTGTATTAATGAGTTTTGCCTGGCATTCAAGACAATCTTTGCCTGCTGCGCTGATGATCACTGTTCTTTATGCAGCTTTTACGGCTATTGTTGTCTATGTTATCAGGGCAATTTCGTCAGGGGGACAAAACAGTCGGCTTATTAATATAGCAGCTACTGTGATTTGTCTTATTGCGCCGATAATAATGGCACAACAGGAATGGGATGATCATGACCGCAGCAAAAAGAAATTGGCGGGCGATGTTGCAAGAGATTACCTGGAAAGCTGTGCAAAGAACGCCATCCTCTTCACTTTTGGTGATAATGACACCTATCCTTTATGGTATGCACAGGAGGTGGAAGGTGTGCGACCTGATATACGTATCATCAACAATAGTTTGCTTGGAATAGACTGGTATATCAACCAGCTTCGTTACAAAGTAAACCAAAGTGATCCTATTGATGTAATCTGGACACCTGAGCAAATTGAAGGTGATAACAGGAATTATATCACCTATCAAGCCGATCCCTCCAAACCCCAGGATAAATATTATCCACTGTACGACGTAATGAAAAACGAGATGGGCAAACCCGTGATCGATGAAGAAACAGGAAGAGATATTGGACCACAAACTTTCGGTGAAAAACGTTTTAGCATTCCCGTTGATACTACATTGGTCAGAAGAAACGGCACGGTTAACGCCAACGATATTGTAGTGCCCGAAGTTAATTTTGAACTGCCTCCACAGGGAAACAGGGCACCTTACATTCAAAAAAATGACCTTGCTATTTTGAATATCATTGCCGCAAATAATTGGATGCGGCCTATTTATTTTACTT
>Ga0163163_10004105_pt1 | contig 12418 bp, 8 predicted proteins | sample S65metaG_FD_119766 | JGI IMG/M metagenome (GOLD analysis project Ga0163163, IMG submission 119766) | Switchgrass rhizosphere microbial communities from Kellogg Biological Station, Michigan, USA - S6-5 metaG | ecosystem: Host-associated > Plants > Roots > Rhizosphere > Soil | place: USA: Michigan... | reverse complement strand
TCCAACGGTCCCACAATTCCGTCTTTTCTGCCGCGGTAAAACCTCTATGAAATCTCCGTTCCATCCTACACTCCATCTTTTCCCTCTAAGATAAAGTGTTGCGTCAATCGGTTGAGACCGCCCCTCAAAAACGGACCTCGTCAGCCGGGGCTGCCCTTATTTTTGAAGGCCAGCTGCAAAGAACTTGGTCGCCTCGGCCTTCGCTTCCTGATCCACTTTGGCGTCGTATCTGAGCGGCAAGTTGAACTTCTTGCCGAGCTCGGTGGCTTCCGGGTTCGTGAACGCGTGCACCGCGCCGGGATATTCGATGACCCGATAATCGGCCTTCGCTGCGTCGAAATCCTTCTTCAGCGCGTCGTACTGCTCGCGTTTCACGAATGGATCGTCCGCGCCATTCAGAACGAGGATCTTCGCTTTGATGGTTCCTGGCGCGGGCGCTGGGGTATTGAGACCAAGCGATGCGTGAAAGCCCGCAACGGCGGCGAGGTCAGCGCCAGAACGCGCCATGTTCAGCACGACCGCGCCGCCGAAGCAGTAACCAACGGCGCCGATCCGTTGGGGATTGACCGAGGCTTGCTTGGCGAGTTGGCCACGCGCTGCGTTAAAGCGCGACTCCATCACCGTCGGGTTCTTCATCACCGAACCCGAGAGCGCGCCGGCGTCTTTCGGGTTGTCAGCGGTCTTGGCGTCACCGTACATGTCAGCAATGAAGGCTATGTAGCCCTGCTGGGCGAGCTTCCGCGCTTCGTTATGGATGTGGTTGGTGATGCCCCACCATTCATGCACCATGACGATCCCCGGTCGCTTGGCTTCGGTGGCGTCGTCGTATACGACGAAGCCCTTCATGGTGGTCTCGCCGTCCGTATAGGTGACCGGCTCTTCCCTGATCGCAGCGCTTGCGTTCGTGACCATTGCGATGGCGCAAAGTGCTCCTACGATAACAGTTCGCATGCTGACCTCCTGCGGATTTGGGCACAACTACACTGGCATGCCTGCGGTTCCGACGCTAGACTGTAACAAGCGCCGTCACGGCCTGCGCTCAATCCGTCAGAGTGCGGGCCGTCAGTCGTGAAAACGAGCGAGTCTACATTGCGCTCGGCCACCGTGGGCCGCCCCAGACGATCCCGAAACGCCCCTCTCCCGGGCTAGCCCGATGAACGGACACCGTCATAGCCGCCCCGGGAGGTCCCCGTGGTGTGTTGAGCAAAAGCCATCGCGCAAACTACCGGTGACTCCTATCGAGCTCCGGTTCTCGCGACGCGGACACTCATATAGATCATTCGATTGGGCCCGCCAGACCATAACCGGGCAGCGGATCGAAGGGATTTAGGAAGTCGGCTAAATGCGCCACCGCGCAGTATACGAACATTACAATTTCCTGTCATCCACGCCGCTCCGTCTGATGGTGCGTTGACGTAGCTGTCATTTCCGCAGTCCTCTACCCAATCGTAGACATTTCCATGGACCTGATAGAACCCCCAAGGGTTAGGGGCAAAGGAATCGACCGGAACTGTTTTGCCAAATATCGGCTGCGAATAATCGGCAGGGTGAGCACTGTTAGCCTGAAGCGGTCTGAAGTCATCACCCCACCAGAAGCCGGACGATGTGCCGGCTCGCGTAACGTATTCGCGCTCGGCCTCGCTCAATAGCCGATAAGGTCGCCCCGTCTTCTTCGACAACCACCTCACGTATTCCTTCGCATCGCTCCAAAGGATATTTATTACCGGTTGCCTTCCGCGTCCCCAACCTTGATCCGAAGGTCGATAGCTACAACCTATCGCAGCTAAGCAAGCGTCCCATTCGTCAAATGTCACCGCGAAGCGACCGACGGAGAACGATTGCGCGAAAATTACTTCGTGCTGTGGTCTTTCATCTGATGTGCTCCCAGGTTCGTCCTCGTGGGCGCCCATGCTAAATTGTCCTGCCGGAACGACGATCATCTCCGGACAGAACTCGCATTCTTTGAAATGGTCCATTGGTCTCAAAGCAGCGTTTTCGTCGCGAGACAGAGGTTGCGGAAGACGCGCTTCGAGCAACAGGTTATTATTCGCAGCTGATAGCGATGATAGCTCGCCACCCAGGTCCTTCCCGCTTTCGGCATAAGCAATTGGAACAAGCGCCGTGACCGTTATCGCTGCAATTGAGGCGATCGCTCCAAACCTGGTCATTCGGAAGAGATGCGCCTTGCAGGAAGCAATGCACAGCGATTTAATGTCGCAGATGGGTCCAAACTCGGAAGTCGAACTCTGCCTGTCTTCTTCCGCTTAACCTTCAGCAGCGGACATCGTCAGGCGGCCCCCAGCATGTTTGAAAGGTGCCAATAGCAGTCCTTTCGATTTTGATGGCTAATCGCTCGCCGCGAACAGGTCCCAGTGGCCGGGCAGGCCCTTGAGCTCGAACGAACCGCGCTCGGCGAACTTCAGCCCGGCTCCGGCCACGAGGTCGGTGACGACGCGCGACACTAACACCTCGTTGGACCCCGAATGCGACATGACGCGTGCAGCCGCATGCACCGCAATGCCGCCGATATCCTTGCCCCTGATCTCGATCTCGCCGGTGTGAAGACCGGCGCGCACCGGGAGCCCAATCTCTTTTGCGGCCGAGCCAAATGCGAGCGCACAGCGCACAGCGCACCGCGCGTCCGGGGCCGTCGAAGGTCGCGACGACCCCGTCGCCGGTGCTTTTCACCAGATTGCCACGGTGCCTGCCGACCAGTTCCAGCGCAAGCTTGTCGTGATCCCCGAGCAGCCGAATCCAGCGCTGGTCCCCCATCTCGGCGGCGCTGCGGGTGGAACCGACGATATCGGTGAACAGCACGGTCGCCAGCACGCGCTCCAGCTCACGCGCGGCGCCATGTTCGCGATGGCCGGTAATGAACTCCTCGATGTCACCGAGCATCGCCTCGTGCTCGCCGGTCCAGAACGCGTGGTCGCGAGCGTGATATTCGATATATTTGACGCCCGGAATTGCGGAGGCGAGCTTGCGGCCGAGCGCGACGGGCACTTGAAGATCGGCATTACTATGGAGTACGAGCGTCGGCACCTGGAGCGTCGGCAGGATTGCTGTGACATCGATCTGGCGGTTGAGTTGCAAGATCGTCCGCAAAGCGCCGGGGCTGCTTGCGAGCCGCTCGAACTTTGCGAATTGCGCGACAGCCGCGGGTTTACCTGCTTCGCTCGGGGCGACCCTCTTTATCAGTTCGCCGGCACCCCAATCCTTCACGATTTCCTCGAGACGCGCCTCCCACGCATCACTCGCCAACCGATCTGCGGAGCGGCTGAAGCAGCCGATCAGAACGAGATGGGACACGCGTTCGGGATAGGTCGCAGCGAACAGAACGCTCATGCAACCACCTTCGGAGAATCCGACCAGCGCGGCGCGCTTCGAACTGATCGCGTCCATGATCGCGCGCACGTCGTCCATGCGCACTTCCAGCGACGGCGCGCCGGACATCCGATCCGAGAGCCCCTGCCCTCTTTTGTCGAAGGTCACCACGCGCGCAAAGCTCGCGAGGCTCCGCATGCAGGCGGTGAACCCGGTCAGTTCATGCACGTATTCGATGTGCGAGATAAAGCCGGGGACCAAAATCAGGTCGATCGGCCCGTCGCCCATCACCTGATAGGCAATGCTGACGTCGCCGCTTTGGGCGTAGTGCGTCTCGGGCAACTGGAAATCGGTCATTGCGGAATCCCGGTCGACGCCGATTGTCGCCCCTCGGATAAACGAGATCAACCCCGCACTCGCTTACCCAACTGTCCGTTTTGAGAACTTCGGCATGTCTCTTACGGGTCAGAAGACGACATCGGCGGGCAATTAGGTGAAGTCTGCTTTACCCCCCAAGAACGAACATCCTCAGGACGTCCCGCCATGTCCCGTTGGTGCCAACAGCGGTCATTCAATCAACTCGTCGGCCGACGCGAGAATCGAGTTGGGTATCGTCAAACCAAGAGCCTTGGCGGTCTTTAGATTGATAATGGTCTCGAATTTCGTTGGCCGTTCGATCGGCAACTCGGACGCCGGAGTTCCTTTGAGCACGCGATCGACATAGTAAGCCAGTCGGCGATACGACTCGGATAGCTTGGGCCCATAAGTACACATGGCGCCGCTCCTTGCGAATACCGGCCAACCGGAAATTACGGGCGCACGATGTTTCATTCCGTAATCAATGATCCGCTGGCGATATTGAATGGCAAAGCCGTCGGCAAAAAGCGAGATCGCTTGCGGAGGATTCGAGTCCATGGCGGTGAATGCGGAGGCTAGCTGGCTCTCGGTCCCGGTCCCGAAGAATTCCGTCGCCAAACCAAGTTTCTTGGCAGTGTCATCTGAGTAGTTGCGCTCTATTTGCGAACCTGGGTGTTCCGGATTTGCGATGATCGCAACGCGCTGTAAGCTCGGAACCGTATCTCGCAAAATCTCAAGCCGCTTGGCGTTTAATTCGGCCGCCATAAAGGTTAGACCCGTCATGTTTCCTCGCGGGCGTGCAAGGCTGTCAGCGAAGCCGGCGACAACAGGATCTCCGCTAAAAACGTACACTGCGGGTACGGGCAATTTTAATTCGTACACTAAGGGGACGGCAGCGCCTTGGACGACCAACAGGTCAACCGGTATGCGCGCCAATTCGGCGGCGAGTGGCGCTACGCGCAACAGATTATCATTGCCATAGCGATAGTCTATTTCAAGGTCATCGTTTACACGATATCCAAATCCGGCAAGACCCCCTCGAAACGCTTCAAGAAATGGAGCAAGGCTCGGTTCTCCCTGTGCAGTGAGCCATCCAACCCGAAATACCTTGGCCCCTGCGTGCGCGCTTCTGCAGCCCACTATTGCGATAACAGCGCTCGAAGCCAGAAATGTGCGGCGATTCATTTTTAATTCGCCCGTGTTTTCCAAGACCCAATATAACTTGCCTGGACGATCATATCCACAGGCCAAAGTCAGCTTTTGGTCCAATTGAGAAGCCCGGGCGTTTAATCGGCAAGTCGGCTTTGCCCCCAACTCCGGACATGGCCTTGCATCGCGCAGACTGACGCCCTGTGCCAATAGGCGACGCCTTTTCGCTGTTAGTTACTTGGCACGTCCTGTTGTTGATGACCAACTCGAACCGCGTCGTCTGTCTGGTCTTTTACCAGATGTTCGCATCGTCTAGGCCGCGCTGCTGTGAGCCTTCTCGTGCGCCATATACTGGTGGACAAAGGCAATCGCCATGCTTCCTTCTCCGACCGCTGATGCAACGCGCTTGACAGGGCTCAACCGCACGTCACCGCAAGCGAAGACGCCGGGCGCACTCGTCTCCAGAAGGTAGGGATCCCTGCGATGCGACCAGCGTCCGGCCTTCCTCACCTCGTCGCCGGTCAAAATATATCCACGTTCATTGCGGGCGATATCGGTCGGTAGCCACTCTGTCTCTGCGTCGGCACCTATGAAAATGAACAGTCCGCCGCATGAATATCGACGCACCTCACCGCTCGTTTTTTCGAGGATGTCGATCGCGGACAGATTGCTGTCGCCCTGCACCGAATGGATTTCAGATCCCAAGTGTACCGCTATGTTCGATTTCAAGCGGAGTTGCTCGATCAAATAATGAGACATGCTGTCTTCGAGGCGATTACCCCTGACGATAAGCGTCACTTTGCGCGCGTGGCCTGAGAAGTGCAACGCAGCCTGGCCGGCCGAGTTTCCTGCGCCGATCAGGTGGACGTCCTGCCCATGAATGGTGTTGCCTCGCTTCGCGCGGCTCCATAGAACACCCCCTTGCCGACGAGCCGATCGATGCCTTCGACGGCGAGACGCCGCCATGTTACGCCCGTTGCAAGAATAAGACTACGCGCCCGGATAACATCCACCCCATCGAGGAAAACCTCGTGCTTTGCTGGATCGACGCTCGCAACAGACCGCGTTACCAGAATTTCAGCCCCCAGCCGCCTTGCCTGCTGAAGGGCACGGCTCGCAAGCTCGTCGCCGGATATGCCGCTCGGAAAGCCGAGATAATTTTCGATCCGCGACGACGTACCGGCCTGTCCGCCGGGCGCCTCTCGCTCGACAACAATGGTGCGAAGCCCTTCGGATGCCCCGTACACCGCCGCGGCAAGGCCAGCCGGCCCACCACCGACGATCGCAACGTCGAATTCGGTGGCGCGCGGAGCAGTCTGGAGCCCAAGCCGGCCTGCAAGATCCCGCACGCCGGGATTTTCGATTACAGTGCCGTCAGCCAATCGCGCCACCGGACCATCGACAGCCGGCCGCGATGCGTCCAAAAAAGCCACCGCGTCTGGCGCATCCGGCGTTACCCAATCGAATGAAATCTGATTGCGTGCCAGAAATCGACGCAAGTCAGCGCAAGCGGTGTCCCAGCGATGCCCGATCAACGTTACACGCGGCTTATGCGGCTCTGAGGTGATAGCTTGCAGTCCGCCCAGTCGCTCGCGGGCAAGTGCGTTGATCTTCTGGGCGACGTCCTTCGAGATTGCGGCAATGGCGTAATACTGTTGGACCTCGATCCGCATCACGCGCGATGTTTCGGCCGCGCGATAGCCCCCGGGGAACGGTGTCCCAAGCGTAATCGGGACCTCGCCGAAGATCGTTCCTGGAACTCGCCAGCCCAGCGTGCGTTCGACCCCGTCGAATGTCTTTATGACTTCGATCTTGCCCGAGATAACTACAAAGAGCGCGCCCTCACCACCTTCGTGGACCGCAAATTCTCCGGCGGCGAGTTGGAGATCGGCCGACGTCCGAGCAAGGCGCTCCAGATCGGCACCTTGCAGTGCGGAGAACAACGGAATTGCTGCAACCTCTTCGACGGTCAGCATCGCTCCCCCAAACTCGACTACTCTACTTGCGAACCATGTTCCATCGCGGGTCACGTGACGTCAAGCCGGCCCTTCACGCTAAAGAGGCTTCAAGAACGGCAATCGAACGGGTCGAATGTCCGTTCCGGGTTGAAAGGCGACATGACCTGGCGACCGGACTAGGTCCGCTTCGCCCCCTAACAACGGACATGCCTGAGCGCCGGCGTGAGGTCCGCTAAGTGCCGATAGCGGACATCGACAACTATTCGATCACCTCGTCGGCGCGCGAGAGCAGCGTTGGAGGAATTTCGATACCGAGCGTCTTGGCCGTCCGGAGGTTGATGACCAGCTCGAACTTCGTTGGCTGCTCAACGGGGAGGTCGGCTGGCTTGTCGCCCTTCAGGATCTTGTCCACGTATGCGGTGCTGCGCCGGTAAAAATCGAGGAAGCTCGGCCCGTAAGACACTAGACCCCCGGCCTCCACACTCTCCCTGATGCCGTAAGCTGTCGGCAGGCGGTCCATTGCTGCGAGATCTACAAGCCGTGCTCGGTGGTCGTTGAATATCACATCTGACAGGACGAGGAGTGCTCCCACGCGCTCTTTGGCCATCGCCGCGAATGCGCCGTCGAACTCGTTCGGGCCTCGAGCCTCCAGGAGTTGAAGCTGCACTCCCAACGACCGGGCCGCGACGTTCAGTTCTTTTATCGCGAGCTGGTGATACGCATTGGCCGGGTTCGAGAGGATGGCCACACGGCGGATTTTGGGAACGGTCTCCTTGAGCAGTTCCAGCTGTTTGGTGACGATTTCCAGGCCGGCGCTGCCGGACACCCCGGTGATGTTCCCGCCCGGGCGCGCGAGGCTCGCGATGAGCCCGGTGCCAACAGGATCGCGAACGCCAATCATGACGATGGGGATCGTCTTGGTGGCGCTCTTGGCTGCCGTCACTCCCTGCGTCCCCAACGATACGATGACGTCTACCTTGAGCCGGACCAGCTCGGCCGCAAGGTCGGGCAGCCGGTCGAGCCGACCCTCTGCGAAACGATAGTCGATGACAATATTCTGGCCTTCAATCCACCCGAGCTCACGCAGCCCTTGCCGAAACGTGTCGAGTAGAGGCGGCCTATCGGAAGGGGACGTGACGCCAAGATAGCCTATCCGAGGCACCTTTCCCGCCTGCTGCGCGTGCGCCGAGAACGAACAAAGCGCTGCGCTTCCGGTCAATAGGATGAATTCACGCCGCCTCATGTTCCGCCCCAGGCTTAGGTGGCGGGCATCGTACCGGCTCAAACTGCATCCCGGAAGGGGTTAGTAGTGGTGGTCGGATGTCCGCTTCGGGTCATTAGGCGACATCGCTGCAGACCGGGCCGACGTCCGCTTTACCTTCAAGAGCAGGCATCACTGCGCGCAACAAGGATGTCAGCTTTGTGCTCAATAGCGGAAGTCTACACTCCGTGTTCAGTTATTGTCTCGGCGAAAGCTGCCACAAGAAAGGCCGCAGATTTCTCTGCGGCCTTCCGTTCGGATTTCGGCTCGGGTCGCGAGTTGGCTACTGACCCGGGCGGTTCTTGATCATCTCTTCGACCTTCTTCTTCACCGCTTCGAGGTTGAAGGAAGCCGGGTCCTGCATCGGCGGATAGTTAACGGCCGTCAACGCTAGCTTCCCGACATACTCTTGGACCAAGACGAAGCGCCAGAACTCTCGGGCGTAAAAGTCATTGCCGTAGCCGAACGATCCAGTGTTGGGCGACTCGCTGCGAATACTCGGCGTGCGTTCGAACGGGTCTTGGCGGATGTTGACCATCACGGGCATATCAGTGGTGGTCTTTTCGCCAGGCCAGCCGTAGGGCTGGGCATAGAACGTGAACTTGAAGTTGTCGATGCGAACTGCGCCCAGCTGTGCGCCACCAAAGTAGAACACCTCCTGGCGTTTGGATGGTCCTTTCCCAGTGAGGAGATCCATCTGATTGTAGCCATCGAGGTGGTTCTTGTAGCTGCGGTCGCCCAGTTGCACGCCGGCCAGCAACTGGTCGGTGATGTTCGGGTTGCCCGCAGCAGCCAGCAGGGTTGGGAACCAATCGAGACCAGATATAATCCCGTTTTCGACCGTACCTGGCTTGATCTGGCCTGGCCATCGGATGATGCAGGGCACCCGGAAGCCGCCTTCGCCAACGGTACCCTTGGTGTTCTTGAAAGGCGTCATGCCTCCATCTGGCCAGGTGAACACTTCAGCGCCGTTGTCGGTGGTGAAGATGACGATGGTGTTGTTCGCCTCACCGATGTCCTCGAGTTTCTTCATCAGCGCGCCGATACTGTCATCCATCTGCGCCATGCCGGCTTCCTCAAGACCGTAGTTGGTCTGGCTGTTCTGCATCGAGCTGTACTTCTTCGAGAGGAACGTCCAGACGTGCATGCGCGTGGTATTGTGCCAGACGAAGAACGGCTTGCCGTCACTCTTGGCCTTGTCCATGAAGTCACCGGAAGCCTTGACCAAGACCTCGTCGAAGGTCGTCATGTCGTACTTTGCTTTCAGGAACGGCATCTCATGCATGTTGGGCACGTTCGACATGTCCGGGAACGGCGGCAACGGACCTTCGTCGATGACCTTCTGCTTGCCGATTTTGCCCCAGCGCGGCATCTCGGTCGCATCGTCCACGTTGGTCGCATAACTGTGGATCAGGCTGCGCGGGCCGTTCTTGTTGTAGTAGTCCTGATCGACCGGGAACGAGTACCAGTACGGATCCGACATCGCATCCAGGTGGTACAGGTATCCGAAGAACTCATCGAAGCCATGCAGGGTGGGCAGATACTTGTTCAGGTCACCGAGGTGATTTTTGCCGAACTGCCCGGTAGCATAGCCTTGTACCTTCAGGGCTGTCGCGATGGTCGCAGCCTGCGCTGGCATGCCGACATCGGCCCCGGCCTGGCCCACGGTCGTCAGCCCGGTGCGGATTGGCAACTCGCCGGTAATGAAGTTCGCCCGGCCCGCCGTGCAACTTGCTTCGGCGTAATAGTCCGTGAAGATCATGCCTTCAGACGCGAGCTTGTCGAGGTTCGGTGTTTTCCCCGACATCATTCCGCGATGATAAGCGCCGATGTTGAACCAACCAACATCGTCGCCCATGATGACAAGGATGTTGGGGCGTCTTGCGGCGGGTGCGGGGGCTGCCGGTTGTTGCACCTGCGTTGCGGGCGGTCGTTGCTGCGCCTGCGCCGTGTTTGTGAGACCGACAACCGAAAGCGCTAAGGAAGCAACGAGCAAACTCCCGCCCAGCAGCAGATCGCGCCGTTTCGTCCCGCCGCCCGGTTGCGACGCGGGGTCGTAGGGTTTTGCCGTATCATGACTATCGCTCATAAAGACTCCTTTGCGATGCTTGATCGTGCGCGCGCAAATTCCAGTAGACATGGGTGTTGATCTTTTGAGCTTGGGCATCCGAAAACGCTGTCGCTCCGTCCAGCCCAATTGTGTCAAGCCGACGAAGCGTCTGACGCGAGGCTTAGCTTATTTGGGGGGACGCAAGCGGCAAAAGTGCCCTTTGGTCCAATGGACGACCGACTGACGCTTGTTCTCCAATGTATCGAGCCGCACGGATACGGTACCTCGAGGGCTATGAAGTCGCCCTCCGTAGCCTCGTGCGCTCGCCCGAGGCTACGGGTTTCCGAGCCTCCTGCGTGCCGTTTGCTATGCCGCATTTTCGTAATTGTTGGCCTTCGCACGCAAGTGCGCGCTCATGGAGCGAATGTCCGCTTTGGGTCAAAAGCTGACCTCACGGCTCTAGAAAGCGACGTCTGCTCTGCCCCCGAAAGCGGACATCGCCCGCCGAACTTGCCGTGTCGGAATAGTGCCACTAGGCGACATCAGATCGCATCATCGCCCAGACAAACAAACGTTTGTACGATCGAGGTCGAGGGTGTCCCGTACATTTTATCGCGGGATCCCGCGAAGTTTTTTCTCATCAAACGCTGGCACGAGCAAACGTGGCGGAAACTCGACACCTTCGTCGCTTGTCAGCACAAGCTGGAAGCATCGTGACTCGTGGCTTCACGGTAAACCAACAGGATGCTACCCTTCGCCCCACCCGAAATCTGAAGGCCGCCCTGATAGGTAATCGCCATGAGCGCGTCATACACGTCGACAATACCAACTTTTGAACCACCGGGACCAGGAACGTGGGAGCAAGACCCGGTGCATTTGCCGCGCCCGATGAGTCTTTACTATCAAGAGACCCATCCGCTGCCTTTCAAGAGCGGTACTAACGATTTTGCCCGTTTCTACGGGCTGCTTATTGATGGCCTTCAGATCAGCTACGTGAATGGCTTCGGCTACAATCAAGTGCTGCCGGCGCCGGCCTCGGAGATCCCCCAGCGCTTTGCGCGTGCCGAGCAGGTCTTAAAAAATAAGCTTTGGCGAGAGCAACTTCTCGACTGGGACACGAACTGCAAACCGGTCGCCGTTGCGAAACACCGGGAGTTGCAGGCCGTGGAGCCGGACGCCCTCTCAGACGCCGAGTTGGTCGCCTATCTGACACGCTGTCGCGACCACCATTCGTCCATGATTGCGCAGCACATGCGCTTCACCGCTGGTGCCGTGCTACCGACCTCGGATTTTCTGGCCCACGTTGGCGACTGGACGGGTTTGCCGCCTTCGGATTTGCTGGGACTGATGCGCGGATCGGCTGAGGTTTCTTCAGGTGGCTCCGACGAAATGGAGCGCCTGAAGGAAGCCTTTGCCAAGGATCTCTCTGCACGCAAGATTCTCGAATCTGCCGACGACGCTGCGCAAGTGCTATCGACGCTGCGCTCGCTCGGCGGAGAAGCAGGCGCCGCCATATCAGGATATCTCGACCTGGTCGGCCACCGCCTCATCGATGGCTTTGACATCGCCGAGCCTACCGCACTCGAATTGCCGGACGCGCTGCTTAGGGCCATGCGCATAGCCGTGTCTGGAGAAGCTCAGGCCGCCTCGGACCTCAATGCCCGCGTTGCCGAAGTTCGCGGCCAGGTTCCGACCGCGCACCAAGATCAGTTTGACGAACTACTCGGTGAGGCTCGCCTAACCTATCGTCTTCGCGACGAGCGTGGCGTCTACAGCGACATTTGGGCCGCGGGTCTTATGCGCCGCGCTGCGCTTGCGGCTGGCCGTCGGATCACGAAGCGCGGTCGCCTCGCCAATCCCGAACAGATGCTCGACGCCAGCCTGGATGAAATGTGCGCGTTGGTGGCCGATACAGGTGGCCCGTCGGCGGACGAGCTAGCCAGCCGCGCCAAATATCGCGCTGCCTACACCGCCAAAGACGCGCCGGCACTGCTTGGGCCGCCCGCGCCGCCTCCGCCCGACCTCGCTGCGTTGCCCCCATCGGTCGGTCGCGTCATGCGCGCGATCTTCATCGGCCTGGGTCACATCTTCGGCAGTTCCCAGGCGCAGAACCAGGACACGATCCTCTACGGCATTGCGGCAAGCAAGGGCGTTTACGAGGGGCCCGCCCGCCGCGTCTCCGGGCCCTCCGAGTTCGGCCAAATAGCCAAGGGCGACGTGCTCATCACGGAATCGACGACCGAGGCCTTCAACATCCTGCTGCCGCTGCTCGGCGGGATCGTCACCGACAATGGCGGCCTGCTTTCACACGCTGCGATC
>Ga0163163_10004103_pt1 | contig 12420 bp, 10 predicted proteins | sample S65metaG_FD_119766 | JGI IMG/M metagenome (GOLD analysis project Ga0163163, IMG submission 119766) | Switchgrass rhizosphere microbial communities from Kellogg Biological Station, Michigan, USA - S6-5 metaG | ecosystem: Host-associated > Plants > Roots > Rhizosphere > Soil | place: USA... | reverse complement strand
GTCAGCCGGCTGTTCGAAAAGACAGGGACCGCGCGGCAGGCCGATCTCGTCAAGCTCGTTGCAGGTTATGCGACGCCGCTGACGGATCAGGCCCGATTGTGATAGCAGGACCGACGCACGCGGCCACGGTCGCGAAGTCACCGGCGCACCCCGATTAAGAATCCAATGAATCCGGAGCAGCTTCGAAACCTCGCGCGTCGTCCGATTGACCCGAGGTATGCCGGGTATTGCCGAACACAAGCAGGTAGCGCCGCTCGCGGAACCTCGTAATCAGCGCCGCCGTTGGCTGATGGCGTTCTCGCAGCAGCGCCGACGATCTCCAAGCTTCTCCACCATTCGCAGGACGACATCAAAAAGACCTTTGTTCAGAATGCCCGGCATCCCGGTCGGCAGAGCCGTGGCGGTGCACGTCAATTGATGGTGCGCCGCAGACGAAGTTGCACGATCTCAAGAAATCTGGAGATGCAGGCAATGACCATTGAAGTCGTTCTGAGCAAACCGCCCGCAGCACGCGCGAGACAACGAACAGAGACGGTCAGCAGAGCGGTGATTTGTGCGTTTGCTGCGGCGGGAATCCTGGCAACCAATATCTTCCTGCCCTCGCTGCCCGCTATAGCGAGCGATCTGCACGTATCCAGCGCGGCCGTGACTTCGATCATCACGGTTTTTCTGGCCATCTTTGCTGTCGGACAATTGATTGTCGGGCCGTTGTCGGACCGGTTCGGGCGACGAAGCCCGATCCTGATCGGGCTCTGCATTTTCGTGCTGGGAACAATATGGTGTGTATTCGCCAACGATCTATTCAGCCTGCTGGTGGGCCGATCGATACAAGCTTGCGGCGCATGTACAGCGTCCGTGCTTGCACGCGCCGTCGCTCGAGACCTATTCGATGGCCAGGCGCTTGCAAAGATGATGGCGTTGATAACGATCGCAACCGCAGCCGCCCCCGGCTTTTCGCCACTTGTCGGCAGCGCGCTTGATCACTTTCTTGGCTGGCGCTCGGAATTTGTCTTTGTCGCGGTCTTCGTTGCCTGCGCCGCGGTGGCGTATGTCATGTTCGTCGGCGAAACCAAGGGACCCACCGACAGTTCCCTAAATCCGGTCAAAATCGCCGGATCCTATCTCGCCCTTGTTCGAGACGAGCGGTTTGCCGGGCCTGCCAGGACTGCGAGCCTCCTGATTGCCGGTCTGTTCGCGGTTTTCTCGGCGGTTCCGCGCGTACTTCTTGAAGGCTTCGCGTTCTCGCCGATCGCGCTCGGTCTGTTGTTTGCCGGCGTCGTTTTCCTGGTGTTCGGAGCTGGAATGCTGGCGCCAAGACTATCGGCGCGGTTCGGTTCCCATGACGCCATGTTTATCGGCTTGGGTTTGACAGTGGTCGGAGGCATTGCGCTCTTTCTCTCCGTCGTGGTCGCAAAGAACTCGTTGCTGCCGTTTCTCCTCAGCACTTCGGTCTTCCTGTTCGGAGTCGGAATCGCGAGTCCGCTGTCGAGCGCCACCGCGCTAACGCCATTCGGCAACAAAGCCGGTGTTGCAGCAGCCTTGTTCGGCTTCGCGCAAATGGCGGGGGCAGCATGTGGCGCGTCGCTCGCAGCGGTCCTCTCCAACGATCCGGCCGTCGGGCTCGGAATCGTACTGGCACTGACGTCGCTTCTGGCGCTGATCCTGCATTGGCGGACAGGGCAGCCGAAGTGATTGCGTGATTGCGGATGCCCGGAATGTCGCGAATCAATCGTTAGGCCGGCGCGAGCGCACCCCACGCCGTGCCAAATCCTTTGCCATCGTCGGAATGATCCGCGATCTTGCCAGGCTTGGCTAGGTGCGCGGCGGCCCGCCGCTCGCGTAGCCTGTTGAGCCGTGACACCGGCAGGCTGATCGTTGCCTTCAAAGCACGCATCGTAAGCTTCGCTAGTTGCAACGCGAGGCGCAGCATTTCCAGGAAGTGCAGTTTGCCGGCGGCGAGCCGAATAGCGACAAGAAATTCGAGATACATCAGCGTGTCGCCGGCAAACAGGATCGCCAGATCAATCGGCAATGTCTGGGCAAACGCCATCACCAGAATGGCGATCGCCACGAACTCGATCACCTTGCGGATGGTGAGGCGATCGAGAAAGGCGGCGAATTGCACCACCAGAACGTCCCAGAGCGCATCGCCGATCGCCAGCGGGATTTCATAAGTCCACTTTTGCCACCAGTTCTTCACGCGGAGGCTCCGTCGTTGGCGTAATTGCAATCAGTGCCGCACCACCAGCACGGAACATTTGGCATAGCGCACCACATGGCCGGCATTGGAGCCGAGGAAATAGGTCCGCATCGCCGGCCGGTGCGACGTCATCACGATCAAATCCGCCTTGATAGCGGCGGCCTCTTCGAGAATCTCGTGATAGATGCCGCCTTGTCGTACCACGCCGGAAATACGCGACGGCTCGATGCCGGATTCCCGCGCCACGATCGCGAGCGCTTCCTCGGATGTCGCGCGCTGCTGGGCATCGAAATCGGCCGGCACATATTCCGCCAGCATCACCGGCGTCATCGGCATGATGTTGAGCAGCCGGACCGCGCCGTTCCAGGTCTGCGACAGCGTCGCCGCGGTTGCGATCGCCGGCTTCGCCAGGTCGGTATCGGCGAGATCGATCGGCACGAGAATGGATTTGAACATCTGCGCCTCCTTGTCGCGAACAGACTCCGGCCTAGCGCGTTTTCTTCACGCGAACCGATCGCCGCTTCGCTTGAAAACGCTATACCATGACAGAGCAGGGATGTCCGCCGCCCTCAGTCGTCCGACGCCAGCTTCAACAATTTCGGGGTGGTGAAGCGCACAAGCCTGCCGCGACGGAACGCCACATCGTTCCAGTCGTCGATTGAGAAATCGAAGATCGCGAGGCCCGCGGTCGGCAGATTGGCGTCGAGCGCCTTTTTCGCCGCGCCGTCACCGCTGCCGGTCAGCGTGAGCGCCAGCTCGTGCATGCCGGGATTGTGTCCGACCAACATCAGGTACCTGGGATCGGTGCCGGAGGCCATGCGGACAATCCGTAGCAGATGCGTCGGATCGGCGCCGTAGAGTTCGTCCAGAAATTCGACTCGTGGCCGTGGGACCAGTTCCTTCATCGCTTCCCACGCAATCTCCCAGGTCTGATGCGCCCGCACCGCGGTTGAAACCAGTATGGAATCGGGGAAGGGTGGATGTTGGCCGATCCAGCGGCCGACCACGGCGGCGTCCATCCGGCCGCGGTCGTCGAGACGGCGGTCCTGGTCATGCCCTGAGGGCGCATCGGTTTCGGTCTTGGCATGACGCAGCAGCATCAAACGGCGCATGGGCGCGATCTCGATTCGGTCTCAATCTGAATTAATCTACAAGCTCATGCCCAGGACAAGGTGACAAGCGCCGCAGCGGTCCGTAAGAAAACCCATGGCTGAAACTTTCACAAGTGCGACCAACGGTCCCGACGACGACGCATCCTTTCGTTCGCGCCTGACGTTTGACCTTGACGTCGATATCTGCGTGGTCGGGGCCGGGCTCGCCGGGCTCACGGTGGCGCTGGAGGCGGCGCGCCTCGGCGCCAGCGTCGCCGTCCTCGAAGGCCGCCACGTCGGCTGGAACGCATCCGGCCATCAACTCGGCACCGTGATGCCGGGTTATGCGCTTCCGATCGGCGAGTTGATCGAGCGCGTCGGCCTCGACGACGCCCGCGAACTCTGGGCGCTCTCGAAGGAAGGTGCGGATTACATTCGCGCGGCGGCGACGGAAGAATCGATGCCCGGCATTGCGCTGACCGAGGGCGCGCTGGAGGTCTCCAACATCGATGCCGGCGAAACGCTGATCAGCCGGCTGCAGACGCTGGGCGAGGATTTCTCGACCGAAGTCGAGGGCTGGCAGGTCGATCGCGTCCGCGATGTGCTCAAGACCCCGCGTTATTTCCACGGCATCTATTATCCGAGAGCGTTTCAGATCGACGGCCGCAAATATGTCCATGGCCTTGCTGCGCTGGCGAAGCGGGCAGGCGCGCGCATCTTCGAGGACACGCCGGTTGTCAGCATCGATTCGTCGGGCGTTCGCAAACGCATCGTGACGCCGTCGGCGCGGCTTCGCGCCTCGCATATCGTGCTGGCCGGCAATATCCATCTCGGCGCGCCGCTGCGGCGCTTGTCGGAGACGCTGTTGCCGGTCTGGCGCTATGCCGCCGTCACCGAACCGCTCGGCGAGCGTCTGGCCGAAATCATCACCTTTCGGGGTTCGGTGACCGACAGCGACGGCATCGATCATTTCCGGATCGTGGACGGCGACCGTTTGATGTGGGCCAGTCCGGAAACAACCTGGGACGCTCGGCCGCACCGCTTTGCCTCGGCCATTGCACGCCGCATCGCCACGATCTTTCCGCAGCTTGGCAAGGTCGCCATATCCGACGTCTTCGGCGGCGCGGTTGGACTGACCGTGCACGGCATGCCGCAGATCGGTCAGTTGCGCAAAGGGCTGTGGGTTGCGAGCGGTTTTGGCCGTCAGGGGCTGAATACGTCGGCAATGGCGGGGCAACTGATCGCCCGCAGTATCCTGTGGGGCGACGAGCGTTGGCGGCTGTTCTCGCCGTTCGAACTGGTCTGGGCAGGTGGCGCGACCGGCCGGGTGGCCGGTCATCTGATCGGCATGTGGGGACGGGGGAGTTCTGCCGCCGCAGGCGCCTTAGCCCGTTACCGGGAGGGCGCGCGGGTGAGGGAGCGCGTCCGCGAGGCGCGGCTGGCTGAGGCTAACCGCCAAGCCGGAACCCGGCCGCCGCCCCGGCGCCGTCCGCCAAGTGCCCCACCTCCGGTCCGCCCGCAACCGCCGGCGCCGGGAGAAGCGAGGGAAAGCGGACCCGTCGTTCCCTCGCAGGAAAGTGAGAAACTTCGGGACGGATCCGTGTAACTTCCGCCGAGGCGAGCCGTATCTGATAGCGAACTCGCATGGAGACCCCAGATGATCGACCGCCGTATCCTTCTCGCCTCGCTCGCCAGCCTGTTTGGCCTTGCCGCCTTCCGCTGGCTGCGCGCAACGCCCGCGCAGGCCGCCGAGAAATTCGAGATCGAAAAGACCGATGCTGAATGGCGCGCACAGCTTACGCCGCAGCAATATGACATCCTCCGCAAGCAGGGTACCGAGCGACCGGGCTCAAGCCCGCTCCTGAAGGAACACCGCAAGGGTGTTTTCGCTTGCGCCGGTTGCGACCTGCCGCTGTTCGCTTCCGAAACGAAATTCGAGAGCGGGACCGGTTGGCCAAGTTTCTACCAGCCGCTCGAAAATGCCGTCGGCAAGACCGAGGACCGTACCTACGGCATGCTGCGCACCGAAGTTCACTGCCGCCGCTGCGGCGGCCATCTCGGCCATGTCTTCGACGACGGACCGAAGCCGACCGGCCTGCGCTACTGCATCGACGGCTTTGGGCTGGTGTTTCACCCGGCGGGTCCGTCGGCCTCCTGAACGCTCGTGCCCGGCAATTGTTGCCCGCTCGGCAATTGTGCCCCGGTCTTAGGACCGGGGTTTTTTATTTAAGCAATTGAGATACCTATATTTTGTTGTTTGGCACAACGCTTGCGACATCTTCCACCGACGCGGCCAAAGGTCCTCACGAATGTTGTTGAGACCTGTGAGCCGCCCGGATCGAATTTGGAGAAAATGTCATGGGTATCTTCGGCGCTCTCACGACGGCGGTCGGCGGCCTCCGCGCAGAATCCTATGCCCTGGAAAACGTATCGGGCAACATCGCCAACTCGCAGACTACGGCGTTCAAACGCATCGACACCTCTTTCCTCGATCTGATCCCGCAGACCGCGCTGACTGCGCAGCTCGCGGGCGGCGTGACTACGCAATCGCGCAGCACCAACTCGGTGGCGGGACCTGTACAGCCGGCACAGGTTGCGACCTTCATGGCCATCAACGGCAACGGCTTCTTCGCCGTGCAAAAACCTGGCTCCTTCACTGACGGCGCGCCGGTGTTCGACGGTGTCGATCGTTTCACCCGCCGCGGCGACTTCCAACTCGACAAGAGCGGCTTTCTCGTCAATGGCGCCGGTTACTATCTTGAAGGCGTTCCGATCGACCCGACCACCGGCAACCCCTCGGGCAGTTCGCCGCAGGTTCTCAAATTCCAGAACGACTTCCTGCCGGCGCAGCAAACCACCAGCATCAGCTATCGCGCCAACCTCGCCAGCTATCCGCTGACGACCAAACACGATACGTCCGTTCCGGGATCGGAATTGCTCACGCCGGGATCGTTCAGCAACGGGCACAATCCGCTGGTGGTGGGCACACCCGCAGCGCCGTTCACGGATTCTTCGAAAGTCGGCACGGTGCAGAGTAACAAGGCCACGCCATCGGTGGCCAATACTGGTGCGACCTTGCTTTCGGGTGCGGCGGCCAGCGATTCGATCAGCGCTAACTTTGCGGTGAACGACACCATCACGGTCAATGGCACCGTTCTCACCTTCGTCGCATCCGGCGCTACCGGCAATCAGCTCAACATCACCGACAGCATCCAGACGCTGCTCAACAAGATCGACTCGATCACTGGCACGGCGATCCCATCCACCATCTCCGCCGGCTCCATTACGTTGCATTCAGGCACCACTGCCGATCTTTCCGTCACGAGCAGCAATAGCACCGCATTCGCTGCACTTGGCTTCACCGGCGCCGCGACCGCAACGCGCGGCGGCGGCGGCACGATCGGCACCGGACAGGTGATCGGCAGCGACAACTCGGCATTTCTCGACGAAACCGTCGCGGGTGGCGCGGTCACGAGCTTCGACGTGTCAGGTGCTCCCGTGAATATGCAGTTCCGCTGGGCCAAGACTGACAGCTCCTCCCTCGGTGTCGGTCATACCGATACCTGGAACCTGTTCTATCAGGTCAATCCCAATGCAACCGGCGGCCAGGTGGCTTGGCAAAACGTCAACACCAATTTCACCTTCTCGGCCAACGGCCAGATGTCGCCGGCGATTCCGTCGATCACGCTCACCAACGCGGTCGTCAACGGCATCTCGCTCGGCAGCCCCGTCATCACCTTCGGCACGGGCGGCGTGACCCAATTCGCCGACGCCAACGGTAACGTCCAGGTCAATCAGATCCAGCAGGACGGTTTTCCGGCCGGCCAGTTGCAGTCGGTTGGCGTCAGCACCAATGGTCGCATTGTCGGCAGCTACTCCAATGGCCGCAACCTCGATCTCGCCGAAATCTCGGTCGCGACCTTCAACGGCACCGATTTCCTGAAGCGCGTTGATGGCGGCGCGTTCGAGCAGACCGATGAATCCGGGCAGGCCTTGTTTGGAAAAGGCGGAACCATCGTCGGATCGTCGCTCGAAGGATCCAACACCGACATCGCTGACGAGTTCACCAAGCTGATCGTCACTCAGCAGGCCTATTCGGCAAACACCAAGGTCATCACCACTTCGAATTCGATGGTGCAGGATCTTCTGAACGTGCTGCGCTAATTGCGACCAGACGGTCCGAGATCTGAGATGGGTAGTTAGTCATGGGTCTGAGTGAAGCTCTCACTACTGCGATGTCGGGGCTGCGTGCGACGCAAGCTTCGCTCGCGCTGGTTTCGTCGAACGTCGCCAATGCAGAAACGCCGGGCTACGTCAGAAAGACGCTCAACCAGGTGCAAGGTGCGACCGGCACCAACGGTTTCGGTTCAAGCGTCTTCGTCACCGGCGTCAGACGCGAGCTCGATCAATATCTGCAGACGCAGCTCCGCACGGAAACTTCCGGCGCGGCCTATGCCGACACCCGATCGGCCTTTCTCTCTAATCTGCAGAGCGTCTATGGAAATCCGGATGACACCGGCACCATCGAGAATGCCTTCAACAGCCTTTTGCAGGCGGTTCAGGGTTTGTCGACGAGTCCGGACTCGCAGTCGGCTCGTATCGGTCTCGTCAATGCCGCGCAGGCGCTGGCGCAGCAGCTCAATGCCACGACGCAAGGCATCCAGTCCCTGCGCGCCAATGCCGAAACCGGCATCAACGATTCAGTGATCGCCGCCAACAATGCGATGGCGCAGATCGCCAATATCAACAAGCAATTGCAGAGCAACGCTCAGACCGACGGGTCTACCGCGGCGCTGCTCGATCAGCGAGATCAGTATATCGATCAATTGTCACAGCTGATGGACATCAGGACCGTCACCAACAATCTCAACCAGGTGACGGTATTCACCAATTCCGGCGTGCAACTGGTCGGCACCGAGGCGTCGCAACTCAGCTTCAATCCGCAGGGTACGATGACGCCGAACACCCTGTACAATACCGATCCGACCAAGAGTAATGTCGGCACTATCACCATCAATTTCCCGCATGGCGGGAGCTACGATATGGTGTCGACCAACTCGATCCGCTCGGGCAAGATCGCCGCCTATCTCGAACTGCGCGACAATACGCTTGTGAAGGCCCAGGCGCAGATCGATCAGCTTGCGGCCTCGATGTCGAGTGCGCTGTCGGACAAGACTACGAGCGGTGTCGCGGCTCCCGCGTCTGTCGCGCCGCAGGCCGGCTTCGATGTCGATCTCACGGGACTGCAATCCGGCAACGTTATTCACATCAGCTACAAGGACAACGTCACCGGCGCCACGCACAATCTCTCGATCATGCGTGTCGACGATCCGAGCGTGCTGCCGCTCAGCAACACGGCGACGACCGATCCAAATGACGAAGTGCTCGGCATCGATTTTTCCGGCGGCATGAGTTCAGTGATTTCCCAGCTCAACTCCGCGCTCGGTACCACCGCTCACCTGCAGTTTTCCAATCCGTCGGGCTCCACATTGCGCGTGTTGGACGACGGCGCGCCGAATCTTTCGAATGTCACCGCGGCCTCCGTCACTACGACGATTTCCTCGCTTACCAGCGGCAACGCCCAGCTTCCCTTGTTCACCGATAATGGCGTGCTTTATAGCGGCGCGATCACTGCGGGCGGCTCGCAGCAGACTGGTCTTGCGGGCCGTATCAGTGTCAACCCTGCACTGCTCGGAGATCCCTCGCGCACGATCGTCTTTTCGACCAACCCGCCGACTGCCGCAGGCGACACTACCCGTTCCGACTTCATTCTGTCGCAGCTATCGACGGGGAGCTACCGCTACTCGCCGGAGACCGGCATGGGCACCACTGGTGCTCCATTCACCGGCACTCTGTTGAATTTTACCAGGCAGTTCATCAGTCAGCAGGGCGAATCGGCGACCGCAGCCAAGCAATTGGCGGACGGACAGGACGTCGTGCTGAACACTTTGCAGGAAAAGATGAGTGCAACGTCAGGCGTCAACATCGACGACGAGATGGCGCATCTGCTGGCGCTGCAGAATGCCTATTCCGCCAACGCGCGCGTGATGTCTTCCATCAAGCAGATGTACGACACGCTTATGCAGGCCATGTGAGGGTTCTATGTCTATCGACGGAGTTAGTGGCAGGACATCTTTTATCGGTTCGTCGATCATCAATCTGCGAAACCAGCTCAACGATCTGACGCAGCAACTGGCGAGCGGCAGGATCTCGACGACCTATGCCGGGCAGGGCGCCAATCGCGGGTTTGCGCTCACCTTGCGCGCGCAGGTCAGCAGCATCGATGCTTTCGCGGACACTGCGGTCAACGTCAATACAAGACTCAGCGTCGCCAATCTTGCGTTGCAGGGATTGTCTGACATCGGTGCTTCGGTGAAGGGTGCGGCCGCATCGTCGACTATCGTCCTCAACAATAACGGCCAGACCTCCGGTCAGATCACGGCGCAGGCAGCGTTCGCCAATGCCGTGTCGCTGCTCAACAGTCAATCGGGCGACCGTTATCTTTTTTCGGGCCGCACCACCGATACGCCTGCGACCGTGCCGGCCGACGTCATGCTCAACGGCACGGGAACGCAGGCCGGGCTGGTCCAGTTGATCAACGAACGCCGGCAAGCGGATCAGGGTGTTGGCAATATGGGACACCTCACCGTCTCGTCGCCACCTCCGACGACGACCGTGACCCGCGTTTCTGAAGATGGTTCGTCGTTCGGGTTGAAGTTCGGTTCGATCAGTTCGTCCTTGACCGGTGCGACCGTGACGCAGCCGACCGGCTCGCCGCCGGCAGCGACCATCAATCTCGGCGCTGTTAATCCGAGCGATGGCGACAAGGTCACGTTCAATTTCAATTTGCCCGACGGCACGAGCGAATCGATCGCGCTGACCGCGACCACGACAAACCCACCGCCGGCTGGCTCGTTCCTGATTGGCGCCGATACCACTGCGACGACTGCTAATCTGCAGGGCGCTTTGACGTCTTCGATTCAGAAGCTGAGCGATACTTCGCTGGTGGCGGCATCGGCCATAGCCGCTTCGAACAATTTCTTCAGTCCGTCGGCAACGATCGCCGGAAGCGCGGTCAACAATCAAGCCGCGCCGCCTGCGCCGATCACCGGAGCGACGCTGTTGTCCGGTGTCGCGCCATCGGATTCGGTGGCGCCAAGCTTCGCGCCCGGCGATACCATCACCATCAACGGCACACCGATCACGTTTGTGGCCTCCGGCGCGACCGGTAATCAGCTCAACGTCACCGACAGCGTTCAGACACTGCTGGCGAAGATCGATTCGATCAGCGGCACGACAACACCCTCGACCGTCAACGGCGGCGCGATTACGCTGCACGGCGGCGACGGTGAGAATTTGACCGTGACCAGTTCGAACACGGCGGCGTCCACCGCGCTCGGCCTCAGCGCGACGGCAACGGCCACTCCGGCGCCGTTGCGCGTCAACGGACCTCCCTTTGCGACCGCAAGCAATCTGATCGCGGGCACGTCATCTAATACCGTGTCCTGGTACACCGGCGAAACCGGCACCGATTCCGCGCGTGGCACCGCGTTGGCGCGCGTCGATCAGTCGATCACGGTGCAGTACGGCGCGCGCGCCAATGAGCAGGCGTTGCGTTATCAGTTGCAGAACATCGCGGTGTATGCCGCGGTTACCACCAATGCCAATAATCCGAACGCAAGCGCGCAGGTAAATGCGCTCCAACAACGGATTTCGGCGAACCTCGCGCCGCAGAACGGCCAGCAGTCGATCCAGGACATGCAGGCGGAATTTGCCGGCGCACAGACCGCGATCAAAGCGGCGACCGACCGCCAGACCCAGCTCAAGGGGATGGCGCAGACGATGCTCGACTCGATCGAAGGGATCAACCAGGACGAGGTGGCTACCAAAATTCTGGCGCTGCAGACCAGCCTGCAGGCCTCGTATCAAACGACGTCGATGCTGTACCAGACCACGCTGACCAAGTATTTGCCGATCGGCTGATCGGGCGGCATTGAAATTGTCGACAAATCGAAAAGGCCTCCGCAAGGAGGCCTTTTTGTTCGGGTCGACCATGGCGGATTGCAACTACGCCGTTTTCAGATCGGGCGCGTCGGAGTTGTTGCCAGACGCCCGGAGGCCTTTTGCGCGTTCGATAAGCATCTCTTCATGGGCGATCAGCTTCTTCGCCTCCTTTAGTGCGTGATAGAGGTCGCCGTTCAGGATGTAATTATTGATTCCCTCGATGAACGGCCACGCGCTTGGCATTGTCATCAGGATATCCCGGACCAGACTGAAGTATGTCGGGTGATGCGCCATCGGGTCGGGCGAAAGGTACATTAGCTGGACAGAGAGATAGACCAACTTGGCCGGCGTATCGGCAATCTCGGGCGTCAGGATGTCTTTCTCGCGCAGGATTGGGATCCTGTCGCCGTCAATAAGGAGTCTCGCGCGCTGATCGGTGTTGGTGACGACACAGGCGCCAATGATGATTCGTTCGTTCGGCTTGAGTTCGACTTTGAGGGCCATTGCCGGTCTCCTTTGCCGCTTTTCTGTGCGGGGCCATTGCAGCGAAGTTGTTTGCACGTTGGCTTTCGGTTTGCATCCGCCGTGCGACCCGGTCCATGCCAATCGAATTACAATCCTTTCCGATGATGGTTAACCATTGGTGAAGATGCCAGCCGGCTGTTTCGGGCCTGCGTGCTTAGTACCGGCCTTTTATCGCGGCTTTCCGGGCAAATACGTCGAATTCTCCCTTTATTCGCATCGGGAGGACTCCGGTCTCGATTCATTTTTTCTTAGAAGCTTGGTTTCAGGGTGAGCCTGTCGCCCGATCGAGAAAGTCGGGACTACGGCTCGTATTAGTATTTCACACCAGAAAGGTATGAAAATGTCCGGTATTGTTCTCTCGGCTTCGGTTCGCCAGAACCTGCTCTCGCTTCAGTCGACCGCTGATCTGCTTTCGACCACTCAGAATCGCCTTGCCACCGGCAAGAAGGTCAACACGGCCCTCGATAACCCGACCAACTTCTTCACCGCGGCGTCCCTCGACAATCGCTCGAGCGACATCAGCAATCTGCTGGATGGCATCGGCAACGGCGTGCAGGTCCTGCAGGCCGCCAACACCGGCATCTCCTCGCTGCAGAAGCT
>Ga0163163_10004102_pt1 | contig 12423 bp, 10 predicted proteins | sample S65metaG_FD_119766 | JGI IMG/M metagenome (GOLD analysis project Ga0163163, IMG submission 119766) | Switchgrass rhizosphere microbial communities from Kellogg Biological Station, Michigan, USA - S6-5 metaG | ecosystem: Host-associated > Plants > Roots > Rhizosphere > Soil | place: USA... | reverse complement strand
TGTTGCTACGGATCGTTGCAAAAGTCAGAGTTGCGATCCGACCGCACTGGGAGATCGTCTAATGGTAGGACTGCAGACTCTGACTCTGCCTATCTAGGTTCGAATCCTAGTCTCCCAGCCACCGAAGCCCTTGATTTTCAAGGGCTTTTTTATTTTTTGGCTCTTGCGAGCGGATTCCCAAGATATCTCAGGACGTCTTCCTGACAGAAGGTGATCAAGCAGAAGATTCTGCGTTGTTGTATTTCTGCGTACCATGAGAAACCACGACAGCGCATGCCAAGTGTGGGGGTAATTTGTGGGGTAGTGCCGCACCAGAATTAGGCCGACCCAACGACCTCATACAGCGCGTATTCGCCACTCTTGCCATGGATGGGAACATGTATGCTCCGCCCGATTCGAAATTGTGACCCCACGCGTGCGTAGATCGTCTCGGAGATCAACAGGCGCGTGCCCACTGCCTTGTTGGCGTTCTCGATGCGGCTGGCGAAATTGACCGCATCGCCGATTGCAGTGATACGTTCGCGCCCTATCGCACCGACATTGCCAACGACCGCATCGCCGAAATGAATTCCAATGCGTATGTCGAAACTTCGGCGATAGGCGGATTCGAGGTACGGCTTGAGTGCGTCCATGGTCTTCAGCATAGCCACGCCAGCTCGCACGGCATTGAGTGCAGCGCTGCTTTCAGTTTCCTGTTCGGACTCGCGCAGCCCGAACAGCGCCATGAAACCGTCGCCCATGTAGTTGTCGATGCGTCCACCGAAACGCGAGACTTCGCGGCCCACCGCGTGAAAATACCGGTTGAGCACATGCACCACATCGTGCGGAGGAAGCTGCTCGGAAAATGCGGTGAATTCGCGGATGTCGGCAAACAGGATCGCCAGCGCACGTTCCACACCCACTGCGAATGCATCCGTATCGCGCACGCGCTGATCGACCAACGTAACGTCGTCATCATCGAGAATCAGGCGACGCACCGTTACTGAATTGTTCGCGATCGTCTGACAAGCGAGACGCAATTGTGGTGCGAAGTCCAGGCGCTCAGCGAGTGCCTGTTCAGCGGCCGTCCGCGGCGCGCAAGCGTCGATGCCATCCGTCACTTCCACCCGGCACGTGGAGCAGCGCGCATGTCCGCCACAGGCATGCGCGTGCGCAATACCACCGCGCAATGATGCATCGAGCAAAGTCTCGCCCGGCGCCAAATCGATCAGCACATCGTCGGGGAGAATGCGGATGGTGGCCATGCGATCTCCAGAATTTAGCATCGCTCGCCGCCGATCAGCTCACCATACCCACCGGAGTTTACGTGGATGGATGGCGTGGGCTCGTGTCGTATGCGCTTGATCTAATCGATGCGCAGGCTTTGTTCCATCGCATAGCATTGATCCCAGATATACACGTCGAACGCCGCTAACTTGTGCGACCATTTCGGCGTGAGGGTATTCACGCACTGAGCCGCAACGCGATCGATGTAGTTGTCGAAGCCAGCCCAAGGATTTGCCTTGTCCAGCGGGTTGAGGCTCACACCAGGCTTGGTGGCAGCTAGCGCCGCGGCCGCCGCCTCCTTGATGTCACTGTTGAATTCTGCCTGCAGGTCGACGTCTGCGTGCGTTCCGGTGCGCGCCACGTGGCCGCTGACTAATGTATCCCACTCGAGCTTTCGGATTTCTTCGACTTGCTCGAAATGTCCCGGAATGTCATGAGCAACTGCGAACCGGCGCCACGGCATCCAGCCCGGAAAAACCAGATCGACCACCATGAGTACGCGTTGCGCTGGCGCGTAGATGAAGATATTTCCCGGCTCATGCCCGTCGCCGTGATAGGACAGTTCGAGCACCTGGTTTCCGACATGCAAGGTGTACTTGTCCACAAACGTAACGGTCGGCAGAGGCCGGTTCGGATCCGCCGCGCGCTTCAGAAGTCTTAGAGTTTCTTCCTGGGCGATGATGACGGGATGACCACCCAGTCCCTTGGTGCCGCCAATATGGTCGATGTGAGAGTGGCTGTAGATCACGTGCGTGATCGGCTTGTCGCTTACCTCCGCGACGGCCTGCGGGATGTGCGCGGAGTAGCTGGGTGGGGTATCGACGACGACCACACCACTGTCGTAGACGAGAAACATCGACTGATACACGTTGTCGGTGACCATGTACAGACCGCTGCCGAGATCTTGCAAGCGATAACCCTTGGCGGGGTCAATGGCGGGTCCTTGGGCCGAAGCCGGCACGTCGATGTACTTGCCGATTCTCTCGCCTATCGGCGCGATGGACGGCATGTTCGGGTACGGCTCTCCCGCAGCACCTTGCGCGCTTTGGCCTTCGTGCTTAGCGGCGAGGGCGGAAGGCGAAAGCGTCCAAATGGAAGCGATTGTCAATGCCGACATCAAGACCTGAACCACGCGCCGATAACATCTGGGGGAAATCGACCAGCGAATTGTGAATGACTCGGATTGCGTGAACATAAAGTGCTCCTGTATGAGCGGTGCATCTGGTGTTTGAGAAGGTGCCTTTGGACTGGGACACGGACGCGCGCCCGTGTCTCAGCTGCTTCGATCAACGTAGTGACTTGAACGCCGCGCGCAACTCAGCTGTGAAGAGCTGCGGCTGCTCCCACGCTGCGAAGTGCCCACCTTTGTCGAGCTTGTGGTAATAGATCAGCTTGGGATACGCCTGCTCCGCCCAACTCCGCGGAACTTGACAGACCTCGTCAGGAAAGGCGCTCACGGCGACCGGAATGGTCACGTGTTTCGGCGCAAAGAAAGCGAACTTGTTTTCCCAATAGATACGCGCCGAAGAGACCGCAGTGTTCGTCAGCCAGTAGAGGGTAACGTTGTCGAGTATGTCGTCGCGCGTGAGCCCCTCACGCTGACCGGCAAAGACGCGTGAGATTAGCTCATAGCTGCGCGCGTCGTGATCGAGCAGCCAGGCGGCAAGCCCCACCGGTGAATCCGCAATACCGTAAATCGTCTGCGGTCGCCCGGACATCTCCTGAGCGTAGCCAACTCCATGCTTGTAGAAGAAGTCCAACTGCTCGCACGCGTGTCGTTCGTCAGCTGAGAGATCGGACGGAAGCGGGCTGCCGGTCTGGATTGCCTTATCGATCTCTGGCGGAACCGCAAAAACCCAGTTGAGGTGAATGCCGAGCAATTCCGGTGGTGCCTGCGTACCCATCACGTCCGAGACCATCGCACCCCAATCTCCGCCTTGCGCCGCAAACCGCGTATAGCCAAGGCGTTTCATCAGCGTCGTCCAGGCGCGGGCAATGCGTGGAGGATCCCAGCCAGTCGTGGTCGGCTTGCCAGAAAACCCGAAGCCCGGAAGCGACGGGATCACGAGATCGAAAGCGTCTGAGGCACTTCCGCCATGTGCGGTAGGATCCGTCAGCGGCTCGATGATCTTCAGCATCTCTATGATTGAGCCTGGCCACCCGTGCGTGACGATGAGCGGCAACGCATTCTTGTGCTTCGAGCGAACGTGGATGAAGTGAATGTCCAGCCCGTCGATTTCGGTGAGGAACTGCGGATACGAGTTCAGTCGCGCTTCCACTTTGCGCCAGTCGTAATCGGTGGACCAATAGCGCGCGAGCGCCTGAATCATCGCGAGCTGCACGCCCTGTGACGCATCTGCGACGGTTTCCTTTTCGGGCCATTGTGTGGCGACAACACGCCGGCGAAGGTCATCGAGCTTGGCCTGTGGCACGTCGATAGAGAAAGTACGGATCGATGGATCTTTGGGCGCTTGGCGCGTAGTGGGCGCGGCGGCGGCAATGGCTGCCTTTGCGAGGGAGGTTGTCATGGTGATTCCGTAGGTGGGAGAGATGAACAGCAATGGGCTGACAGAGAGCGCGGCTACCGAATGGGTGAGCAGTTCGCGCCGAGTCAAAGACGTGGACAGAGGTGTCCCGGGGGAGCGAGTTCGCGAAGGCTCGCAAAGGTCGCATCCCGGCGGATACTGCGATTTTTCGAGAGTCATGGTCGGATCCTGCATTTGGAGGAGAGCTGTCACATGCGCATAGATGCACGAGACGCGCAGCGATAACACCAGAACGATGAAATCGATTCGATTACACGATGGTGTCGGTCGATACTTTGGTAGAAGTCAGCAATCGCGTGGCGAGGACAAGGCGAGCTGTTGACGCATCGGGACAGCGAAGAGATCGTGATACGCGGCATCGATCGACACCATGGTGCAATCGAATTACCAAGCGCTTTCGCCTTAAATCCCTGATGGGTTGCGCACACCGTCAGGCGACGATATGAATTCTGCGGAAGTCAGACTGCAACGTCCGGTGGAGCCCGATCGCGACCATGTACGTGGAGGCGGTGCGGGGGAGGGCGTTGTAGACCTTGTCTTGTACGGTGATTACCTTTGTCCTTACTGTCGGCGGCTGCGCAATGTGCTGGCAGAACTTCGATCGACGCTGGGCAACTCGTTGCTGTATGTCTATCGCCATCTGCCCAACGAACCTGAGCATCCTGGCGCCGAGTGGCTGGCGCGTGCTGCCGAGGCTGCCGCGGTACAAGGAAGGTTCTGGGAAATGCATGACTGGCTTTATGAGCAGCAGCCACCCATTAGCCCGGCTCAAGTGCTGACGTTCGCTAGGACTCTTGGCCTCGACGTCGGCAGGTTCCAGCGCGATCTGGATAGCGATGCAGCACTTGCGCGCGTGCAAGAGGATCTGCGGGAAGGCCGCAATAACGGCATCACAGTCACCCCAACATTTTTTATCGATGCCCAGCGTTATGACGACGCGTGGGATTTTCACTCGATGCTAGAGGCGCTGCAGCGCCCACTCGCCGCGCAGGTGAAACGTTCGGCACGCGCGTTCGCAAATCTGCCGGCTTCGGCCGGACTGACCCTGCTACTGGCCGCTGTCCTGGCGCTGGTTTGCGCCAATACGCCGATCGCGCCGCTTTACCACGCCCTTATGGATTCGCATTTCCGCATCGGACCGACTGGCGGTGGCGTGTCAATGACGATTGCGGCTTGGTTCTCGGAGGGATTGTTGGCAGCGTTCTTTCTGCTCGTGGGTTTGGAGATCCGTCGCGAAATGACCGCAGGAGCCCTCACCGATCCGAAGGCTGCGATCTTGCCGGTGGTTGCCGCTTTCGGTGGCGTTATCGCCCCGGCAGCCGTCTACCTTGCGCTCACCTCGCCCGCGACGGCGGACGGCTGGTCGATTCCGACGGCGACTGACGTCGCCTTCACGATCGGCATCCTTGCACTACTCGGGGAGCACGTTCCCGGTGCGCTGCGAGTATTCGTCGCCGCGTTGGCGGTCGTTGATGACATCCTCTCGATGTTGACACTGGCAATCTTCTATCCTCATGCATTCAACGCGACGTGGCTTCCCGCAGGTGGTGTCGCCGTAGCGCTGCTCTTCGGGCTCAATCGTTCGCGCGTTTATGCGGGCTGGCCATATGCAGTCATCGCATGCGGATTGTGGTTTGCGCTGCACGCGGCGGGGGTACACGCTGCGTTAGCTGGTGTGATTCTGGCTGCGTTCCTGCCTTCGCGCCCGGCGCCGGCTGCTGGTCCCCTGTTGGCACAAGCGGCTACCGCGCTTTCAGCTCTCGAGGCCGCGGAGCGTGAGGCACAACTCAAAGGCGATTCGACGCACGGTTTTCGGTTCTCTGGCGTTTGGGAATCGGCAAGCCGTAACCTATCGGCCGCGAGCATGCGACTGCTCTCTCCAGCCGAACGGATCGAACGGGCTGTTGCGCCGTGGAGTGCCTACTTCATCCTGCCATTGTTTGCATTCTCCGCGACCGGTATCGGTCTCGCTGTCGACCTTCACTCACCCGACGATGTGCGAGTACTACTCGGTGTGGTGCTGGGCCTCGTGCTGGGTAAGCCGACTGGGGTGCTCCTTGCGTCATGGCTCGCGATCAAGGCGCACGTTGGTATCGCGCCCCAGGGAACCAGCGTGCGTGCGTTCATCGGCGCGGCGTGCTTATGTGGAGTCGGCGACACTGTCGCGCTGCTCATGGCGGACCAAGCCTTTCCACAAGGCAACTTTTCGGTCGTTGCAAAAATCGGAGTTCTGGCAGGGTCGACACTGGCCGCAGCACTAGGCGCCACCATCCTTGCAGTCAGGAACGAACGCCTCGCTGAACCCCGTACGATGTAACGCTTCGGGCTGCTACGAAAGTATCGTTGATACCAACGTGCAATCGCGTCGCCTTTACAGATCTGCTTTCATCATTCAGTCGCAATCAAGGTCATCGGACCAATGCAACCGTGAGGAGCGCAGCGATGAGCACTGTAAAGAAGACCGCAATCGTTACCGGCGCCTCGCAGGGCATTGGAGCCGGAGTCGTCGAAGCCTTCTTGCAGCGCGGCTATAACGTCGTTGCGAACTCACGAAGTATTACCAAGGCAAATCCCTTCCCTGCATCTCCAAGTCTCGCCCTGGTCGACGGCGACATCGGGGACGCCAGCACAGCGGTGAAGATCTCGGACGCTGCTGAATCGCGATTCGGAAGCATCGATGTGCTAGTCAACAATGCCGGCATCTATTTCTCGAAGAACTTCGTCGATTACACAATCGACGATCTGCGATATCTGCTTTCGGTCAATATCGACGGCTTCTTGTTCATCACTCAACTCGCGGTCAGGCGGATGTTGGCGCAGAAATCTGGCGGCAGCATCATCAACATCTCATCGACCCTGGTCGATCAACCAATCGCTGGAATAAACGTGTCCGTTCCGATGATCACCAAAGGAGGCCTTGAGGCCGTCACGCGGAGCTTGGCGATGGAGTACGTGCAGCAGGGCATACGCGTGAACGCAGTCGCACCGGGCATCGTCGACACGCCCATGAACAAGGACAACCCAAAGGAAATTCTAAAAACGCTGCAGCCGATGGGATCCATATCGGATGTAAAGGACATCGTAGACGCCATCGTCTATCTGAACGAAGCCAAGCAAGTTACTGGAGAGGTGCTGCACGTCGACGGCGGTGCGCACGTTGGCAAATGGTAACGCGGCAAGGCGCGCGGTCGCCCAGCGCCGAACGGAGATTGAAAGAGCTTGGCATCGACCTTCCGGCGCCACCGCGACCGTTCGGAACGTACGTGGAAGCCGTGCAGACCGGCAATTTGCTCTTCCTGACCGGCATGCTTCCCACGCAAGGTCAAACCGCGAAATTCACCGGACGCGTCGGAGCGGAACTCGACGTCGAAGGCGGACGCAAGGCAGCTCGGCTCGCTGCGATGAACGCCCTCGCCGTGGCCCGAGAGTATCTGGGATCACTTGACAAGGTGGCTCGCATCGTCCGCATCGGCGTCATGATAGCCACATCAGGCGATCGTCACGATCATCCGAAGGTTGCCGACGGCGCTTCGGAGTTGCTGCAAGACATCTTTGGAAAAGAAAAAAATCCTTGCCGCCTCGTCTTTGGCGTCGCAAGCCTTCCGCTCGGCACGCCGGTCGAACTGGAGTTGATCTTCGAGGTATCTGGATGACGTCTGTTATTTAGAGTCTAAACCGACTCAAAGCAACGGCGGGATCGAATATCCGCGCTCGCAAAGTGGGTTCGGCACGTCGGCCGATGCCGCCTCGACAACGCCAACCGTCAGCTCACTCGCCGTTCGGCATCGAACTCGCGCGGTATGGAAAATGAAAACGTGGCTCCCGGGCCATCATTCGGGGCCGCCCATAGCCGCCCACGATGGTTCTCCACGATCGAGCGGCTGACGGACAGGCCGATGCCCATACCGCCACTCTTGGTCGTGTAGAAAGGCTCGAAGAGCTTTTCCATGGATTGAGGGTCGATACCCGCTCCCGCATCCCGAACGGTCAGACGCACGCAACCGTTTTCATCGGATTCAGTTCTGATCATCAACTCCCTCGGACGATCGTGGACGCCATTCATTGCGTCCGAGGCATTCAGAAGCAGATTCAGGATGACCTGCTGAAGCTGGACACGATCGCCTGTGATCGACGGCAACTCGTCAGCAAGTTCTGCTCGCAATTTCACGCCGTTTCTCTGAAGTTCGCTCGACGACAGCGCGATCACCTCTCGCGTAGCCTCATTCAGGTCCACCGGCTCGGTCGCGGCAGTCTTCTTGGCAAACAGCGCTCGCAAACGCGTAATGACCTCGAAAACGCGATTGCCGTCGCGAATGGTGCGGCGGGCGGTTTCGCGCGCGCCGTCGACGTTGGGAGGGTCGACAGCCAGCATCCGCAGACAGGTACTGCCGTTGGTGATGATGCCCGACAGCGGCTGATTGATTTCGTGTGCGATCGATGCTGTCAGAACGCCTAGTGTTGTGGCACGAGCCACGTACGTGAGCTCTGAACGCGCCTTGCCAAGCGCTTCTTCCGCGAGTCGGCGCTGCGTGACGTCCTGGACCGCTCCGATGTATTCCAGTTGACCATCCCGGTCTCGGGTTGCGTGAGCGACGAGGTGCAAGTACTTTACTGAGCGGTCTGGCATCAGGAGCCGGTGCTCGTACTCGAGATCACAACCGGTGCATCGCGCCCGATCGGTCATCTCATTCAACAACGGGATGTCTTCCGGATGGACTCGATCAAAGATCAGATCGAGCGTTACGGGCACATCCAAGTCAAACTCGAAAATGCGATAGAGCTGTTCCGACCACATGATTTCGCTTGTCGCCACGTGCCAGGAAAAACCGCCCGTCGCGCTGAGACGCTGAGCTTCCGCCAGAAACGCCTCACTGCGCCGCAACTCTTCTTGGGCCCTCTTGCGTTCCGTCGTATCCATCATTGCGCCAAAGAATTCACAGTCGCCCGATTTGTCCACCAAGCAGTGACCAATGCCGTGTGCGTACTTGGTCACGCCTCCCGGGAGAAGGAGTCGGAACTCAACCTCAAAGTCATTCTTCTGCGCAATTGCTGCTGACTGGATCTGATCAAACTTGGAGCGATCTTCCGGATGGATGCGCTCGAGCAGCAACTGATAAGAAGGTTTCGTTGCTCTTGAATCATAACCAAGAATGTCAAATGACTCACGTGACCAGAAATGTTCCCCGGTGCGGACGTTGAAATGCCAACTCCCAGTGTTGCTGAGTCTCTGCGCCTCAGCCATGTGAGCTTCACTGCGTTCGAGGAACACCTTCTCTTCGGCCAACCGCGCTCTGGCCTCAGCTAGTTGCTTGTTGCGCGACTCCAGTTCGCCCGTCCTGGCTCGAACTTGTGCTTCCAGACTTTCGGTTAGTCCGCGCAATTCCGCTTCCGCCTTTTCGCGTGCGGCGATTTCCACTTTAAGGCTTTCAATTGACTCTACGGTTTGATACGCGGCCGATGCGAAACGCCCCAAGCTTTCGAGTAGCCTTAGATTCTCGGCATCGAATTTTCGACGATTGCTGTGTGCAATCGCCCAAATCGTACCGGCTGCTTTGCCCCCTACGTAAAAGGGTATAAGGAGTCCTTCGTCGGCCAGGGGTGTCGCCATGCTCAAGTATGGGTAGCGCCGCTCCCAGTGGGTGAACAGCATTGGGGTATTGCGATCGAGCACATCGCCACATGGCCCGAAATCGCGCGGGGTACCGCCGCCGATGTGTGGCCGCCACGCACCGGCAATAGCAGCCCAGTAGAATCTCTTCCCGTCTTTCGTCAGCAGACTCAGGCCGGCAGAATCGGCATCGAGGATCGCAAGGACTTTATCAGCCAGCGTTTGTAAAATGGTTCGCGGTGAGTCGGCTAGCGCGCTGACCAGCGCAACAAGAGCGCGGTTCTCTTTGTCGAAATCGGGTGGCCGCGACGGGCGGCGGCGCAATTCCTCTGTGCGCAGAATTGATTCCAGGGGCGCCGCCCCAGTCGAATTTGAAGCTTCGAGAGTGAGGTTACTTCTCGATTCGCCAGACGCGGTCATGTTCTCGCCTCTACGCAGGTGCCGCGACCAGAGCACGTCGCGGATCGTCTGCTGGATCCAAATACTCGATCCCCAATGGGCCAATCGCCGTTACCTGCGTCACGTACTCGCCGGATTTCGCCCAGTGGAAGTGCGCGGTATTGCCGGGCAGAACAATGACGCTACCAGGCGGATATGCGTCAACCTTGTCGCCGTCTAACCGATCGCCCAAACCGATGTAGAAAACGCCCGACATGACCGTATAGATTCTGTCCTCCGGGTGCCTATGCGGCATTATCTTCACGCCGGAAGGCACTTTGACCCTTATTACGTATGGTCCGGGCACTGAGGGTTGACCAACTACGATGGCGAGGCGGACCGAGGCCGGGAACGCCGGGAATGGCTTCCACTCAATATTTTCGGGCAAGACCGATCTAAAAACGGCTTGACCGGGCTGATGCGTACGCAACGTCGTCCTTCCTTGGTCCCGAGTTAGCCTTTCGGCTTGGATGGAACGTGCAGCTTGGCGGCCATTGTCACCAAGTCGGCGAGCGAGTGGGCCTTCATCTTTCGCATCATCTTGCCGCGATGCGCCTTCACGGTGATCTCGCTGATATCGAGCTCGCCTCCGACCTGTTTGTTCAATAGGCCGGAGACGACTAACCCCATAACCTCCCGCTCGCGACGGGTAAGTGTCGCGTAACTGTCGCGGAGCATCCGCAACTCTTCCGCCTCGCCAAGTGCAGCCTGACTGCGCTCTATGGCCAGCCGGATCGCGCTCAATAGCACTTCGTCGCCGAATGGTTTCGTCAAGAACTCGACGGCACCCGCTTTCATGGCGCGAACAGTCATCGGCACGTCGCCGTAGCCTGTGATGAATATGATCGGCATGTCGATCCGATCAGCCACGATGCGCTTCTGCAGATCCAGGCCATTGAGGTCCGGAAGGGACACGTCAAGCACCAGACAGCTAGGTACAGGAGTTCGCGGTCGAGAAAGGAATTCCTGTGCGGATGCAAATGTCTCAGGCTTCCAGCCTGCGGTGCGGATCAACAATTCCAGCGATTCGCGCACCGAAATGTCGTCGTCGACGACGAACACGATTGGGATGGTGTGCGACATGGACATTGACCTCGATTTACGGTCAGGTTCGTGCGTATTTGAACGAGAGTGCAAGAGCATGGCAAACCTCTCAGTTCACTCGAAGAGCGGCATCGACGGCCTCGAGCAGCGCCGCGTCGCTGAATGGCTTGAACAGGCACTCCACGGCGCCTTGTTCGATTAAGTGTTGACGGATGCCCTTATCTTCATTAGCCGTGATGAAAACAATCGGGATCTTGAGCCCGCGAAGCGTCAGTTCCCGTTGTAGATCGGGTCCCGACATGCCGGGCATCGCGATGTCCAGGATCAGGCATCTGGCGTGGACGAGGCTATCAGAAGCGAGGAACTCTTCCGCCGACGTGAACGCCTGGGCCTGATAACCCAACTGTTCCAGCAGGTCGGGTAGCGACTCGCGAATCGACTCGTCATCATCGACCACCGACACGAGTGAGCGTGTGACCGTCACTATTCCTCCTTTGTCGCGTGTGCAGTACCGGATCCGTTGCGCGCATAAGGCAGCGCCGTCCGGAACGAGCTGGGAATCACATCACCGGCCTAGGTGCACTCCATTTCCTGTCTCAAGTTCAGAATCCTCGCTGCCATAGGAGGATGCGCCAGTCTGCAGGCAAGGTCCACCATACTTTGGTGTCGGTTTTCGTCTGCTATTGGGACCGGGCGTGGTCAGCAGTCCGTGCGTCGGATGGTTCGGGCATCTCCCCGCTCGCTCCACTGCGCCACCTGATCGGCGCGACCAGCAGTCCGGCCCAACTACGTTTGATTGTGCTGGATGGCATCAACAGTGCATCAACGCGGAGCCGGCGCGAGGTAGAAAGCGTATCATTGAAGACGTTAGCATATTGGTGTTGGCGAGAGCTGTGGGGAAGAATTGCTCCGATGCTGATGAAAGCCGCCATCGTCCCAGAGGAACAGCAACTCATCCTCTCGAATTTGTCGCCGGGCCCCGCCCAGAAGCGGTTGGCTCTCGCTGTTGTGCTCGGCATTTTGGCAGTCTTCGTCTTGATTACGGCTGGGCTGCTTTCGGGAATCCAGACGAGCCGCATCGACGCCTTCCTTCCGGCTTATCTGAGTGCGATGTTCGTATGCGATTCGATCACCGCGATCCTTCTGTTCGCTCAGTTCTCCATTCTCCGCTCACACGCGTCACTCGTGATCGCGAGTGCATATCTGTTCACGGCGCTTATCCTGGTTCCGTATATCCTGACTTTTCCTGGCGTGTTTGTGCCTACGGGATTGTTTGGCGGTCTGCAGAGTTCCGCATGGATCTACGTCCTGTGGCATTGTGGTTTTCCGCTCTTCGTCATCACATATACCTTTTCAAAAAATCGAGCCCCCAGCAAGCGACCCTGGTACGGTACGACAAGAATGGCGATCGTGCAGAGTGTCACCTTGACCGCGGTCATTGTCTCGCTAGTCGCATTTGTTTGCATAGCCGGCGATGCGCTATTGCCCCACATAATGCTGGCTCGCAACCGTTTCAGTCCG
>Ga0163163_10004101_pt1 | contig 12428 bp, 9 predicted proteins | sample S65metaG_FD_119766 | JGI IMG/M metagenome (GOLD analysis project Ga0163163, IMG submission 119766) | Switchgrass rhizosphere microbial communities from Kellogg Biological Station, Michigan, USA - S6-5 metaG | ecosystem: Host-associated > Plants > Roots > Rhizosphere > Soil | place: USA: Michigan... | reverse complement strand
TCACCTCATGCTCGCGCAGAAGGCCCAGGAAGAGGAAGAAGAGAATTAGCCGCAAAAAGGCACAAAAAGTCACAAAAGAAACAATTCATGACAGCAATAGGTAAGCAGCGACTTAGCCGGCGCAATGTAGACGGAAATGTTTGGCTTGAGCGCGGCGTTAGCGACAGCAGTTATCTTGCGTCGTTGCCGGTGCGGGACATCGCCTATGAAGTGTTGGCGTCCGAGGATGCGGTGGGGCGTGCGATGCTGGAGGAGATCGAGAGGGCGACGGCGGCGAAAGATGGATCGCTAGTGATGATCCTGTTGGGCGGACGTGGCGCGCAGGCATTGCACAAATTGCTCGGTGCGATGGCGAGGACGAGCGAGCACGATGAGTTGTTGGGCCGGCTTCATGTTTTCACGCAGGATGCGCTGGCGCCTTTGCGACTGGATAACGGTTTGAGTTTCGTGCGCGATTTTGAGCGTCTGCTCGGTGAAGATTTTTTCCGCAAGGTGAAGAGTTTCACGTGTATGCGTACCGATGCCGAGGATCTCGAAACAGAGTTGGCGGCGTACGTAGAGCAACTTGAATCTTTAGGTGGTATCGATCTCTTTTTCCTGGGCCTGGGTCCCGAGGCGGGGGGCGCCTCGCACCTGGCTTATATCAAGCCAAACTCGGGCGCGACTTACAACGACGTCGCCGGATTGATTCCGATCTCACCATCGATCCTCGAACACCACATCAACAAGTTCAAAGCCGGTGGCACAGTTGTCACTGAAGCGGACGAAGCTGAATGCCGCGCCGCGCGGCACATTCTCACACTTGGCCCAGCCGCGATCCTCGGAGCGCGCCGCATCGTGCAGTCGATTGTCGACGCCGACACCGCACCCGCAAAACGCGAGAGCTATCGCCGGTTATTGACTACAACGCTGTCCGCCGACGCCCAAACACGTCAAACCCAATTCGATCAAAACCCCGGACTCTGGCTCCGCGTCCATCCCAACGTCCGCTCGCTGATTCTTCCCAACCTTTTAGAGCAACAGTAACGCACAAAACTAGATTCTCCTGATCTTCTTTGTGACTTTTGGCCCTTTTTGTGGCTCAATATTCTAGTTCGATCGAGGACAAGGTATGACAACATCGATGCCGGCGATTTTCTTCGGGCATGGCAACCCCATGAATGCGCTCCAGCATAATCAATGGACCGATGGCTGGAACAATCTCGGTAACACTCTGCCTCGTCCTCGCGCCATCCTCTGCATCTCGGCACACTGGTACTTGCCCGCCACACTCGTGACAGCGATGGATACTCCGCGAACGATTCACGATTTCGGTGGCTTCCCGCGCGAGCTGTATCAAGTGAAATATCCGGCGCGGGGAGATCTCGAACTCGCGCGCCGAGTGCAGGAGTTGCTGGCGCCATTGCCGGTTGGATTGGATAACGAGTGGGGGCTCGATCATGGAACGTGGTCAGTGCTGGTGCACGTTTATCCGGTAGCTGACGTGCCGGTGGTCCAACTCAGTATCGACGAAACACAACCGCCGGCTTTTCATTTCGATGTTGGTAAGCGACTCGCGCCGTTGCGTGATGAGGGAATCCTGATAGTGGGAAGTGGCAACCTGGTCCATAATCTGCACACGTATGCGTGGGGTATGCATACACCCGAACCGTACGATTGGACCGTGCGGTTTGAGAGTGTCGCCAAAGAACTGATGGCAACCGGGAAAGTTGAGCCGTTAATTGATTATGAAACTCTCGGGCGCGATGCTCTTTTGGCGATTCCCACGCCGGATCACTATTTGCCTCTACTTTACGTGCTCGGCGCCAGGCGTGCGGAAGATCCAGTCACGTTTCCGATCCAGGGAGTGGATGGCGGTTCGATATCGATGCTGGCAGTTAGCATCGGTTAGCGTGGTGGGAAAGGAATAGCGGATGAAAGCTCAAATCAAACTCGGCCGCATTTTCGGCGTTGAGATCGGTTTACATTACAGTTGGTTCATCATCGCGCTGCTCATCACCTTTTCGCTCGCCGGCCATTTCCGGACGAACAATCCGGCGTGGACTGATGCGATGCGGTGGACCGTGTCGATCGTCACCGCGCTTCTCTTCTTCGTCTCGATCGTGATTCACGAACTCTCTCACGCGATCGTTGCAAAGGCGCGCGGTCTACCAGTGCGCTCGATCACACTCTTCGCGCTCGGCGGCGTGGCCCAAATCGAAAAAGAAGCGGCGGATGCAAAGACAGAGTTCTGGATGGGAATCGTTGGTCCGATCACGAGCTTCGTGATCGGAATCGTTTGTCTCGTTGGAACAGTGGCGCTCGGCTGGAGACCGCCCGAGTTTCCGCAACGACCGCTACCGGCGATGTTGATGTGGCTTGGTTACATCAACATCGGGCTTGCGATCTTCAACATGATCCCGGGCTTTCCGCTTGATGGTGGGCGTGTGCTGCGGGGGCTCTTGTGGTGGATCACCGGCGACGCAAATCGCGCGACGAGAATCGCCGCCCGGGTGGGCCAGGTCATCGCGTTCCTGATGATTCTTTACGGCGTGATGCAGTTCTTCGGCGGCACCGGCCTCAACGGTCTCTGGATCGCGTTCATTGGTTGGTTTCTGCTCAGCGCTTCACGTGAGAGTTACGCGCAAATGGTCGTCACGGAAGGACTGCGAGGCTTGCGTGTCGCCGACGTGATGTCGCGCGATTATCTCGCAGCTGATGGTTATATGAATCTGGAGAACTTTGCCGAAGAACATTTGATGCGCACCGGCCGTCGTTTTTTTGTCGTGACCATCAACGGGCAGCCGGAAGGCATAATCACGCCAACCGAAATCGGCGCCGTGCCGCGCAATCGCTGGCCTTACACGACGCTGGCCGACGTGATGCGTCCGCTCGATCAAACTCGCTCGGTCGGACCAGACGCATCCGTCACCGAAGCGCTCGAGCTGATGGCCAGTCAGGACGTGAACCAACTGCCCGTCGTCGCGAAAGGAACGCTCGCGGGCCTGATCTCACGCGCCCACATCCTGCAGTTATTACAGACGCGAGCCCAGTTGCATCTATGAATCCGGGCTGTTAAATCTGCGCAGATCCGTGCCGTTGCGGGTGAGGACGAGGCTGATGAAGCGGTTGTCTTCTTCGAAGAGCAGTCCCTTATCGCGGAGGAAGGAAATCTCTTTGGCGACATCGAATCCGGAAACGTTCTTAAATTCCTTTGCTACGTCGCCGGCGCGCGTCGTGTCGCTCATCAAATTCAGTATTCGCGCCTGCGCCTCTTCGATCGGATACTCCTTCAACTCGCCCGATCGCGAATCACGAATCATGTGCTGCTCGCCTTCTTTGTAGAGCAGTAGCTGCGGAAGTGGGCCATCTTCGCGCTTCCACAACTCGATCCAAAAAGTGATCTTCTCCCTGATCTTTCCAATCCACTGCGAGACGGTTTGCGCATACTCCGCGCCAATGTTCACGTCGGAAAAATAGTAAGCAAGACTATCCAATTGCTCGCTGGGAAAAGGATAAATCATCGAGTAGTAATCCAGCGGATGCAGGTCGAGGCCATATTCTTTGCTCTTCATGAAGTATGGGCTGTAACGATCGAAGCGCACGGGATACACGCCGGTAGGTGGATGCAAGTGCGTGAGCAACGGCAGGTCGTCGAGGTATTTCCGGTACACGTCCGCGCCCTCACCCGGAAATCCGATCAGCAGGTTCCACGCGGGTTCGATGTCATACATCGCACAAAACTTCAGCAGGCACAGGTTTCGAAACGCGGAGGTTCCCTTCTTCATCAACTTCAACGTCGACGTAGCGAGCGATTCGATCCCGGGCTGAATAATCTTCACGCGGGCCTTCGCCAACGTCTGCACATCTGACTCGCTCAGATCCGCTTTGACCTCATAGAAGAGCGACACGTTGTCAGGCGTATTCACAAACGGCAAGACTTCGTGAAGGTAACTCTTTGGCAAAATATTATCGACGGCGTCCATGCGCGACACTTTCGGCGCAAACTGAAATAACGAGTCGAATTGTCTGAGCGCGCGATCCGCACTCATGGCGCGATAGTTCATCGAGATTCCGTTCAGGCCACAAAAGGTGCAGTGCGCGCGTTCGCCCCACCAGCAACCGCGCGAAGTTTCAAACAGCAGAACCGGATCGACCTCACCTTCCGGAAAGTTCTCAGTCAACGTGTCGAGAAACGGCCGGTAGTCGAGATCGATCGGAACATCGATGCTCAGCTCTTCGCCGATCGCTTCCGGTCCGGTTTGGAAGAAGTAGTTCTTCTTCGTGAATACGCCTTTGATCGAACCCGCCTTCGCCGGATCGCCGTCAAGACAGTGCTGCACAAACTCCGGAAAACTCTTCAGCGCCGGTCCGGAAAAGACGTAATCAACCGGATCGACTTCTTTGACGATCACCTGGCCCATCGGCGTCTCACAGTTCGCGCCACCCATCACGACAATCGGTTTTGACTGTAGCTGTTTGAGCCGGCGCGCGAGGGAAAATGCTGCCGCACTCTGCATGAACATCGAGGTGAAGCCGACTAGTTGCGCCTGGTCGATGGCGTATTTTGAGATGAGGCTATCGAGAAAGTTCTCCAGCCCGCGACGCTTTTCGAGAATGCGACTCTTCAGCGTGTTCATCTCCTCGGTGTGGAAAGGAAAATATCGCGAGAGATAAATACCCGCGTTGTTTTGCAGATCCGGAAACGCTGCCTGGCGGAAGAACCAATCGCCGAGACCTGCGTTCTGTGAGTCAGCCGTTTCAGTGATCAAATCGTAGAGTTCGAGCCCGAGGTACTGAGCGAAATCATGATTCAAATAAAGAACTTCGACTGCTACCTGCTCTCTGAATCGTTGGTCCACCACCGCTTTCAACTGTGTGAGCGCAATCGACGGCATCGCCAGATCGGCGAATGGCATGTTTACTAAAGCAATCTTGAACATACGTACCTCGCTATCTTCTTTTGTGCTTTTTTGTGACTAAGCTGAGGCTATCTCTACCAACTCTTCGTGATCGGTTTGATACAAACTCAACTGGTTGAGGAGCCAGTAAAGACCGCGCTGGCGAAGTAGTTGTTGATGTGTGCCGGATTCACGCACTTCACCTTTGTGCAACACGATGATCTTGTCGACGGCCTGAACAGTTGAGAGACGGTGCGCGATCACGAGTGAAGTTCGTCCCGCCATCAAGCGTTTCACCGCATCGTGAATCAACATTTCCGTTTCCGTGTCGATTGAACTGGTCGCCTCGTCGAGGATCAGCACGCGCGGATCGAAAGCGAGTGCGCGCGCGAAGCTGATGAGTTGTTTCTGGCCGACGGAAATCCCGGCGCCACGTTCGTGCAGTGCCGTTTCGTAACCGCTGCTGAGTCTGTTGATGAAACTGTCGGCATTCACTTGTCGCGCGGCGTCGCGTATGCGTTCGTCGCTGATCGTCGCGTTGCCGAGCCGGATGTTGTGAGAAATGTCTTCCGAAAAAAGAAATACGTCCTGCGGCACCACGCTGAAACTCGCGCGCAACTGCGCCGGCTCGATCTCGCGCACGTCGACGCCGTCGAGCAGTACTTGTCCACGCTGTACTTCGTAGAACCGCAGTAAGAGATTCGTGATCGTCGTCTTTCCCGCTCCGGTGTGGCCAACGAACGCGACGCTCTCGCCTGGTTGGACCAGAAACGAAACGTCTTTCAGAACCCAATCTTCGTCGTCATAAGCAAACCACACGTTGCGAAATTCGATTTGCCCGCGCACTTTTGTGAGCGGCGCCGGTTGTTTGGGCGATTTCATTGTGACGGGCTCATCGAGTAACTCGAAGATCCGCTCTGACGCCGACATCGCCGCTTGCAACATGTTGAATCGTTCACTCATGTCGCCCACCGGCTCGTACAGCATCTCGGCCAATTGCAGAAATGCGATGACGGTGCCGAGCGTGAGTGCCCCGTGCAGCACCTGACCGCCGCCATACCAGATGATCAGCGCAATTCCCGCCGCCACGATGATGTCCACGGCGGGAAAGAACACTGCGTTGTAGAAGATCGCGTCGAGGTTTGCTTTGCGATAGTCGTGGTTGATGCTTTTGAACGTGTCCAGCTCGCGCTCTTCGCGATTGAACAACTGGACCACCGGCATGCCGGTCAGACGTTCCTGCAGGAACGTGCTGATGCGTGCGACATGTGTGCGGACAGAGCGGAAAGCCGTCCGCGATTTCAGGCGAAACCAGATCGTTATTGCAATCAGCGGCGGCAACACGAGCAAAGAGACAAGCGCCAGCCGCCAATCGAGCAGAAACATCCAGAAGACGATGTAGAGCAGCATCGCCATGTCGCCGAAGAACGCGATCACGACTGAGCTGAAAAGTTCATTGAGTGCTTCGACGTCGCTCGTAAGGCGGGTCATCAAACGACCAACCGGATTGCGGTCGTAAAACTGAAGGGGGAGACGCTGCAAGTGAGCAAAGATTTCGTTGCGCAGATCAAACATGATGCGCTGGCCCATTCGTTGCAACAGAAACGATTCCGCATACAACACAAACAGCGCGGCCAGGTTCGCGGCCAGCAACGCCAGTGCGATAAAGGCAACACCCGATGAGGGTCGTCCACCGAAACCAAACATCTCCGCAGCTTGTTTGATCACCAGCGTGTAGCCTTCCGGCGGATGCGACGGATCGGGCAACAAGTACAGATCGACCGCAGCCTTCACGAGCGGCGGGCCGGCGACGACGAGTGGCCCACCCAACATCGTCAACACCAGCGCAAAGATGACGTAACGCTTGTAAGGCCAGAGATAAACCAGCAGGCGTCGCAGTAAATTGGTGTCCATCACGCTGCCGTTAACTCTTGTTCGAGTCGTTGCTTTTCGTAGAGCCGCTCGTACACACCACCGCTTGCAATCAACTCGCTGTGTGTGCCGCGTTCGACGATGGCGCCATCTTCAAGCACGACGATCAGGTCGGCATCCTGAATGGTTGAGATCCGGTGCGACACGATCAAGGTGGTGCGTCCGGCGAGTAAGCGTCGCAGGTGCATGAGAATTTTTGCTTCAGTATGCGTGTCAACGGCTGAGAGTGAGTCGTCGAGAATCAATATGCGCGGACGCCGGATCAGCGCGCGTGCGAGAGTGACGCGTTGCTTCTGGCCACCCGACAACGTCATTCCGCGCTCGCCGACTTTGGTCGCATACTTTTCGGGAAACTCTTCCACGTCTTCGGTCAAACCGGCTTCGAGCGCGGCTTGTTCAATCGCCCTCGCGCTTGCCTGCTGATCTCCGAAAGCAATGTTTGCGGCGAGCGTCTCGCTGAAAAGGAATGTTTCCTGCGGGACAAAACCAACCGCCGCGCGCAGTTTGTGCAATGGGATCGTCTGAATCGAACGGCCATCGATGAGCACTTCTCCAGGTTCAGCCTCGAACAACCGCGCCACCAGGCTCACGAGCGTTGACTTACCCGAACCAACGTTGCCGACGAACGCCACTGTCTGCCCCGCAGCGATGTATAAGTTGATGTTCTTCAGCGCGGGCTCAGGTTCTTCCGGATAACTGAATGTAAGATTTCGGAATTCGATCTCGCCGTCGATTTCTTTTGCATCGTCAATCGCAGCGCGGTCGGAGATGCTGGGCTCTGTCGACATCACCGCGTGCAAACGTTTCAATGAAGCCATGCCACGCTGGTAGTAGTTGATGATCATGCCGAGCTGCAGCATCGGATGAATCAGGAATTCGAGATAAAGCGTGAACTGAAACAGTTGGCCGATGGTGAGACGGCCCTGCAAGGTGAGCAAACCGCCGTACCAAATGCCGGCGACGAAAGCGAGGCCAACGATGAAGTTGACTGCCGGCGCGAAGAACGAGTTGAGATGAATCAGTCTCACGTTGCGTCGCAGCAGTTCGGCGTTAACGCGTCTGAAGTTTTCCAGCTCCGCGTTTTCCTGAACGTACGCGCGCACGACGCGGACACCCGACAACGATTCCTGTACGCGGTTGGCGACCGTGCCGTAGTGTTCCTGGACGAGAGTTGATTCCTCGTGGATGTGTTTCGAGATGATCTTTGTCGTCAGGGTGACGAGTGGCAGCGGCAGAAATGCCAACAGCGTCAACCGCCAATCCAGATGCAGCATCAACGGCAGAATCAGAGCGACAGCGAAGATCGTGTTGGTGGCATACATCAACGCGCCGCCGACAATCATGCGAACGGCGCCAAGATCGCTGATGGCGCGCGACATCAGATCGCCGGTGCGGGCGTTCTGATAGAACTCCAGCGGTAGCTTTTGCAGGTGAGCGTAAAAGTCGTTGGCGAGATCGTATTCGAAACTCCGCGCGACATTTGGAACCAGGCGCCGCTGGAGGAAAACAAAGATCCCCGCAATGGTGGTGATTATGACGAAGGCGCCGCCGTACCAGAGAAGTTTTGACTGCGTGATGCCGGCGGTGAGATCGTCGACCGCGTCGCGCAGGACGATTGGACCAAGCATGCGACCGAAGTTCGCCACGAGCATGCAGCCGATGCCGGCGGCCAGCATGGCTTTGTATGGTGCGAGGTAGTGCCAGAGTCGTTGACGTGGAGTCAGGATGGTTTATCCGCCTTTTCCGTGTTCATCCGTGGCTAAGATCCTGCATTGCAACTGAGGAAGCGGATTTGATGGCAGTTGTGTTCGGCCTCGATCGTCAAGGTGTTTTCAGCGCGAATAGCAACTTCGCGATCGAGACATTGGAGTGCTTGTTCCCAGTGTGTGGTTGAGCCGGGCTCGTTGGAGATTGAGTTCTGTGGGTCGAGCTGCATGTTGAACCAGAAGATGATGCATTGGGCGACGCCGTCACGACGGGCGCGAACGTTGATCGTTTTGCGCTCGCCCGCGATCGTGCCGTTTACGAAGTCGAAGTGAAAAACTTCGAAGGGATCGGTGAGTGGCGTGTATTCGAATGCATCAAGTCGCACGGGGAAATACTGCGCCGTTGCGTAACGATTGATGAGACTCACATCGAAACCCGCCGCTGTTTGCGCAAAATTCAGATTACGCAGGCGCGGGCTTTCGACCACCATCGCATAAACCGTCGCCGCGCTGGGAACGATCTGTGCACTTTCAGTCAACAGGTTCGCTTTCGCATGAGCGATAGAGTAAACAATTCCTTCGCCGAGCAAACCGCAATCAACCGTCTCCGTAACCAGCAGGTCGGCCTTGTGGACCATCTGGTTCCCGATCGTCAGCGCGGTTGATTTTTTGTCGAGCGTCACGATGCGATCGGCGAGACCGTTGAGTGCCACGGTGTCGCGCGCCAACTCAGCCAACTGCGGCACCATCTCGCAGGTGATCGTCTCTTTTGCTCCTGCGCGCGCGGCTATCATCGCGAGCAAGCCGGTTCCCGAACCGATGTCGAGCACGATCGTGTCAGGCGTGATGGCGTTGGTGAGGGCCCGCTGGAAGGCTGCGTTGCGCTGCTCGTCGTTCAGCATCTCGAAGTGCCAGCGCGGAATGATCTGGCAATGAGCGCGATTGAGACCGAGTTGCGCCTGCCGGTTCTGCGGCTCAAAACAAAATGCCATCTCGAAACAATCGAGCGCAGTTGCAAACTGATTGTTCTCGAGGTGCGCTTCACCTTTGGCCAGCAGACTAGCGACCATGTCCGCCGTGCGCTTTCTTTCACTTGCGCTCGGTAGCCGAGACTCTACGACGGCCGTTTGAGACATGTTTCGACCCTCCTCACAACGGGATTTCGTTAGACAAGATTTACGGGATTTACAGGATGACCAGGATTTACGGTTGAATACTCAGAGCAGCGATGTCGATCTGGTAGATGTCGCCGAGACCGTTGCCGGGATTTCTTAACTTGTTCAGCAGATCAGCATACGTGAGACGTCTTGTTTGCGAGGTTGCGGGCAAACTCCTCGTGCTGGACCAGAAAAAGTATTTGCCGTCGGGCGTCACCATTGGCGAATACTCAGAACCGCTGGAATTGATCTTGTCGCCGAGATTTGTGGCCTTGGTCCAGGCGCCGTCGCGCTGGTAACTGATGTAGAGATCGGAACCGCCGTGCCCGTCAGGCCGTTGGGCCATAAAGATCAGATACTTTTGATCGGGTGAGATGTAAGGCTCAAACTCATCGAACTGTGTGTTGACGGCGTCACCGAGATTCTCAGCCTGCGTGTACTTACCATCGACCAAACGAGAGCGATAGATGTCTGTGCGTCCTTTTCCGTAAGGACGATCTGAGCCGAAGTACATCGTTCCATCCTGCGCCACTGTCGGATACCACTCGTTGCCGGCGCTGTTGATGGGTTCACCGATATTCTGTGGCGGTCCCCAATCATTGCCGGTTTTATCCATGAACCAGATGTCGAGCGAAACAACGGTCGAGCCCTCTTTCGGTCGGTCGGAGATAAAGTAAACCCTCTTCCCATCGCTGGTGATGAAAGGATCTGCGTCGCGATACTGGCCGGACATCGGCGCGACTTCAAGCGTGGTCCACTTCCCTTTTTCGAAGTGCGTGACCAGGATGGTCCAGAAATTGAAGTTAGGACCGCTTCGCAAGAAGTACAGCGTCTTTCCGTCCGGTGTGAATGCGGGATGAGAGTCGAAGTCGGCAGTGGAGACGATGCCGCTGCCGAAGATCGTCGGCTCGGTGAGAGGCCGCTTCGACGCGTACGGCGGCTCAGAGGCGCCAGACCACAGCGAAGCACATAAAACCGAGACGATTAGCAGACTTAGACGCATTTCACTTCATTCCTGGCACTGCGCTCAGATCGATTTGATAAATGTCGCCGAGACCGTTGCCCGCGCCTTGCAACTTGCCCGAAAGCTCTTTGTAGTTAAGCTGATGCGTCTCGCGGTCTTCGAGGCCGTACCCTCGCGTGCTGGTCCAAAAGAAATAGCGCCGGTCCGCAGAGATGCGCGGCGCGGACTCAACGGCGCTCGAATTGATCCACTTGCCGAGATTCACACCCTTGGACCACGCGCCGTCAACGCGACGGCTGATATAAAGGTCAACACTCCCCTGACTGTCGATTCGCCCGGCTGCGGCAAAGATGAGAATGTCCTCGTCAGGAGTGACGAACACTTGCACTTCCGGCCCAGGCGAATTGATCGCATCGCCGACGTTTTCCGGGGCAGTGTATTTACCGTCGACCAGTTTTGCGCGGTAGATGTCAGCCGCTCCTTTGCCGCCCTGACGATTGGAACTGAAATAGAGTGTCCCATCCTTCGTCACTGACGGAGAGAGTTCCTGACTTTGAGTGTTGACAGGCGCGTCGAGATGTCGCGGCTCGCTCCAGCCGGTGTTTGTTTTCTCCAACACCCAGATATCGTTATCGGCTCTTTGCGTTGTGCCTTCGACTGGACGTCGTGAAGCAAAATAGAGCTTCGTTCCATCCGGAGAGAAGCAGGGATCGGTGTCGACGTACTCCCCCGAAAATGGAGCGACTTCCGGCGTGGTCCACTTTCCTTGGTCCAGGTGAGACTCGACGATCACCCGCAGGCTGAGATCCGGCGATGACTTCACAAACAGCGCAACCTTACCGTCAGGCGTGAACGTGATGCTCGATTCGTAGTCGCGCGTGGAGATGACGCCGTCGCCGAAGATCGATGGGTCCGGCATCGGCTTCTGGGTGGCCGTGGCAGAGAGCGAAATCACCACAGAGATACAGAGAACACAGAGTTTGCACAGAGAGGAAGTCAAGCTTAGCTCGCTACTGCAAGAATGTTTTTCTTAACCAGCCGAACCGGAGTAGATGGGTCGATGTCCAACACGGCTGTGACGCGCCCGGGCCGTTGAATCAAAGGTCGAGCCTGTCGTCGCAAAACCTTTTCAGAATACTTGGTGCTGTGCCATGGACAGACGAGACATTTCGACTCGTCGTTCCAGTGCCCGAGGTGTAATGGCCCGCCGCGATGATCGCAGCAATCGTTGTAAAGAACAAGACTGCCGTCGGCAAATCGGAAGAGAAAGTAAGAGACTTCTCCGGCGACGATGAAGTTGAATTGTTCAGGATCGAAGGTTACGACGAGCATAGCTTAGCGACAAAAAGGCACAAACTTGGTCCTTAATCTAGATCAAATATCAGGTAGTGACACTCGTCTGAGGAGACTGAGATGCCGTGCAGGCGCTCGCGCGGGACGACGATCGATTGTCCATCATTGAGTTGGACCGTGTGGTCTGGTCCGATCACGACGTCAAGTGAACCTGAGTCGACCACGTAGAGCTTGTCCTGATCGCAAACGCGCGTGACTAACGACTGGCTGCGCGTCTCGATATGACTGCTTCCGGGTTGCTGTGGACGTCCGTCGAATGACTGCGGTTGCGCGGTGTCGGCAAAAGCGATCTGTGCGCTGAGGTCTTCGTCGCTGATCGCCGTCAGTAGTTGCAACTCTTCCATGCCGCGGCTGATGTCGGGAATTACCGCGTTACCATGACGCGCAATTGCCGGTGCGACGACGTAATCGAATGCCATGCGGCCGTGATGCGCAT
>Ga0163163_10004100_pt1 | contig 12430 bp, 16 predicted proteins | sample S65metaG_FD_119766 | JGI IMG/M metagenome (GOLD analysis project Ga0163163, IMG submission 119766) | Switchgrass rhizosphere microbial communities from Kellogg Biological Station, Michigan, USA - S6-5 metaG | ecosystem: Host-associated > Plants > Roots > Rhizosphere > Soil | place: USA... | reverse complement strand
GTCGTGGTCTTGCCCACGCCACCGGAGCCGCAGGTCACCACCACCTCCTTGGCCGCGAGGAGCTGCTCGAGCGTCACCGCGTCGCTCCCGGTCGTGGCGTGACGTGGACCGGCCATCAGGCGAGCTCGTCCCCGAGCGCCTCTGCGACCTTGCTGACGGCTCGGGCGCCGTGGCTGCGGGCGAACAGCTCGGGGACGAGCAGCAACGGCATCGTCGCCGGCAGCCCCTCCTGCAGGTCGGCCAGGTTGGAGGCCTTGTCCCGCCGGAAGGCGACCGCGAGCGCCGCGGCCTCGAACACGGCGACCGCGTCGCGCCCGGCCCGGCTCACGAGCGCGCGACGGGGCTCCCGCTCGCGCAGGCGTCGGAAGACCGCCTCCTCCTCGTGGGTGAAGAGCTCGGGCAGCACCCGGTTCGCGACCACCGCGGCGACGTCGACGGGCACCGATGCGGCCAACCGGTCGAGCAGCTCGAGCGTCTCCGCCACCGGCAGCTCCTCCGGGTTGGTGACCACGACGACGCTTGTCTGTGTGGGATCGCCGAGGATCTCCGTCATCCAGCGGGTCTGGTCACGCACCATGCCGACCTGGACGAGCTCGTTGATGGCCCACGGCGCCGAGAGCTGACCGACGATGTGGCCGGACGCCGCGGCATCCACGATCACGCAGTCGTAGTGGTCCTCCCGCACCTCGTAGCAGACCTTGCCGACCGTCAGGATCTCCCGCACCCCCGGAGCGGCGTCGGCCACGAAGTCGAGCGTCCGGGCCAACGGGCCGAGCCGGGCCGCGAGCGGCAGCCGCACGACGAGCTTGAGGTACTCGCGCAAGGAGTCCTCGGTGTTCATCGCCATCGCGTCGATCCCCGGATGGACCCGACCGGGCTGGAACCGCAGCGGCCCGGATTCGAACGCCGCGGCCAGCGAGCCCTTGGCGTCCACCTCGCAGACGAGCACCCGCTTGCCGCGCGATGCCGCGAGCACGCCGAGCGCGGCGGCGATCGTCGTCTTGCCCACCCCGCCCTTGCCGGTGACGAAGATCAGCCGCCGATCGAGCAGCTCGATCGGCGCGGCAGCCGTCACGGCCGCACTCCGCGCGGACGGGACGGCGGGATCAGGAGCCGAACCCCATCCGTCGCTCGCCGTCGCCCTGTCCGAGCTCGACATACGCGATCTTCGCCGAAGGGACGATGACCTCGCGGCCCTTCCGGTCGGTCAGCGAGAAGGTGTCGGTGGCACCGCCCAGCGCGGCCGTGACGGCGTCGCGCAGACCGTCGCGGTCGGCATCGTCGGGCAGCTCGACGATCAGCTCGCGGGGGGCTTGGGTGATGCCGATGCGGACGTCCACGGAATACAGCTCCTCGGGGCGGGAAGGACGGCGACAGCCTACGGGTGCGTGACCGTCCCGAGACCACGCGGCGCGCCCGAGACGACGGCTACTCGTCGTCGAGATCGACCAGGATCGCCGATCCTGTCGGCCACGAGGCCGCGGCCGGGAGCGGGCTCAGTTGATGCGGAGGCTCGGGCTGTAGAGCTTGCGGGGTGCCAGCTCCGAGGCGATGCGCTCGGCCATCTGCCGGAACAGGCGGCCGGCCTCGCCGTCGGGGTCGACGGCGGCGATCGGGCGGCCGTCGTCACCGCCCTGCCGCAGGGCGGGGACGAGCGGGAGCTGACCGAGCAGCGGCACCTCGAGCTCATGGGCCAGCTCCTGACCACCACCCGACCCGAACAGCTCGTAGCGTTTCCCGTCGTCGCCGGTGAACCAGGACATGTTCTCGATGACGCCCTTGACGGGCAGGTGGACCTTGTCGGCCATCGCCGCCGCCAGGCGGGCGACCTTCTGGGCCGCCGGCTGCGGTGTGGTCACGACGTAGACCTCGCCCCGAGGCAGGTATTGGCTGAGGCTGAGGGCGATGTCGCCAGTGCCCGGAGGCATGTCGATCAGCAGGAAGTCGGGGTCGTCCCAGAACACGTCGGTGAGGAACTGCTCGAGCGCCTTGTGCAGCATCGGACCCCGCCAGATCACCGCCTGGCCGTCAGGGACGAAGTAGCCCATGGAGATGCAGCGCACCCCCCACTGCTCGGGCGGGACGAGCATCTGGTCGATCACCACGGGGTCGCGGTCGGTGCCGAGCATCCGGGGGATCGAGAACCCGTAGTCGTCGGCGTCCAGCACGCCGACCGAATGGCCCTGCTGCGCGAGCGCCACCGCCAGGTTCGTCGCCACGCTCGACTTGCCGACGCCGCCCTTGCCCGACGCGATGAGGAGCGGCCGGGTGCGATTGCCCTGCTCGGCGAACGGGATCTTGCGGCCCTCGGCGTGGCCGTGCGCGGTGTTCGCGCCCGCGGTCGACGAGGGATCGCCGTGCAGCTTGATGCGCAGCGCCTCCCGTTCGTCGTCCGTCATGACCGTGAAGTCGAGCGCGACGTCCCTGACGCCGAGCGGCTCGAGCGCGCCGGCCACCCGCCGCTCGATCTCGTTGCGCAATGGACACCCGGCGACCGTGAGGGCGATCCGGACGCCCACCGTGCCGTCGTCACGGGGATCGATGTCGCGCACCATGCCGAGGTCCACGATCGAACGATGCAGCTCCGGGTCCTCCACCGGGCGCAACGCCTCCACGACCTGCTGAGCGGTGAGGGCCATGAAGCTCGACGACTCCGATCTGCCGATGTCGGCCGCGGTCGGCGGCGACGGGCGTGCGCTGGTGTGGGGCCGCCGGGGCGACAGCCTGAGCCGCAGGCGAATTACCACTACGGCCATAGGTAGAATACCGGCGTGGTCCAAGCGGCACTCAGCCCAGGGCTGAGCTCGGGTGACACGCCACCGCGTCGGAGCGGGGAGTTCTCGGCCGCGGTCAGCGCCATCACCAATGCGTTCGGCGACCCCACCCGTCGGGCCATCTACCTCTACGCGCACGAGGCCGGCGAGGAGGGCGTGACCGCGGCGCAGGTGGCCGACCACTTCGGTCTGCACCCCAACGTCGGACGCCACCACCTCGACAAGCTCGCCGCCGGCGGCTACCTCGACGTGGCCGTGGGCAAGCCCGGCAGTGGTGCCGGCCGGCCCTCCAAGCGCTACCGGGCCCTGGGCGACCAGGTGACACTGGACGTGCCGCTGCGCTCGGACGACCTGGTGTTGACGCTGCTCGGCCGCGCACTCACACTGCTGCCACGCGACGAGGCGCAGGCCATGGCCGAGGAGGTGGGTGAGGAGTACGGACGGGCGCTGGCCGCCGCGATGACCGGCCGCGGAGGCGAACCGGCCGGTGTCCAGCGGTCCTTCCGCACCGCCCTCCACGCCGTCGCCGACGCGCTCACCGCCCACGGTTTCGCCGCCCACGCGGACAGCCGCAACAACGAGCTGCGGATCATCAACAACCACTGCCCGTTCGGCGAGGTCGCGATGGAGCACCCCGTCATCTGCGCGGTCGACCGGGGCATGGTCAAGGGGATGCTGTCAGCGCTCTACGGCGAGACCGAGCCGTCCATCAACACGTCGCTCCCCCACGGCGACGACCAGTGCGTCACGTCCTTCTGATCGCCGTCGTCACCGTCGTCGCGCTGACCGCCTGCGGTGGCTCGAGCGCCGGCCCCACCACGACGGCGGGGTCCGTCGGACCTCCGGTGCCGACCACGCTGGGCACCTGGATCCCGGCGACGCTCGGCCAGGCCGGTGCCACCGCCCTCCTCGAAGTCGTCCGGAACGATCTCGCCAACCGGGGCTTCGATCCGAGCTTCGACACGCAGGACGGCACGGTGTCGCTCGGCGACGGTCGTGTGCTCGACCTCAGCACCATCGCGTCGGTCGTGGCCGGGACCGATCCGACCACGTGGCCGGGCGTCGTCTCCCGCTCGCTCGACACGCTCCTGGCGCCCTGAGCCGAGCCATGGCCCGCCACTACCTCGATCACGCGTCGACCTCGCCGACCCGGCCCGAGGCGATCACGGCCATGGTCGACTGGCTGCGCTCAAGCGACGCCGGGGGCGACCCGGGCCGGATCCACCACGAGGGGCAGGTCGCCCGGGCGGCCGTGGAGACGGCACGGGAGCAGGTGGCGACGTTCCTCGGCGCCCGCAGTCGTGAGGTCGTGTTCACGAGCGGCGCCACGGAAGCGATCTCGGCCGCGGTGTTCGGAGCCACCGAGCGCGGCGAGCACGTCGTCGCCGCGGCGGTCGAGCACTCGGCGGTGCGCATGGCCTCCAGCCTCCACGACGTCGCACTCGTCGGCTGCGACCGAGCCGGGCACATCGACGTCGGCGAAGTGATCGATGCCCTGCGGGCCGACACCGCCCTGGTGCACGTGCAGTGGGGGAACCACGAGGTGGGCACCCTGCAGCCGGTCACCGACATCGTCGACGCCTGCCGGGAGCGCGGCATCCTGGTCCACGTCGACGCGGCCCAGGCCGCAGGCCACGTGCCGGTGGACTTCCGCAGCGTCGGAGCCGACCTCATGAGCGTGAGCGCCCACAAGATGGGAGGGCCGCCCGGCGTCGGTGCGCTCCTCGTCCGGCGGGGCCTGCGCCTCCGACCGCTACTGCTCGGCGGCGAGCAGGAGCGCGCCCGACGGGCCGGCTTCGAGAACGTCCCGGGCCTCCTCGGTTGGGCCGCCGCCGCGGAGGCGCTGGAGGGCACCGGCCCTGACGAGGCGATGACCGCCCGGGACCAGACCGCCGCGGTGCTGAGGGCGGTCGCCCGCCTGGACGGCATCCTCGTCTACGGGGACCCGGTCCACCGCCTGCCGCACATCGTCTGCCTCGGCATCGAGGACGTCGAGCCGCAGGCCGTGTTGCTCGGGCTGGACCAGGCCGGCATCGCGGTGCACTCGGGCAGCGCGTGCGCATCCGAGGACCTCGAGCCATCGCCGGTGCTGGCCGCGATGGGCGTCGACGCCCACCACTCACTGCGCATCAGCGTCGGTTGGTCCACCACGGAGAGCGACATCGACGCGCTGTTGGCGGCGCTGCCCGAGGTCTTGTCCCGGCTCCGGGCGCTGAGGGCCTGAACGCTCGGCCGCGGCACGCGGTCCGCTCGGACGACCGGAAGCCGCTGCACGAGGCAGTCGATACAATTCGGGTGATGGCGCTGTACCTCGTCCGTCACGCCAAGGCCGGCCGGCGTGGCACGTGGGACGGTCCGGACGTGCTCCGTCCACTCACGAAGTCGGGTCGCGGCCAGGCCCAGGCGCTCGCGGCCTGGCTGGCCAACGAGCCGGTCTCCCGGGTGCTCTCCAGTCCGTACACACGGTGCATCCAGACGGCCGAGCCGCTGGCCGCGAAGCTGGGCCTCGAGATCGAGGTGACCGAAGAGCTCGCCGAGGCGACCCCGTTCGAACCGGTTCTCGAGCTGCTCACGACGTTGCCGGACGCCAGCGTGCTCGTCAGCCACGGTGACCTCATCCCCGACGTCATCGAAGCGCTGCTGCGGCGGGGCACCGTCCTCGACGGGCAGCCCGACTGGCGCAAGGGCAGCACGTGGGTCCTCGAGCGCTCCGAGTCGGACGGCACGCCCGTGATCAACCGCGCCCACGCCGTCCCGCCCGGCGCCTGAGTCACCGTTCCGGCTGCGCCTCCAGGACGGCCGGCCCGTTCGCCCGGATGTCGACGACGACGGTGTCAGCCACCTTGTCCCACAGCGCCTGGTTGCGGTCGTCGATGAGCACGAAGATGGCCCCGACCAGCGTGTAGAAGGGGATGAACCCGAGGAGCAGGCGACCCACGATCTCGCGCAGCGCCATGCGGCCCCAGGTCGCGGTCTCCGCGGTCGCCGGCCGGATGACCCGCATGCCCAACACCTGCTTGGCGGGCGTCTGGCCGCGGCCCCACACGATCAGTGACCAGATGATCCAGCCGATGCCGAGGGTCACGATGAACAGCACGATCTCGAGCAGGTACTCGCCGAAGCGCTTGGCCTTCGACGAGAGCTGCAGACCGCCGAAGCCGGATGGGACGGGAGGCGGAGGCGGAGCCACCGGGGGAGCCGAGGGTGGCATCGGTGCCACAGGAGGAGCCGTCGGCGGGGCCACCGGAGGAGCGACCGGTGGAAGTGGCGGTGGAGGCGGCGGCGGGCTCGCGGTCGGGTCGGGGGCCGGGACGTCGCTCATGTTGCTGGCTGGGCGCCCTTGCTCACCCAGAACTCGTTGAGCACTCGTTGCACCTTCAGGTACCAGATGAACGAGCCCACGATGGGCAGGAGGAACCAGAGACCCCACCACACACTGACCGGGCTCTCGCGGCCGTCCCGCTCGTAGAGCTTCGAGATCTCATGGGGCACGGTGAAGTAGATCACGACGAGCACGAACAGGGCGAGGATGGCGCCGGGCCACTCACCGAGTCCGTCGCCGTTGTACCGCTTGAGGTCGCCGTGCGTCCGGTAGGTCCAGAAGACCCGCCAGAACCCGAGGGTGACGATCGTGAGCAGGATGTTGAGACCGGCCTTGTACCACACCTCGTCCGTCGTCGCGGGTACGACGCCCCACACGACACCAGGTGCAGGTGCCGAGGTCGCCGGGGGCGCTGCTGGCACCGCGGGCGCCGGGGGGGCGGGCGGTACGGAGGACGCGGGCGGTACGGAGGACGCGGGCGGTACGGAGGACGCGGGCGGTGGGGCCGGGGCGGCAGGTGGCTCAGCGGGTGGCTCAGGCGGCGGTACGTCCGACATGCGCCGGGACCGTAGCGCGCGGTCGCCGGCCCCTCGCGCGATCGGGCATGTCAGGGCCGTGTCGTGCTCACCGTGGATGACGAGGCCGCAGTCGTTGCAGGCACAACCGTTGACGCGGACGAGGCCGCTGTGGTCGGCGTGGCCGGCGCCTTGGCGATGTCCGCGGCCAACGAGCTCAGCAGCGACGCGACGTCACTCGGTGGGTGCAGGGCCTGACACTTGGCGAGCGCCGCCTTCGCCCCCGTGGGATCGTCGAGGAAGCGGAAGCGGACAACAGCCTTGAAGCAGTAGGCGTCAGCCCGCGTCGGTCCGAGCTCGATGGCCTTGTCCAGCAGCGACTCGGCCTGGAGCACCAGGTCGCGGTTGCCGTTGGCGCTGGCCTGGATCGCCAGCAGCCAGCCGGTGTACGTCCGGGCCTCCACGTTGTCCGGGTCGACCTGCAGCACCTGGGTGTAGAGCGACAGCGACTGGTTGGGGTCCGAGCCGAGCAGCGAGCGTGCGGTCGCGAGCTGGCTGTTCGTGTCCTGCGCGATCCCCCCCGTGAGCGTTTGACCGGGCAGGCGTTGGCCGGCCAGGTGGGCGACGAGCAGCCCGGCTCCGACCGCGACCACCGCGACGGTCGCGACCCACATAGCGATCCGACCCCACCGGGGGCGCCGACGCGGAGGCACGGCCCGGCGGCCGGCTTCGATCGCCTTGATGACGGCGGCCGCACGCGCGGTGTAGCCGTCCTTCAGCGTCCGGTAGTCGACGTCGTCGACATCACCGGCCTCGTGCTCCCGGTCGAGATCGGCGATCGAGCGCAGGAGGAAGCGCTGTTCGTCCTCGAGCGCGGCGAGCTCGTCCGGATCGAACTTGATCGCGGGCGTGGCGTCGTCGACCGCCGCGGCGTTCGTCGGCGCCGCCGGCCGGACGTGCTCGTCGGGCACGCCTCCCTCCGACCGCCCCTCGTCCTCGCCCATGGCGTCGGACCCGGTGTCCGACCCGGCATCGGACCCGGTCTCCGACGGCCGACCGCTCGGGTCGGTGTCGGCCACGCCGCTCACCGACAGCCGTCGCCGTGATCGCGCATGGCCCGCTCGACGAGGGCCTCATCGGCCGCGGACGGCGCGCCGGCGGAAGCGGTGTCGAGTCGCCATCGCCGGAAGGCCAGGCCGAGACCGACCACACCAAGCACGAGGACGACGACCGGCAGCACCCAGACGAGGCTGTCCACGCCACTGGCGCGCGGCACGAGGAGGATGCTGTCGCCGAAGCGGGCGGCGAGGGTCGAACGGATCTCGTCGTCCGTCCGCCCGGCTCGCACCTCGCGGGCGATCTCGTTCTTGACGTTGACCGCGACGCTGTTGCGGCTCTCGTAGACGCTCTCACCCGGGCAGACCGGACACTTGATCGTGCGGGCGATGGCGTCGATGCGTTCGCTCGGCGTGCTCGCGCCACCGGACTGGCTCACGCCGACGACGAGGGCGACGACGGCGATCACGCCCAGGCCGATCCACGCCGGCCAGCCCTTGTAGGCGTGCCGGCTCACGACGACGCCGGCGTGCCGGCCTTCAGCCGGGCCAGCAGCTCGTTCAGCTCGGCCGACGTGACCTGGCTGATGATACGGGCCCGCACCACGCCGTCCGGGTCGACCACCCACGTCTCGGGCGACTTCGCGACGCCGAAGCCCACCTGGATGCGACCCTCGGTGTCGTTCAGCGCCGGCCAACCGCCTCCGTGCTCGGCGAAGAACTTCTTCACGGCGGCGACGTCGTCGTTGAAGACGACGCTCACGAGCTCGGCGCCGTCGGGTTGGCCGGCCTGGGACTGGGCGAAGCGCAGGAGCTCGGGGTGCTCAGCGACGCAGGGCTGACACCACGTGGAGAAGAAGTTGAGCACCACCCAGCTGCCTCGCCGAGTGGCCAGGTCGAAGGGTTGGCCGTCGATGGTCGTGGTCTGCACGATCGGCGCCGGTTGTCCGAGCAACGGCGTCGCCGCGCTGTCCTTCGTGCCGCCCTTGGCCGCGATCGCCACCACGATGAACGCCGCGAGCACGACCGCCACCGCGAGTGCCAGGTACGGCGCGAGCCGACGCCGCCGCCCGCCGTCGCTGGGCGGCGGCGTGTCGCTCTGCTCGGGCATCAGGACGTCAGACATCGGCGGCGGCCCCTCCGACCGCGCCCAGGCGCCCGAGGCGTCGAGCCGTCACCAGCTCGCGTTCGTCCGGCCGGGACTCGGCCGGCACCCGATCCGAGGTGGGGGCGGAGACCGGGTCGGTCGGGCGACGCCGGCGGCGACCGGGGAAGGCGGCGAGCACGGTGCCGACGGCGATGAGCCCACCGCCCAACCACAGCCAGATCGTGTACGGCATCAGGCGAACGCCGAATGTGAGCGTGGTGTCCGTGGGGGCCGGGGCACCGGACGTCGCCGACGAGGTCGGCTCCGGCGTGAGCAACGTGAGGTAGATGTCACCGGTGAGCCCGGTCTTCACCGACGGCGTGGCGATGATGTCGCCGCGCGCCTTGTAGAGCTGCTGCGCGGGCGCGTACACGGGGCCGCCGTCGATGCGGATCCGGGCTGAGGTGATGAGCGCGGCCGGCTTGTCCTCCGCCACCTGCCTCAGGAACGTGAAGGTGTGGCCGCCGAAGCGGGCGGTGTCGCCCGGATGGAGCGTGAACTCCGCGTAGCGCTGGTAGCTCACCTGTGCGGCCAGCGCCACCGCGATCATGATCACGCCGATGTGGACCACCATGCCGCCGTTGGCGCGACCGAGGAACCCTCGCCAGCCCTGCCGTCTGGTCGCCAGCGCCAGCTGCCGCACCGCCGAGCCGGCGGCAAAGCCGCCGAGGCCGAACGCCAGCAGCGGCGCCAGTCCGTCCGCGCCGAACAGCACCGGCACGACCACGCAGGCGACGCCGAAGCAGGCCGGCCAGAACAGGCGCTGCCGGAGCAGCTCGCCCGTCGCCTTGCGCCACGGCAGCACGGGCGCGATGCCCATCAGCGTCAGCAGCGCGAGCCCGATCGGCGTCGTCATGCGGTCGAAGAAGGGCCGTCCCACGGACAGCTGTCGGTCTTGGAGCGCCTCGACGACGAGCGGGAAGACCGTGCCGAGCAGCACGACGAACGCGAAGAGCGAGAACAGGAAGTTGTTGGCGAGGAACGCGCCTTCGCGGGACAGGGGGGAGTCGATCGAACCCGGCGAACGGAGCCGGTCACCCCGCCAGCCGATGAGGAGGAGCGACCCACCCGCCACGATGCCGAAGAAGGTCAGGAGGTACGGCCCGATGGCGCCGTTCGAGAACGCGTGGACGCTCTGGATGACGCCGCTTCGCGTGAGGAAGGTGCCGAGGATGGTCAAGCTGAACGTGGCTGCCAGCAACGACAGGTTCCAGACGCGCAACATCCCACGGCGCTCCTGCACGAGCACCGAGTGGATGAACGCGGTGGCCGTCAGCCACGGCAGCAGGCTGGCGTTCTCCACCGGGTCCCAGCCCCACACGCCGCCCCAACCGAGCACCTCGTAGCTCCACCACGCGCCGAGGACGATGCCGATGGAGAGGAACCCCCAGGCGAACAACGTCCAGCGCCTGGTGTCGAGGAGCCAGCCCTCGCCGACCCGGCCGGTGATGAGGCCGGCGATGGCGAACGCGAAGGGGACGCTGAAGCCGACGTAGCCGAGGTACAGGATCGGCGGGTGGATCACCATCAGCGGATGGTTCTGGAGCAAGGGGTTCGGTCCGAGACCGTCCGTCGGCGCGGTCCCGCTCGTCCGTGCGAACGGGTTGGCCGGGCCGGCCACCAGCAGGAAGAAGAAGGCGGAGATCCCGAAGAGGACCACCAGCGCCCAACCCACGACCGGGTCGGTCAGGCGCTTGCGGAACCAGAGCAACGTCGCCGCGACGTACAGCGAGAGCAGGAGCACCCAGAGCAGGATCGACCCCTGGAGCGCGCTCCACAGCGCAGCGAAGTTGTAAAGCGCGGGTGTCCGGCTCGAGCCCACGTTGGCGACGTAGCTCAGCGAGAAGTCACGGGTGATCAGCGCCCGCTCCATCGCGGCGAACGCCAGCACCGCCCCGCCCAGCATGAACCAGACGTAGAGGGAGCCCACCCGGAGCAGGCGCGGGCGGCCCTTCGTCAGCCCGATCACGACCGTGATCCCGCCGAGGATGGTGGACGCCAGGCCGAGGGCGATCCCGGCCATGCCGAGCACGCCGTTCACCGCGGCTGGTCCTCCGTCGGGCTCGGGCCAGCGCCGAGGCGGCCCATCACGGCTCCGTTCCCGGCACGCGGTCGGGGTTCTTCGCCTTGTAGCTGCTGTCGTGCTTGACGAGGATCTGGTCGGCGTCGAACGTCCCCGCTTGGAGCCGGCCCTCCACGACCGCCGCGCGACCCTGCTGGAAGAGATCGCTCGGTTCACTGCCCTGGTACTGCACCGGGTAGGACACGCCGTTGAAGCTCAGCCGGAAGGCGAGCGCCCCAGCGTCACGACCCGACTGGTCGAGGTCCTCGACCGTGCCCTGCATGCGGAACCGACGACCTTCGGTGCACTCGGCCTTGTGCCCGACCTCGTCCGCGTTGCAGTAGTAGAGCGAGGCACTGCGCAGGAACTGGAACAACACGACGGCGACACCGACCAGCACCAGCGACAGGACGACGGGAGGACCCCAGCGCCGCCGCTTCCGCGGCGCGGGAGCCTGATCGAGGTCGGTGACCGTGCGCGGGCTCAGGTCCACGGCTTGTCCTCGTCCGCGACGTTGCGGCCGAGTCGCCGGCCCCGGAGCAGCAGCACGGCGGTGAACGCAGCCATGGCCCCGAACACGACGCCGTAGGCGGGGAGGACGTACTGCGCGTAGTTCACGTCGCCGCCCCCGTCGTCGAAGGCGCGGCCGCCGGTGGGAGGCCGGACTCGCGCCGGCGCTCGGCGATCGCCGCGTCGAGCGAGGTGTCGAGCTGCTGGTCCTCGAGCCACAGCTGACGGGCCCGGTGGAGGAGCAACCACACGTAGATCAAGGTGAAGACGATCAGCCCGAGGAACAACGTGAACAGCATGGTGCCGTCGAGCTCGGCGTTCAGGTCGCGCCGGGCCACGGTCGCGCCTTGGTGCAGGGAGCGCCACCACTCGACGCTGAGGTGCACGATGGGCACGTCGACGAAAGCGATCAGACCGGCGATGGCCGCGCGCTTCGCCCTGACCTCCGGCGCGGCCGGCAACCGCCGGATGGCGAGGTAGCCGAGGAAGAGGAGGAAGAGCAGCGCGGTCGTGGTCAGCCGGGCGTCCCAGGTCCAGTACACGCCCCAGGTCGGCCGGCCCCACAGCATGCCGGTCGCGAGCGCGAGGCCGGTGAAGAGCACGCCGATCTCGGCCGAGGCGCCCGCGAAGCGGTCCCAGGCCAGGCTGCGGGTCCTCGGCCACAGGTAGCACACCGATCCGAGGGCGGTGACGGCGAACGCCAGGTAGGCCAGCCACGCCGACGGCACGTGGACATACATGATGCGGACGCTGTCGCCCATCTCGACGTCCTCCGGGGAGGTGACCAGGCCGAGCAGCAGCAGGAGCGGCACGCCGATGAGAGCGAGCACGCCGATCACCCTCGTGGCCTTGGTGCCGGTCGCGCTGTGACGCCCAACCGGTGAGGGCGCAACGCCGGTGGCGCCGCTGGCGGTGGGCGGAGCCGCCTCTGTGTCGGCTGCCGTCGCGCCTCCTGTCGTCATGACTCCTCCAGAAGTGGTCCGAAGACCACGAGGCCGAGGGCCGTGTAGACCAGTGCGAACACCGTGAGCAGACCGACCCATGG
>Ga0163163_10004099_pt1 | contig 12433 bp, 16 predicted proteins | sample S65metaG_FD_119766 | JGI IMG/M metagenome (GOLD analysis project Ga0163163, IMG submission 119766) | Switchgrass rhizosphere microbial communities from Kellogg Biological Station, Michigan, USA - S6-5 metaG | ecosystem: Host-associated > Plants > Roots > Rhizosphere > Soil | place: USA... | reverse complement strand
GAGCCCTCATGCGGATCGATAAGCCGGGAGACCAAGACTACTTGCGACTCTGCGATCGAACGACGTTGGATCTCATTGCTTCGTTTCAACGAGCTATGGTTGAAGACTTGATTGATAAGACTCTGACCGCGGCGCGCGCTCACAACGTTGCGACACTTCTTGTAACCGGCGGCGTCGCGGCGAACAGTGAACTCCGATCAACCTTCGAACATGACGCCCCTCAAGCCGGGATCACCGTCCACTTTCCCTCACGTCCATTATCGACGGACAATGCAGCCATGATCGCCGCAGCCGCGTATCCCAAGTGGCTAGCTCGCGATTTCGCAGACGAACTCCTCTCGGCAGAGGCTAACCTTCCACTGAAATAAGCCGCATTTCACTAGTTGCTTTTTACTTTGCAGTTGTGTTGCGGAATCGCTAATTGCGATTTATGACTTAAGACTCACGACTTGCGACTTCTCCGTTCACCAACTCCGGAAACGTTGAGCTGATCGCAAGTTCGAGCTGCTCGATGATATCGATGTCTTTGTAAATCACAACATCCGCACGAGTCTCTTCGGCAGGGTCGGATGACGTCTTCTTACCCGCAAGCACGATGATCGGAACGTCCTTGGTGTCCGGACGCTTCTTTAGAAGGGTGATCAGCTCGGTGCCAGTCATTTTCGGCATCTGCAGGTCAGTAACGATCAGGCTCGGGGTAATGTGCTGGAGCATCTCGACTGCTTCTACTCCGTTAGTCGCGGATTCAACCAGAAATCCTCGGCCTTCGAAGTAGCGGCACACAGAGTGTCGAATCAACATGGAGTCGTCCACGACGAGCGCCATGTGCGGCATAAGAGGCTCCTTGGAACGACGAGGCAATCACTCGCTTGTTCCGCAATGACGATAACAAAACCAGTATTCCCTCACAAGTTGACTTATGGGGTATGCACTTTGCGAGTAGACACACCCCTACTCTCAGAGTAATCAGGAGGCTTGACGCGCCAAACAGGCGGGGGCTTAAACTTCGTCGGTTTCCTGCTCCTCGATGTCCATGTCTTTGAATTCACTGGATTCAAAGACCTCGCGACACTCGAGGCATTCGACGAATTCGGCATCTTCGTCGCGGGAAACAATCTGAACGCGCGGGTGCCTACACGGCTGATTCATGGATTTGCTCAGGGAAGAGTTGGACGACTCGGGCTGGATTGACGGCATACGTTTTACCGCAGAATTTATCTCCGCGGACTTGAAGTGAGCGGTATTTTCGGACCCCTCCGCCAACATGTCAAGCCGCTTTTGTAACTAGAGTTGAGTTTGCCAGATTGCGCCAAGTTGAAAAGAGCCCAGATTCTTTCATTGGACGGAAGAATCGGAGACGGGGTTGCGTTTAGGAACCAGGAGTTCCATTTCGGCGGCTCGCATCCAGCACTGGATTCCGAGCGTCGATGTCATCGGCGGGCATCGGGTAAATACCATCCAGTCGCGATTGCCGGATATCGACCCGTATAAATTGGGAGGGCGTCAACTTGGCCATGGTACGGGAGGCAGAGGCCACGGCGGCATCGAAGGAGGTGCGGCCCGTAAGCGAGGTTTCGATGTACAGGTAGCGATTGGACTTGGCGGCTACCCGTACGCCAACGTAGGCGTGACCAGGCACCAGGACGATGACGGGCTCCATCCCAAGGTTTTCGAACAAGGCAGCATAAACCACGGCACCATCAATGCAATTAGCGGACCCCTGGTTGAGGGACTCCGCCGGCATCCGAACTCTCTCGCTGACATCTTCATGCCCGCCGAGCGTCATGGAACTCTTCACGTAACTGACGCCCTTTTCCTGGAGAGCACGATAGATGGCACGTGCTTGCTGGAAGGTGGACCGCTCTTGAATAATGGGATTGGAAGATTCGTAGCCCGGGAGCCGCCTACCCGGCATGAACTCCTTGGCACTACTCAGAATCCTCTCGACTGACGAATCATGCGGCGTGACCCACGAAGCGATAAACGGGGCATATTCGAAATCGCGCCCCCAATAAAGGTCATCCACGGAGCGAAGTCGAATAGGAAGTGTTTCCCGGTGAATGACGGTTCCGGAAGCGTCAGTGATGCCTACCGCCGCGGTCGCCGCGACAATTTCCCGATTCAAGTACAGACGCCGCAAGAAGGTTGGGGCGAAGAGATAAGTATGGGACTCTCCTGCACCCAATTCTGCGATCTGGATCTCCTGGTCGCTCCACCCCGGGATTTGCACGCTGATGCGGTTGTGAATGGTTTCAGGCGTTGAGTTCACAACCTTCACCGCGATCGTTCCCCAACTCCGTTGCTGTACTTTCCTTAGGGACACATAGTTCGCAAAAACGGGGTAGATTTCCCCGTCGAGTCCCGCACTGATCTGATAGGTAGGCTGAATCCTGCGAGCGACTTCGATGGCGGGCTTGGTGGTAGTGCCGGGCTTGTCGGATCCAGCGCCAGCGAGGCACGGAATTGCACTCGCTACCGCTCCCAAAATCAGGAAGTGCACGAATTTTCTAAAGTCCGGCAGGGACGAAGTGACGGAAAGCATTACTCACTTAGAGTAAATTCTTCAGCAGAATCTTCAATCGAGCGGACACCTTAACCCCGGGAGTGCTAGGGCCTGTCCCACCTGCTGGAGAGTCTGCGATAATCCTTCTTCTTATCCAATGAGCATAGGTGAAAACATCGCGGCCGTTAGGGAGCGGATCGCCGTCGCTGCACGGCGGGCCGGGCGAAATCCTGACGACATAGCATTAATGGCCGTCTGTAAGACCAAGCCCGCAGAAGAGATTCGAGCGGCTTATGAAGCGGGTCAGCGATTGTTTGGCGAGAATCGGGTGCAGGAATTCCAGGAGAAATCAGGTGGGTTGGAGGACTTGATATCCGGTGAAGACGCCGCCGAGTTTCACTTGATCGGTCACCTCCAATCCAACAAGGCCACTCGAGCGGCAGAATTGTTTCACACCATCGATTCTGTGGATTCCTTGGCGGTCCTGGAACGCTTGCATGCTGCGGCCCTGCGGCTGAACAAACACATCCCCATTCTCATCGAGATCAACATCGGCGGCGAACAGCAGAAAGCGGGACTTGCCCCTGACAGCAAGGAATTGGAGGCAATCCTCCAGTCCGGGCCTCGGCTGTTGGCGATAGGCATACGCGGTCTGATGACCGTGCCACCCTTCACCGACGATCCTGAGGGCGCACGGCCATATTTCCACCGCCTACGCGAACTGCGAGATCAGATCGCCGTTCGCAACCTCCCGGCCGTCAGTATGGAAGAACTATCGATAGGGATGTCCCACGATTTTGAAGTTGCCATCGAAGAAGGCTCTACCTGTGTTCGAGTTGGAACCGCCATTTTCGGAGCAAGAAACTACACATGAAAAAGATAGATGCCGTACTGGCCTGGCTGATGATCCTCCTCGGAGTGCTGCATTGCGGAGCGACCTGGATCTCGATAAAGGGTTTCCCAGTGGGCGCAATGTGGGGCTTTGCTGGCGGCGCCGCCATCATCGAAGCTGGCCTCCTTAACCTCGTCCGCCAAGGCTCGGGGAAGGGCCTGGCTCGCACCGGATCCATCATAGGAAACGTTCTCCTCACTGTTCTCATACTGTCGGTCGGATTCGCACAAATCGGCCACCTGGTGCATCACCTTCATTTCTTCCTCATCACCGCCCTGGTGATTGCCGAACTCATCTTCTCCTTGAGGGGCTGACCTTGATCCCCATTCGCGACACCGACAAGGGCGCGACATTCGCGGTGCGCGTTCAGCCCCGAGCCAGCCGAAATGCCATCGCGGGGGAGATGGGTGACGCCTTGAAACTCGCCCTGACCGCCTCACCGGTCGAGGGCAAGGCCAACGAAGCCTGCGTCGAATTCCTCGCGAATTTTTTGAAGGTTCCCCGTTCGTCCGTTACCATAGCGTCCGGTGAATCCAACCGAAACAAAGTAATACGGGTCGCGGGACTAAGCGCAAGTGACGTAGAACAGCGTCTGAGCGTTGTGATCCGGTGAACCACAGGAGAATGCGTGAGCCTTTCGCAGCGGTGGCAGGAGATTCGCACGGGCTTTGAGCGCCCATTCTGGGTCGCCAATATCACGGAACTCTTCGAACGGCTTTCCTACTACGCCGCCTTCGCCTCGCTCGCGCGATATCTCAATGAAGCCTTAGGTTTCCCGATCTCGAAGGCGAGCAGCCTCGCCGGGCTCTTCGGCGGTCTCGTTTGGTTCATGGCGGCCTTCGGCGGCGCTATAGCCGATCGCATGGGCTTCCGCCGCGCTCTGTCTCTTGCCTACTTCATCCTGAGTTTCTCGTACTTTTTGCTCGGCTCCATCGGCGCACCCTGGCTCGCCCCAATTCGTGACGCTATCCCGCTCACCGTCCTTGTGACGCTCATTCTGATGCTGCCCGCGCTCGGTATTGCGTTGGTCAAACCTTCGGTCGTCGGCACAACGGCGCGCGCCTCCAAAGAGAATGTTCGCTCCATCGGCTACTCGATTTACTACACCCTTGTGAACATCGGCGGCGCGGCTGGACCTCTCGTCGCTTCATGGGTCCACCGCCATATGAGCGCGAACAATGTTTTTCGGGTCGCCGCGCTCAGCGTCTTTATCATGCTTTTTGCCGTCCTGCTCTTCTTTAAAGAGCCTCGCCGCTCTGGGGAGGTCGAGACCACCAGTCTCGCGCAGACTGCCAGGAATTTCCTGACCGTCCTCTCGAACCCACGGTTCATGATCTTCCTCCTGATCTTCACCGGTTATTGGGTCGTCTATTGGCAGGAGTTCATTACCCTTCCCCTGTACGTGGTGAAGTACATCAACCCCAACGCCGATACCGAACTCCTCCTGGCCTCTGGTCCCATCACGGTCATCCTTCTGACTGTCGTGATTAACGTACTCATGCGGAAGGTCCCCGCGATGCGTGCCATTGCGCTCGGAACCCTCGTCTCGGGTTTGGCGTGGCTGATTCTGATCTTCTTCCCATCCGTGCCAATGGTCGTGCTGACGCTCATCGTTGTTGCACTTGGCGAAATCATCCAATCCCCCCGCTACTACGAGTACATTTCTCGCCTTGCGCCCTCCGGCCAGCAGGGCACCTACATGGGATTCGCCTTCCTTCCCATCGGCATCGGTTCCCTAATCGGAGGCTGGTTTGGCGGCAAACTGCTGCATCACTTCGGAGAAGTGGCAAACAACCCGGCCGGCATGTGGTGGTCGGTCGCAGGGGTGGGCGTACTGACAGCAATTTTGCTATGGATCTACGATCGCGCGATAGCCGTCCCGAACAAGTAGGTTTTGGCGGTTGTTTTACTACTTGCGACCTACGACCTGCGCCTAGTCTCCCGTAACTCGCGCCGCGTACCTTCTTCCCACTGAGACTTTCGTCACAGACGTCCGGTTACGCCACGGGTGACAATGAGTTCCATGAAGCCCGTCCGATACATCGCCGACCATTTGCGCACGGTGCTGAAGAATGGCGCTTCTGCTCCCCATACATTAGAAGTTCAGCGCTTTTTCAAGGACGAGATCCAATCTCGTGGTTGGTACACCGACGAACTTCGGAAATTGGCGCGTCGCTTCAGCCGGGTTCTCGCGGGCGACAGCGGAATCGAATATCTCTTCAAGGTTTGTGACGAACTCTTCCAAGGCAATATCCTCGAAGAAAAGGTCCTCGCCGTTTTGATGCTCGAGGACAAGGTCGAAAGCCTCACGGAGACACACTTCAAAAAACTTGTCGCATGGCTCGACAGGGTGAGCACTTGGGCCGATCACGATGCGCTGACCAGTTACTTGCTTGGGCCGCTCATGGTAGCCGAGCCCAAGCGCACTGCCCACGCCTTGCGCTGGATGAAATTCAAAGATATCTGGCACCGTCGAGCCGCCGCAGTTTCGCTGATCCGCGGAGGACGCAAGAAAATGTTCGCTCGCGAAGTGAAGGCCGTCGCCTCCTGCCTTCTTACGGACGAAGACCTGATGGTGCAAAAAGGTCTCGGTTGGCTTCTGCGCGAACAGGTCAAGTACGACCTCGAACGGGCACTGCCGCTCTTGCGGACGATTCGCAAGAAGGCTCCACGTCTGGTGCTGCGAACTGCCTGCGAAACGTTGCCCCTAGAGCTCCGGGACGAAATCTTAGGTACTCAGAAGAAACTCGCAACCGCTTAATGTGGGCCTTGCCGCCCCGGCTGGGCGCATTCATCACAGAAGGATAAAAGAATGGATTCCAACGTAACCGCACTCTACGAACTACTCATCGACCAGCAGAAGTCCCTCCGCGACGTGATGCTCCAGGTCGAGTCGCTCAAAGCCATGATGTTCGAACACAGGCCGCCCTTTGTTGAAGCCCATGCCGCGCAGGTAGCTCGCGTCTCCGCATCTGACATCATCCAGGCCTACGACCAGCGTATTTCAGCGCTGCAAGAGCATCTGGGGCGTCTGCAGGAACAAGTCGGCTAAGCGGGTAGTGCGGACCCCGGCTCGTCCTTTACAATAAGCGGGACATGAACCTGGCAGCGATTCAGGCCGCACTGCGCGAGCGAAAGTTCGACGCCTGGCTGTTCTACGATCATCATCATCGCGATCCTATCGGCTACACCATTCTCGGATTGCCCGAGAAGATGCACGTCACTCGACGCTGGTACTACCTGATCCCAGCCGAGGGCGAGCCCGTGAAGTTGAACCATCGCGTCGAGCCCCGGCACCTCGAGACGCTGCCCGGAAAGCAACTGCATTACGGCCCATGGCCGGAGATGCACCAGAAGCTCAAGGACCTGCTAGCGCCATACAAGCGCGTGGCCATGCAGTACTCGCCCAACAACAACATCATGTACGTCTCGCTGGTCGATGGCGGAACCCTGGAGTTGTTGCGCAGCTTTGGCACGGAAATCGTCAGCTCTGCCGACCTGGTCACCCAGTTCGAGGCAACGCTCACTGCCGAACAGATAGCCACTCACTTCGAAGCCCGCGACTCCATGGACCCAATCATGGAAGCCGCCTTCAAGGAAATTGGCCGCAAGGTGCGCAACGGCGGGTGGGATGAGTACGGGATTCAGCAGTGGCTGGGAGAGGCATTCAAACGCGAGAAACTCGTCACCGATGACCTGCCCATAGTGGGCGTCAACGAAAATGCCGGCAATCCTCACTATTCACCGACGCCCGAAACTTCGAAGCCTGTCCGCGAAGGCGACTGGGTTCTTCTCGACATGTGGGCGAAGAAAGACAAGCCCGGTTCAGTCTATTACGACATCACCTGGACCGGATTCGTTGGCAAAGCTCCTTCTCCTAAGCACCAGGAGATCTTCAAGATTGTTACTGGCGCCCGCGACGTCGGAATCAAGACGGTGAAGGACGCTTACACCGCGAAGCGCAAAATCATGGGCTGGGAAGTCGATGCAGCTGTTCGCGCCCACATCGAGAAATCTGGGTATGGCGAGTGGTTCGTCCACCGCACCGGGCACTCCATCGGCGCCGAAGTGCATGGCAATGGCGCCAATATGGATAACCTGGAAACCAAGGACGAGCGGGAGATCATCCCGAACACTTTATTCTCGATCGAGCCCGGCATCTATCTACCGGAGTTCGGCGTCCGTGCGGAGATCGACATGCTCATTCGCAACGGTGCCGCTGAGGTCACTGGTAGAATTCAAAATGAGATCGTAATCATCTAATGGCAAACGCAGCGACAACGACTCCAACCACTGCCGTGCACTATCCTACGACGCCGATGTCCCTCGCGGCATTAGTCGTGGGGTGGCTTATCCCCGGCGCTGGTCATCTCATCCAGAAGAAGTTCATCCGCGGCATGTTACTGATGGCCGCGATCTTTACCATGTTCTTTGTCGGCCTCGGCATGCAGGGCAAGGTGTACGCCTTCAATACCGGCGACCTGCTCGACATCCTCGGCTTCTTCGGAGACATCGGCGCGGGAGGCCTCTATTTCCTCACCCGCATGAATGACTGGGGACAAGGCGCCATCCACCGGGCTACCGCCGATTACGGCACCAAGTACATCATCGTGGCTGGACTATTGAACGTCATCAGCGCCATCGACGCCTACCACATCGCTATCGGGAAAAAGAAATGACGATCGAACTCTCGCACTTCAGCGCTGCTCTGCTGTTTGCTGTTTGCGCATCCGTGGTCTTCGGCATCACCTTAAAGAACGATTGGAAAGAGATGCCACACTACGGCGCTTATTGCCTCGGCCTGTTCGTCGGTGGAGTCGTCCTGGCCGGTTGGGTTATGTGGTTATTGAAAAGGTAAAAGGGCAAGAATCAATTGCGCCTTTCTCGTTTTAACCTTTGTCCCTTTTCCCTTTGACCTTCCCTACCCTTCCCAAACAAACGCGTCAAAGATGTGCTGCACCCGGAACCCTAATCGAATATAGAGGGCGACAGCCCGCTTGTTGGCCTCGGTGACCGTCAAGGACAGCATGGCGAACTCGCGCTTCCGGAGATTAGCCCGGGTCGCAGCAATAAGTGCTTCGCCGATTCCATAACTTCGAAATTCCGGCATCAGGCACACCTGCGTCACGTGGCCCACGTCTTCCTTTACGCGTGAAGTTAGTATCATGCCAATGCTGGCTTTTGTCGGCTTGTGGATCGCCACAAAAGAAGCCTCGGGATCGAACGTGCCGCATCCCGGAAAGCGAACGATGTTGTTCAGGAAGCGCAAGGACCCGCTTAGCGTCCTGTACTGGTCGTTGATCTCTGAATCAACATGATTGCGATATGCGGCCGTGATCAATCCTGCGGCGGCCTGGTAATCATGTTCGCGCCACGGACGTATCTCGAACTCCGCCGGCATCTCGCGTAAAGGTTGGATCTCGGCCGTCAGCGGCAGCGTCATGAACAGGCGTTGATAGCGTGCGAATCCCTCATTGACGAAGGGCGCTGCCGCAGAACCTGCAGCGTGCATGAGCAGCTGCGCTTCGATGCGATGCACTCCGGGCGAAGATTGCAAGGTCTCGATGACATGCGTCAACAACTGGTGTTCGATCTGTTCTAGTTGAGCGGCCGTCGTGTATCCGTTCGCGGTGGCAACGAAAAGGTCTCCGATCACGCCCTTGCTACCCTCGTAAACGAAGAAGCAATATCCGAAGACACGGCCGCGCTCAATGGCGGCATATCCGGGCAGAATCTTGGAATCCACATACCGCAGGATCATCTCCGCTGATGGAGAGTAATCCCACGCAAGTCGTCGCATCCATAGCTCAGATTCGCGCTCCAGGAGGGGCCGAAGGTCGACAGACGAGAAGTGCCTGAGGTCGAGAATCTCCACGGGAATGGTCGTGCGGGCAAGCATCACAATTCGAGATGCGTGCTATCCGAAAGAGCGTAGTCTAGGCCCTCATCGAAGCACGCGCAATCGCCCGGAACATCTACGGGCACGTGGCTATCAGGATACGCCGGGTTGACGAACTACGAGTACCTCAATTGGTCTTGGTACCCCGCTTCGCCGCCTGCCTTTGAATGGTTGGGACTGGTCTAGCCTGCGTATTCACTTCCCAACCTGGAAAAACTCAAGTCGCTGCGCCGGAAACTCACCTATCTTCTTGATCTCGCGTCCCGGCAGTATCTCTTGCATCTCGGCCTCGCTCCCTGCCCGAGTGATCACGACGTGCTCGCCCTCCGGGATTTCGAGTCGTTCATAGACTTTGACTGGTTGGTTGCGATACCACGCCACGCCGTATTCGACCTCCCGCTTCGCCTTGAACGTAGCGATGGTCATTCCCGCAGGCACTCCACCGGAACTCAAGGCCTGCGCAACCGAACGCTCCGACTGCGTAGCATCAATGACCGGCGCCACAGTCTTCAGGATAAATGTGACTCCAAGGATGACAGGGATCAGAGTGACGAAGCGCAGAATCGCGCCGCCCCGGGCGACAACGGCGAGCATGATTCCAAAGAAGATGGCGATGCCGATTGCGGAAGCCATCATCAACGCTTGCGGTGTCGGCGGCAGTTTAAGCAATTGCGCGGGCGCAACTAGCAACACCGCAATCAGTATCGCCGAAAGTGCAGCATGAATGCCGAGAAGAGCGTAGTTGGGACGGTCACGTTCTTCCATCCGCCTATGCAGGTAGTCCGCCGCGAGAATCAGTGCGGGCGGAACCGCAGGCAGTATGTACCCCGGCAACTTCGATTGCGAGAATGAGAAAAACACTACCGGGACAAGGATCCAGATCAGCAGGAATAAACTTAAGCCATCACCAAGTTCTTGTTGGTTCTTTCGCCGGAAACGCCAATCGCGAATAACGTCAAAGATGGCTGCGACCACGTAGGTTGTCCACGGCATCACCGCGAGTAAGAGAACCGGAATGAAGAACCAGATCGGTGCCGGATGATGGTAACGGCCCGTTCCAAAGCGTTCGAGATTGTGCTCAAGAAAGAACGTGCGGAAGAATGAAGGGGTCTGGAGTTGAACCAGGATGAACCAGGGCAGTGTCACCAGCAGGTATACCGCGACTCCCGGGATCCAGAGTGTTCTCCAAACGATCTTCCAGTCCCGTCGAACAACCGCATAAACAGCGACGATCAGTACGGCAAGAAATGGGGCTACAGGCCCCTTCGCTAAGGTACCCAGCGCCATGAAGACGTAGAAGGCAATCACCCACCAACGTTGTCCCGCCTTGTGCCAGCCCCACCAGCAAAGCATTCCGGCGCTGAACGGGGCTGCCAGCGACATATCCATCGATGCGGCTCGACCGTATGCGATCATCATCGCGCTCGCGGCCACCATCAACGCAGCATCAAGTTGAACCCCAGGCCTAAAGCGCCGCGTCCAAAAGTATGTGATCACGATTAGCAGCAATGCCAGCGTCGCCGATGGCAACCTTGCCGCTACGTCATTCACCCCGAAAACGTGGTAAAGCACCGCCGCTCGCCAGTAGTAGAGTATTGGCTTCTCCAGCCATGGCTGTCCGTATAGAACCGGAGTGATGTACTGGTGATGGTCCATCATCTCGCGCGCAATTTGAGCGTAGCGCGGCTCGTCGGCGCCGACCAACCCGAAAGCGCCGAGGTTATAGAAAAACAGGAAAGCGCAGAAGCCGATGACGACGATCAATTCGACGGTAGTAGTGCGGCGATCAGTCATGAGGGACAGTTTCTAGTTTCGAGTTTCAATGGCTACTAGTGCAGCCCTGCGTTCCTGCATACCTGCGTACCAGCCATACATACTGACAACCACCCACACGAACTCGAGAATGACGAAGCCAAGCTGAAACGGATGCAGAGCCATCCAACCGAGAATCGCCGACCCGATAGCATTCAGCCAGTTATACATGGTGCCGCGGGGATTCATCTTGTGAAGCTGGTGCCCGATATAAGCGATGAGAATCAACAGCGCGCCAAGAAAAGAAACTAGCTGGTGCGCGAGTGAGAATTGCATGTTTTGACCTTTTTAGCGCGCGGACCGAAGTGCCTACTGCAACTGGTGGAATCCGTCCTGTCGCAACCGTGCCAGTATCCGCTCCGTTGCCGTCGATAGAGGTCCATCGATAGAGCATCCCGATGCGCACTCGTGTCCGCCCCCGCCAAATTTCTCGGCAATCTTCGCCACGTTCACCGCGCCCTTGCTGCGCAGGCTAAGCCGATACCTTCCATCGCTCAGTTCACGAAAGAACAGCGCGACCTCGACCCCCTCGATCGCCAGAGCGTAATTAACAAGCCCTTCGCAGTGCTCTTCTAACGCGTGCGTCCTCTCCATGTCGTCCCGGTTAACATACATCCACGCGAGGGCACCCTCGCGCTGAAGATGACCCAATGCAGCTCCGAGTAAGCGCATCTTCGAAGTAGAACTCGAGAAGTAGACGTTCTTCGCGATGCCAACGGGATCAGCGCCCGCCCGAACTAATTCCTGTGCCAGCGCAAACGTGCGCTCGTTGGTTCCCGCGTAACAAAAAGATCCTGTGTCGGTAAGTACGGCCGTGTACAAACACGTAGCTATCTCGGCGTTTATCTTCACGCCGGCCTCGCGCGCCAACCGGAAGATCATCTCCGCCGTAGCGCAGGCACTGGGGTCGATCCAGTTAACGTTCGCAAACGGCCTCGCGCTGGAATGGTGATCGATGTTGATAAGGTATTGGCGATCCAGACCTTCGAGACGGGTGCGCTGGATGCTATCGCATTCCAGGATGATGGCGGCTTCGTAGTCGTCGGGAATTCGGGGAGTCTGCACAACGCTCTCGCTGAACGGCAGTGGGCGGTAAATTTGAGGAACTCCGTCGTACAAATATACGTCGGCCTGCTTGCCCATACTTCGCAGGATCTGGCTGCACGCGAGTACCGAACCGATCGCATCGCCGTCAGGCCTTGCATGCGACGTGAGTACAAAGCGACTTCTCCTGCCGATCTGGTTAAGTACCTCCTCCAGCATCTCCCGGTCTCCTACTCTTCCTTGGCCTTTTTGCTTCGCTTATCAATCCGCGTTAACAACTCGT
>Ga0163163_10004095_pt1 | contig 12440 bp, 11 predicted proteins | sample S65metaG_FD_119766 | JGI IMG/M metagenome (GOLD analysis project Ga0163163, IMG submission 119766) | Switchgrass rhizosphere microbial communities from Kellogg Biological Station, Michigan, USA - S6-5 metaG | ecosystem: Host-associated > Plants > Roots > Rhizosphere > Soil | place: USA... | reverse complement strand
GCCGCCGGCGAAGGCGCGCAGCAGGTTCAGCGTCGCGGCCGACTGCGAATAGGCCTGGATCAGGCGCTGCGGGTCCGGCGTGCGGGCGGCGGCGTCGAACTCCATGCCGTTGATGATGTCGCCGCGATAGGACGGCAGGGTGACGCTGCCAATCGTCTCGGTGGGCGCCGAGCGCGGCTTGGCGAACTGACCCGCCATGCGCCCCACCTTTACCACCGGCTTGCCGCCCGCGAAGGTCAGGACCACGGCCATCTGCAGGATCAGGCGGAAGGTGTCGCGGATGTTGTCGGCGTGGAATTCCTTGAAGCTCTCGGCGCAGTCGCCGCCCTGCAGCAGGAAGGCGCGGCCCTCGGAGACATCGGCCAGCAGCCCCTTCAGGCGGCGCGCCTCACCGGCGAAGACCAGCGGCGGCATGCCGCGCAAGGTCTGCTCGACCTTGGTGAGCGCGGCCAGGTCGGGGTAGTCCGCCGGCATATGCTTGGCGGGCTTCGACCTCCAGGAAGCTGGCGTCCACTGTTCCGTCACGACTTCAACTCCACGCCCCGCCTGCCACGCTGCGAAGCCGCGCCTTCTACTCCAAGATGGGGGTCGAACGCCAGGATCGCCAAGACGCAGCGCGCCCGGCGGGTCGCCTAGGCCGCCGGCTCCGGCGCGGGCCGGTTCGCTACGGCCAGCATGGCCACCAGGGCTCCGAGCGCCAGCCACCACTCCTGCCAGACGCCGAAGTTGACTCCGAACAGGAGGTAGGTGACGGCGCAGGCCGCGGTCGCCGCCGCCGCGACGCTGGGGGCAGGCTTCGAAAGGCGACTGAGCACGACGCCCCAGAAAGCCGCCGCCGCCACAGCGCCGATTCCACCCAGCTCCATCCAGATCTGCAGCGGGTTGTTATGGGGGTGCAGGATGATGCCGGGGCCAAAGACGCGGCTCGCTTCAAGGCCCCAACCGCGAAGGGGCCGCATGCCGATCCAGTCGATGGCGTGGCCCCAGTAGCCCAGGCGCATGGCGTCGGTCCTGGGGACGGCGCTCCGGATCGCCTCATAGTCGAAGAAATGCCGCAGGCCCCAGACGACCAGGGGCATGAGCAGGACGATCCCCACCGCGATGGCGGCAAGGACCCTCGGCGCGCGTTGCGGCCATCGCCAGACGCAGGCCATGACCACCGGCGCCAGGACCAGGCCGATCACAGGCGCGTCATAGCTGAAAGCCAGGGCCGCGGCCCCGACGCCGGTGACCATCGCCAGCGCCAGCCACAGGCGCAGCGGGCGGGGCGCGCCGATGGCCGCCAGCGGCCAGAGCAGGCCCAGCACCTGGGTCGAGTGACCCACGTTGGATTCCGCCAGGTCGCCCCGGATCGGCTGATATAGGGCGTGCAGGGCCTTGTAGAGCGCGCCGCGGGTGGCGGTCTCCTCGACGAGCACCAGGCCGAACAGGGCGCAGCCCCACGCCAGGACATGCAGCGCATGCGCCCGCAGCTTCGGATCCGCCCGCCGCGCCGCGGAGATCGCGCTCCAATAGAGCGGCAGCTCGAAGGCGAGCTTCAGGATCGTGGAGTTGCCGGGCTTGCTCGGATGATAGGGGCTCCAGGTCGAGGAGACCGCCGCCCAGAGCAGTCCCGCGAACAGCAGGATCGCCAGCGGCCGGTCCTCGTCGCTGATCCGAACGGCCGGAAGGCACAGCAGGCCCACCAACGCCACCAGGCTGGCGAATCCGAGCGGGCCCAGCCAACCCATCGGCCCCACCAGCACCGCGGCGCCGATCAAGATCCAGCCGCACCATGCGGCCAGCCAATCGCGCGGCGCGCTCGCGGCGAGGCTTGCGCTCATGCCACCTGGCCCAAGCCCATGGGCTCGTATTTGTCACGCATGGTCACGAGCTCTTCCGCCAGCGTCGGGTGCACGGCGCAGGTCGCATCCCACTGGGCCTTGGTCACGCCCATCTTCATGGCGATCGCCGCCATCTGGATCATCTCCGGCGCATCAGGCCCCACCACATGGCAGCCAACCACCTTGTCGGTGGCGCACTCCACGACCAGCTTCAAGAGCGCGCGCTCGTCGCTGCCGGCGAAGGCGTACTTCATCGGTTTCATGCGCGCGAGGTAGATGTCGACCTTGCCGCATTGATGGCGGGCGTCGGCCTCGGTCATGCCGACCGAGCCGATCGGCGGCTGCGAAAAGACCGCGGAGGCCACCATCTCGTGGTCGAAGCGGGTCGGCCGGTCGTAGAACACCGTCTCGGCGAAGGCCTGCCCCTCGCGGATCGCCACCGGCGTCAGGTTGATCCGGTCGGTGACGTCGCCCACCGCCCAGATGTTCTCGACATTGGTGCGGGAATAGTCGTCGACGGCGATGGCGCCCTTGTCATTCAACTTCACGCCGGCCGTCTCCAGGCCCAGGCCTTCGACATAGGGTTCGCGGCCCAGGCAGAGCATCACCACGTCGCTCTCGCACTCGTGGCCGTCGCTGAACCTGTTGAGCAGGCCGCCGGCGGTCTTTTCGATCGCCGTGTGCTGCGCACCGAGCACCACGGTGATACCGCGCTTCTCCATCTCCTCGGCCAGATGGCTGCGCACGTCGTCGTCGAAGCCGCGCAGCACATTGGGCCCGCGATGGACGAGCGTGGTCTCGACGCCGAGCCCATTGAAGATGCCGGCGAACTCGACGGCGATATAGCCGCCGCCGGCGATCACGATCCGCTTGGGAAGCTCGGCCAAGTGGAAGGCCTCGTTTGAACTGATGGCCAGCTCGACGCCGGGGAGATCCTTCGGCATCCAGGGCCGCCCCCCGGTGGCGATGAGGATCTTGTCCGCCGTGCGCCTGCCAATCTTGTCGATCTCCACCGTGTGCGCGTCGACCAGGCGGGCCTTGCCGTGGGCCAGCTCCGCGCCGGCGTTCTGCAGGTTGCGGACATAGACGCCGGAGAGCCGGGCGATCTCCTTGTCCTTCTCCGACAGGAAGGCGGGCCAGTCGAACTTCGCCCCCTCGATGGTCCATCCGTAGCTCTTGGCGGTCTTGAAATGGTGAGCGAATTCCGCAGCGTAGACCATGAACTTCTTGGGCACGCAGCCCCGGATCACGCAGGTTCCGCCGACCCGGTGCTCCTCGGCCACCGCCACCTTGGCGCCCGACATCGCCGCCAGCCTGGCGGCGCGCACACCGCCGGAGCCCGCGCCGATCACGAAGAGGTCGTAGTCGTATTGCGCCACAAGGGGCTCCTTCGTCTCTCTAAGGCTCGAGCGTGGTGACGCCACTCGCCGTACCGATCAGGGCTTGGTCGGCCAGGTCGAGGAAAAGGCCGTGCTCCACCACCCCGGTGACGCTCTTGAGCGCGAAGGCGAGCGCCGCCGGCTCCTCGATCCGCCCGCAAGCTGCGTCATAGATGAGGTTGCCGCTGTCGGTTCGCACGGGTTGGCCGTCTTTCATCCGCAAACGCGGTGCGACGCCGATGTCGCATTCGCTGAGCGCGTCGCAGATCCTGAGGGCCGTGATCTTGTGGCCGAAGGCCACAACCTCGATGGGAAGCGGGTATTTCCCCAGCACGGGCACGGACTTAGCGTCGTCGGCTATCACGACGCAGCGGCGCGAGGCCTCCCACACCAGCTTCTCGCGCAGCAAGGCGCCGCCGCCGCCCTTGATCAGGGAGAGGCCTGGCCCGATCTCGTCCGCGCCATCGACGGTGAGGTCGATCTCGCGGGTTTCGCCAAGCTCGGCGACGGTCAGGCCCAGACTGACCGCCAGGTCGGCGGTGGCCTGGGAGGTCGCCACGCAGGTCAGATTCAGCCCCCGCACCGCCAGCGCCTTGACGAACCACACGGCCGTCGAGCCGGTGCCGAGGCCCACCACCATGCCGTCCTCGATCAAGGCGGCGGCGGCGTCGCCCACGGCGCGCTTCTGAGCTTCGGCGTCGCTCAAGACTTGGCCTTCCTGGCCGCGCGCTCCGCCAGCTTCCGCTGTCGGAACCGGGCCGCCCAGCCGGCCTTCTCCACCTGGTTCGAGCGCTCGAACGCCAGCGCGTCGGCGCTCACCGGCTTGGTGATCACCGAGCCGGAGCCGGTATAGGCGCCGGCCCCTACCGTCACGGGCGCCACGAGGGCGGTGTTCGACCCGATGAAGGCCCCCTCGCCCACATGGGTCTCCCATTTGTCGAAGCCGTCGTAGTTGCAGAAGATCGTCCCGGCGCCGATGTTCGCGCCCGCGCCGATGGTCCCGTCGCCCAGGTAGCTGAGATGGTTGGCCTTGGCGCCCTTGCCCACCGCGACCTTCTTCACCTCCACGAAGTTGCCGATGTGGGCGTCCTCGCCGATGTCGGCGCCGGGGCGGAGACGGGCATAGGGCCCCACCAGGGCGCCGGCCCGCACCACCGCGCCCTCCAGGTGGCTGAAGGCGCGGATCACCGCGCCGGTCTCGACGGTGACACCGGGCCCGAAGACCACGAAGGGCTCGATGACGGCGCCCCCGGCGATTTGCGTGTCCGCGGAGAGGTAGACCGTCTGCGGGGCGGTCATGGTGACCCCGGCGGCCATCAATTCGGCCCGCCGGCGATCCTGGAACGCGGCCTCGGCGGCGGCCAGTTCGGCCTGGGAATTGACGCCCATGAAGGCCTCCTCCGGCGCGAAGGCGACACGCGCGCTCTTGCCGGCCGCATTGGCCAGTCCGACCACGTCGGTCAGGTAGTATTCGCCCTTGGCGTTGTCGTTGCGCACCTGGGAGAGCAGATCGAACAGCAGGGGCGCGGGCGCCGCGAGCACTCTGGAGTTGCAGGCCTTGACCTTCAGCTCCTCCGGGTTCGCCTCCTTGGTCTCGACGATGCGTTCGAGCTTGTCGCCCGCACCCAGGATGAGCCGGCCGTAGGGCGTCGGGTCTCGCGCCTCGAAACCCAGCACCGCGACGTCGGCTCCGGCCGCACGAAGATGGAACAGGGGCTCGATATCGGCGGCGGTCAGGGTGGGGCCGTCGGCATAGTTGACGACGACGTCGCCCTGGAAGCCGGCCAGCGCGGCCTTGGCCGCCATCACGGCGTGTCCGGTGCCGAGCGGCGGATCCTGGACGGCGATGGCGTCCGATCCCAAGCGAGCCGTCACGTGCGCCGCCACGGCCTGGGCGTCCGCCGCGATCACCACCACGATCTTCTCGCAGCCGAGATCCTGGGCCACGTCGATGACCCAATCGAGCATGGTGCGCCCGCCGACCTTGTGCAGCACCTTGGGCGTGGCGGACTTCATCCGCGTGCCTTGTCCGGCGGCAAGGATCACGGCGGCGCGGGCGGTCATCGGGCAGGGTCTCCAGGCCGAGTCAGCAATCTTCCCGCGTGGCTTACCAAGCCTTGGCGCCGGGCGCGAGAAGCGGCTAGCTTCCCGGCCATCTCGGGGAGTGGAATTTCATGAAACGCCGCAACGGTCTCGTCGCCCTTCTGTCCGCCTGCGCCATCGGCGCCGTATCGACCGCCTGGGCTGCGCCCCCCGCACCCATGGATTCCAAGGCGCTCGAGGCGAAGTTCGACGCGCAGATCAATCCCGCCGAGATGGGGACCTGGCTGAAGCTGCTGGCCGCCGAGCCGAACCATGTGGGCTCGGTTCACGACAAGGCCAACGCCGAATGGATCGCCGCCCAGCTGAAGTCCTGGGGCTGGGACGCCCGGATCGAGACCTTCGACGTGCTCTATCCCACGCCGATCAGCGAGGCTCTCGAACTGGTGGGCGGCCCCGGCGCGCCGTTCAAGGCGACGCTCACCGAAAAGCCGATCCCGGGAGATCAGCCGACCTACACCAAGGACGCCCTGCCCGCCTACGTGGCGTTCCAGGGCGACGGCGACGTGACCGCGCCCCTGGTCTACGCCAACTACGGCATGCCCGAGGACTACCTGGCGCTGGAGCGTATGGGCATTTCGGTGAAGGGCAAGATCGTCATCACCCGCTACGGCGGCGGCTGGCGCGGTCTGAAGCCCCTGCTCGCCCAGATGCACGGCGCCGCGGGCGCGATCATCTACTCCGATCCCAAAGATGACGGCTACGCCACGGACGACGTCTATCCCAAGGGCGCGGCGCGGCCGCCGCAAGGCTTCCAGCGCGGCTCGGTGGCCGACATGCCGATCTTTCCCGGCGATCCCCTGACGCCAGGCTACGGCTCCACCAAGGACGCCAAGCGGATCGACCGCAAGGACGCCACCACCATCCTGAAGATCCCCTGCCTGCCGATCTCCTATGGCGACGCCCAGGTGCTGCTGGCCTCGCTGGACGGCCCGGTCGCGCCGGCGAACTTCCGCGGCTCGCTGCCGATCACCTACCACGTCGGCGGGACCGACGGCGGCGGCAAGGTCCATCTGGCGGTGAAGTCCGACTGGTCGCAGAAGACCCTCTACGACGTCGTCGGCACCCTGAAGGGCAGCGAAGCCCCGAACGACTGGATCGTTCGCGGCAACCACCACGACGGCTGGGTGATGGGCGCGTCCGACCCGCTTAGCGGTCAGGTCGCCCTGCTGGCCGAGGCCAAGGCCTTCGGCGTCCTCTTGAAGAGCGGCTGGAAGCCCAAGCGGACCATCGTCTACACCAGCTGGGACGGCGAAGAGCCGATGCTGCTGGGCTCGACCGAGTGGGCCGAGACCCATGGCGACGAGCTGAAGGCCAAGGGCGTCGTCTACATCAACTCAGACGGCAACGGCCGCGGCTTCTTCCGCGCCGAGGGCAGCCACGCCTTCCAGCACTTCGTCAACCAGGTGTCAGCCGACGTGAAGGACCCCGAGACCGGGGTCTCGGTCCGCGACCGCCTGCGCGCCAGCCTGCAGGTTCGGGCCGCCGAGCCAGGCGCCAACGAACAGGCCAGGACCGCTGGCAAGATCGCCGCCGATCCCGCCAAGGACCTGCCGATCGCGCCCCTCGGCTCCGGTTCGGACTATTCCGCCTTCCTGCAGCACCTCGGTCTGCCGTCCATCGACTTCGGCTACGGCGGCGAGGGCGAAAGCGGCGGGGTCTATCACTCACTATATGACGACTACGAGCATCACAGCCGGTTCGTCGACCCGGGCTTCGCCTACGACGCCGCATTGGCCAAGACCGTCGGCCGCGCGGTGATGCGTCTGGCCGATGCCGACCTGCCGGTGCAGCGCTATGGCGACTTCGCCGACACGGTCTCGACCTATCTGGACGAGGTGAAGAAGCTGGCCGACACCAAGCGCGACGAAGCGGCCGCCCAGGCCCGCCTGCTGGGTTCGAACGCCTATGAACTGGCGGCCGACCCGACCAAGCCGCACGCTCCGCCGGCGCCGCTGGCCGCATCGCCGAAGACCAACTTCGCCGCGCTGGACGCCGCGGTCGCCAAGCTGAAGACCAGCGCCGCAGCGTTCGACACCGCTCTCGCGGCCAAGGGCGCGAACCTCGGCAAGGCGCAGCGGACCAAGCTCAATGCCGTGATCCGGCCGCTCGACCAGGTGCTGCTGCGTCCGGAAGGCCTGCCGGGACGTCCCTGGTACATGAACATGGTCTATGCGCCGGGCCGCTTCACCGGCTATGGCGCCAAGACCCTGCCGGGTGTGCGCGAGGCGCTCGAGGAGCGGCGGTTCGACGACGCCCAGAAGTATGTCGGCCTCACCGGCCAGGCGCTCACCGCCTATGCCGGCGAACTCGACAAGGCCACCGCGATCATCAATGGCGGATAGACATCAGGCGGCGGCGCTTGCGGGCGCCGCCATCGCCTTCGACCTGGACGGAACGCTGGTCGACACGGCGCATGACCTGATCGGCACGCTGAACTGGCTGCTGGCGGAGGAAGGGCTCGCGCCCCTGTCCCTGGCGGAGGCCCGTCCGTTCATCGGCCGCGGCGCGCGCTGGATGATCGAGCGCGGGTTCCAGGCGGCCGAAGCGCCGCTGCCGGCCGAGCGGATCCAGCCGCTCTTCGACCGGTTCATAACCCGCTACGAGGCCCATATCGCCGACGAGAGCCGGCCCTTCCCCGGATGCGTCGAGGCCCTGGAAGCCCTCAAGGCCGAGGGCGCGAAGCTCTGCGTCTGCACCAACAAGCTGACCGGGCTGTCGACCCGCCTGCTCGACGCCTTGGACCTGACGCGCCTGTTCGACGCGGTGATCGGCGCCGACGCCACCTTCGCCGTCAAGCCCGATCCCCTGCACCTGCGAACCGCCATCTCCGCCCTGGGCGCTTCGCCTGAACGCGCCATCATGGTCGGTGACGCGGCCACCGACGCCGGCGCCGCGCGGGCCGCCAATGTCCCGCTGATCCTGGTCAGCTTCGGCTACACCGAAATCCCGGCCCGGGACCTGGCCCCGGATATCCTGATCGACCACTACGACGAACTGACCGCCGCCTGTGTACGGCTGCTGAGCCCCGGCGGGCCGGGCTGAGCAGCGAGCCCTGCCGGAGGCGCCCGACTCATGAGATGCTGAGGCATGGCTAAGCGACAACTTCTTGCGCGACGCGGCCTCGCTCTTGTGGCCGCCATCGCGATGCTGACGACCGCCGGCAGCGCCTCCGCGGCGACCGGCCACAGCCCGCGCCAGCAGGTTCACCCCGCCCCGGCAAAGCCGGTCGAGATCGTCTCCGGCCCCAGCCGGATGCGGGCGGTCCAACCCCAGCTTTACCTGCTCGTGGCCCTGCAAGACGTCGCCGCGCCCGCCCACGCGCCGGCGAGAGAGGTCCTCTTCCAGGCGCCCGCCGCCAAAAAGTGACAGCCGACGTCGCGGCGTCGCCGTCGACACTCCCCGCACCGACCAGCGCTTGCGAGCTTTGGGCCCTCGGGCTATACGCCCCATCCTTCGCGAGGCGCGCCAAAGCCCCTCGCGCGGCGGATGCGTAGCTCAGCGGGAGAGCACCTCGTTCACACCGAGGGGGTCACAGGTTCAATCCCTGTCGCATCCACCATTTCATCAGTAAGGGTCGCCCATATGGTAGCGGCTTCGATGGTCCTGGCTGGCGCCGCCCGATCCTCGTCGCGATCCAGGCCGGCTTTTCCAGGAGATGACGATGTCCTCGCCCGAAGCTCGTCCGCCGCTGCCGCCCTTCACCCGCGAAACCGCCATCGAGAAGGTCCGCAAGGCCGAGGACGCCTGGAACAGCCGCGATCCTGTTCGCGTCTCCCTCGCCTACACCCCGGATAGCCGGTGGCGGAACCGCAGCGAATTCCTGAACGGCCGCGCCGAGATCGTCGAATTCCTGACGCGCAAATGGCGGCGTGAGCAGGAATATCGGCTCATCAAGGAGTTGTGGGCCTTCACGGATGACCGGATCGCCGTTCGGTTCGTCTACGAGTGGCGCGACGACCAGGGCGCCTGGTTCCGGGCTCACGGCAACGAGAACTGGTGGTTCGACGCTCAGGGCCTGATGGGTCAGCGTCACGCCAGCATCAACGACGTCTCTATCGCCGAGGCCGATCGGCTCTTCCACTGGGACCGGGCGGCCCCGCGCCCCCTCGACCACCCCGGCCTGACCGACCTCGGGCTTTGATCTCCGGCGAAGGCGCGCCTTCTCAGCCTATCGCGCCCGCCCCGTCAGCCCCTGGGCTTCCATTCGCCACTTGAGCTGGTCGAAGCGGTCCTGACCGAAGAAGGGTTCGCCGCCGAAGACCATCATCGGCACGCCCCAATGGCCGGCGGCGCGCTGGGCGATCTGATTGGCTTCCACCACCGCGGCGAAGGCGGCGGGTTCGGCGTCGACCGCGGTGGCCATTTCGGTGAAGTCGAGACCCGCGCGCTCGGCGGCGCGAGCCAGGTGGTCGCCCTCGTGCCAGTTGTCCACCTCGCCACCCCAGATCGTGCGGCCGACTTCCTCCAGGAAGGGCAGGCCCCTGCCCCGCTGGGCTGCGGCGACACCCAGGTGGGTGAGGCGATGGATGTAGGGCTGCTTCATCCGGTAGCCCTCGTCCGGCGAGCGCTGGACCGGATCCGGTCGAGGCCAGCGGAACGGCAGTCCGAGGAACGCCGCCTCGCGGAAGACGTCGGTCATGAAATAGCTGAGCCACAACGGGTCCTGCTGCTCGAAGAACTCCGGCGTCCGGACGGCCAGCGGATAGACCGGCCGCACATTGCACGTGACGTCATAGTCCCGCTCCAGGGCCATCAGCCGTGGCGTCACGAGGTACGAATAGGGCGAGCGGAAGGACCAGTAGAGGTCGAAGCTGAGCGTCATGTTCCGGAGTCTGCCTACGATAGCGCTTTCTTGTGACATAGCGTGTGCCATAAGTTTACAGCGAACAAGTGGGGGACCCCATGGATCTGCTGAAGTTCGGCGCGGCCGCGGTGACCGCTCTGGCCCTGCTCGCTCTCGGCGTCGCGCCAGCCGCGGCGCAGCCGCCGGCCCCGGCGGCCGCCGGGTACGATGGCCTCAAGGTCGTTTTCTGCGGCACCTCCGGGCCCCTTCCCGTCAGGGACCGCGCCAAGGCCTGCACGGCCATCCAGGCGGGCGGGTCGCTCTATCTGGTCGATATCGGCCCGGAAGCGACCGAGAACCTCTTGGCCTGGCGCATGCCGATGGCCACGGCGAAGGCGGTCTTCATCACACACCTGCACTCCGACCACATCGGCGAACTGGGCGAGTTCAACATGCAGAGCTGGGTCGCCGGCCGGCCCGCGCCGCTGACGGTCGTGGGCCCGCCGGGCGTGGAGCGCCTGGCGGCCGGGTTCAATGAGGCCTACGCGATCGACCACGGTTTCCGTAAGGCGCACCATGAGCATGGCGACGTGAAGCTGCCGACCGCCGCCGGTCTGCTGAAGGCGCAGGTCGTGCCGCCGCCCGCCTCGGGGACCGCCGTCGTCTGGAACCAGGATGGCCTGACCGTCACCGCCATCGTGGTGCATCACAACCCGGTGGCGCCCGCCTATGCCTATCGCTTCGACTACAAGGGCCGCTCGGTCGTGGTCAGCGGCGACACCACCAAGTGGCCGCCGCTCGCCACAGCCGCCAAGGGCGCGGACGTGCTGATCCACGAAGCTCAGAACTCCGACATGACCCGGCAGATGTCGCAGGGTCTGGCGATGATGGGCAATCGGCGGATGAGCTCGATCATGGCCGACACCTTGAGCTACCACACCACCCCCGTGGAGGCGGCCGACATCGCGCGCATGGCCGGCGTCAAGCGCCTGGTGCTCAGCCACCTTACCCAGGCAGGACTCCCGGCCTTCACGCCCGAAGCCTTCACCAAGGGGATGGATGTCGGCGGCCCGCTGGACTGGCGGCTGGCGCGGGACGGCATGACCATCGAGCTGCCGGCCGGCGGCGCGGAGATCCGGTTCGGCCAGTTCTAGTCGACTCGGGCCCGCGTCGGCCGCTAGGCGCCGGGTTGGGCGCCCTGGTTCATGGGCGGCTGGTGTTCTTCGATCAGATCCGTCCGTTCCGCCTCGCGCACGGCGCGGGTGACGTTCAGCCGCGTGAGGATCGCGGCGTCGGAATAGGTGGCGCGCGCCTTCTCCAGGGCCGCCTTCCAGGTCTGGTTGGCGAGGTTGTCCGTCTCACCGGCGTAGATCAGGTTCGGCCCCTCCGCCGTCAGCCTGGCGATCACGAAGTTGGCCCCCGCCGGCGGCAGGAAGCGTTCCTCCTCGAACGAGGAATAGCGGTAGCGAGCGCCGGACTTGCCGGCGATTTCATATTGACGGGTCAACGCAACTCTCCACCCCGGGATGACTCGAGCTTCGGCCTGCTGGCCGGCTCTGCCGCTATCGTGGCCCGCAGGCTTGACCAAAAATGGGCCCAGCTTGACCATGGCGAGTTTCTCCTGCCGGAATGACCGCTTTGGGCGGCAAAAGGAACAGCCTGCGCCGTAAGAACGTTCGGGCGGTGCGCCGCCTCTGTTAGGGTCACATCTCCCAAGGGAGCGCGACTCGAAAGTCGAACGCCCTGACGTCGGAGACCGCGAAGACTGTGGAGAAACCGGCCGAATTCAGCGTCAGGACCGTCGGCGGGCGGCCAACCGTCGCACTCGCGGGCGACTGGACGGCCAATAACCTGGGCGACGCGCAGACCCGGCTGATCGAGGCGCTGCGGGCGCACGGCGACCTGGCGGTGGACATCCGCAAGGTCCGCCGGCTCGACACCGCAGGCGCCTATGCCCTGATCCGCGCGATCGGCCACGACTACGACCTGAAGACCGTCCAGGCCCGCCCGGAGTGCGCCCGGCTGCTGGAGCTGGTGGGCGCGGCCGTGCACGTGGAGCCGGTGACCGTGCGGCCGCCGCGCGGCTTTCACGAGCTCACGGTGCGCATCGGCAAGGGCGTCATGGAGGTGGGCTTCGAGTGGGTCGACACCATGGCCTTCCTTGGCCACCTGCTGGTGGTCGTGGCGCGCTCGTCGATCTATCTGGTCACCAAGCCGAAGCGCATCCGTTGGGCGGCGATCTTCGCCCTGGCCGAGCGCGCCGGGCTGGACGCCATCCCGATCGTCGCGGTCACCTCCTTCTTCATCGGCGCGGTGGTGGGCCTGCTGGGCGCCAACATGCTGCGGCAGTTC
>Ga0163163_10004094_pt1 | contig 12440 bp, 11 predicted proteins | sample S65metaG_FD_119766 | JGI IMG/M metagenome (GOLD analysis project Ga0163163, IMG submission 119766) | Switchgrass rhizosphere microbial communities from Kellogg Biological Station, Michigan, USA - S6-5 metaG | ecosystem: Host-associated > Plants > Roots > Rhizosphere > Soil | place: USA... | reverse complement strand
GCACCCCGGGTGCCAGACAGTAGCCCTCGGGATCGTCCTTGCCCAGGTTCCGCTGGCGCTCCTCGAACAGCGCGCGTCCGGCCGGCAACAGGGGAACATCGCCCGGCTTCAGATCTGCGGCGAGATTCGCGTTGTATTTGATGTCGGTCTGCCAGACTCCGGAGAGATCGACGGCGCCCCACGCCGTGCGGGGCGCTGGCGCCTTCATGTCGGGCTTGCCGTCTTTCGTTCGAGGAACGCCCGGGTTGCGGTAGCTCCACTGAGCCTCCAGGACCGTCATGGAAGCGAGCGACCAGACGGTAGCGGCGGCGATCATCAAGCGGCGGACGAACTGCGATGCCATCCGCCCATTGTGCGCCTCAAACGGCATTTCGCTTGCTCTGACAGCTCTGCGGACTGAATCGCCGTTGAATCTGCACGCTTCGGCGTTTCAGTTCTGACGACACATGCCAATTCTGTTCGACGACACACGTGTGAGCACCCGCTCGCCCGGCCGTTCGGTCAACGGCCTATGGCTCAGTGTCGGTGTCCACGTCATCGTCGTTCCGCTGATCGCCCTGTCGCTGGGCAAGCCCGGGAAACCGCCGGAGCCGCATGCACAACCGCTCAAGGTGTTCATCGCGCCAGTGACGTTGCCGAAGGCCCCCGTCGTCACGCCGCGACTTCCCGATCCGCCGCCGCCCCCGGCACGCCAACTCGCACGAGCGGAACCGCCAAAGCCACTTCCGCCGGCGCCCATCGCTCCCAAACCGGTCGAACCGGTACCGCCGCCGATCGTGCCCACGCCGACTCCGGCCCCCGAACGGCCGGTTGAAAAGCCGGCCCCGCAACGGCCTGTCGAGACCGGCCTCTTCGAGCGGAGCAACAGCGCGCGAACGAACCAGACAGACGCGGCGGTCACGACAGGTGGTTTTGGAAACGCGGCGGCCGCGGCGCGTAATGTCGCAAACGGCGCAGTGACGACCGGAGGATTCGGCAGCGCACCTGCGCCCCGCGCGGCGTCACACGGCGAAGTGCAGACGGCAGGGTTCGATCAACGGGCGAGCGCACCCGCCCAAACCACACAGGCGGCAACGAAGCCCGTCGATCGTCCGGTGGAGATCGTCTTCAAGCCCACACCGGAGTACACCGACGACGCGCGCAGCGCACGCATCGAAGGCACGGTATCGCTCGAACTCGAATTCACCGCCGCCGGCGACGTTCGCGTACTGCGCATCGTGCGCGGCCTCGGCCATGGGCTCGATGAAGCGGCCCAGCGGGCGGCCGTTCGCATTCGGTTCAAGCCCGCGCTGGCGGACGACCGTCCCATCGATTCACACGCCACGGTTCACATCACGTTCCGCTTGTCCTAGCCAGAGGCATCTATGCGACTCGCACGTCTTCCCTTGCTGATCGCTGCACTGCTCGCCGTCACCACGCCGGGTGCCCAGGCCGAGAAGAAAGACCGGAAAGGCCAAACCGCCCAGCGCGCGGGCCAGAGCGAAGCCGACGACATCGTCGACCGCATGACCAAGGCGGAAGCCGCGCTGCTCGAACGGTTGAGGACATCGCACCCGTTGATGGAGGTGTACGTCCAGAACGTGGCGCCGGACGAAGCGCGCGGCTGGGTGCCCACCGACGACAACTACTTCATCGGTCAGCTCCAGACCGACGACGGGCCCACGCTTCGTGCGTTCGGACAAAAGGAGCCCAAGAAGCAGAGCGGCGTGAGAGTGAACATCCTTTCGAATACGCCCAACCTGGGGAATGCCTTTGCCGCCACCGTGGCGCCCGACTGGCAGGTGCTCGATCGAAAGCACTATGAATTCACCTACGTGCGGCGGGAGTTCCTGGGTGAATCGCGCTGCTTCGTCTTCGACGTCCGGCCGAATCGCAACGGCAGGGACGGCTTCGTCGGCCGGATCTGGATCGAAGATCGCGACTACAACCTGGTGCGGTTCAACGGCGCCAACAGCGCATCGGAAGAAACCTTGTCCGGCCTGTTCAAGCGGAAGCTCGGACTCCACATGGACGGCTGGCGGGTGAACGCCGCCCCCGGCGTGTGGGTGCCGTCGTACGTCTACTCGGAAGAAACCGATCTGAACACCGGCTCACCCTCCAAGCCGTCCGCCAAATCGAAGACGCAGGTCCGGTTCAAGAGTCAGACGCGAATCTGGGGGTACGAGGCGCAGAACACCGACCGGACCGGCTCGTTGACGACGATCCGGATCGACGAACCCAATGTCGCCGACGCCACCGACAATGCTGCGCAGCTGTCGCCCGTGCTCAGCCAGCGCCGCTGGGAACAGGAGGCCGAGGCGAACGTGCTCGAACGGCTCGAGGCGATCGGCCTGCTCGCCCCGACGGGCGAAGCGGACAAGGTGCTCGAAACCGTCCTGAACAACCTGGTGGTCACCAACAAGCTGAATCTCGAACGGCCGCTGCACGCCCGGATCCTGCTGACGTCGCCGCTCGAGTCGTTCACGGTCGGCCACACGATCGTGATGAGCCGCGGCCTCATCGACGTGCTGCCCGACGAGGCGAGCCTGGCGACGATGCTCGCCCACGAATTGGGCCACGTGGCGCTCGGCCATCAGTTGATCGATACGAAGTTCTCGTTCGCCGATCGGCTGATGGTGTCCGACGGCGAGCTGCTGGAGACGCTTCGGTTCCGCCGCACGCCCAAGGAAGAGGCCGCGGCCGACGAGAAGGTCGTCGAGCTCCTCGGCAAGTCGCCCTATCGCGACAAGCTGGAAACCGCCAGCCTGTTCCTTCGCACGCTGTCGGAGGGGGCCAAGCAGCTGCCCCGCCTGATCCAGCCGCACATCGGCGACGACATGGCGGCCAACGGGCAGATGACACGGCTGGTGGAACTGATGAAACAGGCTCCGCCGCTCCTGCCCGACAGCCTCGAGCAGATCACCGCGCTGCAACTCGGGGCACGGCTCGTCGTGGACACGTGGAGCGGGCGGGTCACCCTCGATCGCTCGCCCAGCGTGCCGCTGGTGTCGGTGCGCGAGAAGGTGCCGTTTGCCGTGACGCCGCTGATGCCCGTCATCCGATATGCGGCGAAGCCGCCGGACGTCGGCACACCCGTCCGCACCGTCGGCGAACTGCGGTCCAACTGACTAGAATCTGACGTCGCGTCGGCATCCTTCGCCCGCGCGCGGAGGATGGCAGATGGGCAGCGTCCTGATCATCGGTGCCGGCGCCGCAGGAAGCGTCGCCGCACAGAAGTGCGCGCTGAACCGCGACGTGTTCACCGGCATCCATCTCGCGTCGCGAACCCTGACGAAGTGTGAAGCCGTCGCGCGCGCCTGCGCGTCTCCGATCACCATCTCGCAGGTCGATGCCGACGACACGTCGCAGGTGATCGGGCTCATTCAGCGCGTCACGCCCGAGATCGTCATCAACCTCGCCCTTCCCTACCAGGACCTCCCGATCATGGACGCCTGCCTGGAGACAGGCGTGCACTATCTGGACACCGCCAACTACGAACCGAAGCATGAAGCGCGCTTCACCTACGAATGGCAGTGGCCTTATCACGATCGGTACGCGCGCACGGGCATCATGGCGGTGCTCGGCTGCGGCTTCGATCCCGGAGTCATCAATGTGTATTGCGCCTGGGCGCAGAAGCATCTGTTCGACGACATCCGCTCCATCGACATCATCGACTGCAATGCCGGCGACCACGGCAAGGCGTTCGCCACCAACTTCAACCCCGAGATCAACATCCGCGAGGTGACGCAGCGGGGCCGCTTCTGGGAGAACGGGAAGTGGATCGAGGTGGACGCGCTGAGCGTCTCGAGGACCATCGATTTTCCCGGCGTCGGCCCGCGCCAGGCGTATCTGATCTATCACGAGGAAGAGGAATCGCTGGTCCGTCACGTCCCAGGCCTCGAGCGCATCCGCTTCTGGATGACGTTCTCGGAGAGCTACATCCGGCACCTCGAAGTTTTGCAGAACGTCGGCATGACCCGCATCGATGAAGTGATCTATCAGGGCATTCCGATCGTTCCGCTGCAGTTCCTGAAGGCGCTGCTCCCGGAGCCCTCGTCCCTGGCCGAGCACTACACCGGCAAGACGTCGATCGGCGCGATCATCCAGGGCAGAAAGAACGGCCAGGCCAAGAAGGTGATCATCTACAACGTCAGCGACCACACGCAGACCTATCGCGAGGTGGGAGCGCAGGCGGTGTCCTACACGACCGGCGTTCCAGCGATGACCGGGGCGATGATGATGCTCAAGGGCCTCTGGCGAGGCGCGGGCGTGTTCAACGTCGAGCAGCTTCCGCCGGATCCGTTTCTCGAGGAGGTCGCGCGGCAAGGCCTTCCCTGGCACGTCCGGGAGCTGCCCGTGGTGGACGTCAACGAGCCGCTGGCCACATGAGCGTGCCGACACCGAGACGGCAGCCGCACATCGCCGCGATCATCAACCAAAACCCCGAGTGGTCGCAGTACGAACAGTTGACGGCTGATGAAGTCTGGCACCTGCTGCTCGAGGCGCTCGCATCCGAGTCGTACACCTTTCGCGCCTTCAAGTATTTCGACAGCCTGGCGTGTCTCGACGATCTCGATCCCCGCGAATGGCTGGTGTGGAACTTCGGGGAAGAATGGGCCGGCCGCCCCTGGTCGGACGCCGCCGTCGTCGAGGAGATCGAACGCCGCGGGTTTGCCTACACCGGCGCGACGCCCGCACAGATTCATCACACGCAGAGCCGCATCCGCGTGAAAGAGACGCTGCTCGCCGCGGGCCTGCCGACGCTCCCCTACGACGTCTTCGCACACCCGTCGGAGGCGGGGCGATGGGCCACCTATCCGGCGCTCGTGAAAGCCGTCCACCAGCACGGAAGCTGCGGCATCGATCGCGAGGCCGTGGTCTTGGGACCCGAAGAACTGGCGTTGCGCATCGAGCACATCCGCGCCCACTTCGACGACGACGCGATCGTCGAGCCGTTCGTCGACACCCGCGAATTCCAGGTCGCCGTCTGGGGCAATCACTCCCCCGAAGTGCTGCCGCCGAGCGAGATCGTCTTCTCCGCGTTTGCCGACTTTCGCGACCGCGTCCACACCTTGCAGTGGAAGATCGAACGGCACTCTCGCGGCTATCAGGAGATCATGATGCCCTGCCCGGCCCCGCTCGACCGGCCAGACTGGCGGGCCCGTGTCGAAGAGGTGGGCCTGCGGGCCTATCAGGCCTTCGGCCTCCGCGATTACGCGCGATTCGATCTGCGGATGCTGGGCGATGAGCCACAGGTGCTGGACGTGAATTGCAACCCCGAGCTCGACCCACAATCCGTGGTGCTCGCGGGCGCGCGGGCTATCGGTTTGACGTACGGCGGAATGATCCGGCGGATCATCGAGTTCGCCTCGGCCCGAATGCCCGCCTGAACGAACGCCGGATCAGGACAGGCTGTTCACGAAATCGTCGTAGCCAAACGTCTTCACCCGATCGATCCGGCCATCGAGCCGGCGCACGACGATCGCCGGCATCGACACGCCGTTGAACCAGTTCTTCTTCACCATCGTGTAGTCCGCCGCGTCGGCAAACGGGATCAGATCGCCCACGCGAAGCGCACGCGGAAAACCGTAAGTGCCGAAGACGTCCCCCGCCAGGCACGACCGCCCTGCGACGGTGTACCGATGGTGTCCCGACACGGGCTGTTCCACTCGCGCCGTCATGCGGTAGACCAGGCAGTCGAGCATGTGGGCTTCGACCGACGCATCGACGATAGCAATGTCGGCCCCGTTCCTGACCACGTCGAGCACCTGCGTGACGAGGAATCCCGAACCCGTCACGGCGGCCGAGCCCGGCTCCAGATAGAGCTGCACGCCAAAGCGATCGGCGAACGCCGCCAAGGTGTCGCAGAAGCGATCGAAAGGATAGGTGTCGTCGGTGAACGAGATCCCGCCCCCGAGGCTGACCCACTGCATCCGATGGAGCAGCGATCCGAACTCACGAGCGATGTGCTCGAGGATGGACTGGAAGCTGTCCACGTCGGCGTTCTCGCAGTTGCAATGGAACATGACGCCGCTGACGAAATCGCCGGCGGCGGCGATCGCGGCCGGGTCGCTGGCGCCCAACCGCGAATCGGCCCGCGCGGGATCGGCGAGGTCGTAGTGCGAGTGGCTGACGCCGGGATTGATCCGAAGCCCCACCGGCAGCCCCTCGACCTCACATCGGAACCGCTCGAGCTGCTCGACGGAGTTGAAGATGATCTTGGTCGCGTGCGGGCGCACGGCACGAATGTCGTCCTGGGAGAACGCCACGCTGTAGGCGTGGACCTCTTTGCCGAATTTTTCGGCGCCGAGGCGGGCCTCGTATGGCGAGCTCGATGTCGTCCCGTCGAGGTACGGGCGCATCAGGTCGAACACCGACCAGGTGGCGAAGCACTTGAGCGCGAGCACCGACTTCACACCGGTACGTTCGCGGAGGGCCGCCAGCTTTTCGAGATTCAGGACGAGGCGCGCTTCGTCGATCAGGTAGTAGGGCGTCGGCACGACGGCTCGACAGGCCTCGACGATGTCCTGGATCGGCGGGGGCACGGAGGTAGATCCTACTCGTCCCAGGCTGCACGTCCTGACGCCGATTGCGGCCGCGATCGTTGCGGCATGGGGCACGTATTGGCTACTATCCGGTGGCCCTCGGGCGTACCCCGTCTGGGCTATGGAGTGCCCACTATGAACTCACGAATCGCTCGACTCGCCGTCCTGTGCGGAGTCCTCCTGACCGGCGCCGGGGTGCAGGCCCATCATGCCGTGGCGGGGGTGTACGACCTGAACAAAGAGATGGTCCTGCAGGGCACGCTCAAGCAGCTGCACTTCACGAATCCTCATGTGAGCATCGAGCTCACGGTCCCGAATCCAGATGGGACCACGACGGACTGGATCCTGACCACGGCCTCCGTCCAGAACTTGACCCGGCAGGGGATCAACAAGGGCTCGATGAAGCCCGGCGAGCCGCTCAAGATCAAGATCCTTCCGGCCAAGAACGGGAACCCTGCCGGCTTCATCCGGTCGATCGAGCAGGGCGACAAAGAGTTCAAGATCTCGGTCGACTAGCCCACGCGGAGGAGACTCGCAATGGCGTTTCGAACCGCTGTGACGGCGGGCGTGTTTCTGGCCGTCTTCGTGACGGCGTCCGCGCCGGCCGGCGCACAGGTTCCGGATAGACAGGGTGGTCCACCGCAAGGTCGCGGCGGCGGCGGTGCGCCGGGAGGCCGAGGTGGTGGCCGGGGCGCGTTCGACGCGGGCCCGTTCACGCCCGACCCCGGAGCCAAGGACATGAAGTCGGTCCTGTTCAACTGGACGTGGCACATGGGGATGCTGCGCAGCGGGGCCGAGGCCGAGCTGATCAAGACGCTCGACTATCACGCCGAGAGCGGCACGATTCAGGTAGATGGGCAGCCGTGCACGCTGACGAAGTATCGCGTGCAGGCGAACTATCAGGTGCCCGGCTACCGCGCGCAGATCGAGTGCACGCGCGCGAACGGCCAGAAGTACTCGAACGTCGAAACGGTGAGCGGCGACTTCGCCTGGGACGAAGACATTCCCGGCGCCGAGCTCGTGCCCGGCAAGGGCAAGGCCACGCCGAAGCAGGCGGCGCTCCAGGAACGGCTGATCCGTCTGTGGGCCAGCCCTCACGGTGCGGTGAAGGCCGCCATCGCCGGCGCCGCCGGCGTGCCGCCGTCACAATCCTTCGGTCAGAACCCGGCGGTGCTGCTCGATCGCCAGGCAGCCGCGGGCGCCAAGCCGACGACCACGCTGACGTGGCAGGGTGAGAAGGCGATCCTCACGTTCCCGATCCCCGGGGTGGCCGGAGCCACCGCGACAGCCACGCTGGTCAACTACCTGCCGGAAAGCGTCGTCGTGACACAGGGGACCAACAAGACCGAGTTCGTCTACGGCAACTTCGCCGACTTCAACAACCCGCTGTTCAAGATCGAGGCGCTGTACGCCGGCACGATCGTGGAGCGCCGCAACGGCACCGTCGTTCGCAACCTGAAATCGAAGGTCACCGAGATCGGTCAGGTCTACGTCGTAATGCCCGTGCCCGACAGCGTGCTGAAGGCTGCAGGAAAGTGAGGAGTGCGATGAAGAGGTCTGTAGCTGCCGGTCTTCAGACCGGCCTCATCGGCGGCTTGATGATCCTCGGCCTCCTTGCCACGCCAGTGGCGGCGCAATTCGGTCCTCCCCCGCCCGCGGATCCGAACGCGCCGACGCCGAGGCTGGCCAACGGCCATCCCGATCTAACGGGCTCCTGGCAGAGCGTGAGCGGCGGCCTGCAAGGGTCCGGCGGCAACATGTTCCGGCGCTGCACGCCCTTCCAGACAAAAGAGTGCATGGAGTGGACGAACCAGAGCGAGGACTGGCCGTTCATGTCGTCCACGCGGCTCGACGAACGTCAGCCGCTCTACAAGCCTGAGCACTGGGACAAGATCATCGAGCTCGATCAGTGGACGAACAAGTACGACCCGGTGATGACCTGTCTTCCGCTCGGCACACCGCGGCAGGGGCCGCCCGCGCGCATCTTCCACACCGACACCGACATCACGATGCTCTATCGCGCCGGCGTCGACGGTGCCGGCGGATACGCCGAGCACCGCATGATCGCGCTCGACGGCAAGCCGCACGATCCCAAAAAGGCCGCCGAGTACACCTACATGGGATACACGGTCGGTAAGTGGGAGGGCGACACGCTGGTCCTCGACTCCATCGGCTTCAGCGACGAGACCTGGCTCGGGCGCGGCGGCTGGTTCCACTCCGATCAAATGCGCGTGATCGAGAAGTTGACGCGCAAAGGGAACGAGATCCTCTACGAAGTGACGGTCGAGGACCCACAGGTGTTGGTCAAGCCGTGGGTCATGCCAGCGCGCACGCTGCGGCTTTCACGCAACCCGGCGATCATCGGCGAGCGCGGCAGCTGCACTGAGAGCGAGCTGAAGGAAGTCTCCACGCAGTTCCGGCACTAGTCGCCCGAGGCGTGGCCGTCAGTGGGTCATCATGTAGACGGCCACGTCCACACCCAGGGCGTAGCCCTTTCCGCCGTAGGTGTGAAAGTAGTCCTGGTTGTCGCCTTCCCGCTCCCAACTGTCTGACACGTCCGAGTTCATGCTCACGAACACGACCAGCCGGTCGTGGTCGTCGAACACACCGTAGAAGTGAACCGTCGAGGCACCGAACTCGCCGTCCTGGCGGTTACGAAGCCACGAGTTGAGCGACGGGATCTGCGGCAGGGCATCGACTCGATAGAACGTCGAAAAGATCGGGTGATCCACCTGCAGGTCGACGATCCGTGCACCGGGCAGGATTCGCATGAGGTTCGGGCGGATGTACTCGAAGTCCGGATCCCAGTTGTCGTCGATCCAGAGGAAGCCGCCCTTCAGCAGGTAGTCATGCATGCGCGCGGTCTCTTCGGCGGTGAAGTCGTAGTTGGCCGCGTTCTGCATCCGCAAGTACGGACACTGAAAGAGATCCGGATCCATGGCGGTGACGTTCGCAAAGCCGGGGTCGCCATTGTTCCACCGGCTGATCTTCGTCTTGGTGAGCTCGGACAGACGGACCATGAAGTTGTAGTCCGCTTGCGGGTAGTCGTCGCCCCAACCAGACTTCCGCGCCCTGCGGATGTTGTCGTACCGCAGGCGGCAGAACGTGAAGTCGAGCGGCGTGTCGGGGAGCCCGTGGTTGATCGGGATCTGGAGGTTCCGCCCGTCCGTCAGGATCCTGGACCGCTGTGCGGCGACACTCAGGGCGGAAAGGCCGACCGCCAGCCCAAGCGCCAGCGCGAACCACCGTCGAGCCGATGCGCGAGTCCGCCGCATGCGCGCATCGTACAACGGCGTCGCTCACCTGTCGGTACTAGTCGAGATCTGGCTCGCGCACACCGATCGGAACGAATCGCGCGAGCATGACCAGTCCCGGGACGCCGAGCGCCATCGTCAGCAGGAAGAACGACGGCCAGCCGACGGCGCTCACCGTGAACCCCGTGATCGGGCCAGCCACGACGCGCGGCACCGCAAACAGGCTGGATAAGAGCGCGTACTGCGTGGCCGAGAAACGCTTCTCCGTCAGCCGCAACAGCAGCACGCCGAACGCGCCCATCCCCAGCCCCGCGGAAAACACTTCGAAACCGGTGGCCCCGTACATCACAGCGACGTTGGGCCGATCCAGCACCGCGAGCAGGAAGTAGCCGGCGTTCGAGAAGATCTGGACGACGCCGAATATCCAGAGCGCGTGCCCAAGCCCCGCCGCGGTGGTGACGAGCCCGCCGATGAAGGTGCCGAGGATCGTGAGCCCCACGGAGAGCGTTGCCAGCGCGACGCCGCGATCGAAGGCGTCGTATCCCATGTCGATCAGGAACGGCCTCGTGAGCGACTGCGTCAACTGGTCGCCAAGCTTGTAGAGCACGACGAAGGCGAGAATCTCGAGCGCACGGGGCCGGCGCAGCATCCCCAGGAGCGGCAGCCACACCGCGTCCCGCAGCGTGGGAGGTGGTGTGGGCTGCGCGTCCGGCTCGGGCGACCACCACGTGAGCGCCAGCATCAGCACAAAGACGATGGCCAGGAGCCCGTTCGCGGCGGGCCAGCCGACGCGGGCGGCGAGCGTGATCGACACGCCACCCGACACGAGCATCGCCGCTCTATAGAAGGCGAGACGCGCGCCGACCGCCGCGCCCTGTTCTTCCTTGCGCAGAACCTCCACGGCATAGGCGTCGATGGCGATGTCCTGGGAGGCCGACGCGATCGCAATGGCAAAAGCCAGCGCCCCGACGATCCAGAGAGCCTCGGGCCGTTGGCCCACGCCGGCCAGCAGCAGCACGAGCCCGGCGAGCAGGAGCTGTGTCACTGCCATCCATCCACGGCGCCGGCCCCAGAACGGCGGCACGTAGCGATCCATCAGCGGCGACCAGAGCACCTTGAACGACCAGGGCGCCTGCGCCAGCGTCAGCAGGCCGACGAGGCGGATGTCCACGCCGGCGTCGCGCATCCAGTCGGGAATCGCGTACCAGACGAGGCCGAGCGGAAGACCAGAGGCGAAGGAAAGAACCGACACGGCAAGCGTGCGGCGGGAACGCAGAGCATCGAGGAGGGAGGGTGCGTGCACGCGGCGGCGCGACGATCTCAGTGGGTCATCATGTAGACGGCCACGTCGACACCCAGCGAATAACCCTTTCCGCCGTAAGTGTGGAAGTAGTCCGCGTTGTCGCCTTCGCGCTCCCAGCTGTCCGACACGTCCGAGTTCACGCTGACGAGCACCACCATGCGGTCGTGGTCGTCGAACACGCCGTAGTAGTGGACGGTGGACGCGCCGAACTCACCATCCTGACGACTGCGAAGCCACGAGCCGAGCGATGGAATCTGCGGCAGCTGATCGATGTGATAGACGGTCGAGAAGATCGGGTGATCCAGCGGCAGATCGACGATCCGGGCGTTGGGCAGGATGCGCAGGATGTTTGGACGGATGTAGTACTCGAAATCCGGATCCCAGTTGTCGTCGATCCAGAGAAACCCGCCCTTCAACAGATAGTCGTGCATGCGAACGACCTCCGGGGGCGAGAAGTCGTAGTTCGCCGCGTTCTGCATGCGCAAGTACGGACACTGGAAGAGATCGGGATCCATGGCGGTGACGTTCGCGAAACCGGGGTCGCCATCTGCCCACCGGCTGATCTTCGTCTTGGTGAGCTCGGAGAGCCGCACCATGAAGTTGAAGTCCGCCTGCGGGTAATCGTCGCCCCACCCCGACTTTCGTGCCCTGCGGATGTTCTCGTACCGCAGACGGCAGAACGTGAAGTCCATCGGCGTGTCGGGGAGTCCGTGGTTGATCGGGATCTGGAGGTTCCGTCCGTTGGTCAGGATGGTGCCTCGCTGCGCGGAGAGACCGATGGCGGCGATTCCGACACCCAGCGCAAGGGCCAGTGCGAACCGCATCCGTCGAGCCGATGCCCGCGTCCGCCGCATCTGCGCATCGTACAATGACCGCCATGCCGAGTTGGAAACACGCCACATTTGCCGCTTTCGTGCTGCTCAGCACGTCCGCCGCGCAGGCGGCCGAGTGCAACCGGGATTGCCTGCGGGGGATGATCACCAAGTACGCCGAGGCGCTGGTGGCGCACACGCCGCAAAATCTGCCGCTGGCGCCCGACGCCCGGTTCACAGAGGACTCGCGGCAGCTGGCTCTGGGCGAGGGCGCGTGGAAGACCGTCACCCGCGCCGGCAGCTTCCGGCAAGACTACCTCGACGTCCGCAAAGGCATCGCCGCGTCGCACCTCGAACTGTACGAGGAAGGCGCGCAGCTTCAGTATTCGGTGGTGCTGCGGGTCGTGGACCAGAAGATCACCGGGATCGAGACGCTGATCAACCGCGTGACGGCGACGTCGAAGTTCCAGCCCGACTCGCTCGGCAAACCGCTACGGAAGATGAACGATCCGGTGCCGGGCAACAAGAAGATGTCGCGCGAAGAGCT
>Ga0163163_10004093_pt1 | contig 12440 bp, 12 predicted proteins | sample S65metaG_FD_119766 | JGI IMG/M metagenome (GOLD analysis project Ga0163163, IMG submission 119766) | Switchgrass rhizosphere microbial communities from Kellogg Biological Station, Michigan, USA - S6-5 metaG | ecosystem: Host-associated > Plants > Roots > Rhizosphere > Soil | place: USA... | reverse complement strand
TTCATGCCGCGGCTCATTCCCTTCCATCGCCTCACCGAACTGGCGCTGCTGTGCGACCCGGTGACCACCGAGACCTTGCATGGCTGGGGCCTGATCAACCGGCTGGTGCCGCGCGAACAGGTGCTGCCCACGGCCATGGAACTGGCCACGCGGCTGGCCGCAGGGCCGACGCGCACATTGGGCCTGACCAAGCGGTTGTATCACCGTTCATTGGATGGCACGAATTTGGCCTCCATGTTCAACGAGGAAACAGCCAGCCAATCGCTCAACGCGACGACTCAGGACAGGATTGAAGGGGTCAAGGCATTTGTAGAAAACCGGCCGCCGAATTTCTCAGGCAACTGATCGAGCGTAGCGAGAGCCTCAGGGAATTTGTTTATCGTTGATCCGAAATTCCCCATCCCCGGCCCTTCCCCAGGGGAAGGGAGCCAAACCTCGCAGGGTTTTAAGTCCCTCTCCCCAGGGGAGAGGGGTTGGGGAGAGGGGAAACCAGAAAGACTTAAACCTAAGACATACTTCGCATATATCGAGCAGCTCCAATTTCCCGTGGGAGGAGAGCATGAAAGTAGGCGCGCGCAACAAGATCGTCGGCAAGGTCTCGGAAGTCAAAAAGGGCTCGCTCATGAGCCAGGTGTCGGTCAAGGTGAGCGGCCCCATCGAGCTGAGTTCCGTCATGACCCTGGATTCGCTCAAGGACCTGGGCATCAAGAAGGACGACAAGGTCCGCGTCGTGGTCAAAGCCGTCAACGTGCTTTTGATCCGCGAATAGAACTATATCTTCCTTACACTTTGTAGCTTGCGCGCACGGGCCACTCTGCTAGACTGACGGCTCCTCAACTTTGAAAGGAGGTGATCCGTGAGCAACCAAGCAGGCAAAGAAGGCCTTTCCAAGGTCTGGGGCGGATCCATCCGCGCCCGCAATGCTTTGGCGAGGATCGCCTAAGGCCCTACAGGCCTTCGTGCCTCGGCAGTACAGCGCCCCGGAAGCTCCAAGGCTTCCGGGGCGTTTCATTTCAACCCTCGCTTTTTCCGACTTGAAAACCGCACTCGCATCGCTGGCTCTGCTTGTGTTGTGCAGCCCGGCGCTGGCACAGCGTTCGCCGGATGCGCCCGAAGCGGCGAGCACCGTGCGCGCCCGCGCGCTGGTCACGGCGTCGCGACACATGATCGTGGCCGCGCATCCCATCGCCGCGCAAGCCGGCCTGGCCGTGCTGCGGGAGGGCGGCAACGCCGTGGACGCGGCCGTGGCCACCGCGCTGGTACTGAACGTGGTGGAGCCGCAATCCTCGGGCATCGGCGGGGGCGGGTTCCTGTTGCACTATCGCCGCGCGGCCCATCGCATGACCGTATGGGACGGGCGCGAGACCGCGCCGGACGCGGCCGACAGCCGGCGCTTCACCACCGCGGATGGCCGGCCCTTGCGTTTCATGGACGCGGTGGGCTCGGGCCTGTCCGTGGGCGTACCCGGACTGCTGGCCATGCTGGAAGCGGCGCACAGCGGCGCCGGCCACCTGCCCTGGTCGCGGCTGGTGCAGCCGGCCATCGACGTGGCCGAGCGCGGCTTTGCCATTTCGCCGCGCCTGGCCGAACTGATCGCCGTGGACCCGCTGCTGGGGCGCAGCCCCTCGGCACGCCGGTTTTTCTATCGTCCCGACGGCACGCCGCGGCGCGCCGGCGAACGCATGACCAATCCCGAGTTGGCCGCGGTGCTGCGGCTGGTGGCGCGCCAAGGAGCGTCCGCCTTCTATCGGGGCGCGCTGGCGCGCGACATTGCCGCGGCGGTGCGCGCCGCGCCCATGCCCGGCGACCTGGACGAGGCCGACCTCAACCGCTACCAGGCGCTGAGACGCGACGCGCTGTGCGGCCCCTACCGCGCCTATCGCATTTGCGGCGTGCCGCCGCCCTCGTCGGGCGCGGTGTCGGTGCTGGAATTGCTGGCGCTGCTGGAGCCCTTTCCCATGGCGGCGCTCAAGAACCAGCCGGTGGATGCCGTGCATGTTTTCGCCGAGGCGGGGCGGCTAGCCTATGCCGACCGCGACCGCTATCTCGCCGATCCGGCCTTCGTTCCACAACCGGTGGCGCAACTGCTCGACCCTGCCTACCTGAGAGAGCGCAGCGGACTCATCGACCCGGCGCGCGCCATGGGCCGCGCTTTGCCGGGACGGCTGGCCGGCGCGCCCGCCGTGGGCGCGGACCGAACCCTGGCCTTGCCCGCCACTTCACATGTCTCGGTGGTGGACGACGCCGGCGATGCGGTATCGCTCACCGCCTCGGTGGAATCGGCCTTCGGCAGCCGCATCCTGGTGCACGGTTTTCTGCTCAACAACCAGCTCACCGATTTTTCATTTCTTCCCAACAATGACACCCTGCCCGCGGCCAACCGCGTGGAGCCGGACAAGCGGCCGCGCAGTTCCATGGCGCCCACGCTGGTATTCGATAGCAGCGATCACCTGCGCTGGGTACTGGGCTCGCCCGGCGGGCCCATGATCATCAACTATGTGGCCAAGGCGCTGGTGGGGCTGATCGACTGGAACCTGGACGCGCAGGCCGCCTCGGCCCTGCCCAACATGGGCAATCGCAACGGCGTTACCGAACTGGAAGCGGGAACGCCGCTGGAAAAACTGGCCCCGGCGCTGCGCGCGCGCGGCCACGACGTGCGCCTCAACGACCAGACCAGCGGGTTGAATATCATTGAACTGCGCCGGGCGCCGGGCAACGCGCCTGATGTGCCGGCCCTGGAGGGCGGCACCGATCCCCGCCGCGAAGGGGTGGCGCTGGGCGATTGATCCTGGGCGATTGATCCCGTCGCCCCTGCCCTGCCTGGGACTGCGCCCAGGGTTTATCATGCTGGGCATCGGCATGGTGGCCTGTCCCTCGCCCTGCCCCGCCCGCAGCGCTGGGCGGATGTCAAAACGGGACGCCTGGCCGCGGGCGCAGCGGCGTGAACCCTTAACCGTCCCAGCCGCGGTGAAGCGCCGCTCAATGCTCAAACAAGGAAAACAAATGCGCATCCCTTCCTCATCCCGCCTTGTCTCCTTCTCCTTTGTGGCGCTGTGCGCGCTCACCGCTGCGCAGGCCCAGACGCCGCAGACCACGCGCCTCAACGGCGTGGTCGAGCGCGTCAACGGCTCCAACCTCGAGGTCAAGACCGCCGCCGGCGAGCGCCAGGTCGTGCTCGCTCCCGATGCCACGGTGCTCGCCCTGACCAAGGCCGGTATGGCCGATATCAAGCCCGGCGTGTTCGTGGGCGTGGGCGCCACGCCGCAGGCTGACGGCAGCCAGCAGGCCATCCGCGTGGTCATCTTCCCCGAGTCCATGCGCGGCGTGGGCGAGGGGCACTACCCGTGGAATCGCCCCAACACCACCATGACCAACGCCACCGTCGACACGGCCGTCACCAGCGTGGACGGCCAGACCCTGAACGTCAAGTACAAGGGCGGCGAAAAGAAAATCATCGTGCGCCCGGACGCCGCCGTCCTGACCTTCGTCAACAGCGACAAGAGCGAAATCAAGCCCGGCGCCAGCGTGTCGCTGGGCGGCACGGTGAACGCCAAGGGCGCCATCGAGACCAACCGCGTGACCGTAGCGCGCGACGGCGTGAGTTTGAACTGACGCGGTAGAATCCGGGGCATGACCGACGACATCCCGGGGCTGCGGCGCATTCTTTCCAACTGCCGGGTGATCGCAGTCGTTGGGTTGTCGGCAGACTGGTTTCGACCCAGCTACTTTGCAGCCAAATACATGCAGCAGCATGGATACGCTGTCATACCGGTAAACCCGCGCTACCCCGAAATATTGGGTGAGCGCTGCTACAAATCATTGCGCGACATTCCGGGAAAAGTCGATTTAGTGGATGTGTTCCGCAAGACCGAGGACGTATTGCCCATCGCCGAGGATGCGATTGCCATTGGAGCCAAGGTGCTGTGGCAGCAGATCGGCGTGAAAAACATGGAAGCCGTGGCGAAAGCCGAGGCGGCCGGGTTGGAATGCGTAATAGACCGCTGCGTGAAAATTGAGCATGCGCGGTTGTTCGGCGGATTGAACTGGGCTGGCGTGAATACAAAGGTCATTTCAGCGCAGCGCCCCATTTATTAATTTCTCAGCGGCCCTCTCCCCAACCCCTCTCCCTGGGGAGAGGGGCTAAACCGAGCGAGATTTTCTTCCCTCTCCCCAGGGAGAGGGACCGAGGGAGTGGGCAACGAGAAATTTCCTATAAAGAGTGCGTCGTGGCCGATCGCAAATTTGGGATTGAGACCCTTGCCCTGCATGCCGGCCAGATTCCGGATTCGGCCACAGGCTCGCGCGCCGTCCCTCTTTATCAAACCACTTCGTTTGTCTTCGATTCGGCCGATCACGCCGCGAGTCTTTTCAATCTCCAAACGTTCGGCAACGTCTACTCGCGGCTATCGAACCCGACCACCGCGGTGTTCGAGGAGCGCATTGCCGCGTTGGAGAACGGCCGCGCAGCCCTGGCTACTGCCTCCGGCCAGGCTGCGGAGGCCACTGCGGTCCTTACCCTCTGCGAAGCAGGCGACCACATCGTGTCTGCCTCCACGCTCTATGGCGGCACGTACTCGCTATTCGAGGTCAACTTGCGCAAGCTGGGCATCAGCACCACTTTCGTGCAGCCCGACGACCCGGAAAACTTCCGCCGCGCCATTACCGACAAGACCAAGCTGCTCTACGCCGAGACCCTGGGCAACCCCCTGCTCAACATTATCGACATCGAGGCCGTGGCGGCCATCGCCCACGAGGCCGGCATTCCGCTCATGATCGACAACACCGTGGCCTCGCCGCACCTGTGCCGGCCGTTCGAGTGGGGCGCCGACATCGTGGTGCATTCGGCCACCAAGTACCTGGGCGGGCACGGCACCAGCATGGGCGGGGCCATTGTGGAATCGGGCAAGTTCCGCTGGGACAGCGAGTTGTCGCGCGCCAAGTTTCCCGGCATGCACGAGCCGTCGCGCGGCTACCATGGCGTGCGCTTTTTCGAGACCTTCGGGGATTTCGGCTACACCATGCGCGCTCGCATGGAGGTGCTGCGCACTTTCGGCCCGTCGCTGTCGCCCTTCAACGCCTGGCTGCTGCTGCAGGGCATGGAGACGCTGCCCCTGCGCATGGAGCGCCATTGCGACAACGCGCTCAAGGTGGCGCAGTTCCTGCGCGACCATCCGCGCGTGGCCTGGGTGAATTATCCCGGCCTGCCCGGCGACCGCTACCACGCGCTGGCGGAGAAATACCTGCCGCGCGGCGCCTCGGGACTGCTCAACTTCGGAGTCAAGGGAAACGACCCAGCCGCGGCGGGCGTGAAGTTCATCGAGTCGGCCACGTTCATGAGCCACCTCGCCAACATCGGCGATGCCAAGACGCTCATCATCCATCCGGCTTCGACCACGCACCGCCAGCTCTCGGAAGAAGAGCAGATCAAGGCCGGGGTGCGGCCGGACATGGTCCGCATGTCCGTGGGACTGGAGTCCATCGACGACATCCTGTGGGACATCGACCAGGCGCTGGAGCGCGCCGCTCATTGACGTACATGACATGACGCACGCCGCGCACACCCCCTGGCAGGCCTGGACCTCCACCTATCCCAGCCTGCGGCTCCCCACCCTGGCGCGCAACGTCGTCGCCACGTCGCAGCCGCTGGCGGCGCAGGCCGGGCTGCGGGCCCTGGCCGAGGGCGGCAATGCCGTGGACGCGGCGCTCACCGCGGCCATCACGCTCACCATGGTGGAGCCCATTTCCAACGGCCTGGGCAGCGATGCTTTCGCGCTGGTCTGGGATGGACGAGAGTTGCACGGCCTCAATGCCTCGGGACGCTCGCCCGCCGCCTGGACGCCCGACTACTTTGCTGGACAGCAATCCATTCCCCTGCGCGGCTGGAACAGCGTGTCGGTGCCGGGCGCGGTGTCGGCCTGGGTGGACTTGTCGAAACGCTTCGGCCGGCTGCCGTTCGCGCGCCTGTTCGAGCCCGCCATCCGCTACGCCCGCGAGGGATACATGGTGTCGCCCTTCCTGGCCTGGCGCTGGGACGTGCAGGTGCCGGAACTGCGCGACCAGCCTGGATTCGCCAAGGCCTTCCTGCCCCATGGCCGCGCGCCGCGCGAGGGCGAATTGTTCCGCTTTCCCGAAGCGGCGCGCAGCCTGGAACTCATCGCGCAGAGCGGCGGCGAGGCGTTCTATCGCGGCGAGCTGGCCGAACTACTGGAGCGCGACGCCAAGGCCCATGGTGCCGCCCTCACGCGCGCCGACCTCGCCGCGCATGCCAACGACTGGGTGCGCCCCATCACCCAGGATTACCGCGGCTACACCGTGCACGAAATTCCGCCCAACGGCCAGGGCATCGTGTGCCTGATGGCCCTGGGCATGCTGTCACACTTTCACGTGGCGGCGCTGCCCGTGGACGGGCCGGACAGCCTGCACCTGCAGATCGAGGCCATCAAGCTGGCCTTTGCCGACGCCTATCGTTTCGTCGCCGATCCCGCTGCCATGGAAGTGAGCCCGGCCGAACTGCTCGACCCAACTTATCTCAAGTCGCGGGCCGCGCTGATCCGCATGGACCGCGCACAGGATTTCGGCCACGGCACGCCGCCCAAGGGCGGCACCGTGTACCTCACCGCGTGCGACGCCGAGGGCATGATGGTGTCCATGATCCAGTCCAACTACGTGGGCTTCGGCTCCGGCGTGGTGGTGCCGGGCACGGGCATCAGCCTGCAGAACCGCGGCTCGGGGCTCAGTCTCGATCCGGGGCATCCCAACCGCGTGGCGCCCAACAAGCGCCCTTTTCACACCATCATTCCCGGTTTCATTACGAAGGACGGGCTGCCTTTGGCGTCATTCGGCCTCATGGGCGCCAGCATGCAGCCGCAGGGCCACACCCAGCTCATGGTGCGTATCGCCGACTACGGCCAGAACCCGCAAAGCGCCATCGACGCGCCGCGCTTTCGCGTGGTGCAGGGCCTGGACATCAACCTCGAAGCCGAGGTGCCCGAGGCCACGGCCCGCGAACTGGCGCGGCGCGGCCACCGCATCGTGGACATTCCGCCCGGCTACATGGATTTCGGCTGCGCGCAAATAGCGTGGCGGCTGAACGAGGGCCACGAACTCGCCGGCTACGCGGCGTGTTCGGATGCGCGCCGCGACAGCATTGCCGTGGGCTTTTAGCCATTCAGCTCTTTCAACCGCTTCTCGCGCTCGGGCCGCGGCAGCTTCGACAGTTCCTTTACCGCTTTGTAGAACGCCGGCAAATCGCCCTTCTGCTGCGCGAGCAGGGCGCGGAAGGCCGGTAGCCATTCCGAGTACGTCACCACCGAGGCCAGCAGCGCGTTGTTGGGCCTGCGCGCCGCCGCCGGCGTGTTGGGCGAGGGGCGGCCCATGAAACGGTCATAGTCGGCAATGCCGCCCCACGCTGCCTTGAGCCGGTCGTAGTCGTCTTCCAGTTCCGCGAACACGCGCGCCTTGCCCGCGCGGCGCTCGGGCACGGCCACGCCCTCGCTGCCCTCGTAATAGGCCTTGAGCTTGTCGCGGTACAGGCCGATCAGCGCGGTGAACTGCTCGCGCCGCGCGTTGAATGCCGCATAGCGCTCGCGCTCCTCGCGGCTGGCGTGGCTGTCCAGCCAGCGCCGCACGCCTTCCTCCTCCACCGACACGGCGAAGGACTCGTTGAAGGATGAGTCGCCGCTCACGTACACCATCTGGTGCGCGAGTTCGTGGAAAATGAGCCGCGCCACCTCGGCGTCGGGATAGCGGATGAAGGTGTTGAGCAGCGGGTCGTCGAACCAGCCCAGGGTGGAGTAGGCCGGCACGCCGCCCACGAACACGTCGTCGCCGTCGGCGGCATGCCGCTCCGCGTCCTGGTTGGCGTCGGCCTGGTCATACCAGCCGCGATAGCTCACGCAGCCGGCGATGGGGAAGCAGGACTGTATGGGCTTGGTCGAAAACTCGGGCGTGGCAATGACGTTCCACACCACGAAGGGCCGGTGCAGGTCGGCATAGCGCCGATAGCTGCCGTTGTCGGGCTCGCCCAGCTCGCGCACGGCGAAGTCGCGCATGGCCTGGATGCGCACCAGTTTGTCGCGCACCGCGGCCGGCACGGCGGGGTCGGCCACCACATCCTCTACGGGGCGCGCCGCGTGCATCACGGCGAAATGGCCCTGGATGGCCTGGGCGTAATAGCCTACGGTGCCGCAGGCGGACAGCGAACCGATGGCGGGCAGCGCGACCAGCGCCAACGTCCAACTCCGCAACCAGCGCAAACGCGGCCAAAAAAAGTTCAAGTCAGGTCTTTTCCTGTTGAAAACGGGCATGGCGCAAAAAGGCCACGCACTGGCGGCCCACCGCCCCCGAAACCAGCATGCCGGAATGGGTGACGGGCAGCACCACGTGATCGGCCAGCCCGGGCAGGCGCGTCTCTTCCACCCGCACCACGCCGTCATTGGGCCCGCGCAGCCGGCCCAGCATGGCGCCCAGGCCGAAGCGGCGCGTTCCGGCGATGGCCCCCACCGCCACGCCCTCGGGAATGCGCAGGGGATAACCCTCGCGCCACAACTCGGTGCTTTTACCCAGCATCCAGCGGCCCAGCGGATGATGCTCGGCGGCCAGCGCCATTTCGCGGCCCGACAGCGGCGAGCCGAGCGCCACCACGCGCCCCAGCCGGCGCCGCTGCGCATCGCGCATGCGCTCCACGGCCTTGAGCGCCACCACCCCCCCCATGCTATGTCCGACCAGATGGACACGGCCAAAGTTCAAGCCGTCGAAGCGCCTCAACGTCGCAGCGACATGCGATTCAATGCCGTCGCGCAGGCTTTTGTAGCTGAAAGCCTGCACCGTGAAGCCGGCGCGGCGCAGGCGCGCGGCCAGCACGGCCATGGCATAGCGGTTCATGAGCAGGCCGTGCAAGACGAGTACTGCTTCCCCGGGCCGGACCGCGGCCTCGCTCATGACGCCGGCGCTCCGCGCCTGCGCGGCAACACCACCATCACCCAGGCGCCCACCAGCAACATGAACACCGATGAACCCAGGTAGACGCTGGAATAGCGGCCCGTCCAGCCAATGGCGGCCGCGCAGATGGGCGGCCCCGCCAGCCCGCCGAGGTAGGTGAACATCTGCATGGCGCCCGTCACCGTGCCCACCGAAGCGGCGGGGACGTGCTTGCCGATGGCGGCAAAATACAGTCCGTTCCACCCCGCCAGGGTGGCGCCTCCGAACGCGAACAGCGCCCCCATGGCGGGCAGCGGCCACGCCGCGCTGGCCGTCGAGAGCAGCGCCAGAAATATTCCGGACAGCACGCCCAAGGCCCCGAGCACGCGGACCGGATCGCCGGTCCGGTCCGCGACCCATCCCCAGGCAAGGCGGCTGGGCAAGGCGGACACCTGCATGATGGAAAACATCGCTCCGGCCGCCGCCAGCCCGTAGTGCAGTTCGAGCGTGAGATAACTCACGGCGTAAACCAGCAGCACGGTTTGTCCCAAGCTGTAAAGGGTGATGCATAGCGCGACTCCGCGCAGCGCCGGGTCGCGCCACAACTCGCCCAGCGATGTCCACAGGCCCGATGGCTTCAGCTTTGCCGCCGGCTCCCGGTCGGCATCCAGCGCCGCGCGCATGGGCTGCACGGCCAGGGCCAGCACGGCGGTCCCCGCGGCGAGCACGAGCAGCGTGCCCTGCCAGTTCGTATGCAGCAACAGTGCCGGCACCACCACGCCAAGCAGGCCGATGCCGATGGGCAACCCGGATTGCCTGAGCGCGAAGGCGAGCCCCAAGCGATGCGGCGGCGTGATGCGCGCCAGGATCTGCGTGTTCGCGGGTGTGATCGGCGCCACGCCCGCACCGAGCGCGGCCGCGGCCAGGAACATGGCCAGCGGGATGCCGGTTGCGGACAGCGCCAGGGCGGCCACCATGACCCATGCGCCCGCCTGGGCGGCGCGCAGCGGGCCCAGTTTGCGGATCAGCGCTCCGCCCATCAGGCTGCCCAGCATGGCCGCGACCAGGATGACCGGCACGTAATAGCCCAGCACGCCGGGAGACACGCCCAGTTCCTGAAGCACCACCGGCCCCAGAACGAAAGGCGAGTTCAATGCCATGGTGGTGAAAATCTGCAGCGCCACCATGCCGGTGAGCACAACGGCAAGCGGCGGAGGCTTCCTCGCCGCGATGGAGCCCGCTGCGTTCGCCCCGCTTGCGCTCAAGCCGCTATCACTCAATCCACTTCGATGGCGCCGGACACGCTCACCGACACCTGCGACAGTCCGCCTTCGAGCTGCGGCGCCGCCACGTCGGCGGCCGCGGCCGCCGTGGTGCGCATCACCATGGGACGCGGCGCCGGAGCCCCGCCGGAACTGACCGTCATGCGCCGTATGCGGTAGTCGCGCGCCGCCAGGGCCTGCTTCACGATGTCGGCGCGGGCGCGGAAGGCCGCCACGGCTTCGGGAATGAGTTCGTTCTCGGCCGCGCGCCGCGCTTCCGGCGACACGCTGAAGCTCATGGAGGACAGTTGCAGCAGCGACTGCAGCCTGGCGATCAGCGCAGAGCCGGCCGCGAAATCGCGCGTGTCCACGCGCATCTCGGCGCGCCCGCGCCAGCCGGTGAGGCGCTGCGAGCGGTCATAAACCGGATAAGTCTGGCTGTTCCCCGAGCGCGCCCTCACCGCCTTGACCTCCTTGGCCGCGGTCAGCGCCTGGTTGAGCGTGCGGTTGAGCGCATCGGCGACCTGCGCGGCCTGGGCCTCGCTGGCATCGACGTAGAACACCGCGGTCAAGGTGTCGTTGGGGATTTCGCGCTGGGCCTCGGCCTGAAGTTCGATCACGCTGCGGCCTTCGCGAACTTCGGGCCGCCGCTCCGGACCACCCTGGGCCGCCACCGGCCCTATGCCCTGGGCCGCCACCGGCCCTATGCCCTGGGCCGCCGCCTGCCCAACGCACAGCGCGCCGAGCAGCAGCGCGCATGCGCCGACGCAGGGCAGCCGGCCTGCCCGCGTCATCATCACTCGTCCACCCGCGCGAATTCCAAGCTCAGGTTGACCGGCTTTTTCGCCAGGTTGGTCCAGACCATGCAATAGTCCTGCGCCTCCTTGGGCTGGAAACTGCCCGAACCGATGGCGGATTTGTCCTTTTTCACCGGATAGAGCGTTTCCTTGTCGGTGACGTACTGGATGGCGAAATTGACCGGTGCCTCGGCGCGATACCAGTAGCGCAGCCGCTGGCGCGGCGTGAGGGTAACGCATTCCTTGCGCGCGCCGGAACTGTTCAACGTGGCCACCATGGATTTGACGTTGGCCGACTGGCCTTGCGAGAGCGCGGGCGGCGCAATCCCGGCCAACAGCACAAGGCCCGCCCACAGCACTGCGCCACTGCGTGCCGCCTCCGCGGCTGGCGCCGCACAGTCACGAAAACCCCGCTTGCGCGTGGCTGCCTGCAGGGACACTTCCATGGCTACTCCTTTCAGGTATGCGCCGCCGGCCTCTTCGCTTCCGGCCTCTTTGCTTCCGGCTTCTTGTTGCCGGGGATCGGGGCCGCGGCGGCCTTGCGCAACTGCTCGAAGGCCTGGTCCTCACGTTCCAGTCCGCGCCTGGCCTCGGCACTGCGCTGGGCCGCCTGGGCCAGAGCTTGCCTGGCCTTGTCGCGCCGCGCCCGCGCTGCGTCCAACTGCTTCTGCGCGGCCTGCATGGCGTTGTCGGCTTCCTGGAAATCACCGTCCCGGCGCCTCAGGTCCGCTTCGGCCGTTTCGCTCGACTTGTGCGCAGATTCCACTCTTTGCTGCGCAGCCGAATAGGCATCAGGACGGACTTGCCGTTCTTCGACGGGCGACTGCACCTGCGCGGCCACGGCCGGGCTTCCGAACAACACAGCCAGCCCCAGCCACGTTGACAGATTGCGCCGCCGCCGGGCGGCCGGTTTCAGATGGCCAGGTTCGAAAAGCGCGGACTTGAGCGGCGCTGACGTAAAAAGCGACGCGTTTAAAAGCGTATGTCTGAAAAGCGCGAATCCGCCAAAACCGGTTGAAAGCCCGGGATTTGAAAGCGCTTTGGCAATGTTGAGCACGCGAACGCTGTCGAGGATGAAGACGGGGCATTTTACATGTCATCAGCATGACAAATGCGCGGCAATTCTGCCGAATTGCCATGCTCATTTCAGCCTGCGGCCCAGGGGAAGATTGAGATAAAATGCCGACCTTCAGGGAGGATACAACGTTGCGGTCTCGCAGCCTTTTTGCCGCTTTGGTCTTGGCGTGCCCGGTCGCGCTGATTTCGGCCCTGCAGGCCGCGGCGCAGACGCCTCCCGCCACCCCGCCCGCCCCGGTGCAAAGCGAGCGCTTCGACGTCCAGCGCTACGCCGTGGAAGGCAACACTCTCCTCAAGCCCGAAGAAATCGAGGCCGCCGTGCGGCCCTTCACCGGCCGCGCGCGCGAATACGGCGACGTGCAGCGGGCGCTGGAAGCCCTGGAGA
>Ga0163163_10004092_pt1 | contig 12440 bp, 7 predicted proteins | sample S65metaG_FD_119766 | JGI IMG/M metagenome (GOLD analysis project Ga0163163, IMG submission 119766) | Switchgrass rhizosphere microbial communities from Kellogg Biological Station, Michigan, USA - S6-5 metaG | ecosystem: Host-associated > Plants > Roots > Rhizosphere > Soil | place: USA: Michigan... | reverse complement strand
TTATTACAAATATTTACTGAAAGTAAAACCCGGGCTCACAAGTTGGGGAATGGTTCAATTTGGCTACGCTCAAAACGTTGATGAAATGATTGAAAGGAGCAAGTTAGACCTGGTGTATATAGAAAATATCTCTTTATTACTGGATTTTAAGATTATGCTTCACACATTACGTATTATCTTTCTGGGCAAGGGCAAATAATCCCTGGTGAACTTTCATAAAAAATACCTTAATGAAAAAAATTTTTGTAGCGATAGCTTGTTTTACAACGATAGGAGTTTTTGCTCAAAGCAAGTACTGGCAACAACAGGTGAATTATAAAATCAACGTATCCCTCAACGATCAAAATCATTCCTTAAAAGGATCGGAAGAAATTCAATACATCAACAACTCTCCTGATCAATTAAATTTCATCTGGTTTCATCTTTGGGAGAATGCTTATAAAAACGATAATACAGCTTTTGCAAAGCAATTAATGCGTGATAAAAAGGGAATGAACCGGTTGAGAAAGTTCAAAGACAGGGGTTATATCGATAGCCTTGACTTTACTGTTGACGGAATTAAAGCATCCATTGAAGTAGATCCTGAAAATATTGACGTGGTCAAACTCAATCTCCCAAAACCCTTACTGCCGGGTGGAACTGTAAAAATTCAAACACCTTTTTATGTTGATATCCCTCAATACATATCAAGATCCGGACATGATGGGCAGTCGTATATGATGTGCCAATGGTATCCCAAACCTGCGGTGTATGATCATAAAGGATGGCATCAATTTCCCTATTTGGATGAAGGAGAATTTTACAGCGAATATGGAAATTTTGATGTGACTATTACTTTGCCTTCTCAATATATTGTTGGTGCTACAGGTGTTTTACAAAATGCAGATGAATTAAAGCAGTATAAAGAAATTGGAAAAAGTAACATTTCTTCTTCTTCGAGAAGGAATTCAATGAAATATATTGTTCCGGCAAGTGCAACCAAAACTTTAGATTATAAAGGCGAAAACATTTTAGATTTTGCATGGTTTGCTGATAAAGATTTTGTTATCAGGTACGACACCATGCAATTGGCCTCGGGCAAAACCATCGATGTGTTTACATATCACCATCACGATGGAAATAAAAATTGGGTCAATAGTACTGAGTATGTAAAAAGTGGGGCACGGGCTTATTCTTCTTACTTCGGAGAATACCCCTATCCCGTTGTGCAAGCTGTGGAAGGTCCAAAGAATGAGATGAGTGGAGGAATGGAATATCCCATGATAACATTAATTACAAGTCCCGATGCATCCGAACCGATGCTGGATGCAGTGATAACACATGAAGTGGGACACAACTGGCTCATGGGGATTTTAGCAACCAACGAAAGAACACATGCCTGGATGGATGAAGGGATCAATACCTATTTTCAATTCAGGTACGAAGCAGAAAAGTATCGCTATAATAGCATTTTTGGTGAATCGATCCCCAGGGAGGTAAAAGAAAAATCGGCAGAAGAGTTCCAGGCAATGGTTTACAATGCTCTAAGTAAAATACCGATGGAAACGCCTATTGAAACGCCATCGCAATTATTTGCAGGTGAAGAGGAATATGGACTTGTTGTTTACATAAAAACAGCTATCTGGATGTATTTTATGGAGCAGGAGTTGGGAAAATCGAATCTAGACAAAGCAATACATGCTTATTACGATCAATGGAAATTTAAACATCCTTATCCCGAGGATATGAAGTCAACATTTGAAAAAGAACTGGGCAAAGACCTTACACCGTACTTTGATCTTCTCAAAAAGAAAGGCACTTTATAAAATATAAAAGAACATCCCGCAATTTGCGGGATGTCTTTTTATATTAGCTGTGTGAAAAGACCAATTCCATTGCAAAAACTAACTTTCCTGCTTATAGCTTTCAGTTTTCATTTTGCCGCCGCCGGGCAATACTGGCAACAACACGTCGATTACACTATAGACGTTACTCTGAATGATAAGGAAAAAACGCTGGATGCATTTGAAAAAATTGTGTATAGCAATAATTCGCCTGACACACTATATTTTATCTGGTTTCATCTTTGGCCAAATGCTTACAAAAACGACAGGACTGCATTTACCGACCAGCAGTTGGAATCAGGTAACACTGCGTTCTATTTTTCAGGCACAAAGCAAAGAGGTTATATTAACTGGCTGGACTTTAAGGTAGACGGTATTACTTCTAAAACCGAAGACCATTCACAATACATCGATATCATTAAACTCGTTTTGCCAAAACCGCTGCCTCCGCACCAAAAAATAACGATTACTACTCCTTTCCATGAAAAACTTCCGTTCAATTTCTCCCGTGGAGGTTATGATGGAGAATCATTTCAAATAACACAATGGTATCCCAAGCCAGCTGTTTACGATAAAAATGGTTGGCATCCCATGCCCTACCTTGACCAGGGGGAATTTTACAGTGAATTTGGAAGCTTCGATGTGCGAATTACAGTTCCTAAAAATTATGTTATTGCTGCAACCGGCAAATTGCAAAATGCTGATGAACAAGAATGGATTTTGCAAAGAAGCAGTTTTGACTGGCGACCAAAAAAACAAAAAGTAAAATCAAAAAGTGGAATTGTAAAGACAGTCAAACAGGAATTTCCTCCGTCCTCCATCGAAACCAAAACTCTCCAATACAAACAGGATAGTATTCATGATTTTGCCTGGTTTGCGGACAAAAGGTTTATTGTAAATACAGACACTTGTCAATTGCCATCCGGCGCTGTTATAAATGTGTTTTCATTTTATACACCGCAGCAAGCTGGCACCTGGAAAAATAGTGTTCAATATGCAAAAGATGCTCTTCGTTTTTATTCTACAGAAGTTGGCGAGTATCCATACACTGTAGCCAGTGTGGTGCAAGGCCCTCAAAGTTTTGGTGGCGGAATGGAATATCCAACAATTACCATCATAGCTCCCACCTATGCAGTAAAGGATTTGGATGAGGTCATTGCACATGAACTGGGACACAACTGGTTTTATGGAATTCTAGCCAGCAACGAAAGAGATCATCCCTGGATGGATGAAGGAGTCAATACTTTTTACGAGTACAAATACATGCAGTCAAAATACGGCATAACGAAAGCACATGAACTGTTGTTCCAAACAACTGCAGTAAGAAGGGTTGATCAGCCCATTGAAACTACGTCAGAGGAATTCAACCAAATTAATTACGCTGCTGCAGCTTATCATAAAACTGCTGAATGGATGCGATTGTTAGAAAGAGAATTAGGAGCGAATGTATTCAGAACCCAAATGCATCAGTATTTTGAGCACTGGAAATTCAAACATTCACAACCAGAAGATCTTAAAGCGATATTTCAAACTAAACTTGAAAACAAGACAGATGAAATATTTTCCCTGTTGCATAAAAAAGGGATTCTGCCAAATAACAAGTTGAACGCATTTAAATTGGTAAGTCCTGTACTACCAGGCTCTATTAAAACTTACCTTAAAAATCCAACAAAAAATGTTTTACTATTATCACCCGCGGCTGGAATCAATGGTTATGACAAGCTGATGGTTGGAGGATTAATCAGCAATTACAAACTGCCACCAAATAATTTTCAATTCTTTGCTATACCATTGTATGGAACTGCTTCCAAAAAGTTTACAGGCATTGGCAAATTGAACTATACGGTGATGTCAGATGGCGCTATTCGTAAAACCGATATCTTTTTAAACGCGGCCAGGTTTTCTATGAACGATTTTATCGATTCATTTGGCAATAAATACGTCACTACATTTAATAAAATTGTCCCCGGCATCAAATTCACATTCAAACAAAAAACTCCACGGTCTACCATAAGAAAATATATTCAATGGAAAACATTTTTCATTGATGAGGACAATTTAGGATTTGGTTCTGATACACTCATTACCGGTCCGGATACAACCGTTAAGCAAAGAATATCAATTGTAAAAAATAAGTACCAGGTAAATCAATTGCAATTTGTTTACCAGAACATCAGGGGGTTATACCCATTCAAATATGAATTTAATATTGAACAAATAAATGACCTGGTAAAACCGACGCTAACCATAAACTACTTTTTCAATTACCCTAAAACTGAGGGGTTGAATGTCCGTCTTTTTGCAGGAAAGATATTTTATGCCAATGGAAGAACTGAAAGTAAAAGCTTCAAATATGACCGATATGCTTTGGGAATGACAGCCCCAAATGGTTATGAAGACTATACTTACAGTCACTATTTCTTAAGACGCAATGAATTTGAAGGTGCAGCTTCGCAACAAATTGCCATGCGGGATGGTGGATTTAAATTCCGTACAGATTTGTTAAGCCCGGAAGTTGGAAAAACGGACAATTGGCTGATCGCCGTTAATTTCAGTTCGTCTATATCAGATAAAATAAACCCCTTATCCATTTTACCTTTTAAGGTGCCTTTGAGGGTTTATGCTGATATCGGCACTTATGCAGAACCATGGGACAAAAATTCAACAGCAGACCGGTTTTTATTTGACGCGGGGCTACAACTGTCTATTCTAAAAGAATTTGTAAACGTTTATATCCCTCTTATTCATAATCAGGTCTACAAAGAATATTACAACTCGTATTTATCAAAGCCAAGGTTTTGGAAGTCCATTTCTTTTACGTTGAACTTTTATAATAAACCAATTTCAGATCTGAACAATTTGCTTGAGTTTTAGAATGCACGAAGGCCAATTATATTATAAACAGAGATCTGAAATCGACACTAAAAAATGGGACGAATGTATTGACAAAGCTTCAAACGGATTGATTTATGCCTATTCATTTTACCTCGATCAAATGGCGGATAATTGGGATGGGATTGTATTAGAAGATTATGAAGCTGTAATGCCTCTTCCGTGGAGAAAGAAATTTGGATTTCATTATTTATATCAGCCTTATTTTATTGCACAGTTAGGAGTTTTTGGTAACATTCTTAATGCAAGTCTCGTTGAGAATTTTTTACTTGCCATTCCCCCGAAGTTTAAGCTGTGGGAGTTTTCCCTCAATTACCAAAATATCTTCCAGGTAAAAAATTTCAATTTGTATGAGAGGATCAATTTTGTTCTGACGTTAAACCAAACTTATGAATCGCTTTATGCAAAGTATAGCGAAAACATAAAGAGAAATATCAAAAAATCAGTTCAACACAGTTGTCACACAAAAACAGATATTGACATAGCTGATATTATTGAGTTATCGAGGCACCAACAACACAAGGCTTCTGAAGACGAATTTCAAAAATTCAAGAACTTGTACTGCATCTTGAAAGTAAGATCAGCATGCAAAGCGTATGGTATATTTTCAGCTAAAAATGAATTGCTAGCTTCCGCGGTTTTCACTTTTTCGCACAACAGGGCATATTATATTATGGTTGGCAATCACCTCAACGGAAGAAATATGGGAGCTTCACACGCTTTAATCGATGCATTTATTAGAGATCATGCAGAGCAAAACCTGGAACTTGATTTTGAAGGAAGTGACATTAAAAATCTTGCTTTCTTCTATAGTGGTTTTGGAGCCCGGGAAGAAAAATATGCTGCTATAAAAGAAAACAGATTGCCCTGGTATATTAAATGGTTGAAAGATTAAGACTCTGAATTTTGCAATTCAACCAACAAGGCTTCCGCAATTAACAGGTCGGAGGGATGGGTGATCTTGATGTTGTTTATCTCGCCTTCTATCAATGAAATTTTCAATCCGAAAGATTCCACAACAGTTGCTTCATCGGTAAACTGTTCTTTATAATCGATATTGAATGCAGGCAACAAAATTTTACTGTGAAAGGTTTGTGGTGTTTGCACCATTACAATTTTATTCCGGTCGAGCACTTCATTGTCGTTACTAACTTCATCCAATAAACGGATACTGTCTTTTGGACGAACAACAGGCACAGCCGTTCCCATTATAGAAGCATGTTCGTAACATTCGCGTATAAGGTCAATGCTCACCAGGCATCGCACAGCGTCATGCACAAAAATGATCGACTCATCACGCACTAATCGTAATCCATTCTGAACTGAATGAAACCTTGTTTCTCCCCCAAACGTTACCTGTATGCGGTTATAATCAAAATAGGCATCGATCACTTCTTTACCGATGTCAGAATAATCCTCGGGTAAAACCAAAACAATTTGCAGATCGTTGTAAGCTTCCAAAAAAGCTTTTAATGTATAATATAAAACTGGTTTATCGTGCAGAAGCAAAAATTGCTTGGGTAGGGCAGCTCCCATTCTTCTTCCTGTTCCACCGGCTACTATAATTGCATATTTTTTCATTGGTGTCGTGTCATTCGCATCACAAGTGAGCTTTAAGTAACAATTTCCAGGACACTGGTGGTGAAAATAGCCTCTAAACCAAATTAACGGCTACGTAGTTCAGTGTATTTTAGATCCAGCCAAAAATTGATACTTTACTATGGGACAAATTTGCAGCTTTTTTACAGATCATAAATGAAAACTTCCTCCGTCGCCGGACCAAATAACCATTTTCAACTTAAAATTGGCAGTCTAAAGCATGTTACCAATTCGGAAGCATGGCCGGGAGAATTTTCTAAAAAAAGAGGGCTCTCAGGAAAGCAACAATTCGCATTCATGAAGTAGCTTTTGCTTATTGATCGCTACAGTTCCCACCTCTTCGCAAACTAACCCACCTGCTATGTTGGCGATTTCTGCCATCAGGTGAACGTTTTTGGTAACTGCGTACACCAACGAAGCAACTGCTATTACGGTGTCCCCGGCTCCCGATACGTCTGCAATTTTCCGCAAATGAGAAGGAATCATAGATGATTTTGCTTCATGGCTATAGAATACACCCTTTTCAGATAGTGTAATAAGTGATATACTGTGATGAAGTAATAATTCGAGTTCTTTATGAATATCCTGGAGCAGTTTTAAATTAATATCTGTAAATAACAAGTTCAGTGCTTCCTTTACTTCCTTTAAATTGGGTTTAAAAACATCGACCCCTTTGTATTGAAGAAAATTTTTTCTTTTAGGGTCGACTGCGGTAAGAACGCCCGCTTTCTTACAAACTGAAATCGCAACCCTAATCAGAGGTTCGGTCAATACTCCTTTGTTGTAATCCTCAAGAATAATGATATGTGGTTTTTCTCTTTCAACAAACTGTTCAAGCAATTCTACAAGCCGTTCCTGGTCCTCGTTACACAGATCATTAGTGATTTCAGCATCCAGCCGCATCATGTGTTGGTTACGACTGATCACTCTTGTTTTATTTGTAGTAATTCTTTCCTTACTGCGAATGCAATAACTGCAATTGATTTGTTGAGAGGTAAGTAACGAACCTAGTTTGATGGCATCATCATCTTCTCCTGTAACAGAGATGATAAATGGTTTGGCGCCCAGCGATTGAAGATTCAACGCAACATTACCTGCACCGCCAATGCGATATTCCTTGTTTTTGAGTGATACAATTGGCACAGGTGCTTCAGGCGAAATACGGTCAACATCTCCCCACATGTAGGTATCTAACATGACATCGCCAATTACTCCCACTCTAATGGATGAAAATTTTTTAAACAGCTCCTGAAAATTTTCCATTGTTATACTGCGGATTTTCTGCGTGCCAAAGCAACAAAATATATTGGAATTCCAATGAGAACAATGATCAACCCAGGCCAGGTGTATTGAGGTTTGTATATTATTAGTAATACACAAAATGAAATTCCCATTAAAATATAAATTGCAGGCAGCACAGGATATCCAAATGCTTTATAGGGTCTTTCTGCATTTGGATTTTTTTGTCGAAGAATAAAAATGCCCAGAATAGTTAGCACATAAAATATAACAACCACAAAAGAAATCATATCCAGAAGGTCTCCATATTTGCCACTCAAACACAAAATTGCGGCTACAATCATTTGCGCCCACAATGCCCATTGTGGTACTGCATTTTTATTTAAGGTACCAGCCTGTTTAAAGAAAAGTCCATCCTGGGCCATTGTGTAATAAACACGGGCGCCAGCTAATATCAGTCCATTATTACAACCGAAAGTCGAGATCATGATCATCACTGCAATAATATAAGTACCGGCAGATCCAAAGATGGCCCGCGTTGCTTCAACTGCAACACGATCTTTTGGAGCTGATGCAATATCCTGTAAGGGCAATACAGCAGTGTACATCACGTTTGCCATTACATACACGATGGTAACAATTAAAGTACCCAAAAACAAACTAAACCCGATGTTGCGCTGTGGATTTTTGATTTCACCTGCAATAAAAGTTACATTGTTCCATGCATCGCTACTAAAAACACTGCCAACCATGGACGCTGCAATTGCCCCTAACACCGCCCCTATACCTGCATAAGGAATGACTGTCCATTTGGAAACCCCTTCTGCTACATTTGCCTGGCCTTTACCAATTTGCCATGCATCGCTCCAGTTCATATTCCATACATCATGCTTTAAAGCAAATAATCCAAATATGATCAAACCAAAAAGGCTAAGCAATTTGACGGAGGTAAAAAGTGTTTGTATGATTTTTCCCTCTTTTATACCACGAGTATTATTCCATGTGAGAAAAACAATTAGTACAATCGAAACGATTTGCGCTGCGGAAATCTTTATGAATCCGGCATTCAACAATATATTATCCTCACTTAAAGCAGGAATTAAATACGCAGTAAATTTGCTGAAGGCAACACCTACAGCGGCAATGGTGCCTGTTTGAATCACAGAAAATAAACTCCACCCGTAAAGAAAGGAAACAAAAGAATTATAAGCTTCTTTAAGATACACATATTGTCCGCCAGCCTTAGGAAACATACCGCTCAACTCACCATAACTAACCGCTGCCACCAGGGTCATAAAACCTGTAATTAACCATACGGCAATTAACCACCCTGCGCTTCCTACATTTCGGGTAATATCAGCACTCACAATAAATATTCCCGATCCAATCATTGAACCTGCAACCACCATTGTTGCGTCCAGCAATCCCAACGATCGCTTAAAAGATTTGTCTTCCTGAATAGCTTCTTTGGCAGTTAGTAAGTGGTCTTGCATGAATAATGATTTTGTTTCAAGATAAACATTTCATACAAATAATAACGGGTACCTGGTACTTACAAAAAACCCTTCCATTTTGTAGAAGGGTGCATCCTATAATTTATAAAGATGTATTATTTTTTCTTAGCGAAAATTTGATTTAAGCCGGCTATCACATCGCTGGTAATATTAAATGCAGAATCCCTGTAAAAAATAAATCCAGGCTCGTTGGCAATAATGTATGAGAACTTTCTATTTTGATTATACTCTTTCAGAAAGTTTCTGATCTTATCGTTAAACTCCACTTTCTTTCTCAAAATATAATCATTCATATTTTGATCTAACTTATCTGCCTGGCCCCTGAGATTTTGTTCCAGATCATGCATATCCTGTGTGGCCCTTTCCGATTCTACCTGCGACATCTGTTTCTTGTTATATGAGTCAAGTCGCTGCTGATAAATTTGGCCCAGTTTCATTTTTTGCTTGTCTACATCTTCTTTCTTTCGATTTAACTCTTCCTGCATTTGTTTATAAAACTTCTGATTCTCTATGGAATCCCATTCAAAATAAGCAATTCTCGTAGGTGATTTTGAGGTATCATTCCAGGTTTTAGATTGAACAATGGAGGCGCTGGTTTTCTTCTGGGTAAAAAACAAATAAAAAAGTACACCGACGGCAACCAGTAAAATTACATTGACGATGTACAGTGCATTTTTCATCCTTTTATTTTGGTGCAAAATAACATTTCATCTCCTGGCAAAACAGTTAAAGGCCGGCACTTTAGGAAACAGTTAACGTAGAAATGCAGACATGTTTTTGAATAATTTCTATGAAAAATGGTCACGGGAGAATAACAACAAACTGCCGTGCTGCTCTTCATGGCTTTTCACTTTTTATAGGGTACTACAGCCCGATTTTTACTTATCAAACAATATCAAAAATGAAAAAAGGAGTAAGATTGCTCTTACTCCTTGCATATTTTTCGTCCTTATCAAATTATTCTTCCTCGTCAAATGTCATGGCCTCTCTGGCTGTCTGCAACAACTCATATTCTTCTTTTGAACCTACAATCATGTTTTCAAACTCACGTAAGCCTGTACCTGCAGGTATCAAATGACCCGTTATCACGTTTTCTTTCAATCCGAGCATCTCGTCGGTTTTACCCTGTATTGCCGCAGATGACAACACTTTAGTTGTTTCCTGGAAGGATGCAGCAGAGATCCAGCTTTGTACACCAAGCGATGCTTTTGTGATACCCAACAATGTTGGAGCTGAAGTTGCAGGTTTCGCATCACGATATTCTATCAATTTCTTGTCATTACGACGAAGAATTGAATTCTCTTCACGTAATTCACGCAAGCTCACTATTTGCCCTGCTCTCATTTTTGATGATTCCCCTGGCTCGGTGACAACTTTCTTATCGAAGATGTAATCGTTTTCTTCAAGGAACTCAAATTTGTCAGTCAGATCCTCCTCAAGGAATTTAGTATCTCCCGGATCAACTATAGCAACCTTACGCATCATTTGGCGAACAATAACTTCAATGTGCTTGTCATTGATTCGCACACCTTGTAAACGATACACTTCCTGGATCTCATTCACAACATATTGTTGTACGGCGAACGGCCCCTGAATAGCAAGAATATCCTGCGGAGAAATTTGTCCGTCAGACAGTGGAGAACCAGCTTTTACAAAGTCCCCATCCTGCGCAAGAATTTGTCTTGTTAAAGGAACAAGGTATTTCTTGGTCACACCATCTTTTGCTTCGATGATAATCTCGCGGTTACCACGTTTGATAGCACCCATTGCCACCACGCCATCAATTTCCGAAACGATGGCAGGATTACTTGGATTTCTTGCTTCAAACAATTCAGTTACGCGAGGAAGACCACCAGTGATATCTCTCAACTTACCAAGTACACGTGGAATTTTAACCAACACCGTTCCTGCTTTCACTTCCTCACCATCTTCGGGTATGATATGAGAACCAGTAGGCAAGTTGTATGATTTAAGTTCTTTGCCCTGAACAACAATTGAAGGAATCTTTGTTTTGTCTTTCGTTTCAATTACCACTTTTTCGCGGTGACCTGTTTGCTCATCAGCTTCTTCACGATAGGTAATACCTTCGATAACATTATCAAATTTTACGGTACCATTTACTTCAGCAACAATTACGTTATTAAATGGATCCCATGTACAAAGCACATCACCTTTGGCTACCTTCTGACCATCTTTCACAGCTAATGTGGCACCGTAAGGAATGTTATTGGTGATTAACAGGCGATCATTCTTCGAATCCATGATACGGACCTCACCGGTACGACCAATTACTACCTGCACGTTATTACCTTCATTATTCTGAGTAACAACTGTACGTAGTCCGTCGAAATGTGCTACACCATCAAATTTTGCAGTCAATGTAGATTCAACTGCTGCAGAACCGGCAACACCACCCACGTGGAAGGTACGAAGTGTTAACTGTGTACCAGGTTCACCAATGGATTGTGCAGCAATGATACCAACAGCATCACCACGTTGTGCTAAATAACCAGTGGCGAGATTCTTGCCATAACATTTTACACAAGTACCACGTTTGCTTTCGCAAGTCAGTACTGAACGGATTTCAACTATTTCAATTCCTGAATCTTCTATTCTTTGTGCCAGTTCGTTTGTGATGGCATCACCCGCACCAACTATCAATTCATCATTTAGCGGATCATATACATCATGCAATGAGGTACGCCCTGCAATACGATCGCTCAAAGGCTCAATGATGTCTTCATTATCTTTCAATGCAGATGTGGCAATACCACGCAAGGTTCCGCAATCTTCTTCAGTAATAACAACGTCCTGGGCAACGTCAACTAAACGACGGGTTAAATAACCTGCATCCGCTGTTTTCAAGGCTGTATCCGCAAGACCCTTACGGGCACCGTGTGTAGAGATGAAGTAATCCAATACATTCAATCCGCCTTTGAAGTTGGAAAGAATTGGATTCTCGATGATCTCTGAACCAGTAGAACCGGATTTTCTTGGCTTGGCCATCAATCCTCTCATACCCGCCAACTGCTTGATCTGTTGCTTGGAACCACGGGCTCCACTATCCAACATCATGAATACAGAATTGAAACCTTGCTTGTCATTAGCCAATTCACGAATCAATGTCTCGGTTATTCTCGTGTCCACACGGCTCCAGATATCAACAATTTGGTTATAACGTTCGTTGTTGGTGATCAAACCCATATTATAGTTTTCCCACACTTCTTCAACTTCCACTTTTGCATTATCCAAAAGTTCCTGTTTGATGTCAGGGATGATCAGGTCATTGATAGAAAAGGACAAACCACCCTGGAAAGCTGTGCGGAAACCAAGGGTTTTAATATCATCCAGAAACTTCGCAGTCTTGGGAACG
>Ga0163163_10004091_pt1 | contig 12443 bp, 12 predicted proteins | sample S65metaG_FD_119766 | JGI IMG/M metagenome (GOLD analysis project Ga0163163, IMG submission 119766) | Switchgrass rhizosphere microbial communities from Kellogg Biological Station, Michigan, USA - S6-5 metaG | ecosystem: Host-associated > Plants > Roots > Rhizosphere > Soil | place: USA... | reverse complement strand
CCTGAACCAGGGACCCGACCGCGACGTCAACATGGTGATGATCCACAAGTTCATGGATCGCGATGCGCCACTGCCGCGCGCCGTGGCCGAGGCGATGGGGCCGTACAAGGCCATACCGTCCGGCCGCACGTTCGGCTTAGTGAACACGTCCGGTCGCATCGTGCTGATGATCGACGAGGCACACCGCACCCAGGGCGCTTCGGCCGAGAAGACCGGCCTGAGCGACAACATGTTCGAGGCGTTCCCGAACGCAACGCGCATCGCTTTCACCGGCACGCCGCTCATGACCGAGCGCCACGCCGACAAGCGCACGGCCAAACGCTTCGGCGAATTCATCGATATGTACAAGCTGAAGGATGCCGTTCGCGACGGCGCGACGCTGCAAATCCTCTACGAAGGCCGCACCGCCGACACAGCACTGAACGACAAGCACGGTTTCGATACGAAGTTCGAAGACCTGTTCAAGGAACGCAGCGAGGAAGAAATCCTCGCGATCAAGAAAAAGTACGGCGCCACCGGCGACCTGATGGAAGCCGAGCAGCTGATCGCCACGAAAGCGCGCGACATGGTCGGACATTACATCGACAACATCCTGCCAGAGGGTTTCAAGGCGCAGGTGGTGTGCCATTCGAAGCTGGCGGCCGTGCGCTACAAGAAGGCAATCGATGAAGCGCTGCGCGATCGGCTCGACCGTGAGCACGTCAAGGCCAAACCCGATGCCGAGTTGATCCGCCGCATCGAATTTCTGAAAGCCGTAGTCGTGGTATCAGCGGATCCCACCAACGAGCCCGCATTGATTACGCAGGCCCGCCAGGAGGCCAAGCGCTGGAACGCAGTCGAGAACTTCTGCAAGCCGTTCGATTTCGACGATCCTGAGAAAGCGCTGACCGGCATCGCGTTCCTGATCGTCTGCGACATGCTGTTGACCGGTTTCGATGCGCCGATCGAGCAGGTGATGTATCTCGACAAGAAGCTGAGCGAGCACAACCTGCTGCAAGCCATCGCGCGCGTGAACCGCGTCAGCGGTAGCAAGAGCCGCGGTTATGTGGTGGATTATGTCGGCCTCGCCAATCACTTGAGCGAGGCCCTCTCGATCTACAGCCAGGAAGATATCGAGGACATCCGGTCGGGCCTGAAGGACAGCCTGAGCGAGCTGCCGATACTCGAGGAGCGGTATCAGCGCCTGTTGCAGCATTTCCGCGAACTGCGGGTATCGAATATCGACGGGTTTGTCCGCGACACGTTGGCGCGACCAGAGGACGATATCGCCGTCATCCATGCCGCAGTCACCGCGCTCAAGGACATCAAAGCGCGTGCCGATTTCGAGGTGTACTTCAAGAAATTCCTGCAGAGCCTGAACCTGATTCTGCCGCATCCGGCCGGACATCCGTATCGCGGCGCGGCGCGGCGTTTCGGCTATCTGCTGCAGATGACCAAGGAGCGCTACAAGGACGATTCGCTCGACCTTGCCGATGCCGGCGCCAAGGTCAACGAGCTCATTAACGAGCACTTGATCAGTCTGGGCATCAATCCGAAGATTCCGCCAGTGGAGCTTCTGTCCGACGACTTTCTGGCGCAGGTGCGCAAGCACGCGCAGGGCGACCCGGAAGCCAAGGCCAGCGAGATGGAGCACGCCATCCGCAAGCACTGCACCGTGCACTTCGACGAAGACCCGGCGTTCTACAAGCGCATGAGCGAGAAGCTTGAACGCCTGATCCGCCAGTACGGACAAAATTGGGACCTGCTGGCAGAGGAATATGAAAAGCTGCGGCAGGAAGCCGTAGCCGGCCGAACCGAAACCGTCGAGGGCCTGGGGCGCGAGGCGACGACGTTGTACGACCATGTCTGTGATCTCGCATTCGACGGGCAAGAGCCTGCGGACGGCGTGAAGCATAAGCTCAAGAGGTTGATGCAGCGGATTGTCGATGTGCTGCAGGAAACCATCGACGTGCTCGACTTCTGGAAGAAACCGATCGAGGTAAAGAAGCTGCGCGGTAATATCGACACCGAAATTCTATTGGCGGGCATACCGGCATTGAATGACAAGCACGAGCGCATTGCCGTCGAACTAGTGAAGCTCGCCGAAAAGCGTCACGCGGAGCTGATCAAGTGAATCGCATTCCAGACTACGGCGTCGTTCGCACGAACCGGTCGACAGCGGACATCGTCGTCGAGCGAGACGGCAGTATTCTCGTGCGCGCGCCAAAATGGGTCGACGATTCCCAGGTGCGCGATATCGTCGAAGAGAAGCTCGCCTGGATCTACCGTGCACTCGCGGAATGGCGCGACCTAAATGCCACGCGCGTGCTGCGCGAGTTCAAGCCCGGCGAAGGTTTCCTCTACCTCGGCCGCGCCTATCGCCTGCAGTTGGTAGGCGATGAGAATGCTGCGGGCCTGTCGCTACGCAACGGCCGGTTCTGCCTACCGCGTGCTTTGGTCGAGCAAGGCGAACCCGCTCACGCCAAGGTGGCGTTTCAGGACTTTTACGAGGCGAAGGGCAGAGAACGGCTGCCGGCTCGCGTCGCCTACTACGCGCCGAAGGTCGGAGTCGATCCGAACTCCGTTGTAGTGCGCGAACTTGGCAACCGCTGGGCGTCCTGCTCGCATACCGGCGACATCGCCTTTCACTGGAAGTGCATGATGGCGCCGCCTACGATAATCGACTATCTGGTCGTTCACGAGCTTTGCCATTTCCATCATCGTGATCACACGCTGGCGTTCTGGAATGAAGTCGACAAGGTTTTGCCGGCATACCGCGAGCGCAAGGAGTGGTTGCGGCGATTTGGGGCGGGGTTGGACGTCTAGAGTCGCCCTAGTGGACGAGCCACATGCCAAGTTATAAAAACACTGTCGCTTTCTATTGTTCGGACTTTCCGAAGACACTTTTCCCGCTAGACGTCAATCGCTTTCTGATTGAAAACTATGCCGGCGAGCTCGGAAAGTTAGTTTATGAGCGGATTACGCACCAGAAGAAGGGTGAGCTCACGTTTCTGCCACAAACGCGCGCCTACGCTGCCAAACCACACTATCACCTTCGTCGAACGGCGAAGCTGGATCCAGTTGCGGAATTCTTCATTTACGATCTGATCTATAGGAATCGGGCCGGATTCGCCGGTTCTGGAAGTAAGCATCGGCGTAGTTTCGGATATCGCTTCATCGGCGGCGAACCAGTTTCTGCGATGAACAGTTTTCGTGAGTTCCGCCAAGCCATCAAAGCAGCCATGGATTCGTTTGGCTTCTGCGCTAAGTTTGATGTCTCAGCGTACTTCAATTCGATCTATCATCACGATCTGGTGACATGGTTCAACAACGTTGCCCGGTCAGAGCAGGACTCCGAATTTTTCGACAAATTCCTTAAGCAAACGAATTCCGGAAGATCAATCGATTGCCTTCCGCATGGGCTATACCCAACAAAGATGTTGGGCGCACATTTCCTGTCGTTCATCGAACATGGTAGTCGCCTCGATTCTGATCTAACGCTACGCTTCATGGACGACATATACATTTTCTCCGACCAGGAAGCTGATGTGCTGCGCGATTTTGTCGCTTTGCAGCACATGCTTGGAGAGCGCGGGCTGACCGTAAACCCTTCAAAGACCAAAATTGGTGATGTTGAGTACGTCGATGTTGAGCAACACGTGGACGTCCTCCGAGCGAGCTTGTTGGAGCGAAGAGCGCTCGCTGTCACGGGCTCTGGCGTAGACCTTGACGCGGAGAGCAGCGGCGACTCGCTCACGGCGGAAGAGACTGATTACTTGGTGAATTTGCTCAGGGACCCAGAGATTGCAGAGGAGGACGCCGAGCTCGTCCTCGCCCTTATGCGGGACCATAGTAGCGACGTACTGGAAAATCTCGAGGAATTTCTCCGCCGTTTTCCCAATCTAAGTAAAAGCATCTTTCACTTCTGCGCACACGTCGAAGACAAAAGCGATGTGCTCGCTGTTATTAGGTCCCTTCTGGCCTCAGATGCCGAGCTCACCGAATTCCAGCTTTTCTGGATCGCGAAGATCTTCGAGGAGTATCTGACTGAATTGTCGGACGTCGATACAATTGTTCATCGATTGTATGAGCACTCGAATGCGACCGACCTCTCGCGCGCGAAGCTGCTTGAAATCAAAGATCGTAGATTTGGCTTAGCCGAGCTGCGCGAAGAGCACCTGCGAACTGGGCAGTCTGGATGGCTTTCCTGGTCCTCGGCGGTGGGTGCACGAGCGGAGAAAAAAAGGAACCGAAACCATTTGCTCGGCTACTTCGCCAACGGAAGTCCGCTCAACCAACTTATTGCAACGTGCGTTCAGCGTGCACCCTAGTTTCCTGGGTGCGGCTGCGCGGAGAATCGGAGCTCCATCAAAGCGAATGAGTCGTACGGAATTCCAGGACAGATGCGTTATGGACGACCTCGATTCGCCGAGGCTAGCACTGGCTGGCATATCACCTTAATGGCTTAACAACCCGAGGTTTCGCCCTATAGTGTTTGCGGGTGATAGTGTTGTTGGCGTGATTGAGCAAGTCGGTTGCTGCCGCATCGTTTTCGGAATCTGATCCACTCTTACGCCGGATGTCGTGCCAGCGCAGATCCTCGATTCCACTCTTTTTACGCCAGCGTTGCCATAGCGACTGGAAGCTGTCCCGCGAATAATGTCCACCGCGAGCCGTTGCGAACAGCGGTTGCGCTCCAATGCGGACACCTGCTGCCGCACGCCAGATATCTCGCAGCTCGTCGGTCCACGTGATCAGGATCGGCACGGCTTCTTTCGTCTTGCGAGACTTTCCCGGTATGTACGTAACACCGGCTTCGGACGCCGCACCGAGGCTTAGCGCAAGCATGTCACTCTCTCGCATGCCCGTGACATAAGACCAACGAGCCATGAGGCTAAGTTTCTTTGGTAATGCTGCGATCAGTTTCGCAAATTCGTCGTCCGTGATGTAGCGGCGGCGAGGCCTTTCTGGATTACGGTAGCGAAGCCCGACGCAAGGATTCGCACCACGACAACTGCCAATGTTTTGAAAGTGCGTGTAGACAGTTGATAACAGCGCTTTGTCCCTATTTGCGGCGACATTTTTGCGCGTGATCAAGTACCGGTATACATGTTCGCGCCTTAACTCATCGAGTGCCATATGGCCAAACACGGGTCCAAGCCTGCGGGCACTTTGCTGGTAGCCTGCGATCGTGTCAGCCTTAAGTTCGTCCTTCTTTATCAGCAGATAATGACTAATAGCGTCACTGATAGTAAGTGTCTTCAATTCCGGATGGCCAACCAAGTCGGCGTATTTGTGAAGTGCCTCGTTGTAGTTTGAGGACAGACGCAGCCACTTCTGGCTTCCCTCAGATCGCACGACAAAGAAATAGGCGCCGTGCTGATATCGAAGCCCTTGGGGCAGGTGCCCAAGATGTTTTCTACGGCGCCCCATGTTTCTACCAGTTCGGCTCCTGCGACGCGCGGCGCTTAATCTTCTCAGTGGCCGGTTCCAGCTCAGTGCGGGCGACCAAGGGTCGGCCGACTCGGTTCGGGATGAACTGGATGCCCATCCTGACGAGCGCGGTGCGTTGCGCGCACCAGCGCTTCAACGCCGTGAGTTCGACTACTTCTTCTGGGGTAAGCCACATTCCCATGACGCGCGCTCTTAATCCTTCACTTGTATGCTTAACTAGCTTTTTTTGCCAACATTTCGCGAGCGTAGACCATCTTGACCCAGCGCCCGCGCCCGTCGCCGTGTCCAAGGTCCATCGCAACGCGAGCAAATGCCTCGGCCTCCGACATCCCAGAAGAGAGGTATTTGTCCACTGCTGCGCAGGCGAATGCGTAGCGCAGCCGATGCCCCTGCACACCCAAGCGGTACAATTTGTTGCGATACCAGGCAAGTGCTGCTTTCAGTGTTGCTCCTGTTACCAGTCGCTGGCCGGTTCCCATTACGTCGATGGCGCAACCTAATGAGGCAATCGCACGATCACGATCATGAATTCGTGTCTTGCGCGGACGGCCCCCCTTCGTGCCCCACACAACTTCTATCGAATCTGCGCCGCTCACCAAACACGCCAGCCAGCCGTGAAGTGACGGACCGGCGCGCAGGGCCTCCAATGCGCGCAAGCCAAAGGCACGCTCTAGCAGAAGAATTGCCCTGAGACGCGGGTCATCGATCGACTTCAAGAGTTGACTAAATTCCGCATCACGCATTGCCCGCTTGGTGCCCAAGCGGGAGCCTGCCGGGATGCCTAGAGCGCGATTGCCCACAGCTAGCAACGCGAGGACTTGCGGATTTCCGGCTGCTCGAAGCACTCCACGCAGATGCGCCAAGTAGTTACATTGGGTTCGCGCAGACTTGGAAGCGATCGCTACGAGCAAGGTCGTCACATGGCGCATGCGGATATCGCTCACCGCGCGCACATGATGGAATCCGCAAGCGTTGAGCAACTTCGCGAGAAACGCACAGAAATACTCTCGCGCGCGACGCGTTCCGCTAGAACCTCCCAGAAGCGAGCTAGCGACGAGTAGTGAACCGAGGAGTTGGGTTGTGGAACTCATACAGCCTCCAAAAAGAAAAGACAAAAATCAAGCGAAAAACTCAGTTAATCGAAAAACATGGGGTGCGCGTCCTCGCGCGAACACGTAAAAAGATCGATCGTGTGGTAGCCGGCGGCGAGGACGCGCTCGGAGTGCGTTAAGTGTGTAAGCCCAGCTCAATCCCCGGTCCGTATCCAAGGGCGAGTGTTGATGCAAAGATCAACGATGGGCGACTACAATCAGTCCGCTCAGGCTATTCGATTTGGAGGGCGTGTATACAGTAGTACAATGTATACACGGCTGGGGATGTCCGCGAGGCGTTGTCATATATCGCTTCGCGCCTGTGTCGGTGCGTGCGGCGTTGAAAAACGACGCAGGCAGAGGCTCGCCAGTGAGCGTAGCAGTCGTTGCGACTTGCTAGCGATGATGGAAAACGCTGTCCGACAAACGTCGAAGCAGCAGACTTGCATAACGAATCGAAAGTTATTCCTTGCGATTCTTTTGCTTTTCGACCTTTCGGTCGGCCTGCGCTAGCAGGACTTCAGGAGGTGCGGACTTTGCGGCGCCGCTAGCCTGTGCTGTGCACTGGGCAAGACGTTAATCGCCGAACGGTGAACGTGTCAATAAATTTTTTTTCTGCAAGTTTGCTGCGAAAACGCGTCATTTCTCATATTTTGTCTTGCGTCATTTTCTTACCGTTGCAAAATCTGCTAGGAATTTCAGCAAATTGACGCCTTTTCTGCTTGTGCGTCACTCTCTTTAGCTCTTCGAACCATTGACGGAAGACGTTCAATATTGCCTGCAAGTCGTATAAGCAAAATGTGCAGAAAGCGAATATCAAGGGTCGCCAAGGACGCCACAACCATTTGGCCACGGTTGGCCAAACGTAAGCGTTCGAATCTCGAATTTTGGCCAACGCCGGCCAAGGCCATCCGTGGCAACGAGTTCCAAGTGACAGCTTAGGTCACCAGCGATGTCCTTCGATAGGAGTACAGGGACTGAATACAAATGACGAGCTGTTATCTGATAGTGAATCAAATGAAGAGGTTTGACAGACATCGTTGTGCCAGCGCAAATCGATACCAAATGGATTGCCTCCGACGTCCACTCCGCCCGTCGAATTGGTACTCATCGGCAGGCCGGTTGCGGGATTCGTTGTTGAAATCATTGGTTTCCTCTTCTGTGGTGGGATCTGGGTTACCGCTCAGGGACGCAGAGTGGGCCGATGCGTAGTGAGAGCACGTTTCGGGTAGCGCCTGTAGTACGGTAGATCGCGTTGGATGGGCATTGGCTTATAGTTGGCCGGCTGAACTTTGTTGGTCGGCACAGCGGACCTGCGCGGTCTCCTCGACATCTGTCTAAGTGGTGCGTGCGCGCGCAGATTATTAAGTGCATTGGACACGAACTGCCGAGCGCCGGAACTCTGTTTGGCCGCATCAAGCGCGTGCCGGACGATGTACACGCCATGGCGTTCCTGCATGCGCTCAATCTCGCGCGGCGTGGCATCGAAGCCCAATTCTGCAAAGCGCGCTTGGGTGTTAGTCAATTCAGATTTGTCGGTCTGCACCGTTTTCGCCATGGCATGAGAAATCGCGTTAGGCAGCTCTAGCATCCCTATGCAACAGCGTCTCGCCTTCCAGCAGTAGCTTGATCTTGTGGCCGCGCGCTTCCGCGCTTAGTACGTCGCGCTCGACTTCGGCGTTGGCGTAATAGATGCGGCTACAGTGCAAGGCATCGGCGATGGCGAACTCGCGGTCCCAGGCTCGGCATGCTCGCGGCCGCGGATAATCTGACCGGGAAGCGATCACGAGGTGATTTACGCCTTTTTGGATCAGGGAAATCTCGACTGCAAAGCGGGTCGGGTCATTACGCTGAGGTATCTTCATCGTTTTCTCCGGAAGGTGGCGTCGGGCGGGTTTGCCATCAGCACACCTTCGATGTGCCTTCCTTCCAGCTATACACGAGGTCTGCGATTCCGCAACTTTCGTAACAAGACCGATTTCCGATCGACGTTATGCTTTCGTGCGTCCGCATTTACGCCGCTGGTTCGGGTTTTTCATCATTGGATCTATTGCGTTTCCATGCCAGGTCCGCCTTGAGTGCAGCCGGCAAGGATTTGCCTTTGATCAAGTGCGCAATGCATTGCGCTTCAACACTTTGAGCTCCTTCACCGTTCGCAGAATGATCAGGAACCTTCCCAACGACCTGTCCCATCGTTCGGAGCATCTTGCCCGTGGTCATACGCGCCAAATGGAGCGCGTCATCGCGCGCCATTGCCGGTACGTTGCGCTTGACCTGCGCGGTGAACAGCATGACGACGTCGAAGACATTCTGGGGTTCGATCGCAACGGTATGCAGTGTGGTCCCCTGTTCGATGCTGAATTTCACTCGGGTCACTTCGTGCCGCATCTCCACGACCTTGTTTTCGGCCAGCTGCTGAAGGTCGCCCGGGGCGAATCGCCAGTGAATACAACTAGCGCAACCACTATTTCGCTCGAGCTGAGCATGACACGCAGCTTGTTGTTCCAGTCATAGCCGCCGCCGTCCTTGGCCACAGCAGCATCGACGATAACGGTGGCGTGACCCTTGCTGTTTTCGCCTGCAGAAAACGCCAGTGCGGCGGATCGTCCATACACCCGAACGGTTGCAGGATTCTTACTCGACACGTTTGTGTGCGGCCGCATATTCGCTGCCCGCGCGACCGAGCATTTCGCGTATCTTCTCGCGCGTCATGCCGAGTTCGAGCCCGCCGATGCGGTGGCGCCGCACCACGAGCAGATCCGCGGTCTTGCTGAAACTTGCGTTGAGTGCAAGTGAATAGACAGGCAGCCAAACCACTGTTGCCCTGAATTCGAAACTGGGCACGCCAATTGACGATAAGTAACAAAACTAACACCGCGGACAAGCCGAGCGAGTTGCGAGCTGCTCGGAAAACACTCTGGCGCAAGATCAACTCCGGCAACGTGACCCCTGCCCATTCTCGATCGTGACCATCTTGCATGAAGAACCGCCTCAAGTGGCGTGATTTAGGCCTCTCGCGCGTAACAAGTAACCTGTGTGGCCCGTCAGATCCTAGCCGCCACCTTGACCATTGGACAGTGCATGGGTCGGCGCGACATCGACGAACTTCACTCCGCGCTCTTAAAGGAGTACGAGTTAAGACGCGAGAGTGTGGTCTGCAACTATCTGGCCTATACCAAAGTGCTGGAAGCTTGGTTCGCTGGGGTACAGTCAGTTACCAGCAGCCAGGTTGAAATAGCGAGGCTGCGACTGATCGGGGCCAAGGCACTCGCGTGGCCGCACCCGCGCATGAGCTCGGCGTCAGCGACATATGAACTATACAAGGCTATTGCCAAAGCAGTTTGCGAGGAAATGGCAAAGGCGATCGGTTGTTATCAGTGTGGGCCGTTCGGTACGAGCAACGACCCGAGCCTTTGCGACTTCTGCTCGGCAGATGGCAGCATGGCGCAAATAGATACTTGTCGTGCCAGTGCGATCCGTGTCGATCGGGATGATTACGACGGCACTTGGCGGTTTGTTTATGAATGGGCCTACTGCCGCTGGGCTGCCCGGCGGACCACAGAGGCTTGGCAACGATAGAGCGCTTCCAGTGAAAGTCGCTGAATCCGCTCTAAGTCAACACTTGCACTCTCCATTGTGGAGTTCCCAGGGGGCCTATGCCGCCTAGATGGCCAACTGGCCAAGTCATAGGTTGTCGAGCGTAATGTTCAGCTAGGTGGCGCGTATGCAATCTCGCGCTGAACGCACGTTTTTACAGCTGTGAGGTGATCAGAGTGAAACGTGAAATCGACAACGAGCTCTTGGCGATACGTGCGAATCGAAGCGTAAGGGGTTTCTTGACCAGCAAACTTGGCGAACTTGGTGGCCGTCGTCGCAGGATTGAAGTGAAGCCTCTCACAATGGATGAAACTGTAACACTTATTCTTGGCGTGCAGTTTGGTTCGAGCGAAGTATTGGGCGTGTCGCTGACTTGAAGGAACGACCCAACAGAGTCTTCGTGTTTCATGCTGGCCACTCTACAAAGTCTGTTCTGACGAGTCGTCTTACAAATATGGGCCTACTTATACCCACTATCCGTGACCTGTTTCCTTATCCCGAATCGGCGGAAGCAATAGCGCTGGGCTGCAATTGCGTCGTGGCAAGACATCATGGTCAGGCGCTAATGACTAGAGCCGGAGCGGCTGTCTTCGCGATCTCAAAAAGTTGTCAGGTGCACAACAATAGGCTCTGTGAAGTTCCAATTCGGAACGTCAAAAAGAGAAGAAACAGTCCGGTCCCGAAAAAACCTTGCGTGCTGCTGTCGCGCAGACCTCCAAAAGCTCTACCGATGACTCAAACACAATGCGAACAGTTCGCTCGAAGCGCGGAAAGATTTTTCCAGTAGCTAAGGAACATCTGATTGAGTCGCTCGCTGGCCGTCATTGGGAGCTTATGCGCCACCGCCTAACAATTCGTTCAAGCGGACCGCTGCGACGGGTTGCGGTACTATCATGCGGCGGTCAGCAGCGGCCGCTTAACTCAAGCGTTAGGCGTTATATAGGAATCGAACATGCTGAAATGGTTCAAGCGAAGAGGGGCCCCGAGTGCGGGGCCGGACTTTCATCACATAGATTCACGAGAAAAGGCTGAGGCACTGTTCAGACGGGGAGAGCTGACGAAGGTTCTCCTGTTGCCAGCAGCGTTTGGTGGCGAAGACGTTGCATTCAATGTTGTCTACGTCCCGGCATTTGCGGCAGAACTGAAAGCGAGGCTAGATCAAAACACAATAATGTCGCTTGCTCAAAAGGGGCACATCACTGAGTACACGGCAACGCCTGAGTATGAAGGTAACAGTGTCATACCAACACTCATTCGGGTCTCAGCGACCAATCCCGGCCGTTTCGAAGGGTCTATTGCAATCTGGGGAAAGACAGTGCAACGGGAGGCGGCAGTAGTAACCAGCGAAGGCATATCTGAGCAGCCCCACTTCAGTCCAAGTCAAAAACCATTAGAGGATGTTGGGCCGGAGGATGTCGTCCTCAGGTTCATTGAGGACTATGAGCGCTGGAACAATTATGCGTTCCAGTTATCGGACAATCGATCGGCCGAGGCCATGGCTGCAGCTGAGTCAGCGTACTCTGCGCTGATAGGAAAGTATTGCGAGTCCGGATACAAGCACCAGCCTTTAGCGTTTGGCAGTGACTCAAATCATGATTGTAAACGTGAATCCATAGTTGGAAGTGAGAGTACAGCGGACACGTGCATCGTGAGAACGAAGCGCACGAAAGTAATAGGAAAGAGCAGTTCCCAAGACGATTATGAATACCATTTGAAGAAGGGTGGCAGGCGGTGGTACCTCACGAGCGTGCTCTATGTAGATCGGACCGGCAAATATGAAGGCCTTTAGTCGAGTAACGCCTAACCCGTCGTTCAACCTGACGGCCCCGACGCCCGGACTTTTGTTCGGCTTGGCACGAGCTGTATGGCGCGGTGCCGCAGGTTAACTCTGCGTTAGGCACCACAAGACATGCTCACTAGTCGCTTTGCGGTTTATTTCGTTCTTGCTCTCGCGGCTATCGCGCGTGCAACTGACGTTGACCCCGGCGCCGAGCTGAAGCGAAACCAGCCGCCCGCGGTTGCGATGCTGATCGATCGCATCATCAGTTGCAACCATTGGTCGGGGGAGTCTCCTTACGACGCCGATCGTGCGAAAGAGATCAATGCTGCGCTTTCAGAGCTTCGTTGTTCCCAATTGAAGGACGACGAGGCCGCTATTTTGAGCAAGTATGGGGCCGATTCCGCGGTAAAACGAGCAATCGGCCACTTTTTTGATGATGGCCAAACCGCTGACCCGTTCGACCAACGTGACCAGGCAATGCGTCGCACCGCGGCCCATGACCGTGTCGCCCTCCCAGTGGCCCAACTGCCGGCGCAGCGCGG